>Ga0226835_1000111_pt1 | contig 154894 bp, 112 predicted proteins | sample LAC_MetaG_1_FD_163627 | JGI IMG/M metagenome (GOLD analysis project Ga0226835, IMG submission 163627) | Anaerobic ammonium oxidizing microbial communities from anammox membrane bioreactor (MBR) in UC Berkley, California, United States -... | ecosystem: Engineered > Bioreactor > Anaerobic >... | reverse complement strand
GGTGGTGATCCCGCAATCCCCCCCTCTCCGCCATTCGCACGATGTAATGTCCCTCTAGCTTCCAGCCAACCGCAAGTTGCCGAATTGAGGCGTTTCGAGAAGGAGAGGGGGGGATGAGAACCCCCGGGGGGAGGGGTGTGGGAGGAGAGTGGGTGGGGGAGGGGTTCGATCTCGCGGGTGGTGGGAGGGTGGCGAGACGCGGGCTGGAGGACAGTGGGGCGACGGCGCCGGCTGGCGGCGGCGCAGGGGAATCAGGGCGCCGGCGACGACGGGCGCCCCCGCCGCCGACCGGGGCGAGGTGAGGCAGCACTCCTGCGCGGGGTGAGGCTGCGCGCCCAGGCCACCATGTCGCCCAGCGAGGAGAACACCCGCACGTTGGCCAGCCGTGGAAAGGTGTCCGCCCCCACGGCCTGCCCTCCTACCACCACCTCGACCCCGGCGGCGGCCACGGTCCGGGCGAGGTCGACCACCTGCTCGAGACGGGAGCGCGAGAGGGGGCCAACGGTACAACTGATCCAGATGAGGCGGGGCGACAGCCAGTTCGCCGCGCGCGCCAGGCTCTCGAGTGGCGTATCCGGGCCAAAGTTGACGGGGCGCCATCCTTCGGCGGCGAGGGCGGTGGCCACGGCCAGGGAGGGGACGGCGTAGGGGTCGCCCGAGGGGGCACCGCCGACGGCCACCGGACCAGAGGCTGTCTGGGGCAACGACATGCGCACGTCGTTGAGGGCGCGGACGACAATGTCGGTGGCCCGGTGTTCGATGAGCAACCCCTCGGGGTCGTGACGCCACAACTCGCCGATGCGAGTCATGGCGGTACGGAGAGGCCCGTCGATGACCTCGGCCACGGTTGCTCCCCCCTGTACCATGGTGCTCAGCAGTTCGTGGACGCTCTCCTCCTCGCCATCGCGCAAGGCCCTGAACAGGTAGTCTTCGGGGTCGGGGGGGAGGGTGGCGGCGGCCGGTTGCTCCAACCCGAGTATCTGCGGGTGCAGGACCACGGCACGGTGCTCACGCACGAAGCGCAGGGCCTCGGGGAGGGGAATGCGGCGGTGCCCGCCGGCGGTGCGGCTGGCCCGGATGACCCCATCGTCCGCCCAGCGCTTGATGGAAGACTCACTGACGCCAATGGCGTGGGCGAGTTCTCGGGTGGTCAGGAGACGCATGCGAAGTACCTCCACCCATCTGAACGTTTTGAATGTTTCTCTATTCCCTGTGCCGTCCGGCAGACCGCCCGCTTCAAGCCGCGCGGACTCGCTGGTCTCGCCTACTGGGCGGCGGTGCTGCCCTTTCACTCCGTGGTGTTTCGCGGCATGCTGCGGGGGTTGCAGCGAGAGGCCGTAGCAGTCGCCCGTTAGCCGGGAAGAGCTTCGTCGCGCCAATCGGTGTGAGGGGCACGGTTGCGCACGAACCAGTCCCACACCAGGCTGGCGTAGCCGCGAGGGGCGATCCCCCGGCGCTGGAAGAATGGGTCCAGGGCGCGCCGTAGCGCTGGCAGGCGATACGCCGGCACGCCCGGAAAGTAGTGGTGCTCCAGGTGATAGTTGGACCACAGGAAGAGCAGGTCCCAGGAGAAGGGCGATCGCCGCATGAGGGTGCCCCAGTGGGCGGGGTCGGCGGGGTCGATGGCGTAGTGCTGACCCAGGCGGTTCAACGCGAACCAGACGGGGAACGCCACCAGCAGCGGCAGCACCTGCACCCGCAACCACACCCCGGGGGAGGCCATGAGAATCAGGGCGGCAGCCAGGGCGAGATGAACACCTACCGAGGCAAGCCGTTCGCGGGCAATCCGCTGGCGCAACTCCCGCGGATAGCGGGCCGTCTCCCGCGCCGCCGCTCGGAAGTAAATGACAAAAAGCGCCGGCGTCCAGTAGAGCAGCTTGAGCAGGCGAGAGGTGCGCCGGGGGGAGAGGTGGTGGCGCTTCGGGTCGGCGACGGCGTCGCCCAGCTCGGCGTGGTGGTCCAGGTGCCAGCGGGTGAACTGCGAGGGAGAGATACCGCACGGGAGGGCGTAGAGCGCGGCCAGGAGCCCCTCCCAGACCGGCCGGCGGGTGCGGAACACCAGACCGTGCAGCACCTCGTGCAGCAGCACCGTGCCATTGAAAGCGAACAGCCCCAGCACCGCGATGCCTGCCGGCCAGAGCCAGGGGCTGTGCTCTTGCGCCGCAGCCCAGGCACCCACGCCGGCGGTGGCCACCCAGACGGCCGTCACGGCCAGATGCCGGGGACCGCTCTTGCGCTGCAGGTGCCGCAACCGATCGCGTCCCACCACCTGCGCCGCCTCGCGCACCACCCCGGCCGCCGCCCGCTGCCACGAACCCTGCGTCACGTACCCTGCAACGCCCCAGTCCCGGCCCGGCTTCCCCGGTGTGCCCGTGCCCGTCTCGGTGACCGTGCCCGTGCCCGTGTCCGTGCCCGTGCCCGTGTCCGTGTCCGTGCCGGTGTCGCAGCCCCCCCACGGAGGGAGCTGCCAAGCTGATTCCCGAGACGAACCTAGAACTCCACCTCGTTGCGCAGGAACTTTTCCACCGGCCACGGGGGAGGATCGCCCCCCAGGTAGCGGTGGAACCAGTCCAGGTGGACAAGGTAGTAGAAGATCATCTCGTACCAGGAGGGCCAGTGCCCGGCCTCGGGGAAGACCACCAGGCGCGAGGGCACCCCCCGCAGCTGCAGGTCGGTGAAGAAGGCCAGCGACTGGGTGTAGGGGACGCGGAAGTCCTTCTCGCCGGTGATCACCAGGCAGGGGGTGACAAACCCGTTCACACCCTCGGAAGGGGAGAAGCGACGGTACCCCTCGGGGTTGTCCCAGGGGGTGCCCCCCACGTCAAACTGGGGGAACCACAGCTCCTCGGTGGTGGAGTGCATCATGCGCAGGTCGTACACCCCCATCATGGCCGCCATGGCGGCAAAGCGCGAGGCGCGGCCCTGCAGCCACATCACCGCGTAGCCTCCCCACGACCACCCCATGAGGCCGAGCCGTTTCCCATCCACGAAGGGAAGCGCAGCCAGGGCGTCGGTGACCGCCAGGATGTCCTCCATGACCTTGCCGCCCCAGTCGCGCGAAATCCCCTCGGTGAAGGATTGCCCGTAGCCGGTCGATCCGGTGGGGTTGGGAAAGGCGACCAGATAGCCGGCCCCCGGGTACACCTGCCAGTCCCCGCGGTAGGCGTCCTGCCACTGCATCTGCGGGCCGCCGTGGACGTTGAGGATCAGCGGGTAGCGCTTGGCCGGGTCAAAGCCGTGGGGCTTGACCAGGAAGACGTGGATGCGGCGGCCCCCGGGGGCGTTCACCCACATCTCCTCGGCGGGGCGCACGTCCACCTCGGCCAGGAGGGCGTCGTTGTGGCCGGTGAGGCGCTGCCGGCCCTTGCCATCGAGGCCCACCCGGTAGAGCTCCGCGGGCTCCCCCACCGACCGGCGGGTGTAGGCGATGAAGCCGCCCCGGCGGCCCACGTCCCAGGCGTCGATGGTGGCGTCGGTGAAGATGCGCGCGGGGTCCCCCCCGGCCACGCTCACCCTGAGCAGGGGCGTGCGCCCCTCGATGGCGGCGCGCAGCAGGAGGGTGCGGGAGTCGCCTGCCCAGACAAAGTCCTCCACCCAGTCCCTCAAGGTCTCGGTGAGCACCCGGTGGGTGCGGCTGCGGCGGTCGTACACGGCCAGGCGAAAGAGGTCGGCCTCGTAGCCGGGGATGCGCTGGGTGCGGTAGGCCAGGTAGCGGCCGTCGGGGGAGTAGGCGGGGGAGCCGTCCCAGGCGGGGTTGGCGGCGGTGAGGTTGACCGCCTCGCCGGGGACCCCGTCACGCCCCAGAGGGATGGCCCACAGGTCGCAGTTGGTGGAGGTGGCGGGTTGGGGCACCCGCTTGGAGACCACCACGATCTCGCGCCCGTCGGGGGCGAAGGCGTAGTTGGGGCCACCCCCCACGGCGAGGGGCGGGGTGTCCACGGCACCGGGGGTGAGGTCGGTGAGGGAGCCGTCCGCCACCCGCACCAGCAGCACGTGGTTGAACTTCCCCTCCCGCCAGCCATCCCAGTGGCGGAAAAAGAGCGTGTCCGCCATGCGCGCCTTCAACGGCCCTTCCCGCAAGCGGCGGTCAATCTTTTCGTTACAGTCGCTGTCGGCGCCGCACTCGGGGTAGACCTGGCTGGTAACCGCCACCCAGCGCCCGTCCGGGGACCACACCGGGTCGGCCACTCCCATGGAAAAACTGGTCACCTGCCGCGCCTCCCCCCCCGCCGTGGGCAGGAGGAACAGCTGGAGGGCGCCGTTGGCGTCGGGGCGGAGGAACGCCAGGGCCGTCCCATCGGGCGACCAGCGGGGCGAGGAGTCCTTGTCTCCGCCGGTGAGGCGGCGGTCCCCGCTGCCGTCCGCGGTCACCAGGTGGATGTGGCTCGTGCGCCTGGCTCCGGCCAGACTGGTGCGGGTGACCACGTAGGCGATCCGGCTCCCGTCGGGGGACACCTGGGGGTCCGACACGCCCACCACCCGGGTGTGGTCGGCAATGGTGAAGGCTCGCTTGCCGGCCTCCTGCTCGGCGACCAGCGACAACGGCAGAATAACGGTAACGAGGAAAAGCAGACCGATTTTTCGCATCACTGCCTCCCGCCGGCAACGCCCCTCATGCGGTGACGTCGTACAAGGTCAGCGCCAGTTCGCCCGCCTCGAACACCCGCACCTCGATGCCGTGGCGCCCGCGCAGCTCGTCCAGCACGCCACGCATCTCGCCGTTCAACAGGCGCGCCACCTCCGGGTGGACGCGCACCGACACCTTGTGGGCGCCCTGCTCGGTGGCCACCCGCAGCACCGCGCGGCGCACCTCCAGGCACATGGTTTCCGGCGACTTGATGCGTCCCAGTCCGGAGCACGTCGGACACGGCTGGGTCAGGGTGCGCTCCAGGGATCGTTCGGTGCGCTTGCGGGTGAGCTGCACCAGTCCGAAGGGCCCCACCGGCCCCACCAGGGTGCGGGCGCGGTCGCGGGCCAGCTCGGCCCGCAGCTTCTCCAGCAGCGCCTCGCGGTGCTCCTCCACCTCCATATCGATGAAGTCCACCACGATGATGCCGCCCAGATTGCGCAACCGTAGCTGTCGCGCCACTTCTTCCGCCGCCTCCAGATTGATCTTGAAGACGGTGTCCTCCAGATCGGCGCCGCCCACGTAGCGGCCGGTGTTGACGTCGATGGCCACCAGCGCCTCGGTCTGGTTGATCACCAGCGATCCGCCCGAGCGCAGCCACACCTTGGGCTGCAACACCTGCTCCAGTTCCGACTCGATGGAGAACGCCTCGAACAGGTCCAGCCGCCGCCGGTAGAGCTTGATGCGGGGTGTCAACTCCGGCTGCACGCGATCCAGGAACTCCAGCACCCGCTGGTAGGCGTCGGCGTCATCCACCCAGAACTCGGCAGTCTGGGGGCTGGCGAGATCGCGGGCGGCGCGCAGCACCAGGTCCAGATCGCGGTACAGCAGGCAGGGCGCCGAGACCTCTTCCGCCCGGGCCAGGATGTGACGGGTGAGCGACTCCAGCATGGCCAGGTCAGCGACGAAGTCCTCCCGCTGTCGCCCTTCCCCGGCGGTGCGCACGATCACTCCGCCGGAGCGGGGGATTTCGCTCAGCAGGGCGCGCAGGCGGTCGCGCTCGCCCTGATCGGTGATGCGGCGCGACACCCCCACGTGGGAGGAGCCCGGCAGCAGCACCAGATAGCGGCCGGGGATGGTGATGTGGGAGCTGGCGCGGGGGCCCTTGGAGGTGCCCGTTTCGCGGGTGATCTGCACCACCAGCTCCTGGCCCTCGCGCAGGAGATCCTGAATGGGCACGGCGGGGGCCACCTCGGCCGCCTCCACCCCCTCGTCTTCCAGTGCCTCCACCACATCATCCACGTAAAGGAAGGCGTCCCGCTCCAGCCCCACGTCCACGAACGCCGCCTGCATCCCGGGCAGTACCCTGGAGATGCGCCCCTTGAACAGGGAGCCGACGATGGAGCGCTCCCGCGCCCGCTCTACCAGAATTTCCACCAGCTGCCCGTCCTCGCGCACGGCCACGCGGGTTTCGTGGGGCGTGACGTTGGCGTAAATGACCGAGCGCACGTTGCGATTGTACCCTGTGACAGCTCGGCAGGGGCGCGATCGGCCTCTCCCAGTGGGGCCGGAGCCTCCGCCCGCCCGAACGTCCGTGCCCGTGTCCGTGCCCGTGTCCGTGTCCTTGCCCGTGCCCGTGTCCGAATGGTGAGCGGCTGTGCTGCAGTGCCGGCGTACAATGAGGGAGCGGGTTGACCCATGACCGTGGAGCTCCTCGATCCTGAACTGCTCCTCCACGCCGGCCTCGGCATTGCCCTGGCGGCGGCGGCGGGTTTTCGCATCTTCGTGCCGCTGCTGGTGCTGTCCGCCGCTGCCCTCAGCGGCCGGGTGGAGCTGACCGGGGGTCTGGAGTGGATGGGCAGCTGGCCGGCGCTCATCGTCTTTGCCGTCGCCACCGTGGTGGAGATCGCCGGTTACTACGTGCCCTGGGTGGACAACGTCCTGGACTGGCTCGGGGCGCCGCTCGCCGTCATCGCCGGCACGCTGCTCGCCGCCTCCACGCTGGGCGATGCCGACCCGTTGTTGCGCTGGGTGCTGGCGGTGGTAGCGGGTGGGGGGGCGGCGGGGGCGGTGCACGCCCTCACGGCACTGTTGCGCAAGCTCTCCAGCCTGGCCACCGGGGGCCTCGCCAACCCGGTGCTGTCCACCGCCGAGGCGGGTGGGTCGCTGGCTCTCTCGCTGCTGGCCCTGGTGCTTCCCCTGCTGGCGCTGGGCGTGCTGGTCGCGGCAGTGGTCCTGGCGCTGCGCGTCGCCCGGCGGCGGCGGGCAGCGGCGCAAACGTCATAGAATCGTGTAGACTCCCCTCGAGGTCTGAACAGCGAGGGGGTGCGCAGCCCCGTGACTGACCACGCCGAAGGGACCGTGAGCGGGCTGCCGGGTCGGGAGCCGCGGCGGGGGGAGGTGTGGCAGCGGCTGCCCGAGCCGGGGGAAACCCTGGGCGGCCGGTTCCATCTCGGCCGGGTGTTGGGGGCCGGCGGCAGCGGGGTGGTGTTCGAGGCACAGGATCTGCAGCTCAACCAGCGCGTTGCGGTCAAGATCCTGCATCCCCATCTGGCCGAGGCGCGGACGCTGGAGCGGCTGCGACGGGAGGTACGGGCGGCCCGGGATCATCACCCCCACGCGGTCGCTGTGTAGGACCTGCACGAGGCGGAGGGCCTGCGCTTTTTGAGCATGGAGCTCGTCGCCGGGGACAGCCTGAAGACCGTCCTCCAGCGGCGGGGGCGGCTGACAGTGGTTGAGACCATTGCTCTGGGTCAGCAGCTGTCGTCGGCTCTGGCCTCGCTGCACGAGCGGGGACTGGTGCACCGTGACGTCAAGCCCGGCAACATCCTGCTGGCTGGCGCCGGGGAGCACGGGGATGGCCGGCGCTGGGTGGCCAAGCTGTGCGACCTGGGACTGGTTCGGTCGCTGGAGAGTGGCATCACCGTGACCGAAACCGCCATGGTGGTGGGCACCCCTGCCTACATGGCGCCGGAGCAGGCCACGGGAGAAGAGCTCACGCCGGCCAGCGACATCTACGCCCTGGGCCTGGTGCTGTGGGAGTGCCTGACCGGCGACACCCCCCTGCGCGGCGAGTCGACGGTGGCCACCCTGATCAGACGCCAGACCGGGCGCCCACCGCGGCTGCGCTCCCTCCGTCCGGACGCCCCGCCCTGGCTTGCGCGCCTGCTCGAGGCCATGCTGGACCCCGATCCACGGTTCCGCCCCGGCGCCCGGGAGGTGGAGCGCGCCCTTCTCAGCGGCCGGGTGCGTTGGCGAGTGCCCTGGCGGCGCCTGGCAGCCGCCGCGGCGCTCCTGCTGGCTGCTGCCGTGGGCGTGTTCGCCTGGCGCGCGGTGGCCCGGGGGGCCACCGTGCGGATGGAGGCGGTGGGTCGGACGGTGGCCGGGTACGACGAGCGGGGCCGCACCACCTGGCGCTACGAGCTCGACAACCCCGTGCAGCAGGTGGAGCGCGCCGATGTGGACGGCGACGGGAACGAGGAGCTACTGGTCTCGGCCTTCCCGCCCAAGAGCCAAGAGGAAGCTGCTTACCAGCTGCTTCTCTCCGAATTCCTCATCACCTCTCGAGCGGGCCGACTCTTCACCCGCGTCAGGCCGGAGGAGCTGGTGCGCTCCTGGGATCACCCCTTCCCCCTGCGCCTGGCGCCCGCCATCAAGCTTCTGGATGTGGATGGTGACAGCCTGCCGGAGGTGCTGCTCAACGCCCGCCAGCGCTGGTTCTTCCCTGACCAGGTGCTGCTGTACTGGCCGCGGCAGGGGAGCTGGGATTGGGCGGTGGACCACAGCGGATACCTGGTGGACCTCGCGGCGGTGCCCGGTCAGCCCGGTCACGTGGCGGTGGTGGGACTCAACAACCGCCTGGGCATGACCCCCATCTTCGGCATCTTTCGGACTGCCCTGCCCGCCGCGCGAGATGGAACCACGGGGGGAGACACGGTGCTGGCTTCGCCCGACAGGGGGCTCGAACTCCACGACATGGCCCGCTGGGAGGTCTACTCCCTGCTCCCCCCCGACATCTGGACCCGCAGTTCGGAAGGAACACCCCGGCTGCTGGCAGCCCCGGACGGCACCTTCGAGGTCGCGATCGGGAGCCAGAGCTTGCACATCGACGCCTTCGGGAACCCGGCGGGCAGCCCCAACTGGGGGCGTGATTTGCGCGGGCTGCGGCGGGAGTTTCTGGCTCGCGAGGTGCGGCTGCGGGGCGGCTACCCCGTAGGCACCGCCGACTCGCTCCCGGAGACCATCGCCGCACTTCACCGTTCGATGCAGCCGCTGCTCGCCGAGGCGCCCTACCGGGTTCTGGCGGCGCTGGCGGCGGCACGGGCCTGGGCACGCCTCGGGCAGCGCCAGCAGGCCATGGCGGCTCTCGCCCCCGAACTCGGCAGCGAGGAGGTGGCTTTTCGGCTGGCCCACCTGGAAGCCCTGGAGGGACACTTCACCCGGGCGGCACGGCGGGCCCAGCGGTTGATCACCGAGGGGCAACTCGCTCGCGCCAGCTTCGACGCCCAGCGGTTGTTGCTGGACATCACCGTGGAGGCCGGCGATCGGGCAGGGCTGGAGCAGGCGGTGGCGGCCTGTGGGCGGCTGGTGGTGGGGGTTATCGACGAGCAGCCTGGCCTGGTGTCCACGCTCTGGGCGCGGGCCCGGCTGTGGTGGGACGAGCTCACCCTGGCGGACGCCCAGGTGCGCTCCTGGCCCCTCGCCGACGACGGCGCCGCCGTGGCGTGCCTGGCCCGCTGGCGCCTGGGGCAGGGGTCCGCCGCCGACGTGGTCGCCATGCAGGACTACATCCGCGGCGGCTTCGAGGGGACGCCCCTGGGGCGCGTTGCTCTGGCTGCCTCCCTGCTCACCAACGATCAGTCCTCGGCGGCTCTCAGCGAGCTGGATCGAGTGATCCTCGAACTGACCGAGGAAGCGCAGGTCGACCTGCGGGCCCGCCAGCACCTGCACCTCGCCCGGGCCCTGCACGCCCACGCCCTGGCCGCCCTGGGCCGCCGCCAGGATGCCCGCGCCGAGGCCGAGCGGCTGCTCGCCGAAAGCCGCCCCGGCCTCCTCCCCGCCACCCTGGCCCGGGAGTTGGAGGAGGAGCTGAAGTGAGCGCTGCCTCCTCCAGCTCGCACATCCTCTTGACGGCCGAGGGTGAGTCTGGGGCTACAACTCTTTCTTTGAAGCCTGGTTGCTTGCGAGAGGTGATCGCGGATGACTGATCGGTCGCCCTTCTCCAGCAGTGATGCATCGCCATCGGATACCTCCTCGGGTCATGACCCTGGCATGCCAGTTGCAAAAATTTTGGGCGAGGAGGCTATGAGCGAGCCGGCCGAGGAGCACGGGAGGTGGTCTTTTCGCCTGCGTGGGGAAGTTGGTGGAGAGTCACGCGTGGTTGAACTCCCCGAGGGCGAAAGCTCGGTCGGCGCGGCCGAGGTCAACACCATCGTCGTCGGTCTGGCCGCCGTTTCCCGCCGCCACGCGGTGCTGGAGACACGGGACGGTACCGTTCGTGTGCGCGATCTGGGCTCGAAGAACGGCACGTTCATCAATGGTGTTCGCGTTGGTGAGGGTGTGCTCAACGCTGGCGACTGGGTAGCTTTCGGACCGGCGCGCTTCCAGTTGGAGCGGATCGATCCCACCGATGCGCAGCTGGCCATTGCTCTGGGTGACGGGGACGACTCGGGCGAGGTAGTGACGGTCACCGAGATCAGTACCGAAACCGGGGTTCATACCGAGCAGCACCGCCCCGGCGCGTGGATGGCAGCCTTGAGCGCGGTGTCCAACAACCTGTTGGGCGAGCTGGATCCCAGTCCGACCACTGCCCTGGCCGATCTGGCCACCGGGATCGGGTCGCCGGGGGCGCTGTTTTTCCGCTGGCGGGGCAGCGGAGAGGCCACCGTGGTATCCCGGTGGGGAGACGAGGTCTCCCCTGATCAGTGGCCGCGGTTTTGCCAAGCGGTGCAACGAGGGTTGGACGCCGCCTCCCTCGGGCCCGTGCTTCTCACTGGCCGGGACCGCGATCCTGCCCCGGCAGTCTGGGCCCTCCTGGTCCGGCCGGGTGAACCGCCGTGGTGCTTTATCTTGTTGGCTGGCTTTCCCCACTGGGAGCAAGCAGAGCCCCTCGCCGAGGTGGTTCTTCGCATGCTCGCCCACGCCCAGCCCGACGCCATCCACGTGAGCCTGAACGGTGGCCGGACGGAACCACCTGCCCTGGTTTTCCCGCAGGGGCATGTGGTGGGGCGCTCTCCCGCCATGGCGACGCTCTACGATGAGCTGCGGCTGCTGGTCAACGGGGATCTGTCGGTGTTGGTGGAGGGGGAAACAGGAGTGGGCAAAGAGCATGTCGCGCGCACCCTGCACCTTTCCTCACCTCGCTCCTCGAAACCTTTCGTGGCGGTCAACTGTGCTGCGATCCCAGCCGAACTTCTGGAGGCAGAGCTGTTTGGTAAGAAAAGGGGGTTGCCACGGGAGTGATGGCGCGGGAAGGGAAGTTCCGGCAGGCCAACGGCGGGATTCTGGTGCTCGACGAGATTGGCGAACTACCCCTTTCCTTACAGCCCAAGCTGTTGCGAGCGCTGCAGGAGCGGGAGATCTCGCCAGTCGGCGGGCGTCTGCCCGTCAAGGTGGATGTGCGTGTGATCGCCATGACCAACAGCGATCTGGCGGCTCGCGTCCGAGATGGCAAGTTCAGGCAAGATCTCTACTTCCGTCTCAATGGCTACCGGCTTCAGGTGCCCCCGCTGCGGCAGCGCCGGGCCGACATTCCGTTGCTGGTGGAATCGTTCCTGCGCCGCTTCGCCGCCGAAGTTGGCAAGCCCATCCGCGGCTTGTCGGTGAAGGCATTGCGCGCCCTGGTGCAGGCGCCCTGGGAGGGCAACGTGCGGGAGCTGGAGCACGTGATGCGCCGGCTCGTCTATCTTTGTCCAGAGGGGACCACGATCGATTCCAGCCTTCTGCCCGGCGAAATCCTGCACCCCACCTCACCGGTGGACGCCAAACCCGTCGAAGCGAGGGCGGATCTGGATCTGGAGGGCCAAGTGGAGGCGCTGGAACGCCGCCTGATCACCATTGCCCTCGCCCGCGCCAAGGGCAACCGCTCCAAGGCTGCCAAGCTACTGGGCATTTCGCGCAACGGCTTGGCACTGAAGATCGAGCGGCTGGGCCTCGAATAATTCGAGGTCAACCTTAACAAGATAGGGTGCCATTTCCGATCCACGGAGGGTGCGATATGACGGCCCGCTCAGCGTGTTGCCTGGTTTTCGGTTGACCAGCTGGTGGCGCCGGTTCGGGAGGCGTCAGAGAAAGCCATCCCTAAGCGACGATGGGCAATCTGGCTGACGAAACTCGGGCCCTATCCGGCGCGTCAGATGGCCGCGATGGTGGGCGTGCCCCGGCAGGCGGTGTGGACATGGGTAGGCCAGCAAAACCGCGAAGCGCAGAAAGGGTTGGATGGCGAGGGTCGCGGGGGGTGACGCTGGGCGTTGTCGAGCCAAGAAGAAAAGAGGAAAATGCTGGCGAAGGTCCTTGAGCAGGTTCAAGTAGGCGATACCGTCACCGCCAGGCAGAGGCTTCCGGTAATCAGCGCTGCGGTCGAAGTGCTAGGACCAAGACTGACCGTTGGTGGTTCCCCTGGTTCCAGAGACCCCGAACGTGGGGAGAGAGGAACTGGGAAAGGATATTGCCCGGCAGCTGAAGATCATCAAGGTGAGGGTTGGGCGTTTGGAGTTGGCCAAGCAGCTTGGCAGCGGGTCGCAGGCGTGCCGGGCTATGGGCTTCAGCCAGGACAGATTTTATTGCTTCAAGGAGTTGGATGAGAAGCGGGACGACGCCGCGCAAGCGGTTTCCAAGCGAACCTCCGATCGACGCTCGAGATCATCGCCGCCCAAGTAGGGTTCTCCCGCCCTTTGCGGGTGCTGTTCCGGGATGAGGCCCGCTTCGGCCGACTTCATGATGCCCGAAGGTGTTGGGCGCCGTTACCCTTACGCCCCGACGTGAACCAGCAGCTGGTGTGCGAGTTCGTTTACCCCTACGTCGCGGTGAGTTCCCGTGATGGCCGCAAGAGCTTCCTCATCCTCCCCTGGGTGGACGCCGCCTTGTTGACCCGTTTTCTCAGCCACGCCGCGGCCCACTACCCCGGCAAACATTGCGTGATGCTCATGGACTAGGCCGGCTGGCACATCACCGACGAGCTGGAGGTGCCGCCGTCGGTGACGTTCCTCGTCCTCCCCCCTGCAGCCCCGAACTCAACCACGTCGAACAAGACTGGAAGTACTGCCGAACCAATGATCTCCGGAATCGGGCGTGCGACGCGCTCGACGAGGTCGTCGACGCGGTCTCCAACTCCTTCACGGGCTGTACACGCACTCAAACCTCGTCGAGCCGATCACCAACGACGATTGGATCAAACCTCGACAATTGATGTAGAGATTGTCTCGATCAGCACCTGATTACCCTACTCTCTTGCCGGGACCGCCTGCCGCGTCCAAGGGTCCGGCTAGCCGTGCTGGAGGAGCGTAACAGCTTCTTTCGTGCGCCTTGGGTCAGTGCCCACTCGGTGGGCATGATGCGCAGTTTCTGGGCAGCCAGCGGGCTGCGATCGGCTTCTGTCGATGCTGTATGGCATTTCAAAACGAAAGCCAACCCGCTGCCCGGCAAAGGGTTCGACCGACTCTGTCGGGTCTTGGCGGCAGCGGTGCGAATGTCAGTTTGCGATGGCACTGTCCTTGCTCAAGGGGGGCGAGAGGTGAAACGACGTGCCCAGGTTCTGCTTCTCCGCCGATCACAGCCCCGCTGAGCGAGGGTTTTGGGGTAGTGGGAGCCCCGGGAGCGCTCGGGAGAACAGCACGGGCGTCCGTTGCGCGAGGTTGTCGTTCAGCCCTCTGGCGGCTTATCGGGCGCGCAGTCCGACGGTGGGCTGTCGTGCTCGGAACAGGTCATTTCCCGACAGAGAAAACCATCGTTGAGAAGAGGAGGAAGAGATGAAAACGCTCTATCGTGGTGGGGTGGTGGTGCTGCTGGCAGGACTCCTGGTCAGCGGCGCGGCCTTCGCGCAGGCGGTGCGGCCGGTGCTGCAGCGCTCGGGCGAGGCGGCGGCGCTGCCCTCGGATGCCAGCAATATGAAGGTGACGTTCGACCAGGCGCGGCTCAAGAAGTGGCCCAACAGCTCACTGCTTACCGTCCCATTCAGGGTGACGTACGACACCAGTTCGAGGACGGGTGTGGAGCTGGGGGCGGGGGATCATCTGGCGGCCTATAACCTGAAGGTGCTTGACAAGTCGCCGAACGGAACCCTTGACTACGAGATCTACGGTGCGGCGAAGGATGCGGACAAACTGTATCTGAGTGGTGGCACGGCGGAGAGCCGTTTCTTGGTGCAGCGGCTCAAGTACTGCTGGGACGATCCCCCTGACGCGGTGCGTGTGATGTTGCTCTTTGACCTGTCCTCGAGCGTTGAGAGCTCGATCCGCACCATGCGTAGCGAGGCACCCAAGCTCGTGGATGCGTTGTTTGCCGACGCCACGTGCGTGGACAAGCACGACCTCAAAGTTGCCGTCGCCTGGTTCTCTGGCCAGGTCGAGGACCTCGATCGCATCAAGCGGGCCACCTTCTTTTCCAAGAGCGAGGTGGCGGCGCTGAAGAACCTGATCGGCCAGGAAATCCAGGTCCGTCCGCGGGGCAGCTCCACTGGCCTGGTGGACGCGGCCCATGAGGCACTCTTGGCCCTCAATCAGGCGGTGGACACCTCCCAGCCCCCCTGTGCGCTCAACCCCCGGGAAAACCTGAAGGTCCTCATCACTGCCACGGACTTTGTGCACCGGACGGGTGAGCCGAGCGCGGCCAAGCTCGCCGCGCTGACCAGCCCGGCGCCGCCGCGGTTCCTGACCATGGGCATCACGGTCCCCGGCGAGGCGGCCAACTTCTACACCACCCAGCTGATGGGGGCACTCGCCGCTGGCACCGGGGGGACGCCCTATTCCTCCTGGGCGACGGCGATTCAGCAGGCTCCTGGTGAGATTTGCCGCCAGGCCAACGATGAACCGGAAAAGTGCGAGTACGAGTATCTGCTCCACACCTGCGTGGCTCCGCGCGACTTGCGGCCCTTCACGCCAGTGGAGAATCGCTCGATACAACTCGATCTTTCCTACGGTGGGTTGAACGCCAGCGGCACGTTCAGCTACAACACTGCGGACCTGAAAGACGGGTGCTTCCTGTGGGCCTTCGACCGGGATCAGGACGGCTTTGTCCGCAACATTGCCCTGGACGGAACTGACGGCCTCGACAAGTACGTGTATGACACCTACCTGCGCAACGCCTATCTGGAAAAGATAGGGGCGCGGGGAAGGAGCTGCCTGGCGGAGTACAAGATCTCGGTTGAGGACGAGGATCGCTCGGGGTGTCTGCCCAATCCCGCGGTTGCCGAGTGTCAGGTGAAGATCAACTGCACCATCGAGAACTGCAAGTTCGGCAACGAGTGCGACCAGGATGGAGTCCTGGATGACAACCTCCACCTCAAGGTGGACCGTTGCCCGTTGATTCATCCGAAGATCCCGTATTTGCCCGGGGAGAAGCCCAACTTCGCCGACCTACCGGATTGCTCATCCCGATGGGTGATCAATCGCGAGCCTCCGCCGGACGAAAGGTGCGAGAACGGCTGCCCGGGCAATTGCGCCAGCGACCGGTATTACTGCGGCAACCGGATCGACGAGAACGCCGATGGGCGGGACGAGAAGTGTCCCCCTCCGCCGGCCCCGGCGCAGTGCTCCGACGCGAATTTCCCGCCGGCGGATAGCACGCTCGACCAGGCCCTGGCGCGAAGCAACACGTTCATCATTCCCGACGCCCGTCGTGGACTCGTGGGCGGTTCGAGCTGGAAGACTGACCTGCGGGTGATCGCCGATGGCCCGGCGCCGGGGACGGAGGAGAAACTCAACCCGTGCTGCTGGGACCTCAATTGCGCCAGGGGAACCGATGGATTCTTCCACGCCGTCTCGTGCCCTCGCTCCCTGGATGTCAACGGCGATCACGAGCCCGATACCTGCGGCTTCTGCTACGTCGAGCAGCCCTGGGTCGAGCTGTTCTTCCTGCCGGCGCAGGACAACCAGGGAAGCTCCACGGTGGCGCAGACGCCTTTGAGCCGCAAGTTCTGCCTGCCCACGAACGGTGCGTTGCCGATCGAAGACGTCCTGGCCCAGTTCCGCACTGCGGCAGGGATCGCGCCCGACAACGTGGCCGGCATGCTGGTTGTCAGCTCCAACTACAACCTGTTGTTGCAAAACAGGAAGATCATCACGAGTGACAAGTGCGGGCGGCTGGAGCCCTGCCCGCGCCACATAGTGGAAATCGATCGCGTGGCCACGGTGGATGCGGGGGCTCGCACCTACAACGCCGCCGGTTTCGGCAAGCGTGTTTCCGCCGCTCCGGTTGGCAACTCCTTCGGCCCGACGGATGTCGCTCATCTGTACCACGTCACCGGTCCCGATCGTGCCAATCGCAACGCCGACATCGGTATCGTCAACCTGACCCCCAACGCCGTGGCCTTCTACGTGCGCTATTTCCACGCTGATGGGGCTCTTATCGAGACCAAGGAGTGGAACGTCGGACCGAGGTCAGTGGCGTGGATCCAGAACACTTTCACGGCCGGAAAGGCGGGCTACGACATTTACGCCAGCGTGCAGGTCGTCAAGCCCCAGGGGAATGAGAAGTGGCTGGCGTGGGCTTCTTCCATCGAGACCACCACTGGCGATCAGTTCTTTATCGAGCCCGGCCCGTTCGTTGAGGGCACGGCGGGCGGCACCCTGTATCTGCCGAACGCCGCGCGTGAGGTGATTACCGCTGACGAGCGGTACATCATCACCGACGTGGAGCTCGTCAACCTGGAGGACCGGCTCCTGGGAGGCGCCCCTGCCACAGTGTCGTACTGGCTGGCCAGTGCCCCCGCCAGGAAGAAGACGGTGTCTTTGCTCCAGGCTGGTAAAGCCTATCGACTCATCGACCTCATCGCCGACGGGCTGAACTTCGCCACCGGGGTCGCCAACGACACGCTGGTGATCGAGGTGCCGCAACAGTCGGCTGGCAAGATCGGGGCGTCCAGCTACACCTACCAGCTGGACATCGTCAAGGGTACGCCCAACTCCTCTTCGTTCGGAGCGGGGGTGACCGCCGTACCGGCCACGCGACTGGTGGGTGCGAACGGCAGGGTGCGAGTGCCCCTGTTCGGAGGCAGTCAGTACGACAGCGCGCTCGTCATCACCAATCCGACGGCTGACAGCGTCAGCATCACGGTTCGCTTCCTCGGCGCCATGGGGTTCCCGTATTCGACCAGGACCTACACCCTGGCCGCCGGCCAGAAGCAGGTCATTCCGGATCCCGAAGACCGCCGTGCTGGCACGGCCGTAGTGACCGTTGCGGGGAACAGCACCGGCCGAGTGCTCGTCCACCTCAAGGTCACCGACGTGACCAAGAATGACCATTTCGTCCTCGTAGGGCGGTAAGCATCAACCATGGGAGGAGCAGGGGCTCGATGCCCCTGCTCCTCCCTCTCTTTCCGACAGCATCACGAAGCAGCGTAGCAGTTGATGGCTGTCACCTCTGACGATGTTTCCCGTATGCTGCTGGTCGCCGGGTCTAAGACGAGGATTGAGGAACGCCGGGTCAGGCAGGGAAAAGACGTACGGTACAAAGAGGAAGGATTAGCGGCGGACAGCGAACGCCGTGGTTCTTGGGGGGTTACCATGGGGAAGGGTCTCGGCGCAGGTTTCCTGTGCGCGATTGCGGCTGCCAGCGCTGCAGCCGCGACGTCCCACGAGTACTGGGTTCCAGTGGTCATCAGCCGGCCTGGGGCGATGAACACCCAGTGGCGAAGTGAGGCGGCACTCGTGAACACCTCGTGTTCGGCTCCTGCGTCCGTGCAGTTCCTCTATTACTCCGGGGGAGCTACCCCGGTGGTACGGGAGCAGACCATCGCCCCTTCCAGCCAACTGGTGATCTCGGACGTCGTGGGTGGGTTCCTCGGGGCGAGCGGGACATCCGGTCCCTTGCGCGTTCTCTCTTCTCAGCCGCTGATCATCGCTGGACGCGTCTTCAACCAGACCGCCGACGGCACCTTGGGGCAGACCATGGATGGCGTGGAGGTGGGGGCGGGCTTCGCGAAGGGCGCGGTGGCGCTGCTGCCGTCTCTGCGCGAAAACGGCCACTTCCGCACCAACGTGCAGCTCCTGAACATGAGTGCCGACACGGCCTCCCTCCGTATTCGATTCCTCGGGCACGGTCGCGAAGCAATTCTCAATGTTCCCGCGCCTCCTCGCCGCTTGACTCACCTGCAGCAGCCGCTACTGTCCGCCCTGGGTGCGGTCGACAACGCCTGGGCAGAGGTGGAGGTGCTGGAGGGGGAGGGGATCTGGCCGTTCGCCTCGGTGGTGGACAACCGCACCGGGGATGCGGTGACGATCACGCCGGTGCGGGGAACGGCAACGGCCACCACCGGTTGGCTGCCGGTTGTCGCACGAACTCCCGGCTTGGCCGGTACGACCTGGCGCACCGGGCTGACGGTGCTGAACGCGGGCACCACGGAGGCGACCGTCGACCTTGTTTTTCGCATCGAAGGGCAGGCGGAGCAAACTGTTGCAGCGAGGGTCTCGGCCCGCAGTCAAAGGTCCTGGGAGGATCTTGTGCAGGAGGTCTTCGGGCTGGACCGGGGTGTGGGACCACTGTGGTTCTCGGCGAGTCAGCCCATCGTGGTGGTGGCTCGGGTCTACAACCAGACGGAGACGGGAAGCTTCGGCCAGAGTTCACCGGTACTCGAAGCTGGAGCCGGTGCGTCGATGGGCGACAGCATTCTCGTACCCTTCCTGAGTCAAGGCCCATCTCGTTCGAATCTCGATATTCTTAACATGGGCGAGACGTCCGCGACGGTGCGTGTGGCCTTGTTTGCCGACGGCGGTGCAGCAGGTGCGTTCAGCTCGACTCTTGCCCGACGGTCGCGCGTGCGCTATGACGAGATTCTCCGCCGCCAGGTGGGTCTGGAAGCCGTCGAAAACGGTTTTGCGGTGGTGTCTGTGGAGGCTGGCGCTTCGGTCTGGGCGGTGGGCTCGGTGGTTGACCAGCGCACCGGGGATCCCACCACGATCCAGGGGAGGCCCCTGAGGGTTCCCGCGCCTCCCCAGGCGAATTTCACCTTTTCGCCGGCTTCCCCTGCGGCGGGCGCAACGGTGCAATTCGCCGATCGATCCTCCTGTTTTCCCCACTCGTGGAGCTGGCAGTTCGGCAGCGGCGGCCCCCTTTCGAGCGAGGCGCGTCCACGACAGACGTTCCCGGCGCCGGGAACGTACCCGGTGCGGCTCACTGCCGCCAATGCAGCCGGGACCTCCTCTGCGCTGGTGCGATCCCTCGAGGTGGCGGAATCCGTGACGGCGCGCTTCGTTTTTCGTCCCTCGCCGACCGCCGTGGGTACGCCGGTGCAGTTCGAGGATCGGTCTGATGGACCGGTGAGCGAGTGGCGGTGGGAATTCGGAGATGGCGCCAGTTCACGCGAACGGAACCCGACCCACACCTTCGGGCGCGTTGGGAAGTTCCCCGTGACGCTGACGGTGCTCGGGGGAGGAGGAACGAGCACACGAGTTGAGGACGTCGAAGTTCGCGAGCTGGTAGCGGATTTCGTCTATGTACCTCTTTATCCACGTGTTGGCGAGCCCATCCAGTTCGAGGATCGCACTCTGGGAACGCCCACCAGCCGACGATGGAGCTTCGGCGACGGCTCCGAGTCCAGCGAGCCAGCTCCGCGGCACACCTTTCCTGGTGGAGGTCCGTACCGGGTCACTCTGACAGTGAAGAAGAACGGGTTCGAAGACAGCGTTTCGCGCCGAATCGTCTTCGTGCCGGACGTTTCGTTCACATGGCAGCCACGTTGGCCGGAGACGGGGCGGGACGTGGTGTTTTCGGGCACCAGTACGGCGCCAGTCAACTGGTGGAGCTGGAACTATGGCGACGGCAGCGCTCTCGGAGCAGGGGCCAGCTCGCTCTACGTATTTGAGGAGGAGGGGCGTTTTACCGTTGCTGCGACGGCCTCCAACGAGGCGGGCGCGGGCTGGAAGGGAGAAACGGTGACGGTGAGGGGAGAGTGCAAGGTGCCGCCCGCTCCGCAGATCTTTCTGGCCCCTGCTGCGGGAGCTTCGTGTCCGTACTACGTGCGCTGGTCGCCCACCAGCCCCCACCAGAGCTACGAACTCCAGGAGAGCTCAACTCTTGACTTCACCTCGACGGTGGTTTCCTTTCCCGTCGAAGGCGGCAACGAGTCACCTCGCCTCAGCCACCCGACCACGGCTGACACGACGTATTACTACCGTGTACGAGCTCGTGCCGGCGATTACTGTGCCGGGCAATGGTCACCCTGGTCAGCCGTCGCCTCCGTGGTCGTCGGCCCCAACCATCCGTGCCAGGTGAAGCTTTTCTCGCTGCCGAGTGGCCGTTCCATAGAAATGGTGTGGATCCCCCCGGGGACTTTCCAGATGGGATCTCCCACCACTGAGGCCGGACGACTGGCCGATGAGAACTTGCACCAGGTGACCATTACCAGGGGCTTTTACCTGGCCCGCCACGAAGTGACCCAAGGAGTCTGGCGCGAGGTCGTCGGTTCCTCCCCGACCCGCTTCCCCGACTGCGGAGAGAATTGTCCCCAGGATTCCATAAGTTGGTACGCCGCCTGCGGGCTCAGGAGTGAAGTCTGCGGCGAAAGGGGCGGCTTTGTTGCCCAGCTCAACCAGATGCTGGGCTTGACCGGGCAGTCCGCAAGATTCCGTCTTCCCAGCGAGGCCGAGTGGGAGTACGCGGCGCGTGCCGGAACCACGTCGGCGTACGGCCACAGTGTCTCCCGGGGACCAACGCCCAGGTGGCCCTTGCGTTGCGATGGGGCCTGTGGAGGATGTCCAGAACTGGATGCCCAGGCATGGTGGTGCGCCAACTCTCTCGACGGAACTCGGACCGTCATGAGCAAGATAGCCAACCCCTGGGGGCTTTATGATGTCCACGGGAGTCTGGCAGAGTGGGTGGAGGACTGGTACTCTCCCTACCCGGCAGGGCCGGTGGTGGACCCGGTGGGGCCGCGTCAGGGCTCGTATCGCGTGCTCCGCGGAGGTTCGTGGTTCAACTATGCACGGTTCGTTCGTTCCGCCATCCGCTTCGGGGATATTCCCGGTTTCGGCGACTTCTCCTTTGGCCTTCGGCTGGCGTTCGGGGAACCGCTGCCTCTTGCGGCGCAGGCCACTGAACCCTCGAGAGAAGCGCCTTACACACCGCCGCCCGCTCGCCTGGAAGAGGGTGGGCCGCCCCTTCCCGGTCCGCTCGCGCAGTTGCGACGTGCCGACCAGAACCGGTAGTTTTCGGCCCCGGACCAGGCCGCTTCCTCTGCCGCCTGACGGTGGCCACCGGGTAGCCGGCTTCGCTTCGATGCAGAGGAGGGCTGGAGCAGGCTCATGAGCACTTCTTGCAGCGCCCCGCGGCGTGGGCCGTGGCTCCAGCTCGCGAGGGGGCCAGCGTGGACACTGGCGCTCTGCCTCTTTACCCTTGCCTGTGCCCGGGGTCAAGGCGTCTATCTCGATTTGTTGGAAGACGATTGGAACGCCCGCGTGGTGACGACGCGGGCTCTGGAGGATTTTGGCGTCGGCTTCTCGAGCACCGCTCTGTTGGACGGCTGGGGAGACCCCGAAACGGACGACGTGACCGGTGAAGACATTCGATGGGCCACCGCACGACGGGCGGAGGTGGCGGTCTGGCTGCTCCCTGGACCGGACGACTACCTGACCATCCGCGCCTGGCCCTTCCACTGGGAGGGGGCTCCCGAACAGAAAGTCTCGGTGCGGATCAATGACACTCTGGCCGGCACTCTCGCCCTGCAACCCGGTAGGCGGACCTACTCCCTGGCTCTGCCAGTCGAGCGGATCAGTCCCGGTCGGAATACGCTGACGTTCGAGTTCTCTCGCCTCGGGACGCCCAACGCGATCGAGCCGGGGGCCATAGACCAGCGCCCGCTCGCCGCGGCATTCGCGTGGTTGGAGGTATCCCAACGGCGGTACGGGCCAGAAGTCGAACGGCCCGATGGTCTCCCCGATATGACGCTCAGTCATTTCCCGTGGGGGTATTCGCTACTGCCCGGGCGGGGACTGGCTGGGGAGGTCAAGATTCCTCGACGGGCTCCCAGCGCCCGTATGGCGTGCTTCAACGGGAGTGCCACCGCGATTGCTCTCGACCTTTGGGTCAAGGCAAACGGGTCTGAAAAAAGACTCCCAGGGCCACGTGTGCGGGCCGGCGAGCGCCGGGAGGCGAGCTTCGACCTGGGCTTTGCGGCGGGTAGCCGTGCCGAGCTCGTCATCGTGCCCCGGGTCATCGCGAACCCGGATGGTCCGGACACCGGGTCCGGACCGGAAGAGCGCGTTGTGGTCGATCTCCTGCACACCCATGGCGACCTCGCGCTCGTACGGGATCACACGGTCCTGGATTTCGAGCCGGAGGATGTCGGCGCCCTGCTGAGTGGCTGGGCGGTGCCAGAGCGACCGACAAACTCGGCGGAGAGCTTTGCCTGGGCCATAGCAGAGCGGGCAGAGGTATCGCTCCAAATGGTCCCGGCTGGTTCCCAGTGGTTGTCTTTCCGTGCGTGGCCATTGACGTGGCCGGGGGCGCCTTCCCAGCTGGTGAAAATCAAGGTCAACGACTCCCTCATCGGTCAGGCGGCGCTGGCCAGCGGGGCCACGACCATCGAATTGCCTCTGCCCGGCGGGAGTATTCATGCAGGGGAGAATCGAATTACCTTCGAATTCTCCCGTGCCACCGTTCCTGCGGAGGTCCTTCCTGGCTCCTCTGATCGGCGCCGGCTGGCAGCCGCGTTCGAGTGGATCGAAGTAGCTCCGTTCCCGGCGGTGAAGGACGCCAGGCGGCCGCGATTGATTCCTTCGGCGGCCGTCGAGCGCACGTCCTTCGGCTATCTGCTGCCACCTGGGGTTGGCTTCGTCCTGCCGGTGGAGAGAACGTGGGGGGAGGCTCGGGCTCGTTTTCACGTGGCTCCAGGCAGAGAGTCCCAGGCCCAGGTGTCGGTGTACGCGCGCCGCAGTGGTAGCCAGCAGCCAGTGCTTGTTGCCCAATGCATCGCGCACTCATTGGCAACCCCCTGCGACGCCGACCTGGGCGATCTGGCAGAGGCTGGCGGTGAGGCCATCATTCACGCTGGCAGAGATTCCCGCTCCCTGGCCGCCAACACCGCCACGGCTCTGCTGCAGCCGCGCATCGTTGCACGTGCCCAGAAGCCGGTCGTGTTGGGCATAGACAAGCTCGCCCTGTGGGGCGGAGCCGATTTTCGAGGGGATGGCTCGAACCTCCTTCTCATCGTTGCTGATACCTTGCGCGCCGATCATCTGGGCTGCTACGGTGGGCAGGTCGCCACCCCCAATATCGACAGGTTGGCGGAAAGTGGGATGGTTTTCACGAACGTTTATGCCCCCTCGCCAATCACTGGTCCCAGCCACGCAGCGATGTTTACCTCTCTGCACCCACGCCATGCGGGCGTCACCAACAACACGCATCGCCTTGCGGACACCTACGAAACGCTGGCCGAGCACCTCAATCGAAAGGGATTCGCCACCGCCGCTTTCGTCAGCCTTGGTGTTCTGGCCAGGCAGTTCGGTTTCGCTCAAGGTTTCGAGGTTTTCGATGACACCTTCGGTGCCGACTGGATGAGGAATGCCCAGGAGATCAACCGCGCCGCCGGCGCGTGGGTGCGAGAGCAGGAAAGAGGTCCCTTTTTCCTCTGGTTGCATTATTCGGATCCCCACGAACCCTACGCCCCTCCCGATCTTGCCTATCCGCAAGTCGAACTGGCCGTCGGGGCCGAGCGAGCCGGGGTCATTCCAGCCAATGGCCGTGGCCATTGGCTCGAAGTGGTGGTGCCACCTGGTCAGACGTCCATCGAGGCGCGCGTCGCCACCCGCGGTCAACCGTTTCCCCTGCTGCTCCACTCGCTGGCCAGCTCGTCGTCCGAGGTGGTGGCTGTGCCGTCGCCACACTGCGACGTTGACGGCGTGAAAACGTATTTTCCGTTGTCATCCTACGGTGCGTTTACTCCCATTGTGACGCTGGAAAACCGCACCGCCAAGACGGTGCCGGTGACGCTGTCCGTGGCCTTCGCGGAGGATTTGCCGGCAGGAGAAATTCGCGCTCGGTACGCCGCAGAAGTGGAATACATGGATGGCAATATCGGTCGGATGCTTGCCTTGCTGAAAGCACGAGGAATGCTGCACAATACGGTCGTCGTTTTTGTTGGGGACCACGGTGAAAGTCTCGGAGAGCATGAGCATGTGGGTCACATTTCCCGTCTGTATGAGCCGGCGTTGCGTGTCCCTCTGATCATCGTAAAGCCAGGAAAGAAGATCACCAGACGGGTCGTTACCGCACCAGTTTCGCTCGTCGATGTCACGCCCACCATTCTCGATTTGCTGGGCCTGCCAGCGGCGCAGCCGACCCAAGGGCTTTCTCTCCTTGCCGCCTCGAGCGAGGAACTGTCTCGCCGGCCGGTGTGGGCGGAGACGTTCCCGCCGGAATCGCCGTGGCGGCGTCAGGCGGTGCTTTTCGACGGCTGGAAGCTGATCCGCACCATGGAAAGCGAGCCCCCCGTCGACGAACTCTTTGATCTTCGCGCCGATCCCGGGGAGCTCCACAACCTGGCCACGAGCCACCCGGAGCGTGCAGCCATGCTGCTGGCACTCCTCAACCGCCTGGAGGACCGACCCAAGAATGCCCCGGAAGTCACCCCGGCGTCCCCGCGACTGAGTGACGAGGAGCGTGCCCGCCTTCGCTCCCTGGGTTACCTTCGCTGAGAGCCCGGACCCACCAGGAGCCTCCTGCTGGTTCGCTGGCGGCCTTGCCTTGACGGCTGCGAGTGGCGTCGCTGCCGCACACATCTTGTTGGGGCATCGGCGGTTACCGCAGATACGATGCATCGCAGGATGAGGTGTGCTCTCTTGAAGGCCGGTAGACTCTGTTAGCAGTAATCTGATCTTGACCCATGACAACGTCACGCGGTCATGAAGGACTGATGTCGGGCGTTGCCAGCGGAGCGGTAGAATCGTCTGCCAATGGGGGATGGCGGGGAACTGAACCAGGCGGGGGTGACTCAGAGCTGGTCCGGGGAGTTGCAGGCGCGCCCGCCGGGCGACCCGGGGCTGCCCCGACGCTGGCGCGCGGTGCGCTGGGTGGCGCAGGGCGGCCAGGCGGAGGTGTGGCTCGCCCACGACGGGGAGCTGGACGAGCCGGTGGCGGTCAAGCTGTTTCGCCCCGAGCTGACTCCGGCGGCGCGGGAGCGGCTGCGCCGGGAGGTCCGCCTGGGGCGCTCCTTGCAGCACCCCAATCTGGTGCGAATCTACGAGCTCATCGAGGTGGGCAAGCGGCTGGCCATCGTGATGGAGTGGCTGCCGGGGGGATCCCTGGCCGAACGGTTGCAACGGCAAGGCCCCTTCGCCATCTCTGAAGTGATCGAGGTGGCGCGGCAGGTTCTCGAAGCCCTCGCCCATCTCCATGTCCGGCAGGTGGTGCACCGGGACGTCAAACCATCGAACCTTCTGGTCGGCGCTGACGGCGAGATCAAGCTCGCCGACCTGGGGCTGGCGCGCAGCATCGTCGAGGGCTCCGAGGTGACGTGGACGTACGCGGCCGTGGGGACGCCGGCCTACATGAGCCCCGAGCAGCTGATGGGGTGGGAGGCGGGGCCGGCGTCGGATCTGTTCGCCCTGGGGGCGACGCTGTTCGAGCTGGTGACCGGACAGCGACTCTTCGATCCTTCCCGCAACGCCAGTGGGGAGCCGCGACTCACCACCCGCGCCCCGTCCCCCCGCCGCTTGCGGCCCGACTGCCCGGCCTGGCTGGCGCGCTTCATCCTGCGGCTGCTGGAGCGGCAACCCGGCGACCGCTTCCGCGATGCGAGGCAGGCGCTGGCCGCCCTGGAACGCCGCCAACTGCTGGTGTCACCGCGCTGGCGGCGTGGCCTTGCGGGCGGGGCGCTGGCGGCATCCCTCGGGGTCGCCGGCGGGGTGGCGCTCTGGCTGGGGGGCCAGAGAGACCTGACCTCGGTGACCACGGCCGGTTCGCAGGTGATTTCCCTGGACCAGCAGGGTCGGGAGTTGTGGCACCGGGAGTTTCCCGGCTTCGAGCCGGTTCCCATTCCCGCCGATGTGCTGGGCGACCCGACGCCCGAGGTGATCGTGGCCCTGCGCAATCCTTCCGTGGCCTCCCCCGAGGGCACCACCGATCTCATCGTGCTGGCTGGCGACGGGGCGGTGGCGGCCAGCACGGCGTCCACCCTGTCGCAGCTGCGAACTCACTTTCCCGATTTTTCCCCGAGTTCCTTGGGGCCCTTCGTCACCCCGATGGACCTGGATGGGGACGGGGGCGCCGATCTGGTATGGACCACTCCCCACGCCCGCTGGTACCCCACCGTGCTGGGAGGGTGGAACCTGCGGGCCAGGGGGGCGCCCCGGGCGCTGTTCGTCAACTCGGGGTCGCTGCACGACGTGGTGTCGGCGGACCTCGATGGCGACGGGCGGCCCGAGGTGGTGGCGACGGGAATCAACAATCCCCTGGGGTTCCAGCGCGTCCTGCTGATCGTGCCGGTCGGTCAGGAGCTGGAGCGGGCCGGGGATACGTTTGTGTCCCCGGATTTGGCGACCCCTGCAAACGACGCCCTGTCGCTGAGTGCCGCCGTGGTGCCGGCGTATGTGCCGCTCGGTCCCTTCGCCGGCGTGGCCAGGATCGCCAGCGCCGGGCCGGCGGGGATCAACCTCAAGGTGGGCGAGGAGGTGATCGCGCTGGATGCAAGCGGCAACCCGGCGAGCCACGGCCTGGCGGGGCGAGGGTGGAAATCCCGCGCCCGGTTCTGGCGCGAGCTGGGGCTTGCCTGCCGAGGTCTGGAGAGTGGCGTTGGCAGTCTTTCCACCATTCGCGCCGGGCTGGCGCAGGCGCACGGTGCGGTACTGGCCGAGCCGTCCATGCAGCTGGCCACCACCCTGTTGCTGGCCCGCTCCCTGGCCCGGGCGGGCGCCCACGAGGCGGCTGCGGCCGCGCTCGCCGAGGCCGCGGCGGGGATGCCGGACGAGCTTGATCTGCCGCTCCGGCAGGGGGAGCAACTGGCCATTGCGGGGCGATTCGCCGAGGCGGAAGCGGCGCTGCTGCGATCGCGCAGGCTCGGGCTGGCCGGCAGGGGACCTCTCGATGCCCTGGTGGCGCTGGCGCTGCTCGACGCCTGGCAGGGGAAGAGCGTGGAAGGGGTGGCGGCGTTCTGGGAGAGCCAGATGAGTGGCAGGCGGCCGTCGACCACGGGGCAGGATCTCCGGGCGCTGGCGGCCTTCGCCGCCGCCGACTGGACCTCGCCGCTGCTGGACGAGACGGGGAGGGAGTCAATTCTCGTGACCGCACCGTTCATCCGACTCTGGGCGGCGCACGAGCGGGGGGCCGAGGAGGGGGTCACCAGACAGGCGGCAGAGCGGTTATCGGCCGACCCCGAGCTGGTCGCCCACGGACGGCTTCTCCTGGCCCGGCTGGCGACGCGGCGGGGCGACGCCCGGCAGGCGCGGAGCCTGGCCCGGACCGCCCTGGAGGAGCTGGAGCGGCGGGGGCGCGAGTCGTGGGAGGTCTTCGCCTGGGTGGCGCTGGCGGAGCGGGTGCTCGCCGAGGCGCTCATCGCCGCCGGGCGCCCGGCGGAGGCGACGCCTCACCTGGCGCGCGCCCGCCGGCTGGCCCCTGGCGCCTGGTTCGGGCAAAGGCCTGGGGTCTCTCCTGCAGCTGCGGCCAGCGGCCGGGGTGAGGTCACGTTCCCTGGGGAAAGGCGGCGACTCGCAGGCGCTTGATGAGCGTTGCCAGGTACTCACGCAGTGTCGCAGCGGGGACGTCTCCAGGGAGTCTGGCGCCGTCGGCAATCTCGATCTGGGAGAGCACCCACGCCAGGGTAGCCGGAGTGCACCCACCGTCTTTCACCAGGGCCGCCTCGAGCGCGTCCTCCACGCGCAGGCCTTCCCTCTCCAGCATCATGACGTCGATCAGGTCGCGCACCTCGGCGCGCGAAGCCAGGGCCGTCAGCTTGTTGGCCAGGATCTCCTCGGGCGGGTCGAGCACGACCCCGCTGCGTTGCGGACGACTGGCAGTTTCGCCCGCCGCCCGATCGAGGACCAGGTCAAGGACCACGGCATCATCTCCCCGGGTCAGCACGAAGCGTCGAAACCCCGGGCCGGTGCGACGCGCCTCCAGGTGGGCACCGAGCACCGCTGCTATCTCGTGGACCGTGCGCACACCGCTTTCGAAGGCGTGCTCGTCGGCGGTGAAGAGATCGAGGTCATCCGTCCGCCGGTGACCGAGGTAAAAGCCAACCAGCGCCGCCCCCCCGGTGAGAAAGAATCCCCGTTCCCGCGCAAAAAACTCGCGCAGGACCTGCTCTTGCCAGGCGGACAACCTATGGGAGGAGCCCATCCTGACGCCACCCGGTGATCAGGAACTCCCAGAACGCCCGACGCCGACCGAGAAAGGGCGCCAGCCGAGGCAAGGCTTCGGCGACCTCAGTCGGCGAGACGAGTCGCCACACTTCGTCGTCCCTGGCCTCCCGCAGCACTTTCGCCAGGAGCCGCAACCTTTTCGCTTCGTCGCCGCTGGCCAGGGCCTGGCGCAACTCCCCCAGGGTGAGCTCCTCGTCCCACAGGAAGTACGGCCTCAGCTCGGCTCGGTCCATGTCGGTGGTGAGTCTCGACATGTCTGAAGCCTAGCAGATGATCGGACGCCGGAACACCGGCCGCGCCCGCACCCCCTGTCTGCCGCGACCCCGTCGTGGTCTAGCCGAGCGACCTACAACGCAGCGAGGATGGCGTCGGTCATCTGCTGGGTGCTGGCCGCCCCCTGAGCGATGGCGTTGGGCCCGCCGGGCAGGCGCAGCATGTCGTAGGTGCGCACCTTCCCTTCGGCCACCACGCGGGCGATGGCGGCGCGGATGCGATCCCCCTTGTCCCGCTCGCCCACGTGGTCGCACAGCATGGCGGCGGAGAGGATCATGGCAATGGGGTTGACGATGGAGGGCTCGAGCTTCTCGTACTTGGGTGCCGAGCCGTGGGTGGGTTCGAACACCGCCACCTCGGGGCCGATGTTGCCGGAGCAGGCAAACCCCAGGCCCCCCACGAGGCCGGCGAAGGCGTCGGAGATGATGTCGCCGAACAGGTTCTCGCAGACGATGACGCCGTACTCCTCGGGGTTCTTGGTCAGCCACATCATGATGGCGTCGATGTTGACCGACCACAGCTGCACGTCGGGGTAGTCGGCGGCCACCTGCCTGGCCACCTCCTCGAACATCCCCGAGGTTTCCCGCAGCACGTTGGGCTTTTCGGCGACGGTGACGGAGCGGTAGCCGTGGGCGCGGGCGTAGTCGAAGGCGGCGCGCACGATGCGGGCGATCACCGGACGGGTGACGATGCGCGTCGATATGGCCATGTCCTCGCCGGGCACGTCCTTGAACGGCTTGAATTTGGGGTGAGTCGCCAGGGCTTCCCGGACCACCGCCGGGGGGTTGGTCCACTCCACCCCGGTGTAGGACCCTTCGGTGTTCTGCCGGAAGATGACGGCGTTCACCTCCGGCTCTTCGAACCCTCCGCCAGGGGCCTTGCGGATGAAGTTCAGCGGGTTGCCGGCGAAGGAGCGGCAGGGGCGCAGGCAGATGTCCAGGCCGAAGCGCTGGCGCATGGTGACGATGGGGGAGTAGTAGGACAGCCCCTTGCCCTTGAGCTCCGGCGCCAGCTCGGCGTCGGCCTCCTTCTTGGGCTTGGAGGTGATGGCCCCGAACAGGCCCAGCTTGTGCCGCTCCAGCAGCGCGATGGTGCGGTCGGGCAGGGCGTTGCCCTCGCGACACCAGAACTCCCAGCCAATGTCGCCGTGCACGTAGGTGGCGTCAAAGCCCACCGCGTCGAGGACGCGGATGGCCTCGGGGAGGACGGTCTTGCCGATGCCGTCACCCGGCATGCTGACAACGGTGTACCTGGCCATGGGTCACGCTCCTTGTCTCTCCGGCGGCTGTCGTGGCGCCGGGCACGTGGGGATGGCCACGCGAGTGCGCAGCCTTTGTGAATGATAGCACATGACCGGTCGGCGAGAGTCAACGGAGCAACTGCTGCAGGCGGGCGTGGCCGGCGCGGCTGACCGGCAGGCGGGTGCCGTCCGTGAGGATGGCCAGGTAGGAGTCCTTGGCGTACCGTTCCAGCCGAGCCAGGCGCTCCACGTTCAGGAGAAACGTGCGGTGGATGCGCACGAAGCGGCCGGGGTCGAGCTGCGCCTCGAGGGCGGTGAGGGTCTGCGGCTTGCGGTGGCGCGCCCCGGCGACGTGGAGGACTAGGGTGTCGTCCTGCGCCTCCACGTAGTCGATGGCCGCCACCGGCAGCACGTGGACCCTGGTGCCCTCGCGCACCAGTACGCGTTTCAGGTAGGGCATGGTCGGCCGGGCGGCGCGGTGCAGGGCGGCGGCGGCAACCGGCGGGGCCTGGCCCAGGCGGGTGCGGGCGCGGCGGATCGCCTCGGCCAGGCGCTCCGGCGAGAAGGGCTTCAGGAGGTAGTCCACGGCGTGCGCCTCGAAGGCGCGCAGGGCAAACTCGTCGTGGGCGGTGACGAAGATCACCGCCGGGGCCTCGGGGAGCAGCTCCAGCACCTCGAAGCCGTCAAGCCTGGGCATCTGGACGTCCAGGAGCAGCAGCTGGGGGCGCAGCTCCGCCACCGCCTTGACCGCCTCGAAGCCGTTGGCGCACTCTCCCACCAGATCCACGTCGTCGCACTTCGCCAGGTACTCGCGCAGCAGGGCGCGGGCCGGCTCCTCGTCGTCCACGATCAGCACCCTGAGGGGCGCAGGGCTCACGGGACGGATGGTAGCGTGCCCGGCGGGGGGGCAGGGGGGTCGCCGACGGGCAGGGACAGTTCGACCCGGTAGTGGCCCCCCGTCCGGCGGGCGGTCAGGTGGGCGTTCTCTCCGAAGGCGGCGGCCAGACGCCGACGGACGTTGGCCAGCCCCACCCCCAGGCCGCCCTGGCCTGACCCATCCTCGGGGCACGGGTTTTCCACCACCAGGGTCAGGTGATCGCCGTGGCGCCGCCCCTCGATGCGGATCGTTCCCCCCTCCAGCTGCTGGGCGATGCCATGCGTCACGGCGTTCTCCACCAGCGGTTGCAACACCAGCGGTGGCACGGCGACATCGAGGGCGGCATCGTTCACGTCCAGGTGGACGTGCAGGCGGGCGCCGAAGCGGGCCTGCTCCACCGCCAGGTAGTCCCGCGCCAGGGACAGCTCGTCCCGCAGGGGGATCGTCCGGGGTCCGGCGAGGCGCAGGGAGCCCCTCAGGAAGGAGGCCAGGCGCACGCACATCTCCCGCGCCGCCTCGGGCTCGCTGCTAGCGAGGGAGCTGATGGAGTTCAGGGCGTTGAAGAGGAAGTGGGGGTCGAGCTGCGCCCGCAGGGCATCCAGCTCCGCCTGGCGCGCCGCCAGCTTGGCTTCCAGGGCCCGGCGGGCGTGCTGCTCGCTGGCCTGTACGGCCAGCACCAGAGCATGCCCGGCGGTGGCCAGGAGGTACAGCAGGGCGCCCACCCCCGCCAGCACCGGCGCCTGGCCCAAAAAGCGCTCCTCGATGCCTGCGAAGTGGGGCAGCTGGCCGTACATGGCCGCCAGGTTGGCGGCGGCCAGCAGCCACAGCCCCACGGAAAGGGTCGTAGCCCCGGCGTGCACCCCCACCAGCCGCCCCACTCGCAGCGGGGCCAGCGGTACCGAGCGGGTGGGATAGAAGGAGGCCAGGCACATGAACGCCAGCAACAGGCCGAGGGGGATCCCCATCGCCACGGCCTCCTCCCAGGGGGAGGGGCCGCTGCGGGCCAGCAGCACCACCAGCAGCCCCGTCAGGGGAATCCACGCCAGCAGGTAGGCGATGAGCCGGCGGCGGTTGGCCAGGATGGGGTGCATGGCTAGTTCTTGACCTCGACGCCCCCCATGATGGCCATGCCGGTGATCGTCAGGCGCTGGGAGCCGTCAGGGGAACCGCCGCGGGTCTTGTCCTCGAAGCCCCCCAGGATGGGCGTGCCGCGGATCTCCACCGACCACTCCTGGGGCACCAGGATTTCGATCCCGCCCCAGAAGGCGAAGACGTCGATGGTGGCTCCCTCGGGGGCGACCTTCGCCTCGCGCAGGTCGATCTTGCAGCCGCCCATGACCGCCAGGGCGTCGCCGCCGCGGAAGTCGGTCGCCGTGATGCGCGGCTCGGCCCCCCCCAGCACCGCCGCCACGTTCAGGTCAGCCGAGGTGCTGGCCGCCGCACGCTTGACGCGGGGCACCACCGTACGCCAGATGAGGGATGCGCCGATGGCCACCAGAATCAGGGGCCAGAGGTCCCACAGGCTCCAGGGCACCACCTCCAGCCGCTCCAGGAGCAGCCAGGAGCCGACCACCACCAGCACGACCCCGAAGCCCCGCCCGTGGGGCTGCAGCACCTTGGCCACCCCCAGCGCCACCAGGCCGATGGGCCAGTAATAAAGGATATCGCCCCCGTCCACCACGCCCAAATTGTCCAGGGTGAAGATCACCCCCAGCGCCAGGACGAGGACCCCCAGCACCAGCTTGGGGGTGACGTTGAAGCTCGCCGGTCGCTCCATGGCTTCCTCCCTGTCCACAGTGTACGCGCCGGCCGGGACGCCGTCCCGCGTCCGTCGGCCAATGGCGGCGGACAACCGGTGAATGGCGGTGGGTTGGATCAGCGGCCCAGCTCGAAGCGCAGCGCCGACTCCAGATCGGGGTCCTGGAAGGTGAAGCCGTCGGCCAGCGCCCGGCGGGGCAGGATGCGCGCCCCCCGCAGCAGCAGCTCCTCCCCCATCTCCCCTGCCGCCAGGCGCACCGCCGCCGCGGGAACTGGCGCGATGACCGGCCGCCGCAGGATTCGCCCCAGCGTGCGGGTGAACTGGACGTTGGAGAGGGGGGTGGGGGCGGTGGCGTTGACCGGGCCCGCGAGATCGGAGAAGAGCAGGTGGTGGATCAGGCCCACCACGTCGTCCAGGGAGATCCAGCTCATCCCCTGCCACCCCGACCCCAGCCGCCCCCCCAGCCCCAGCCGGAAGATGGGCGAGAGCCGCGCCAGGGCCCCCCCGGCGGCGGTGAGCACCACCCCGATGCGCAGGTTGACCACCCGCACCCCGGCCCGCCGGGCGGGCTCGCAGGCGTCCTCCCACTGGCGGCACACCTCGGCGAGGAACCCCTGCCCCGGCGGCGCCGACTCGTCCACCTCCTCCTCCCGGTGGCCGTAGTAGCCAATGGCCGAGGCGGCGATGAGGGTACGGGGGGGGCCCGGCATGGCGGCCAGGGTCTCGGCCAGCAGGCGGGTGCCGGCCACCCGGGAGGCGCGGACGGCCTGCTTGCGGGCGGCGGTCCAGCGGCCGGCGGCGATGTTTTCGCCGGCCAGGTGCACCACCGCGTCGCACCAGGCCAGGGCGTCGGCATCTACCCGGCCGCTGACCGGGTCCCAGGCGATGGCCCCGGGCGGGGCGGGGGTGCGGCGCACCATGGGCACGACCTGGTGTCCGCCGGTGGTGAGGAACGCCGAGAGCGCTCGCCCGATCAGCCCGGAGGCTCCGGAGATCGCCACCCTCAGCCGCGGACGATCGGCAAATATCTGATGACGCTGGATATCTCTCCGTGTACGGGCATGGCGGAAGGCGAAGGTGCGCTCGAGCATCCCGCGCACGATCCCCTCCCCCAGCAGCGCCCCCAGGGGACCCGCCGGCAGGCGATAGTGGATCTCGTCCTCCAGGCGACAGCCGTCCCCCTCGGCCAGGAAGCGGTGGTGATGCTCCCAGGCGGCGAAGGGACCGCGCAGCTGCACGTCGCGAAAGCTCGCGCCCTCCCGAGTGTCGCGGTGCTCCGCCACCCAGCGGCGGCGCAGCGGGCCGAGACCCAGCTCCAGCTCGGCGGTGGCCCCATCCCGCAGCCCGTCGATGGAGCGGACGATACGCACCCGCTGCCAGGGGGGAAGCAGGCGCTCCAGCGCCCCCGGCCGGGCGTGGTAGGCGTAAACCTCGGTCGGGGCAGCGGCAATGAAGGTGGAGGCGGTGAAGGTGGCCATGGCTCCTCCCTCACTGGGCCCAGGTCCGGATGTACTCATCCACGGGCATCTTGCGCGCCGTCTGGGCGGAGGACATGTAGCGGATGGTGCCGAAAACCGGTCGTTCGGGCGCCCAGGGACGGTCGAAACGCCCCAGGCACCAGGTGATACCGCTCACGGAGTTGGGGTCCCGCCCGTCCAGGGCGAACCGATTGTTGAGCTCCAGCATGATGGCCAGCGCCTCCCGGGGGGTGGCGGACCACTCCAGGATCTTCTTCCCCCACAGCATGCGCAGGTAATTGTGGATGATCCCGGCCCGGCGCAGCTGCCCCTGGGCGGCGTTCCAAAGGGGGTCGTGGGTGGCCCCGGCGGCAAACTGGTCCAGATCATACAGGTGCTCCCGCCGGTCGCGGGCGTGGGCCTCCAGGGTGGCCCGGGCCCAGGGGGGCAGGGAAGCCCACTCCTCGGCGTCCGGGCGGTGAAACTGAAAGACCTGCCCCAGCTCCCGCCAGGTGACGAGCTGGTCCAGGAACGCCTCGGCGGCGGCGCTCATCCCCCACCACCCCGCCCGTTCCCCCCGGGCGGGAGGAGGCTCGAAGCGCTCGGCCCGCCACCCCTCCCGGGCGGCGACGGCGTGGAAAACCTCGTGGGCCGAGAGGTGCCCGAAGTGCAGATAGGGGGAGAGCCCGGATGTGACGTCCCGGTCCACCCGGTTGCGCAGCTCGGCGTAGCGCGGAAGTTGATCCCTCACGAAGGCCTGCAGGCGTCGGTGAGCGGCGCGGGCGCCGCCGGGGGTGGGTGCGAGGGGCACTCCGTGGTCGATGGGAAGGGCGGCCAGGGCCGCCGGGGTGGCGGCCAGGAGCTCCGGAGAGGCCGGTGGCCATCGCTGCAGGAACGCCGGGGGGAGGGCCAGTGCTGGGGGGATCGCCAACCCTTCCAGGGGATCGGGGCGGGGCACCTCCGAGAGGTGGGCGGGCAGGGTGCGCTGCAGGAAGCGGCGGAAGGCAAAGGCGGTGGGAAATGGGGCGCCGGTGACGCTCAGGGGCAGCAGGCCCACCCCGTCGATGGCCACCAGGGGAACCTCCAGGCGCGCCGCCGCGGCGGCCACCATGCGGGGGAGGAAAAAGACCGGGGTGTCGTCGGTGACCACCAGGGCGGCCTCCCGGGCCATCGTCTCCAGGAGGCCCCGCCCCTCGCCGGGGGCGCGCTCCACCCAGGGGTAGTAGAGGACCGGCGTGCCCGCAAAGGCCTCGAGGTTGTCCGCCATCCCCTGCAGGACAAAGGCGTGCAGCCGGTCGCTGGCCCACCGGTAACCGCAGCGCAGCGCCTCGAAGACGACGAGTGGCCGGCCCAGCTGGGCCGCTACCTCGGCGGCGTACTGGAGGGCAAAGTTCCACGTCCGACGGCGGGCGGCGATCATCCAGTACAGCACGTGGCGACCGGCCAGGTTCACCGGGTGGGGGTTGCAGGCACGCACCCGCGCGGCCGGCACCGAGGTCGCGAGGTGCGTGCTAGCCTTTGGCGTGCTGACGGCACTGGCAGCGGTGGCGGTTGTCGTTGGCCTGGCGGCTCTGGTGAAAGGGGCCGTTTGGCTGGTGGTGGGGGCCTCGTCGCTGGCGCTGCGCTGCGGCCTCACCCCCCTCGCCGTGGGGTTGACCGTGGTTGCCTTCGGCACCTCCGCCCCGGAGCTCCTGGTGTCCCTGGTGGCGGTGCTGACCGGCAAGGTGGATGTGGCCGTGGGCAACGTGCTGGGGTCGAACACCTCCAACATCCTGCTCATCCTCGGGGCGGCGGCGCTGGTGCGGGCGTTGCCGGCCACCCGCGGGGCATTGCGCCTGGACCTCCCGTTCGGGCTGCTCCTCGCCGCCCTGGTCATGGTCTTCGGCTGGGACGGGGCGATGGCGCGCGGGGAGGCATTGACGCTGCTGGTGGTGTTCGCCGCCTTCATGGTGGCGGTGTTTTCCCGCGGCGGGGGGGGCGAGGGCGAGGTCCCTTCCCGGGTGCTGTCGTTGCCCCGCAGCGTCGGATCGGTCCTGCTGGGGACTGGCACGCTGCTCGTCGGCGCGGAGCTTCTGGTGCGCGGCGCCGTGTTCCTGGCCGAGGCCATGGGGGCCAGCGAGGCGCTCATCGGCCTGACCCTGGTGGCGGTGGGCACCTCCCTGCCGGAGCTGGCCACCTCGCTGGTGGCGGCGCGCCGCGGTGAAACCGACATCGCCGTGGGTAACGTCCTGGGTTCGAACGTGTTCAATATCGGGTGGGTGCTCGCGGTGGCGTACGTGGTAGCGCCGGGGCCACTGAGCCCCCTGCTGGCGCGCCAGGATGCCCCGGTGTCGGCGCTGGCAACGGTGGTGCTGGGGGTGGCGCTGGCGCTGCGGGGGCGTGTGGGTCGACGGGAGGGGGTGCTGTTCCTGCTCATGTACGCCTGCTACGTGGGCTTCCTGGTCTGGCGCGGGTAGCGGCAGGTCGCCCCCTCGAGGGGCAGCCCGGCGCGGCGGTCAACGGCCGGCACGAAGGTTCGCCTGCCTCCGGCCACCAGCACGAATGCCACATCGGCGACGTTGGTGCCGGTGGGGCCGGTGACGATGGCCTCCGGACTGCCCTCGAAGAACCCCCAGGAGTCGTTGTCGGCGAGGGCCCGCTCGCCGTCCTGACCCCGCTGGGCGGCGCGGCGCAGGGTGTCCCCATCCACCACCGCGCCGGCCGCCGGCGAGGTGCCGTCGACGCCGTCGCTGCCGGCAAACAGCACGCAGCGGCCTGGACGACCGTGGAGGGCAGCGGCGGCGGCCAGCGCCGCCTCCAGGTTGCGCCCGCCCCTGCCGGCGCCACGCACGGTCACGGTGGTCTCACCGGCGGCCAGGAGGGCGCGCGGTGCCGCGGGATCCACCTGGCACGCCAGCGCCCCCAGCGCCTCGCCCAACGCCCGCGCCTCGCCCCGGTAGGTGCGGGTGAGGGTGACGGGGGTCAGACCGGCCGCCACGGCCACCTCCGCCGCCGCCTCCAGCGCCTCCCGGTTGCTGCCCAGAAGAGCGACGCGCGAGCGCCCGAGGGCCGGATCGCCGGGTTTGGGGGACTCCGCCAGGTCACCCCGGGCTCCGCGGGCAAAGACCGCCGCCAGATCAGGAAATCTCTCGGCCACCCCCCGGCACTCCAGCACTCTCGAGGCGTCGGCAAAAGTGGTGGGATCGGCCACCGTGGGACCGGAGGCGATGGTGGCCAGGTCGTCCCCGGGCACGTCGGAGAGCGCCAGGGTGAGGATGGGGGCCGGGCAGACGGCCGCCAGGCGGCCGCCGGTGGCGGCCAGCAGGTGCTTGCGCACGGCGTTGAGCTCGTGGATCGGGGCGCCGGCGCGCAGCAGCGCCTGGGTCACCGCCACCACCTCCTGACGCTCGACACCTGGCAGCGGGGAGGCGAGGAGCGCCGAGGAGCCGCCCGAGAGGAGCAGCACCACGCCGTCCGCGGGGTCGAGACCGGCGAGCAGGTCCAGCAGCTGACCGGCGGCGCGCTCGCCGGCCTCATCCGGGATGGGGTGCCCGCCCCGCAGGAGGAACGGCTCCACCTCGCGGCTCGCCGGGACGCCGTGGGGAGCGATGATGCACAGCCGGTCGGGCCGGCGACGGCAGCGGGCGAGGAAGCTCTCCGCGAGCCCCGGGGCGGCCTTGCCCAGGGCGACGAGAACCAGCCGGCCGCGCGGCGCCAAGGTCAACTCCTGGAAGGCGACGCCGTCCGCCAGGAACGCCAGGCGACGCATCAGCGCCGCCGGCTGCACGGCGTTCACGGCCGCGGTCAGCATGGCGCGCGCCAGCTCCGCCAGTGGGGTCACGCCGGTTGCACCCCTTCGAGACACAAGAAACGCCGCATCTCCGCCTCCAGGCGGCGGCGAATCTCCGGATCCACCAGGTTCAGGCGGTACTCGTTGATGATCATCACCTGGGTTGAAAGCCAGGCCTTCCAGCAGCTCGGGCAGGTGCGCCGGTGCACCTCCTGGCCCGCCGCGGTGGGCAGGGGCGGGGCCGGGAGCGCTTCGGTGGTGGCGCCACAGCGGGCGCAGGTGATCGTCATGGGGCCTCCCGCTCGAGCCGGTGCACGTAGAATACCTCACGGCCCGACTCGAGTCCGGGAGGTGCAACCTGACTGCCAACGCCGACGATTCCCCGCAGGCCCTGCTGCTGGATGTGGGGGGAACCCTCATCGAGGCACGCCCCTCGCCGCCGGAGGTGTACGCGCGGGTGCTGGGGCGCTGGGGTCCCGCGGTGGACGCCGAGACCGTCGCGCCGGTGTTTCGCGCCGTGTGGGCGGAGCTCAACGAGCTGCACCCGACGGGGCTCGACCGCTACCACCACCTGAAAGGGGGGGAGCGGGAGTGGTGGGGGGAGTTTCTCCGCCGGGTGCTGACGCGCCTCGCTCACCCCGCCCCCTGGCGGCCGGTGCTCGCCGAGCTCTTCGAGGCCTTCGCCGATCCCACTCTGTGGTACGTATTTCCGGAGGTGCGGGGGGTGCTCGAGCGGATGCGGGGGCGTGGGGTGCCGATGGCGGTGGTGTCCAACTGGGACTCGCGCCTCCCTGAGCTGCTGGACCGACTGGGGCTTTCCCCCTACTTTTCCAGCGTCCACGTCTCCGCCCTGGAAGGGGTGGAAAAGCCGGCGGCGGAGATCTTCCTGCGCGCCGCCGCGCGGCTGGGGGTGGCGCCCTCTGCCTGCCTGCACGTCGGGGACTCTCCCCTGGACGACTACCGGGGCGCCGAGTCCGCCGGCCTGCGCGCCGTGCTGGTGGACCGCCTCGCCATGTTCAGCAACGGCTACAGGAGGATTTCCACCCTCGAGGAGCTCGATGCCTACTTCGGGTGACGACCAGCTCTGGGTAGTGATCATGGCCGGTGGCTCGGGAACGAGGTTCTGGCCCTTCTCCCGTCGCCACCGCCCGAAACAGGTGCTGCCCCTGGCCGGGGGAACGTCGCTGTTGCGCGCCACCCTCGAGCGGGTGTTGCCGCTGGCCGGAGCGGAGCGGACCTGGGTGGTGACGGCGGCGGCGATGGCCGAGGAGGTCCGCGGCCAGGTGCCGGAGATCCCGGCCGACAACCTGCTGGTCGAACCCGAGGGCCGGGATACCGCGGCGTGCGTGGGGTGGGCGGCGTGGCGGCTGGCGGAGCGGGCCCCGGACGCCACCATGATTCTCCTGCCGGCGGATCACCTGGTGGAGGACGGCGAGGCGCTGCGGCGGGCACTGCGGGTGGCCGCCCGGGCGGCCAGGGAGGTGGGGGGCCTGGTGACCCTGGGGGTGCGGGCCCGCCGCCCGGAAACCGGCTTCGGGTACCTCCAGGTGGGTGAGGGGGTGGCCCTGGCCGGGGGTGACGGGGTGCGGCGCGTCATCCGGTTCGTGGAGAAGCCGAGCGTTGCCGTCGCCGAGGCGATGCTGGCCGAGGGCGGCTACCTGTGGAACGCCGGCATGTTCGTGTGGTCGGTGGACGCCATCGTGGACGCCATCCGCGCCCACCTGCCCGAGCTGGCCGGCCGGCTGGACGAGATGACAGAGATGGCCAGGACTCGCGGCGAGGAGGCTGCGATCGCCGCCTTCTACCCGCGGCTGCCGCGGGTCTCCATCGATCACGGGGTGATGGAGAAGGCGTCTCGAGTGTGGGCGGTGCCGGTGGAGTTCGCCTGGTCCGATGTGGGGTCCTGGGAGGGGCTGGCGGAGGCGGTGGGCGGCATTGACGGGGTGCGCCTGGGCGACGTGCTCGGGATCGACAGCGACGGCGCCGTCCTGGTGTCGGACGGGCCCTTGGTGGCCGCCCTGGGGGTGCCGGGGGTGGTCGTGGTGGCCACCGGCGACGCCGTGCTGGTCCTGCCGCGGACGGCATCCCAGCGGGTCAAGGAGATCGTCGAGGAGCTCCGGCGGAGGGGGCGCCACGAGCTGCTGTGAGCCGACCGCAGCGGGCGCTCAGCAGTCGTAGATGAACCAGTAGTAATCTTCGCTGTTGGCCAGGTCGATGGTGCGGCGTTCCACCAGGTTGCCGTGCTCGTCCAGCGCCTCGATCACGTGCCGGCCGGGGCCGATATCGTCCAGGGTGCGGTCGGAGCCGCCCCGCACCACGAACGCCTCCCGACCATCCACGAAGATCGTCAGGTTGCAGACGCTCTCGTTCATGATGACGAGGTCCGATTCGGCGTCGAAAAGATCCTCGCTGCACCCCGAAAGCACCGACGCGGCCAGGATGACGGCGAGCAGGGGGACACCACGCATGACTTTAACAAGTATAGCCGATTCTCTCCGCGCGAGGCAAGCCGCGGGAAGCGGGCCGGTTTGCGCCGGGAGCTGTCCCGTGGTACAAATGAGAGCAGCGCGCCGGTGGCGCGTCCGGAGGCATCATGAAGCGGATAGCTGCGGTGGCGGTCGCGGTTGGTGTGATGACCTCCGTGGGGTGCTCCCGTAAGCTCCTGGTTGGCGTCGTACTCCCCGAGACCGGCGACAACGCGGTGTACGGGGCCCCCATCAAGAGTGGGGTCAAGCTCGCCTTTGACGAGGCCCGGGCCCACAACACCCTGCCGGAGGGCTTGCAGGTCGTCTACCGCGATTCCGGCTCGGATGTGGCCAGGGCCGCCAGTGAAGCGGAGGCGCTGTTCGACCAGGGCGCGCTCATCGTCATCGGTGGCGCCACCACCCAGGAGGCGCGGGCGATGATCCCGGTGGCCGACCAGCGGCAGCGGGTCCTCCTCTCCCCCTCCGCCTCGGCCCCCGATCTGGCCAGGCGCAGTCTGTTCTTTTTCCGTGTCTACCCCTCCGACGACTTGGAGGGGGTGAAGGCGGCGGATCTCCTCTACCAGGCCCCTCGCAACGTACGGAGAGTGCTCATCCTGCAGGAGGACAACGCCTACACCCGTGGCCTGCTTCCGGTCTTCATGGGGGCCTTCAAGGCGCACGGCGGCGAGATCGTGGACTCAGTCGCCATCGGCAGCGCGGACTGGGAGAAGAGCATCCGAGCCATTCTGGACACCCGCAAGCCGGACGGGGTGTACATCTGCGGCTACGGGGACGCCATCATCGAGGCCCTCAAGGTACTGCGGGGGGCGGAGTATGCGGGGGTGATCGGCACGACCTCGGCGATCAACACCATGACCTTCCTGCAGCGCGCCGGTCGCCTGGCCGAGGGGGTGTTCTTCCCCCTCGCCAGCTTCGACACCGCCTCCGAGAAGGACCCCATCAGGACCTTCGTGAAGCGCTACTACGAGGTCTACAAGTTGATGCCCGACATCTACGCCGCCCACGGCTACGACGCCGGGCTGGCCGCCATGGAAGCGCTGCGCGGCCTGCGCACCCGCTCGGGGGGCGACGTGGCGCTGAAGCTCAAGGGGCTGGGGGAGGTCATCGGGGTGACCGGCCCGCTCGCCTTCGACGACTACGGCAACATCAAGCATTACCTCCGCACCCACTGGATCCGCGAGGGCAAGGTGGAGGACTACGAGCGCTACCTGGAGCGGGAGAAGGAGCGCATCCGCGCCGAGTTCGAGCGCGCCCTGATGCGCGGGAGGACGCCGTAGCCAGCCCCTCCGCCGGGCCCGCCGGCGTGGTTGTCACTCTCTACCGTCAGCGCCATCTGGTGGCGGTTCTGGTGGCTCGAGAACTGAAGGCGCGCTACCGGGGCACGCTGTTCGGCTATTTCTGGTCGTTGCTCAACCCCTTGCTGCTGCTGCTGGTGTACACGGTGGTATTTACCGTGGTCATTCCGGCGCGGGTATCCACGGTTGTGCCTTACCCGCTGTTCTTGTTCGCCGGCCTGCTGCCCTGGCTTTTCCTCTCGGGGGCGCTGCTGGATTCGACCATCACCCTGATCGACAACGGCCCTCTCCTGAAGAAGGTGGTGTGTCCGCCCGAGGTCTTCCCGGCAGTGGTGGTGTTTTCCCACCTGGCGCATCACTTGCTGGCCCTGCCGGTGCTGCTGGTGGCGGCGCTGGTGGCGACCCTGAGCGGCCACGGTACCTTCTCGTGGACGGTGCTGCTGCTGCCGGCGGTACTGGTGCCCTGGCTGGTGGCGGTGGGCGGCGTGTCGCTGGCGGTGTCGGCACTGGCGGTGCATTTTCGCGACCTCAAGGACCTGCTGCACAACCTGCTCAACCTGCTGTTTTTCACCACCCCCATCATCTACACCGTGGAGCTGGTGCCGGAAGGTTTGCTGCGCCGCCTCATCCTCGCCAACCCGGTGACGCCGCTCATTTCCATCTACCGGGACACTGTGCTGCTGGGCACGCTCCCTCCCCTGTCGGTGTGGGGATGGTCGGTGGTGGTGGCGGCGGGGTGCTGGCTTGTCGGGGTCGGGATCTTCACTCGCCTCAGGGAGACCCTGGTGGAGGCGGTATGAGTGCCGAGCCGGCGGTGGTCCTCGCCGGGGTGAGCAAGCGCTACCCCTCGGGAACCAGGCGGGGCAGGTTGCAGTCACTGAAAGGGGCATTGCTGCACGGCGCGCTGTGGCGGCTCAAGCAGGAGCAGAGTGGTTTTCTCGCTCTCTCCGAGGTGGACCTCACCATCCGCCCGGGAGAGACGGTGGCGGTGATCGGCCCCAACGGTTCGGGGAAGTCGACCCTGCTCAAGCTGGTGGCGGGGATCCTGAAGCCCACCGCCGGCACCGTGACGGTGCGCGGCCGGGTGACGGCGCTCATCGAGCTGGGGGCCGGCTTCCACCCGGAGATTTCGGGGCGCGAGAACGCCATCATCAACGGCATGATGCTGGGCCTGTCGCGGCGCGAGATCCTCGCCCGCCTGGACGATATCGTGGCCTTCGCCGGGTTGGGGGCATTCATCGACGAGCCGGTGAAGACGTATTCCTCGGGGATGTACGTGCGGCTGGGGTTCGCGGTGGCCACCGCGGTGGGGCCGGACGTGCTGCTGGTGGACGAGATTCTCGCCGTGGGCGATCAGGCCTTCGCCCACCGCTGCCTGGATCGCATTGCCCGCATGCAGCGGGGGGGGACCGCGGTGCTGCTGGTCAGCCACGATCTCGCGCTGGTGGAGGCGCTGGCCCACCGCGTGGTGTACCTGCAGGAGGGGCGGGTGACGCTCCAGGGAACGGCCGGGGCGGTGGTGTCTCGGTACCGCTCGGACGTGGCCGCCGACGAGGCGGAGGTGGCCCGGCCCGAGGCCACGGGCAAGCGCTGGGGGAACCGCTGGGTGACCCTGGAGGCGGTGGAGCTGCTGGACGGCGATGGGCGGCCGGTGGGCTCCATCCCCTGGGGAGAGCCGGCGGCGCTGCGCCTCGCCTACCGCGTCCACGAGCCGCAGCAGGATTTCGTCTTTGGCGTGGCCATCCACCGGGAGGACGGGCAGCACGTGTTCGGCACCAACACCGAGCTGGACGGCTGGGGACCGGAACGCCTGGAACAGGATGGCGAGGTGGTGATCGAGTTTCCCTCCCTGCAGCTGGCCCCCGGCCGCTACCTGGTGGATGCGGCGGTGCACCGCGCCGCCGGCCTGGCTTTCGATTACGCCTGCGAGGTGTTGAGCTTCCTGGTCACCGCGCCGGTGGGATGGCCGGGGAGTTACGCTCCGCGTCACCGCTGGGTGCCCCGCGGCCCCGCCATGCGCCCCCCCGCCGGGTGAGCCCCAGCGCCAGGGTTGGCCCCCGCGCGACGGGCGAGGGTGAATCAACCCAGGTGGGGGTAGCCGGCTCCGCCGGTAGGCAGAAAAAGCCCCGCACTCCAGTCAAAGGCCCCGCCGCCGACGTGGCACGGGAGATAAGCTCAAATCTACCGCTTTCGAAGTTGGCGTCGGTTTTGCTTTCATCCTGGGTATGAAACGCGGGGCCCGCGGCTTCACCCTGGTGGAACTGCTCATCGTCGTGGCGGTGCTGGGAGTGATCGTGGCCATCGCGGCGGCCAACTTCTTCCAGGTGTGGCAGCGGGCCCGCCAGCAGGCCACCGTCTCCAACATCCGCACCGTGTCCCTGGCGGTCTCGTCCTACGCCACCGACTGGGCTACCGTGCCGCAGGTGCCAGGGGGCACCGTCGCCGACCTCGTGCCCTACCTGACCCCGACCTACGGCAGACATTTGCCCACCCGGGATGGGTGGGGAAATCCGCTCTTCTACACGGCGGCGGGCACGGAGTACACGCTTCGCAGTCGGGGGGCGGACAATCTCGAGGACGCCACCATTAACTTCGGTCCTACCAACCGTTTCGAGGCGGATATCGTGCTGGCCAGCGGGGCGTTCGTGCAATGGCCGGAGGGGGCGCAGCGATGATGGGCCGGTGCGCTCCGCGGCACTGGCACCAGGGTTCGGTGCCGCTCAGCGTCACCGGGGTGGAGGGAAGGGTTCCCGAAGTAGGCATCGGTCTTGCTTGATACTCTGGGCGAAGGGAGAGAGATATGAGGAGACAAAAAGGTTTCACCCTGATCGAGTTGCTCATCGTGGTGGCAATCATCGGTATCATTGCCGCGATCGCCATCCCCAACCTGCTGAACGCCATCAACCGCGGGCGTCAGAAGCGGACGATGGCCGACATCCGCAACATCGGCACCGCCATCGAGTCCTACTCGGTGGACTACAACCAGTATCCCAGAGTTGGCCCCGGGCAGGCGCGCAACCTCTTGAACCCGTACCTGGAGCCCACCTACATTCGCCGCATCCCCGTGGCCGACGGCTGGAACGGTGAGATCTACGTGATTGGCGATCAAGCGGCGGGGCGCGAGTACACTCTGTGGTCGGCCGCTCGCGACAAGAACACCTCCTTGACCTATGTCGGCGGTCCGACGACCTCTTTTGACTCTGACATCGTTTTCTCCAACGGTTCCTTCGTGCAGTGGCCCGAGGGCCTGCAGCAGTAAGCACGACGCGTATCAACCCCCGAGGGCCCGGTGCGCCGGGCCCTCTTCTTTTGTGCCCGGTGGGCGCCGCCGCTACACTGCCGAGGTGCACTTCGCTGGTGGCGTGAGTTTGCTGGCCGGCGCCGGTGCCGCCTGGTGGGCGGCGGCGAGCAGCTGGTTTGCCCCCCTGCTGTGGCTGGCGCTACTGCTCACCTGCCTGGCGCTGCCCCCGGAGCAGCGCCGCCTGCTGGACCCCCGCTGGCTGGCCCTGGGGGTGGCGCTGTTCGCCGCCGGCTGGGTCAACGCCCTGGATCGGGAGGCAGCGGTGGGGCACGGGCTGACGTTCCTGGCAGCGGCGCTGCTCTTCGCCCTGGCGCGCCTCGCCGTCCCCTCCACGCTGGGCGTCGAAGTGCTGGCGGTGGCGATCGCCCTGGCGGCGATCCCGGCGCTGGCCCAGGGTGCCGGGGCGCTGGCCCGGCTGGCCGGGTCCCTCGACGCCCTTCCCCCGTGGATGCGGGAGGCCGCCGCCGCGCGCCTGGCCTCGGGCCGCGCCTTCGGCACTTCGGCACTGCCCGGGCACTTTGCGGCGCTGCAGCTGCTCGCCCTGCCGCTGCTGCTGGCGGCGGCGGCGCGCCACCGCCGCCTCGCCTCCCGGGGGGCCTTCGCGCTGCTGGCAGTGCTGTGCTGCGCCGGTATCGTCGTGACCCGCTCCCTGGCGGCGGTGGGGGTGGCGGCGGTACTGCTGCTGGTGGTGGCGGCGCGCCGGCGCGGGGCCATCCTCGGGGTGGTGGTGGGTGGGCTGGTGGTGGCGGCGGTGGCGGCGTCCACGCTGCTGTGGCGGGGCGACCTGGACACCCTGGAGCCGCTGCGGCTGCGCCTCGTGAACTGGCAGGTGGCGGGTTCAGCGTTTCTCCAGCATCCGTGGCTGGGGGTGGGGCTGGGGGGGGTGGGGCAGGCGGGGCTCGCAGGGCCCCTGGGGGCGCAGAACATCACCCCGTACGCCCACAACACCTACCTGCAGCTGCTCGCCGAGCTGGGGGTGGCCGGCGTCGGCGTGCTGGGCGTCGCCCTGGTGGGGCTGGTCCGTCTCCTCGCCCGCGGGATGCAGCAGGAACTGCCCCTGGCGCTGGCGGTCCTGGTGCTGCCGGTGCACAACCTGGTGGACTTCTCGGCTTACGCCCCGGAGGTGGTGCTGCCCTGGGCGGTCCTTGCGGGCACGCTGGCGGCCCGCTGCGGCCCTTGGGCCCGGAGCGTGACTCCTGCCTGGGCTTTGCTGCCCCTGCTGTGCGCCGGTTTCGCGGTGGCGAGCCTCAACTTCCTGGCGGAGGAGCGGCTGCGCCAGGCGATCAGGGAGGAGCAGGCGCTCCCGGCGCTGGTGGCGGCGCGGCTGGCGCCGTGGGCGGTGACGGGGGTGCTGACCGCTGCCGAGCTGGTGTCGGCGAGCGCCGGCGGTGCCGCACCGGTCACCGACGTGCTGACCATGCTGGAGCGGCGCGCCCACCTGCGTCCGGTCTCGGCCTCGGTGGCGGAGGCGCGGGCCCGGCTGCTGCTGCTTCTGGGCCGGTACGGTGAGGCGGAGGCGTGGGCCCGGGAGGCGCGGCGGCGGGCGCCCTGGCGGCGGGAGCTCGCCGAGCTGGAGGCGGCGTGTACGCTCGCTCGCTGATGCCCCTGGCGGCGGCGCTGCTGGCTCTCACGCCGGTGGTGGGCGCGGCGGGGGTGACGCTGGAGCCGACGGCGGCCGCCCTGGTGGGAGCGCTGACCGGGGGGATGGCCGCCCGGGCAGCCGTCCGGGGAGTACGGCGCGACCCGGCGCTCCTGCTCCTGGCGGGATTACTGGGCTGGGCGGCGCTGCTGATGGCCCTCCGGCCGGTGGACCTGGCGCCCGCCGCCTGGACGGTGGCCGGCGGGGTGGTGGCGCTGGTGGGGGCGGCGGCGGCGCAGCGCCCGCGGGCGCAGGCGGGGGCGCTTCTGGGGGTGGTCGCGGCCGGGGGTGCGACCGCCGTCTTCCTGGTGGTGGAGCGCCTGGCCCGGGGGGTGCGGCCGGGGGGACCGCTGGAGCATCCGGGGCTGTCGGCCGCCCTGGCGCTGCTGGCCCTGGCGTTGTTGCCGGCGCTGGCGGCGCCGCCGCTGGCCCGGGCGGTGGGGGGAGCGGTGCTGCTGGCGGGGATCGTCGCCTCGGGGTCGCGGGCGGCGATGCTGGGGGCGGTGGCGGTGGCGCTGGTGTGGGGGTGGTCGCGAGCGGACCGGCAGGTCCGGGCCGGCGCCCTGGCCCTGGCGGTCATCTCCTTGACCGGGCTTGCCGCGCGCCTGCTCACCGATGCCGACCCGCTGCGCTGGGAGCGGGTGCGCATCTGGCAGGTGGCCCTGCGCACGGCGCTGGTGGAAGCTCCCTGGGGCGCCGGGCCGGCGGGCTTTGCCGACGCGGCGCTGCCCCACAACTTCCCCCGGGAGGGGGAGCTGGCGCGCTTCTACCGGGAACCCTCGCTGGCCGAGTCGGACCTCCTGCAGCTGGCCGGATCGCTGGGGCTGCCCGGGGTGGCGCTGGCAGCGGCACTGGCGGTGCTGCTCCTGCGCCGCAGCACGGCTGCGGGGCGCGGCGTCCTCGCGGTGCTGGCGGTCACCAGCGCGGTGACCACCCAGCTGCCGGTGCCCGCCGTGGCCATCGCCGCCGCGCTGGCGGTGGCGGGGACGCTGCGGCGGCCGCGGGCGACGGCCCTCTGGCGCTGCGCGCCCGCCCAGGCCGGAGCCGGCGGAGTGTGCCTGGCGGTGGTGGTGGGCCTGGCGCTATCGTGGCCCCGACCCGGGATCACCGCCGATGCCGAGACCCTGGCTGCCGAGGCGCGCCGGCTGGCCGGCAGCGATCCAGCCCGGGCCACGGTGGTCGCTTCCGAGGCTGTCCGCCGCCGCTCCCGCTGGGGGGAGGGCCACCGCCTGCTGGGGTCACTTCATCTGGCGCGGGGGCTGGAGCGGCGCGAGGCGGCGCTGGTGGAGCGGGCGGCGGAGGCCTTTGCCGCCGCCCGGGAGCTCAATCCTCGCGACGCCTTTGCCGCCTACGGGGAGGCGGAGTGCACCGCCATCCTGGGGCATCGCGGGCAGGCCCGCCAGCTGGCCCGGCTGGCGGTGCGCGAGGAGCCCCACTTCGCCCGCGCCTGGCTGCTGCTGGCGGCGCTGGAACTGGGGGAGGGGCGACTGCAGCCGGCCTGTGACGCCCTTCGCCAGGCCGAGGGGGGCCGGCGGGCGGCGCTGGGGGTGGTGATGATCAGCGCCTACGAGCGGGAGCTGGCGCGCTGGGACAGCGCCCGGGCGGCGCTGGTGGCCGGCGCCTGCGAGGCCGCCCGGTGAGACGCCGGCCACTTGCCGTCGCTTCGGTGCCGGGGGTGGCCGTGGCCCTGGCGGCGCTGGCGGGGTGGGTGCCCCAGGCCCGGGACATTCCTGCCTACTTTGTCCCCCTGCGGGAGCACACCGCCCGGGTGCTCAAGGGGGAGGCGTCCCCCTTCTGGAACGAGCAGGTGGGGTGCGGAGAGCCGTTCTTCGCCAACCCCCAGAGTGCCCTCCTCTACCCTCCCGCCTGGCTGGCGCTGCTGCTGCCCCCGGCGACGGCGGTGGGGGTGGAGGTGGGGCTGCACCTCGCCCTGCTGGGGGTGGGCACGGCGTGGCTGGCCCGCCGGCTGGGGGTGTCGGGGTGGTGGGGGGTGGCCGCCGGCCTGGGCGCCGTCAGCGCCGGGCCGGTGATGGACAGCGCCGGGGTGCTCAACAACCTCACGGCGCTGACCTGGCTGCCGTGGGCGTGGGAGGCGGCGCTGGCGGGGGCGGTCAGGCGCTGTGCGGCGTTCTCAGCGCTGGCGTTTTTCGCCGGCGAGCCGCAACTGGCGGCGCTGGGGGCGCTGGTGTCCCTGCTCCTGGCGCCGGCCCGGCGCACGGTGCAGGGGCTGCTGCTCGCCGGCGGGATCGTCGCCGTGCAGGCGATCCCCTTCGCCTTCTGGGTGGCGGGCGGCGACCGGGGCACCGCCATGGGCGTGGAGGAGGCGGCGCGGGGGGGGCTGCCCGCGGCTCTCCTGCCGGCCCTCGCCTTTCCCGGGGCCGGGGCCGGTGGCGGGGAGTTCCTCTTCGTCGTGCATCCCACCCTGCCCCTGTGGGTCCTGCTCGGGGTGGCGCTGGCGCTGGCCCGGGCGGGGCCGGCGCGCCGGCTGGCCCTGGCGGCCCTGGCGGGGGTGGCGGTGGCGGTGCTGGCCAGCACGCCGGCGGGGGAACGGGCGTGGTCGGCGGTGACGCTGGGGCTGGTGCGCTACCCGGCGCGGTTGCTGCTGCCCGCGGCGGTGATGGCAGCGGCGGCGGCAGTGGTGGCGCTGAGGCGGGTGACATGGCGAATCGGTGTCAGCCTCGCCCTGGCGGCGGGTCTTGCCGCCGGCGGGGTGCTGGTTGGAGGCGGGCCGGGGGGGACGGCGGTGCAGGCGGTGGCGGCGGGCCTGGCCACGGTCTCTCCGTGGGGAGCGGCGGCGGCGACCGCCGGGTCGCTGGCGCTGGCCGCCCAACAGGGAGCAGCGCTGGCCCTGGGTCCTCCTCTCCATGTGCCGGTGCCATGCCTGGAGGCGCAGCGGGCCGCCACCCGCACCTACCTGGTGGAGCCCTCCCGGGCCATGCTCGCCTGGGTGGCCGAGGACCCCCTCCCCCGCACCAGGGCCCTGGGGCTGGGGTATCACCCCCTGGAGGACGGGCGCCGGGTGGCGCGCACCTTCGCGCCGCTGGCCAGCGCCGATCTGGCCGCCCATCTGCGCCAGGCCGACCGGGGACCGGCGGGGCGCTGGTGGCTCGATAGTCTGGCCACCGACGCGGTGATGAGCGTGCAGCCCATTGCGGGGTTGCCGGTGGCCTGCCGGGCGGGGGGCCTGGTGGTGTCCTCCAACCCCCGGGCCTGGCCCCGCTTCGCGGTGGTGGCGGGCATGCCGCCTCCCGGGGCCGAGCCGGTAACGGCGGGCGAGCTGCTCCACCATGTGGGAGGGGGCAGCTACCATCGCTGGACGGTCCGGGCGGACGGCGAAGGTGCCCTGCTGCTGCACCTGGACACCCCCGATCGGGGTTGGCGGTACGCGGTGGACGGCCAGCGGGTCCAGGTGGTGCGAGGGGTGGGTATCCTCCAGGGGGTGCCCGTGCCGCCAGGGGAACACGTGGTGGAGGCTCGCTACCGCCCGCCGGGGCTGGGGGTGGGGGTAGGAATCACCCTGCTGGCGCTGCTGGTGATGGCCAGCCCCATTTGCCGGCCTAGCCGGCGCGGCGAGGGGGAGACGTGAAGGCAGGAGGGGGCGCAGGGCCCGGCAACACGCGCAGGCGGCGGGAGACGACATGGCGACGTTGGTGAGCATCCTTTTCTTCCTCTCGGGGTTTGCGGCGCTGGCCTACCAGCTGGTGTGGGTGCGCGCCCTGGGTCTGCTGGTGGGCAACTCCCTGTGGGCGGCGGTGCTGGTGGTGGGGGCGTACATGGGGGGGATGGCGGTGGGAAGCACCCTGGTGGCGCGCTGGGGGTACCGCCTGGAGCGCCACGGCCGCTGGTACGCGGGGGCGGAGGCGGTGGCGGCGCTGTTCGCCCTGGGCACCGGCCCGGCGCTGGCCCTGCTCACCCCCCTGGCGGCGGCGCTGGGTCCGGCGCCGCTGGCCGGTTGGGGGCTGCCCCTGGCCGGGCGCTTCGCCGTGGCCGGGCTGTTTCTGGCCCTGCCCACGGTGGCGCTGGGGGTGACGCTGCCAGTGATGGTGGAGCGGGCGGCGCGCTCCGGGGGCCTCCAGGGGCGGGTGGCGAAGCTCTATGCCGCCAATACCCTGGGCGCCATGGCCGGGGTCGTGGTCACCGCCTATCTGGCCCTCCCGAACCTGGGGGAGAGGGGCACGCTGGCCGCCGCCGCCACGGTGGGGCTGGGGGTGGCCCTGACGGCGTGGGTGGCGGAGCCCCGGCTGCCCCGCGCGGTGGCGATGGCGCCGCGGGAGCGCGCTGCCTGGTCGCCGTGGCTGGTCTGGCCGGCGCTGTTCGGCTTCGCCGCCCTGGCGTCCGAGCTGGTGTGGACGAGAATCTTGCTCCTCCACCTGGGGTCGCGGGTCTACGCCTTCGCCCTGATCCTGGCGGTGTACCTGCTGGGGCTGTCGCTGGGTTCGATGGTCGCACGGCGACTGCGGGGCGATCCGCGGGTTGCCCTGGCGTTCTGTCAGGGGCTCCTGGCCCTGGTGATGGCGGCCCAGGTGCCGCTGTTCGCCGGGTTCGGCGACGTGCTGGAGACGCTGGCGCGGCTCGCCCGACCCTCCGGGTTCGCCGGGCTGCAGCTGACCCTGGCCCTGGGGGTGATGCTGCTCCTCCTGCCGGCGACGGTGCTGTTCGGGGCGAGCTTCCCCCTGGCGGTGGCGGCGGCGCCGCTGCCCGGCAGCGAGACGGGTCGCACCGGCGCGGTGTCGGCCGCCAACACCCTGGGCGCCATCGCCGGCGCCGTCGCCGGGCCGCTGGTGCTCGTGCCCCTGGTGGGCACGCAACGCGCCCTGCTGCTGCTGGCCGCCGTTGGCGCCGTCGCCGCCCTGCTCCTGGGGGGCCGCCGGGCCAGCCGGTGGCTGGTGGGCATCGCCCTGGCCGGGCTGGCGATCATTGCCGTGGCGGTGCCGCCGGTGGCGGTGCTGAAGGGGTCGGCCATGATCTCCGAGGGGGAGGTGGAGACCATCTCGGAAAGTGCCTCGGCCACTGTGGTGGTCCGTCGCATCACCGACGCCCGGGGGACGTGGCGGTCGCTGGAACTCAACGGCGTCAACGTGGCCGGCACCTCCACGGAGCTGCGCGCCATCCAGAGGCTGCAGGGCCACCTGCCGCTCTTGCTCGCCGAGCGGCCCCGGCAGGTGCTGCACATCGGGTTCGGTTCCGGGGGCACCGCCTGGGCCGTGTCGCGTCACCAGGAGGTACAGACCATCTCCATCGCCGAGATCTCGCCGGAGGTGCTGGCGGTGTCCGACTCGGTGTTCGCCGACGTCAACTTCGGGGTGCTGCGGGACCCCCGCGTGGAGCTGATCGTCAACGATGGCCGCAACGTGCTGGTGGCGGCGCGCCGGAGGTGGGACGCCATCCTCTCCGACTCCATCCACCCGGTGTACGCCGGCAACTCCGCCCTTTACACCCGGGAGTACTTCGAGCTGTGCCGCCGCCGCCTGGCCCCCGGCGGGGTGGTGTCCATGTGGCTGCCCATGTACTCCCTCACCCGGGAGTCGTACCTCTCCATCCTGCGCGCCTTCTGGGAGGTGTTCCCGGGCACCGCGGTGTGGTACGACCCCATCGTGCTCAACGAGTTCACCGTGGTCACCGGGGTGGCCGAGGCAGGACCGGTGCGCCTGCGCTGGGAGGCGCTCGCTGACCCGGCGCTCGCCGACACCCTGGCGGAGGCGGGGATCAGCCGGCCAGAACTGCTGGCGGGCATGCTGCTGCTCGGCCCCCAGGAGGTGGCCTTGCTGGTCACCGACGAGCCCCCCCACGTGGACGACTTCCCGGAGGTGGAGTACCGGTCTGGCCGCATCCTGGAGCGGGAGCGCACGTGGTTGGAGAACTTCCAGATGCTCTACGCCTTCCGCGCCAGGTCAAACCCCTTCGCGGGCCTGCCGGCCGCCTGGCCGGAGGTCGCCGCCCACCGCGACGAGACGGTCCGCGCCCACCTGCGGCAGCTGGGCAGCCGGGTACGCGGGGGACTCTCTGCGCCGCCCACCCGGCCGGGTGCGTAGGGCCATGTGCGGTCTCTGCGGGGTGTTGGGTTCTCCAGAGTCGCCACAGGCGCGGCGTCGGCGAGTAGAAGCCATGACCCGGGCTCTAGCTCATCGCGGTCCAGACGCCGAGGGGTACTACGCGGACGACGACGTTGCCCTGGGGTTTCGCCGACTCGCTGTCATCGACCTGGCCACTGGGGATCAGCCCCTTGCTGCACCCCAGCGCCGAGGGGTGATTGTTTACAACGGTGAGCTGTACAACTTCCGCGAGCTGCGGGCCGAGTTGACTCGCGCAGGCCACGCTTTCCGCACCGAAAGCGACACCGAGGTGGTTCTCCACGCGTGGCTGGAGTGGGGCCCCGAGGCGCTCGCGCGCCTGAACGGGATGTTCGCCTTTGCTGTATGGGAACCGCACCGGCGCACCTTGATCCTGGCCCGCGACCGGTTCGGTATCAAGCCTCTCTTTTTCTGGCAGGAGGGGTCAGCCCTGGTTTTTGCGTCCGAGGTGCGGGCACTGCTGGCGGGCGGCATCCCCCCGCGTCGGCAAGTGGATTCTCAGGCGCTGCACGATTTCCTGAACCAGAAATACGTCCGTCCGGAGGGCTGCTTCATCGAGGGGGTGAAGAACCTGCCACCGGCCTTCATGGCGGAGGTCTCACCGGCTGGGTTGCGTTTGCAGAGGTACTGGAGTCCGCCTCGTCAGCTCCTCCGCCTGAACCGCAGGGAGGCGGTGGAGCGCAGCCGGGAGGTACTGGCCAGGGCGGTGGCACGGCAGCTGGTGGCGGATGTTCCGGTAGGGGTGTTCCTTTCAGGTGGGGTCGACTCCTCGACGGTGCTGGCTCTGGCTCAGGAGGCCGCCGGGCGCCCCATGGAGGCGTTCACCGTGACCTTTGCCGGCCACCGCGTTCTGGACGAGGCTCCTGCGGCGACGCAAACGGCGCTCCATTTGGGGTGTGTACACCATCTGATGCCCGTATCTCCTGCCAATGTCGCCATCGACCTGGAGCGACTGGTGCGGGATCTGGACACCCCTCTGGGGGACGCCACTGCGGTACCAACTTGGTACGTCAGCCGGCTGGCCCGCACGCGAGTGACAGTGGCTCTGGCGGGGGAGGGCGCCGATGAGCTGTTCGGGGGGTATCAGCGCCAACGCTGGGATGCCAGGATGGACCGGTTGGGACTGCCGGGGGCTCTGATACTGCCGGTGCTTGCCCGGCTGGCGGGTCGGCCTCTGTCGGGCCGCGCCCTGGCGCGACTTCGGCTGCCTCCTTCGGTGAGCCGGTATTTGGATTGGTCGCAGGTATTTCCCCCCGCGCTGCTGGCCTCGGTGTGGGGGGAAGGGGTAACGTTGCCCTCCGCCGCTGGCGAGACCGAGCGGGAGGCGGAATTTGCGGCTCGGCTGTCTGCAGACCCCCTGGGCGCACGGCTGTGGGCTGATACCGTGCGGTTTCTGCCCGGGGATCTCCTGCCTAAGGTGGACCGAATGAGCATGGCCCACGGGCTCGAGGTGCGCGTTCCCTACCTGGACTGCGAGCTGGCGGATCTTGTTCTTTCCCTGCCGGCAGCAGTGCGAGTGGGCAAGTGGGGGGACAAGCGCCTGCTGCGGCGGGCAGCGGGCCGGTGGCTCCCCCGGGCGGTGGCGTGGCGGCGCAAGCAGGGCTTCGATGTTCCAATAGGCGCCTGGCTGCGCGGGCCCTTGGCTGGGGCGCTGAGGGATATCCTAGAGGAGGCGAGAGTGGACGCCGGCGGGTGGTTCTCCGGGTCGTCCGTGGCTCGGCTGGTGACCGACCATCTCTCGGGTGCCGCCGACCACGGTGAGCGCCTCTGGGTGCTGCTGGTGGCCGAGCTGTGGCGTCAGCACGTCTTCCAGGTGCCAGCCGAGGTGCGGTGGTGAGTCTCTCGCCACGCTCGCGGCGGGTGGTGCTGACCGGCCACCTGGCTTCGCGGGAGGCCCCCACCGGGGCGGAGCGCAGCCTAGCCCTGCTGGCGGCAGGGCTGGCCCGACGCGGTCACCGGGTGACTGTGCTGGCGCCGGGGCCGTGGTGCCTTTCGGGAGAGCTGGAGGAGGCGGGGGTCCAGGTGAGGGTGGTCCCCACCCGGCCGTGCTGGCTTACCTACTGGGGGTCCAGACCCCTGCCCGTGGTGCTGTGGAAGGGGGTGCGCTGCGCCGCGGCGATGCGGGCGGTGACCCGCTTGGCGGCGGCCCTGGCTGAACTCCAGCCTGACGTGGTGGTGGTGAACTGTCTGCCGCATCTGGCCGCGGCGGCCGCCGCGCGGCGGCTAGGCCGGCCTTGGCTTTGGTACCTGCGGGAGATCCTGCCCCCCGGCTGGCGACGGCGGTACTTTGCGCGTCGACTGGTGGCCAGCGGCGCGGTCCTGGTGGGGGTGAGCGAGGCGGTGCGGGCTTGGGTAGTAGGGGAGCAGCCCTCGGCCTTGGTGGACGTGGTGTACAACGGGGTTCCCATCCCGGCTGAGGTGCCCGAGGCCCCAGCGGTCCGCCTGGCCCTGGGCCTGCCCGAGGGCGGGGTGTGGGTGGGGTACCTGGGACAGTTGGCGCCCCACAAAGGGGTGCGGCTCTTCCTGGAAAGTGTGGCACAGGCCAGCGCCGCGGTCCGCGGCTTGCGGGCCCTGGTGGCCGGGCCGGGCTCCAGCCGGCAGCAGAGGCAGGTGCAGCGCTGGGGCCGGCAGCTTCTGGGGGAGCGCTGCACCGTCCTCCCCCCGCAGCAGGAGGTGGTTCCGCTGCTCGCCGCCTGCGACGTGGTGTGCGTCCCCACGTTGACGCCCGATCCCGCTCCGCGGGTGGTGCTGGAAGCAATGGCCGTTGGTCGGCCGGTGGTGGCCAGCTCCTCGGGCGGCATTCCCGAATTGATCCGGCATGGCCTCACCGGGTGGCTGCTGACGAAAGGGGAGGAGCTCCCCGAGGCCCTGGTCAGGGTGGGTGGCGATGCGACCTTGCGTCAGCGGATGGGCCAGGCGGGCCGCCGTCGGGCGGCAGAGTGGTTCTCCCTGGAGCGGCACGTGACTTGCGTGGAGGAGAAGCTGCTGGCCGTGGGTGACTCGATACCACCCCTTCCGTCTTGCTCCAAGGAAATCACGTAATTCCAGAATTATCAGAGATTGCCGTCAGGCCGCTCGCGGTCCTGACGAGGGGAGAAGAGACAGAGGGCGCCCGGAATCACGACCATGCTCAGGGGCACGAGGAACAGCCGAGTTTCGGCCATCACTGCGGCCACGGCGTGGATCGCCAGCCACGGGGGAATGAGGACGAAGAACGCACCGCGCAAAAAGGGCGGCCACCATCGCCACGCCGCGGCGGCGAGAAAGGGCGTCAAGTTGGTGGTGGCAAACAACTGGCGCCAGGTCTCGCGGCGCAGCAGGTTATACCTGAGAAGGGGGGGCCCGGGGGCATGTCCGTAAGGGACGATGAGCCGCTGGCCGGGAAACGCGCTGCGGAGGTAGAGGGAAATGCCACCAAAGAGTACGAGCGAAACGGCCACTAACCCAACTCTGCTTCGCACGCGCTGGCGCCAGTCTTCCCCGCGCCGGGTGGGCAGGAGGGCGAGGAGCGGAAGGAGAATCCCGGTTTCTCGATTGCTGGCCGCCAGGACGGCTAGGGGCAGCACCAGGTACCACCTACCCCTGCTCACGCTCGTCGCTGCCAGCAGATAGAAGAGCACATCGAAAAAAAGATTGAACTGCAAGTCGCTGTCGTAATGGCTGTAACTCATACCCCACAACAAGAGAGCCATGCCCAGGTAGGCGAGGGAGGGGGCGAATCCCAGTTGCCGGTAGTACACGAACGCACACAGGAGAATGGCAAAATCTTGCATGAGGCGGAAGCTCACAAAGGCGAAGAGGTCGGGGCGGGCCAGCGGCAGCTGCCGAACCACGCCCCGCCACGCTTCCACCAAGCACGGCGCCAACACGCGATACTGCCAGGGGTTGCCCGCCTCACCCGTGAGGACAGCGCGGTGGCGCTCCATCTGCGGGCCGAGCTCAATGTAGTCGTGACCTCGGGCCCGCACGTGCTCCGAGGTGGTGAACAGGGCTCCAACGGCCGCCGCTGCGAGGGCGAGCAAGGCGCCGCCACGGCGCCGGTTTCCTCCCCTCCCCTCATCACCCTTGTTTTTCATATAACTGAAGATACCATGAGCGTTCGTGGGCAGCACTCAGGATCATGGCCAGGGTGGGTCGATGGGGTGCCCGAAGGCCGGCGAGGGGTGCGGCGGCGAGGGAGAGAGACGACACGCTTTTACGGTGTTCACCGCGACGCACAACCGCGCCCACACTCTCCCCGACGTCTACGCAGCGTTGCTAGAGCAGACTTTTCACGACTTTGAATGGCTCATCGTGGACGACGGGTCCACCGATGGCACCGCGGAGTTGGTGCGGAGCTGGCAAGAGGAGGGGAAAATTCCCATCCGCTACTACTGGCAGCCCCACGGCCACAAGAAGGCGGCGTTCAACCGCGGGGTGCGGGAGGCACACGGAGAGCTTTTCTTGAGCTTGGACTCCGACGACAGCTGCGTGCCTGAGGCTCTGGAGCGCCTGTGGCACCACTGGTGCTCCATTCCGGAAGAAAAGCGGGCGGAATTTTCGGCGGTCACCTGCCTTTGCCAGGACGAGGAGGGCAGGATCGTTGGGGACCCTTTTCCCGCACCGGTGGTGGATTCCGACTCTTTAGAGATGCGCCATCGTTACAAGGTGTGGGGGGAGAAGTGGGGGTTTCACCGTACAGAGGTTCTGCGCCGCTTCCCCTTCCCCGAGGACGTCCCCGGCCATGTACCGGAGGACGTGGTGTGGATGGCGATTGCGCGGCGGTACCGAACCCGCTACGTCAACGAGGCCCTGCGCGTCTACCGCGTGCCTCTCTCCGCGGGGCACGGGCACCTTTCCCAGGCCCTCGACTGGGGCGCCATGGCGGCGGGTCAGGTGCTGTGGATGTTTTCCATTCTTGCGGTGGAGTGGGCATATTTCCGGTGCAACCCGAGGAGGTTCCTGTGGGCTGCCGCCTCGCTCACACGCTTCATCCTGCACGGTGGACTCCCCCCCAGCGGCGGGTGGCGACGACTTTCCATGGGGGCGAGATGGTTGGTGGTGGTGGCTGCCCCCGCGGGGGTCGTGCTGTGGGCGCGTGACCAGCTCGTACGGTGCAAACACGAGCTGAAGCGACGGTGGCCCTCGGGCTCAGCTAGTATGGCGTAGTCATGGCCGCACCACCGGTCACCGTGGAGGACAGGGGAAGTGCCCCTCGGGCGCCCCTGGTGATCGAGCCGCTGCGCGGCTGGGTCGGCGGCATGTGGAGAGAGGCTTGGGAGTACCGGGAGTTGCTGTATTTTCTGGTGTGGCGCGACCTCAAGGTGCGTTACAAACAAACCGCCATCGGCGCCGCCTGGGCTGTCCTGCAACCGCTCCTTGCGGCACTTCTGTTTACCTTGGTATTCGGGCGCTTTGCGGGGCTTCCCTCGGACGGGGTGCCCTACCCGATCTTCGCCTACGTCGGCCTGCTGCCATGGCAGCTTTTCGCCTATGCGTTGACGGAGTCCACCAACTCCGTGGTCACCCATCAGCAACTCATCAAGAAGGTGTATTTCCCGCGGATATTTCTTCCACTGACTCCGGTAGTGGCCGCGATGGTGGATTTTGTCGTTGCAGGCACGGTGCTGGTGGGCCTGCTGGCGGTTTTCCGGGTGGCCCCAAGCGGGAAAGTACTGCTCCTGCCCGTGGCCCTGCTCGGGGCGGTGATGGCGGCCTTTGCGGTGGCGGTGTGGTTGGCGGCGCTCAACGCCAAGTACCGGGATGTGCGCTACGCCGTGCCGTTTCTGGTTCAGGTCTGGTTTTTCGCGACCCCAATCGTATACCCTTCGAGTGTTATCCCCGCCCCTGTGCGGCCCCTGTGGGCCCTCAATCCCATGGCCTCCGTGGTGGACGCGTTTCGTTGGGCGCTGCTGGGGGCGCCAGCGCCCCCCCTCGCCGCGGTGAGCGCTTCGTGTGCCGCCGTGTTGCTGCTGCTTGTGGGCGGGGTCCGCTTTTTTCGCCGCACCGAGGCCACCATTGCAGAGATCGTCTGAGGCCCCATGAGTGAGCTTGCCATTCGTGTCGAGGGCCTGGGCAAGCGGTATCTTGTAGGCTCCGGCGGGCCGTACCTCAGCTTGCGTGACTCGCTGGCCAGTCTGCCGCAGCGACTCTTCGGCCGGCGCAGCCAGGTCGAGGGCCCCCGAGAGCTGTGGGCGTTGAAGGATGTCTCTTTCGAGGTGAAGCAGGGTGAGGTACTGGGCGTCATCGGCCGCAACGGGGCGGGCAAGAGCACGTTGCTGAAAATTCTCTCCCGCATCATTCGACCCACTGAGGGCAGGGCGGAGGTGTGGGGGCGGGTGGGATCCCTGCTGGAGGTGGGAACGGGTTTTCACCCGGAATTGACGGGCCGAGAAAATCTCTGGCTGTACGGCGCCATCCTCGGCCTCAAGAGGCAAGAGATCCAGCGAAAATTCGATGAAATTGTCGCCTTTTCCGAGGTAGAGTCGTTCCTTGACACCCCCCTCAAGCATTACTCCAGTGGCATGCAAATGCGGCTCGCATTCGCGGTGGCCGCCCACTTGGAGCCCGAGGTGCTGCTGGTGGACGAGGTGTTGGCGGTCGGCGACGCCGCTTTCCAGCGCAAATGTCTAGGCAAGATGGAGGATGTTCGGCGCAGCGGACGCACGGTGCTCTTTGTCAGTCACAATATGGCCGCGGTGCACGCCGTGTGCTCGCGAGTGACCTGGTTGGCTCATGGACAGATCGTCGCGGACGGGACACCGCACGAGATCGTCTCTCGCTATTTGACCAGTATCGCTCGCTTTGTGCGGGAGGTGAAATGGTACAACGACGCGGAAGGGCCGAGCGGTGGAGGAGTTTTCCTGCGTCGGGCCGCGGTTGCACCCGCCGATACTGCCGGCGACGGGCCCATCCGGATCACCACTGCTATCCAGTGCACCTTCGAGTACTTCAACTCGATTCCGGGCCTGCACCTGAATCCGACCATGAAGCTCTACGACGAAATCGGGAACCTGGTCTTCACCAGTGCACCGGTGGAAGAGAAACAATGGTACGGTCGGCCGCATCCCCCCGGGCTGTACCGGAGTACGGTAACGATTCCCGGTGACTTTCTCGGAGAAGGGACGTATTTTATTTCCGTGCTCCTAGTCCGCGATCAAGCGACAGTGCTACTCCGCGCCGAACGGGTCTTGGCCTTTCGGGTCGAAGACGACCCAGCCCGGCGCGGTTCCTGGTATGGAAATTGGGAAGGCGTCGTGCGCCCCCGTCTGCCGTGGCTGACCGAGCCCATTTCGCTGCCCCTGTGACTGCCGGAGTGAAATGACGATGGTAAGGCAGAACGCAGACACCAAGCTCGGGAGAATCGCTATTCTTGGCCACCCTACTTCTATTTTTGGCATTTTTCTTGGTGAATGCCTGACCAGACAAGGCTGGGAAGTCTCCAATATCGGGTGGGAAAGCAAGGGAATCGCCACGCGAGATGAATGGCCGTTCCAAGTTGTCAACTTGTGGGATCAACAGCGAGGATGGCGACGTTTTCTGAGAGTGGTGAGCGGGTTCATGTGCAACCAAGTAGATCGTCTGTTCTTGGCCCTGGGGCAGCCGATGACGCAGGGATGGGACCATTTGGGGGAGCTTGACCGGCGGCCGCCCTCGTTGAACTACGCCCTTCACAGCGCAATCGCCATGGCCCGTTGGGTGCGGCGAGAGAAGCCGCGGTGTGTGTTTGCGTTGGAGGCCTATCCCCATGGTCTGGCAGCGGCTCTTTGTGACAAGACGACGCGTGTAGTCATGCCTTGGGGCTCGGATATTTTCCGCTACGCGGAGGCGTCACCGTTGGTTCGGTGGTTGCTGAAATGGACGTTGCGGCGCGCCCATCTCGTGTGCCCGGGGGCGGTGTCTGCAGCACGAGAATTGCAAGCGAGATTTCGCTTGCGCCCACAATCGGTGGTGGCGGCGCCGTGGGGGGTGGACAGGTCGCTATTTCGTCCTCGTGGGGAGGGGGAGAAGCGAGAACTGCGCCGCAAAGTGGGCGTGGCAGAAGATGGTCTGGTAGTTCTCAATGTGCGACGATTTGCGCCGTTATGGGGCTGTCATGAGGTGCTGGAAGTCATGCTCATTCTCGCTCAGCAGCGAAACGATTGCCAGTGTGTACTTTTCGGGGGCGCTGGCGAGAAGTACGCGCATTTGGTACGGGCGGCGAGGGAGCGAGTGGAGGCCCTTGGATTGACCGCACGCTTTCATTTCTTGCCAGCAGAAGTATCCCTGGAAGCGTGCGCGGAGTGGATGGCGATGGCGGATGTGTTCTTGTCCCTTCATCGCGACCGGGACATGCGTTCGTGGAGCATCGTGCAAGCTGCAGCCTGTGGTGCGGCGCCAGTGCTCAGCGACCAGGCGGAGTACCGGTGTATGGAGGAGGAGGGGTTTCGCGCCCTGTTCGTCGACCCCTCAGACACCTGGGCAACGGTGAGGGCGGTGGTACGGTACGCGGAGGACGCGAACCTGCGAGCCCGGATACGGGCGCTGAACCTTCGCTACGTCGCCACGAGGGAAGACGTAAGGGTACGCATGCGAGCGCTGCAGGAGGCGGTTTTGGAAGCGGTGGAAAGGCGGGAAATGGGGCGCAGAACGGGGTGAGGGTGGTGGGGTGGGTGGGAGTCGCAGGGGGCTCAGGAGAGTCTTTGTTCGGCGCCAAGGCGAGCGCGTATTTCTTCTCCATGGTCCAGTGCGAAGGCGATCAGCTCGGCTATTCGGGCAATATCTATCAGTGACACGGCAGTGCCGGTGGGTAGCTGCAAGACCCGCTGGACCAGGAGGTCGGTGTTGGGTAGCGGGCGCGGGGGTGGAGTGACGCGCGAAACGTATGGCTCCATGCGGTGGCAGCCGGGGGAAAAGTAGCGCCTGGCTAAAACTCCTTCAGCGTGCAGAATGGCCAGCAGTGAGTCCCGCGAGAGAGGGCAGTGGAGGGGGTCCAGCTCCACCACCACGTACTGGTAATTGCCGTGGCCAGAAGAAAAGAGCTCGCGGACCTGGATGCCGGGGAGGTGCGCGAGGGAGCGGCGGTACGCGGCATAGTTACGACGGTTGTGAAGCACAATCCGTTCCATGTAGTCTAGGGATACGAGACCCATGGCAGCGTGGATTTCGGACATCTTGGCGTTCGTACCTAAGGTTGCGACATCGTCGTAACCGCGAAAGCCGAAATTGATAAGAAGGCGCAACTCCCGCGCCAGGTGAGGATCGCTGGTGGTGATGGCGCCTCCCTCGAAGGAGTTGACGAATTTGGTGGCGTGAAAGCTGAACACCTCGGCGTTGCCGAAGCTGCCTACCGGCCGTCGGCCCAGCTGGCAACCGAAGGCGTGGGCGGCGTCAAAAATAAGAGGGACACTCCGCCGGCGCGCCAGCTCCTCCAACTCGGGCACCGGACACGGCTGGCCCCAGCAGTGCAGGCCGACGATGGCCGCTGTACGGCTGGAGAGGCACGCGGAAACGTCGGCGGGGTCGAGGTTGTGGGAGGTGAGATCGACGTCGCAAAAGACCGGTTCAATCCCCACCCATCGGAAAGCATGGGGGGTGGCGACGAAGGTAAAAGCTGGCACCACTACTTCACCGACGAGGGCGAGGGCTTTCCCCACCACCTGCAAGCCCAGGGTGGCGTTACAGACCGCTACGCAGTGGTCGACGCCTACCAGCTCGGCGATTCGGCGCTCGAACTGCTGCACCACTGGGCCGTAGTTCGTAAGCCATCGTCGGCGAAGCATCTTGCGCAGATGGCTGACGAGAGCAGTACTGCTGCCGATGTTGGGTCGGCCCACGTGCAGGGTCTCGGGAAAGGCCGGCGGGCCTCCGAACAGGGCGAGATCGTCGATACGACGTTTGCCAGCGAGAGAGGTACGTGAGCCCACGCGCGCCTTTCGATCCTGGCTGGGCTAGCTCCGTTGACGTTGGGCAACGGGGATGTAGCGGCCCTGGTCGTCGTACGCCGCGGCGCGCAACTGGGCCTCCAGGCGCAATATGGTGTCTCGAGGGCGTGACTTTACTGGTTGCGCCGGGGAACCCACGTAGATGGTCCACGGTTCGCACGAGCTGCGAACAAGAGCGTTCGCACCCACCACGGCTCCCTCCCCGATTTCGACCCCCGGCAGGATCACGGCGTTGGCACCGACGATGGCATGCCGTCGTAGGATGACCCAGGAGCGAATAGGCTGGCGGAAGGGCGCTGGCACGGTGGGGTTCGTGAGGCTCCCACCGGTGTAATCCTCATTGCCGGTGTAGATCCTCACCCCGCCTGAAAGCCCTGCAAAGTCCTCCATGACGAACGCTCCCCCGCCGGTAACGGAGGTGTGGCAAGCGATATGCACGAAATCCCCAATCACTGCACCCTGGCCGCCGGCAAAAAAGACGAAGTCATCGATAATCACGGAGTTTCCCAGTTCGATCACCTGCGGCGCGATGATCTTGGCAAGGGGCCAGACGATGACGTCTTCTCCCCGCCGCTTGAAGGGAAGGCTGGCGGCTTGGTTGTTGGCATCTGCCCGGCGTGGATCGGCTCCCTGACCCATGGTTCTCCTCGCTGAGCGAAATCCCTTCCATACTGCCTCATCGTTGCCAGGAAATGCAAGGGGCAACGCGTGCCGCGTCGGCCAAAGAGCTGCCCCCATGGCGCTTGCGCTCGCAACAGAGTCGCTATCATCATCTTCAAGGAGAGCACTGTGCGGCGAGTTGCCGGCGCTGACCAAGACGAGGGCGTGGTGGACCAATCGGAGCGAGGTTACTGGCGAACGAGGCGACTGAGTCCGCCTCGTGGGGTGATGTGGTGCCAGAAGCTGCTGAAGGCGGCTGACGGAGCTTTGCTTTGCGCCGCCGGCACATTTCTGCGGATTTGGATTTCGTCCCGCCGCGCTGGCTTGGGTGTGGCCCACGTCATCCACAGCCTAGAAGCCGGGGGGATGCAGAGGCAGTTCATCGAGTGTGCGCGACTTCGGAGAAGCTGGGCTTTCTTGGCGTGGGCAGACACTCCTGGACCGTTCGAAGCGGAGCTGCGGCGAGAGGGGATCGCAATCCCGAGGATCTACGCTCGACTGCGGCGCAACCTCGTACTCCACGCGTTGGCCTTCTTCTTCCCGCTGTCCACGGCGCTGGTGTGGCTGTGGCGCCTTTTCTGCCACCAGCGCCCGGCCTGTGTCTGGGGCTGGGGCTTTCTCGCCAGCGTAGTGGTGGCGCCAGCGGCTCGCCTGGCGGGGGTGCCGCGGGTGGTGATTCGGGTTGAGAATCTGTCAGCATGGAAAACCTGGCCTCCCCACCGGCGTTGGTGGAACCGCCCCGCCGACCAGCACGCGGCGCGCCTGGCTGACGTGGTGGTGGTGAATGCGCCGGCGGTAGTGACGGACTACGCCGCCTGGGCCCGGGTAGACCCACGCAAGATCGTGGTCATTCCCAACGGGGTGAACAGCGCGGAATGGCTGGCGCGCCCGTGGCGAGATCGCCGCCCCGACTTGGGAATCTCCGCCGACGAGGTAGTGATACTGAGCGGGGGGCGGTTGTCACGGGAGAAAAACCAAGCTCTTCTCCTGCGCGCCTCCGCGCGCCTCCATGCCCGTGGCCTCCACCACCACCTGATCATGGTGGGGGAGGGCCCCTTGCGAGGGGATTTGGAGCGGCTGGCCTGCCAGCTGGGGATCGAACCCTGGACCCATTGGGTGGGCGAAACTGAGGCTCCCCAGGATTTCTACCGCAGCGCAAACGTCTTCGCGCTCTCCTCGGAGATTGAGGGTCTGCCCAATGCCCTGCTGGAGGCCCAGGTATTCGGCCTTCCAGCCGTCACCACCGCCGCGGGGGGGGCGGGTTGGGTGGTTAGAGACGGCGAGACGGGCTTTGTTGTGCCCGTCGGTGATCAAGAGGCCCTTGCGGCCGCTTTGAGCAAGCTGGTGGCAGACGGCGAGCTGCGGCGTCGGCTGGGAGTGGCGGGTCAGGCTCACGTGGCCCGGGAGTTTTCAACGCAACGGTGGGTGCAGCGTCTGGACGCGGCGAGTCAAGATCGCGGGAGCGTCCGAAGGGAGCCGGAGTGAGTCCCTTGCCTGGGGGAAGGGGGGGGGCCACGCCCGCAGACCCTCTCCGTCGGGATTCCGGCCCTGCCGCGCTGCTGAGGCGGGCAGCCCTATACCTGGTCCGTTCGCTGGATGGAGCCGTCTTGCTGGCCTTGGGCGGATTGGCGCGGTGGCTGCCCCGCTCCCATCACCGCCACGGTGGGGGGGTTTGCCTGGTGACCAACACGCTCGCAGTGGGTGGGGCGCAGCGGCAGATCCTGCTGTGGCTGGGCCATCGGCGGGACACCCGACCGGTACAGGTGGTGCTGCTCACTGGCGGAGGTGAATGGCAAAAAGAAGTGGAACGTTTGGGAATCCCCCTGGTGGTGATGGAAGACGAGCTTGCCCGCTCTCGGGCGGGGCGGGTGCTGCTGTGGGCCTTTCCCCGCGCCGCCTATTGTCTGGCTTTGGCCGGCCTGTTCCGCCGCGCGCGGCCGCAGGTGGTGTGGAGCTGGCTGTTTCTCGCCCGCGTTGTCGCCGCCCCGGCAGCCCGCCTGGCCGGCGTGCCCCGGGTGTTGAGTGGGGTGCGCAACCTCTCCAACTGGAAGACGTGGCCCGAGAACCGGCACTGGTGGTACCGATGGGCGGACCGGCACGCCGCTGCTCTGTCAGACCTGGTGCTGGTGAATGCTGAGGCGCTGCGGGAGGACTACGCCCGCTGGGCGGGCTGCCCCCTGCGGAAGATCCGGGTGGTGGTCAACGGGGTGCCCGTCCCCCCGGCGGGTGGCGACCCAGGAGGGCGGCGGGCGGAAAGACAAGCGGCATCCCTGCCGGTGGTGCTGGCGGTGGGGCGATTGGCCATCGAAAAGGGGCACGAGGTTTTGCTGCAAGCCTCGGCCCAGTTGTGGCGGGCGGGGATTCCCCATCAGCTCACCCTGGTGGGGGCTGGGCCGCAGGAGACCGTCCTGCGGGGGCTGGCGGAGCGGCTGGGTATTGCAGGACACGTTGTCTTTCACGGGGAGCGACTAGATGTTACCCAGCTATATCGGGGGTGCGACGTCTTCGCTCTGTCCTCCCGCATCGAAGGAATGCCCAATGCTCTCATGGAGGCCCAGGCCCGGGGGCTTCCCGCGGTCACCACCGCAGCGGGGGGGGCCACCGAGGTGGTGGTGCACGGGGAGACGGGTTTGGTGGTGCCGTTGGCGGACGTCAAGGCCTTTGCAGGGGCCTTGGCCCGGCTGCTGCAGGACCCTCAGCTGCGCTTCCGCATGGGGGAGGCGGCGGCCAGGCGCATGCGCGAGGTGTTTTCCGTGGACCGAATGGTGGCGGGGGTAGAGGAGGTGTTGGCCGAGCTGGGGATCGAGCACCATGGCGACGGTCTCAGGTAAGCCGCTCCGCTTGGCATTGGCCATTACCGCGCTGGGGTGTGGCGGCGCAGAACGAGTGTTTTCCAGGCTCGCATCGTTTCTGGCCTTGCAGGGTCATCAGGTGCGGGTGCTGGTCCTCCACGGAGGGGAGACCTTCTTTCCCCTGCCCTCGACGGTCGAGCTGCAGCGGTGCCCGGTGGCAGGAGGGGCCGCTATGGCGCGGTTCTATCGCCGTCAAATGTGGCTGCGACGGCAACTTCGGGAGTTCGCCCCTGATCTCGTCCTGAGCTTCATCGAGGTGGCCAACGTGCACGCCCTGCTGGCCGCTCCTCCTCGTGTTCCGGTGATCGTCAGCGAGCGGACCGACCCTCGGTGGCACCGGCCGCCGGCGGTGTACCGGGCGCTGCGAGGGCTGGTCTATGGTCGCGCCGCCCACGTGCTGGTACAGTCCGAAGGTCTGCGCTCCTGGGCGGAACGCCGATGGAAACACGGCGCCGCGGCCGTCATGCCAAATCCGGTGTTTCCCGCGCCCCCCGCACCCCCATTGGACCGTAGTCCCCGGGTGGTGAGTTTTGGCAGGCTTTCCGAGGAAAAGAGCTACGGGGATCTGCTTAAGGCCTTTGCCGGAGTCGCCCCCACTTTTCCCGAGTGGCAGGTGGTGATTTTTGGTGAGGGGCCTCAGCGGCCCCGTCTCCTGGGCCTGGTGCAGCGCCTTCATTTGCAGGGGCGCGCACTCCTGCCCGGAGCCGTGCCCGATCCGGCGGCCCAGCTGCGGCGCGGGGATGTGTTTGCCCTCACTTCCCGCTACGAGGGGTTCCCCAACGCATTGGCCGAGGCCATGGCGCGGGGCGTCGCCGTGGTGGCGTACGACTGCCCATCCGGCCCGCGGGAGCTGATTCGTTCGGGCGTGGATGGGGTGCTCGTTCCCTCCGGAGATCTCCAGGCCCTGGCCGAGGCCTTGAGGCGGCTGATGGAAAGCGAACAGGATCGCCTCCGCCTCGGAGAGCGCGCCCGGGAAATCTTGCAACGTTTTCCCGCGGACGAGATCCTGGCGCGCTGGGAGACGTTGTGCCAACGGGTGGCCCTTGGGGCCACCGGCCGACCGCCGGCCAGGTGAGCGCCACGGTGCCTTTCAGCTACTTCTTGGACGAGGTAAGGTGTCGGGGTGTGCGGTATTGCTGGGGTTTGGGATCAGGTGGGACGGCTGGCCGGAATCGAAGAACTGGCGGCGCGCGCCCGGGCCATGGCCGGCGTCCTCGCCCACCGCGGGCCGGACGATGAAGGCGTCTGGGTGGATGCAGAAGTCCGCCTGGCACTGAGCCACCGGCGCCTTGCGGTGATCGACCTTTCCCCTGCGGGGCACCAGCCCATGGTGTCGGCAGGAGGGCGGTGGGTGGTGACATTCAACGGGGAGATCTATAACTGTGCCGAGCTGCGCCGGGCCTTGGCGGGGCTTGGCCACCGTTTCCGCGGCACATCTGACACCGAGGTCATGCTGGCCTCCTTCGAGCAGTGGGGGGTGCTGGAGGGGGTGGAACGCTTCGTGGGGATGTTTGCCTTCGCCGCCTGGGACCGCCGGGAGGGCCTGTTATGGCTGGTGCGCGACCGGATTGGGAAGAAACCACTGTACTGGTGGGCGGGGGGAGGGTTGGTGGCTTTTGCCTCGGAGCTAAAGGGTCTGATGGCCATACCCGAAGTGCCCCGCCGGCTGAATCGTGCGGTGCTTGCCCGCTACCTGCAGTTCGGTTTCGTTTCTCCCCCGGACGCTATTCTTGAAGGTGCGCGGGCCCTGGCTCCGGGCGGCTGGGTGTGCGCGCGAGCCCATGGAGAGTTCGCCGCGGGCCGCTACTGGCTGGCGGGAGGGGTGATTGCCGAGGCCAAGGCCAGGCCCTTCCGAGGCACTTTGGCGGAAGCCGCTGAGGCCCTGGAGGAGATTCTCGGGGACGCGGTGCGCCTGCGAATGCTCGCCGATGTGCCGCTAGGAGCTTTTCTATCCGGGGGAATCGACTCTTCCACCATCACGGCTCTCATGCAGCGCGCCTCCGGCCGGCCGGTGCGCACCTTTTCCATGGGCTTCCGCGAGACGGCCTACGACGAGAGCCCTCATGCCGCTGCGGTGGCCCGGCATCTGGGCACGGAACACACGACTTTGACCGTGACCGAAGAGGACGCGTTGCAGGTTGTTGCCCGCCTGCCGGAAATCTTCGACGAGCCCTTCGCGGACTCTTCGCAAATTCCCACTTACCTGGTCGCCCGCGAGGCCCGCCGCCACGTGACGGTGGTCCTCACCGGAGACGGCGGGGACGAGCTTCTCTGCGGGTATGAACGTTACCCGGTCGTTGTTCGTGATTGGCAACGGACAATGGCAGTCCCGTACCCCTTGCGCTGGGTATTGAGCACTGCGCTCACAGTCATGAGTTCCAGGCGCCTCGCCTGGGCCCTGGCGCCCGCGGGGATCTTCCTGAGAATGCAAGGCAAGCGGTACGGCAGCGTGGGCGAGCGGGTTGGCAGGCGGGCGGTGCTCCTGGGAGCAACCTCGCTAGCCGAGTACTACGACCACCACGGCCACTCCTGCCTCAACCCGCAGCCCATACGATGGCTACGGGGTCCATGGCGGGCACGGCAAGAACTCGAGACGGCTGCCGGGCATACCCCAGGGTTGGAACCTCTGGAGCAGTTAACCGCCCTGGATTTCAATCGCTACCTCCCCGACGACATCTTGGTCAAGGTGGACCGGGCCAGCATGGCGGTGGCCCTGGAAACCAGGTGTCCCCTTTTGGACCACCGGGTGGTGGAGTTCGCCTGGCGTCTGCCCCTGACCACGAAGTGGGATGGTCGACAGGGGAAAGTCGTACTGCGCCGGATTCTTTCCCGGTACGTGCCGGCGGCGCTTTGGACTCGACCCAAAATGGGGTTCGGAATGCCGGTGGGGGAGTGGCTGAAGGGGGCGCTGCGGGAGTGGGCGGAGGATGTGCTGACGCCGCAACGTTTGGGAGAGTTGGCATTGTGGCGGATGGAAACGTTGCGCCGAGCCTGGCGAGAGCATCTCGCGGGGGCCCACGACCACCGCAACTTGCTCTGGCCAGTACTCATGTTCGAAACCTGGCGAAGGTATTGGCGGGTGGGGTGAGCCGCCATGAGGCAGCGCCCGGCGCCCTTCCCCCGACAGCATTGGCAGATGCTACCGTTCGCGAGGCTCTCGTGTGGGTCGTGTTGGCGGACAGCGCCAAGTTGATTCTCTAAGCCCGGCATGCCTACCTGCCAAGCCTCAATCTTCCAGCCAGGCGAGGTGGGTCTTTTTTGCGCAGGGATGGCTGGGGCCCACCTGGTTCTCGCCTCCGGCGCACGCTCTCCAGGTGTTCTCGGCGGCGGCCAGGTCAGTGATGATCGCCCCGTTGCTGCTCCTGGCCAGACAAATGGGGGATTGGTCCGCGTTGGCTCTGTGGTGGGGCATGGGAACGGCGCCAGCGTGGCTGGCCCTGTGACGTGCACCGCCGGCTCCGCCTACCTGTTCTGTCGGCGGCGGCGTGCGTGAGCGATGAGGGTGAGGCCCAGGGGCAGCGAGATGGCGCTCTCCAGGCGGCGCGAGAGGCCTGCCAGCAGGTTGGATACGGCCACGCTCTGTTCGGGAACGGACGTGTGCCGCCGCACCCGGCCGAACCACCACCAGCCCGGGATCCCCAGGGCGAAGAGGTAGCGGGGAGGCGACAGGAGATCGAGGTTCGACCCCTCCAACAGTGTTCGCAGGGAGGCTGCTGTGTAGCGTCGGAAATGCCCCAGCGCCGCGTCCATGGAGCCGTACAGCCACTGATGGGCCGGAACCTGGACCAGCAGGGTGCCGCCCGGCGCCAGCCAGCGGGCGAGCTGGCTGACCGCGCCGCAATCGTCGTCGATGTGCTCGATGACGTTGAGGCACACGATGGTGTCGAAGCTGCCCGCCGGGAACTCCAGGCTTTCCCCAAGAACCCCTGTCGCCACCGAGATTTCCGGGGCACTGCCGAGCAGCTCCCGCACCGTCTGCACGTAGGAGGGGTTCATGTCCACGCAGACCAGATGGGAGGCGAGGGGTCGCAGCCGCACGGAGTAGGTGCCGATGCCGCACCCCATCTCGAGCACCCGACCTCGCACGTGGGGTGCCAGGTGGGAGAACACCCAGTCGTTGTAGCGGTGGATTTCCCGCACGTGGAGCAGGGTGACGGTCTGGTCCGCGTTGTCGCGGGGGGCGCTCGAGACCATGGGGAGAGTATATAGGCCACCCCTGCTAGGATGGGTCGTGCCTCACACCAGATCCTCGCTGCTATGGGGAGTCGCCGCCGCCGGGCTCTACGGACTGTCCGCGGCGCCGGGGGTGGTGTGGGCGGACAGCGCCAAGCTCACCCTTTACGCCCTGCATGCCTACCTGCCCAGCCTCAACCCCGGCGACCACGCGGGGTGGGTCCTGCTGGCGCAGGGGTGGCTCGGGCTCACCTGGTTCTGGTCGCCGACCTACTCCCTCCACCTGTTGTCGGCGGTGGCCGGGGCGGTGGTGGTCGCAGGCGTGCATCGCCTGCTGCTCCGCTGGGGAGACCCCCTGGAGTCGGCGCACGGGGCGGCGGCGGTGCTGCTGGTGGCCCACCCCCTCTGGTGGGCGGCGGCGGTGGCCGAGAGCTACACCCCGGCTCTGGCGCTGGTGGTGGTGGGGGCGCTGCTGCTGTCCCGGGGCACGACGCCGGCGGTGGGAATGTCGGGTGTGTGTGCCGGTTTGGCGGTGGCCGCCCATGCCTTCGCTGCCGTACTGGTTCTGCCACTGGCGCCGACAGGGCGGCCCAGAACATGGCTCCCCTTTGCGGCAGGGTTGGTAGTCGGGTCGGCACCGATGTGGCTGGCATGGATCGCCAACCCACCCGATCCTCTCACCGGCTTTTCGGCCGGTGGGGGTGGCAGCTGGAGCTGGGTGGTGCGGGCCTTCCTGTCGCCCGACAGGTGGGTACGGGGGGTCGCACTGGTGGCCGGTGCGATGGGGTTCGCCCTCGGCCCCATCGCGATCATCGCCATCGTACGCCGAATCAGGCGCGGCGGGTTTTCTCGGCACCCCAACCCCATTCTGGCCGCCGTCTCGCTCTCCGCCCTCGCAGCCCTGTTGACGGTGTACAGCCCCTACCGCCTGCACCTGATGGTGAGCTTTGTGGTGGTCGGGGCCGTCCTGCTGGCGCCGCCGGCGGCGAGCCTGCGGTGGTGCATCGCCCATGGGGTGCTCCAGGTGGCGCTGTACGGCGCCGCCGCCGGGGGAGCTCACCTCGTCGGGCGCGAGTCTCTGGGGGTGCGGCAGCTTCCCGGTCGGGACAACGCCACCTACTTCCTGCTTCCCCCCAAGAGCTGGGAGCACAGCGCCGAGGCGTACGCCCGCCGGCTGCTGGCGGCGGTTCCGGAGAACGCCGTGGTGCTGGCCGACTTCAACCCCGGCGCAGTGCTGCGGCTGGTGCAGGAGCTGGAGGGTGTGCGGCCCGATGTGACGATCATCCCCACCGCGGTGGACGACGCCCTGGCCACCCCCGACCCGTCGGGGGTGCTGGCGGGGCGGATCGGCGAGGCCCGGGCGGGGGGGCGGCCAGTGGTGCTGGCCGACTCGTGGCCGCCCTACTACCGCGTGGAGGAGTTGCGCCGGCTCGGCTACTCCTTCGCCCCCTGCGGGCCGGGTCTCCTGGTGGAACGGGCGCCCGACCGGTAGGCTCGGTGGGTGACGCTATCATCGCCACTGATGCTCCCTCGAGCGGCGGCCGTGGTGGTCAACCACAACGGGGGGGAGGACGTGCCCCGCTGTCTGGAGGCGCTGCAGCAGCAGTCGGTGCCGGTGGATATCGTGGTGGTCGACTGCGCCTCCACCGACGGCTCGCGGCGGTGGGCCCTGGACCCGCCTGCGGGGGTGCGGGGTCTGCCCCTGGGGGCCAACCTGGGGTACGCCGGAGGGTGTGCCGAGGGGCTGGCGGCGGTGCCGTCGGCGGAGGTGATCGGCTTCTTCAACCCCGACTGCTTCCCCGAGCGGGAGTTCTTCGCCCGCTGCCTGGGGGCGCTGGGCGGCGGCGAGCGGGTGGGCGGGGTGGCCCCCCGGCTGGTGCGGCCGGGCGGGGAGCTGCTGGACAGCTGCGGCCAGGTGCTCACCCCCGCTCTGCTGCGGGTGCGCGACCGGGGCTTCGGGGAGGCGGCCTCCGGCCGCTACCTCGAGGGCGCGGACGTGCTGGCGGCGTGCGGGGCGGCGATGGTGTACCGGCGGGCGGCGCTCGAGGCGGCGGCGGTGGAGGGGGAGGTCTTTCCCAGGGAGTTCTTCGCCTTCTGGGAGGATGTGGATCTGGGGTGGCGGGTGGTGAACGCCGGCTGGCGGGTGGTGTACGAACCCTCCGCGGTGGCGGTGCACCGGCGAGCCGCGACGGCGAGGTCCGGGCGGGGGCGGCTGATCTTTCGCCGGCCGCCCGCGGTGCAGGCGTGCATCCTCCTGAACCGGTGGGCGACGCTGCTGCGCAACCTCCATGCGGTTGATTTCCTGCTTCGGCTACCGTTACTGTCTCTGGCGGATCTGGCGATGGTGCTGCTGGTGATCGGGCGACGTCCGGCCGTCTGTGGCCACCTACTCGGGGGCGCGCCGCGCCTGGCGCGGGCCTGGCGGCAGCGGCGGGCCCTGCCGCGCCGGCGGCTGCGGGAGTTGCCCCGGTGAACCCCCTGCTGCTGCCCCTCGCTTTCGTGCTCGCCCTGGTGCTGGCGCTGTACTTCACCCCGGTGGCGCGGGCGGCGGCGCTGCGCTTTGGCATCGTGGACCGCCCCTCCACGCCCTTGAAGCAGCAGCGCGAGCCGGTGCCGTACCTGGGGGGCCTGGCGGTGTTCCTGGCCTTCATCATCGCCCTCGGGCTGGTGCTGGAGTTCGATCGCCTGCTGCTGGGCATTCTCCTGGCGGCCACCCTCACCCTGCTGGTGGGGCTCATCGACGACTTCGGCGTGCTCACCCCCTTCGCCAAGCTGCTGGGGCAGGGGGTGGCGGTGTTCGTGCTGCTGCGCTCGGGGGCGGTGATCGAGCTCATCGAGGTGCCCGAGGGGCTGCGCTGGCCGCTTGCCGCCCTGTGGCTGCTGGCGGTGTGCAACGCCTTCAATATCATCGATATCCTCGACGGCCTGGCGGCCGGGGTGGGAGCGCTGGCGGCGCTGTCGCTGGGCATCATTGCGGTGGCCACCCGGCAGTTTGCCCTGGCGGCGCTGGCCCTTTCCCTGGCCGGGGCGCTGGTCGGCTTCGTGGTGTTCAACTTCGCGCCGGCCAGCATCTACCTGGGCGACGCCGGCGCCCTCACGGTGGGGATCACCCTGGGGGCGCTGGCGCTGGCGCTGCCCATGACGGAGGCGAGCGAGGCGGGCTTTCTCGCCCCCCTGACGCTGCTGCTGGTGCCGCTGGCGGATACCGCCTATGTGACGGTGCTGCGCGCCCGCGCCGGCAAACCGTTCTGGCACGGCAGTCCCGACCACTTCCCCCTGCGCCTCAAGCGCGTACTGGGGGGCGACGTGCGGCGCACCGTGCTGGCCTGCTGGGGGCTGGCGCTGGCCGGTTGCGTGGCCGGTGTCGCCGCGGTGGTGGTGCTGCCCTGGGAGTGGGGCCTCGCCGGGATGTTGGCGGTGGTGGCGCTGCAACTGGTGGTGCTGATGGTGCTGGCGCGACAGCCCATGGAGTCCCGGTGAGCGGCGTGGTGATCGTGGGGGCCGGCCTGACCGGGCTGTCGGCGGCCTACCACCTGGCCGCCGCCGGGGTGCCGACGCGCCTTTTCGAGGCTCTGGAGGTGCCCGGCGGGGCCTGCAGAACCCTCGAGAAGGACGGCTTTTCCTTCGACCTCACCGGCCACCTTCTCCACCTGCGCCTGGCCGAGTCGCGGACGCTGCTCGAGCAGCTCGGGGTATGGGGACAGTTGCGCCGGCAGCGGCGCCGGGCCGGCATTGCCCTGGGGGGAAGGGTGACGCCGTACCCGTTGCAGATCCACACACACCGCCTGCCTCCCGAGGTGCGGCGGGACTGCGTGCTGGGGTTCGTGCGGGCGGCCATGTCCCCTCAACCCCAGGGAGAGGAGGAGGGGAGCTTCGCCGCCTGGGTGCTGTCCCGCTTCGGAGAGGGATTCGCCCGGCACTTCTTCTTCCCCTACAACGAGAAGCTCTACTGCACGCCGGCCGCCGAGCTGACCACCGAGTGGGTGGGACGCTACGTCCCGCGCCCGCGCCTGGAGGAGGTCATCGACGGCGCCTTCGGCCTGCACCGGGGGGCGGTGGGGTACAACGCCACCTTCTACTATCCGCGCCAGGGGGGGATTCGCCTGCTGGCCGACGCTCTGGCGGCGCGGGTGCCGCAGCTGACGTTGTCGGCACCGGTCACCGGCGTGGATCTGGCCCGACGACGGCTCACCCTGGCCGCCGGCCGGAGCCTGGAGTGGGACACCCTGGTCTGGACCGCCCCCCTGACGTCGCTGACCGCCGTCGCAGGGGATCTGCCCGGCGAGCTGGCCGCCGCCGCCGGGGTGCTGCGGGCGGTGGCGGTGCTCAACCTCAACCTGGGGGTGGTGGGGCCGCCGCCGCGCCGTGAGCACTGGCTGTACATCCCAGAGCCGCGGTATCCCTTTTATCGAGTGGGATTTCCCTCCAACCACGGGGAGGTGGCCCCGGCCGGCTGCCACACCGTCTCGGTGGAGATGTCCCTGCCCGCCGGGGCGCCGGCACCGCCCGGCTTCGAGGAGCTGTGCCTGGCGGGGCTGGAGTCGCTGGGGCTGCTGCGCCGGCGGCAGGACGTGGTCTGCACCGCGGTGGCGCGGCTGGATCCCGCTTACGTGGTCTTCGACCGCCCCAGGACCCGGGCGGTGGCGACCCTGCGCAGCGGCCTGCGCCGCCACGGCGTGCTGCTGGCCGGGCGGTGGGCGGAGTGGAAGTACTCCACCATGGAGGACGCCCTGTGGGACGGAGCGGCGGTGGCACGGCGGCTGGCTCCATGAACCGGGTGCGGGTGCTGCACGCCATCACCATGCTGGAGCTGGGGGGGGCGCAGCGCAACACCCTGGACACGGTGAACGGCCTGGATCGAGACCGCTTCGCGGTGGGGTTGGCGTGCGCCAGCGGCGGTCCGCTGGTGGAGGAGGCCAGGGAGATCGCTGACTGCCACCTGTACCTGCTGCCCCACCTGCGCCGCGAGGTGCGTCCCCTGGACGACTGGCGCGCCGTGGGGGAGCTGCGGCGGGTCATCCGGGAGTTCCGGCCCGACATCCTGCACACCCACTCCTCCAAGGCGGGAGTGCTGGGGCGGCTGGCCGCCCGGCTGGAGGGGGTGCGGCGGGTGGTGCACTCCATCCACGGGTTCGGCTTCGGCGCCCACCAGCGGGCCCCCGTGCGCGCCGTCTTCCTCGCCGCCGAGCGCCTGGTGGCGCCGTGGACGGACGCCTTCATTGCCGTTTCCCGCCGCAACGCCGCCCAGGGGGTGGAGTTGGGGCTGTTCGATCGTCGGCAGGTGCGGGTGATCCGCTCCGGCATCGACCTGGCCCGCTTCCGGAACCCCTCGGGGGGCGAGGAGGTGCGGCGGGAGCTTGGGATCCCCCTCGAGGCCCCGGTAGTCCTGCAGGTGTCGTGCTTCAAACCCCAGAAGGCCCCGGAGCGCTTCCTGGCGGCGGCGGCCACGGTGTTGCAGCACTGCCCCGAGGCCCACTTCGTGCTGGTGGGGGACGGGGAGTTGCGCCCCATGCTGGAGCGGCGCCGCCGGGAGCTGGGATTGGCGGGGCGGGTCCACCTGCCGGGGTGGCGGCGGGACGTGCCCGCCCTGCTGGCGACGGCGACGGTGGCGACGCTCACCTCCCGTTTCGAGGGGCTGCCGCGGGTGGTGGTGGAGGCGCTGGCCGCCGGGGTGCCGGTGGTGGCCATGGCGGTGGAGGGGGTGGATGAGGTGCTGCGGGATGGAGTGGACGGGTTCGTGGTGGGGGAGGGCGATGTGGAGGCACTGGCGCAGCGGGTGGTGCTGCTGCTGCAGCGAGAGGATCTTCGTCGTGCCATGGCGGTGCGCGCCGGCGAAACCGTCGGGGAGTGGGACCGGGACACCATGGTACGGCAGCAGGAGGAACTGTACCAGGAGCTGACATGGCGAAACCGGAGCTGATCGCCGTTGCCGCCGCCTACGGGCTGGTGCTGGGCAGCTTTCTCAACGTCGTGGTGTACCGCCTGCCGCGCCAGATGTCCATCTTGCGGCCGCGGTCCCACTGCCCCGCCTGCGGCGCCACGATCCGCTGGTTCGACAACATCCCGGTGCTGTCGTGGCTGCTGCTGCGGGGCCGGTGCCGGCGCTGCAAGGCCGCCATCTCGGTTCGCTATCCGCTGGTGGAGCTGGCCACCTCCCTGCTGCTGGCGGGTATTGCGGCGCGCTTCGGGGTGAGCGTGGCGGGGGCGGCGGCGCTGGTGCTGGGGGCGCTCCTGGTGGCGCTGGCGCTCATTGACCTGGAGCACTACCTGTTGCCGGACGTGCTCACCCTGCCGGGGATCGTGGTTGGCTTGCTGTTTTCTCTCTCGGGCGGGCTGGTTCCCCTGCGGGACGGGCTCATCGGCGCTGCCCTGGGGGCGGCGCTGCCCTACGCCGTCATCGTGCTCTACCGGCTGGTGCGGGGGGTGGAGGGGATGGGGCTGGGGGACGTGAAGCTCCTGGCCATGATCGGGGCCTTTCTGGGGTGGCAGGGGGCGCTGCTGACGCTCTGCCTGGGGGCCTGTGCCGGGGCGGTGGTGGGCATCGGCCTGGTGCTGGCCGGCCGGGGCAAGGCGGACACCGAGCTGCCCTTTGGCACCTTCCTGTCGGCCGCGGCGCTGGTGGTGCTGTTTGCCCGCGCCCCGCTGCTGGCGCTGTTCGGGTGGGGCCGATGGTGACCTCGGCCCTCCCCTCGCGGCGCTTCGTCGAGGTGCGGCGGCTCATCGGAGCGGCGCTGGTGCTGCTGCTGCTGGTGGTGCTGGTGGTGGTGCAGGGGATGTTGGCCATGGGGCGGGCCGCCAACCGGCAGGCGGCGGAGTCGGCGGCGGCGCTGGCGCAACTTCTGGGGATCATGGCCGCCCACGCCAGCGTGCAGGAACTGACCCGCGACCTGCCCGAGGTGTGGGGTGGGGTGGCGGTGCTGGAGGGGGGTCGGGTGGTGGCCCGCGTGGGTCTGGCCGGGCCGGAGGAGCCCCCCTGGTGGCCGTGGGGGTCGCGGGAGAGGTGGGTGGCCTCGGGGTGGCAGGTGGCAGGTCCCGAGCGCCTGATCGGGGAGCGGGTGATGGTGGCGTACCACGAGCTGGGTGGTGGGCGCGCCCTGCGCGTGGTGCAGCCCATCCCGACCACCTCCCCGGCGCTGCGCTGGCGATGGATGGGAGCCGCCCTGGGTCTGGCGGTGGCCGGGGGTGGGGTGCTGCTGGCCTGGGTGCTGATCGGCCGGGCGCTCAGCCCGTACCGGGACCTGCTGGCCGAGGCGGCGCGCCTGGCCCGGCGCTCCCCCGACCGCGCCGAGGACCGCTACCTGGTGGAGACTTTCCGGGACGCGGTGCGCCGCCTGGAGGAGTCCGAGGCGCAGCTCAGGCGCCGCGCCGACGAGCTGGAGGTGCTGGCCGACGTGTTGACCCGCTCCGCGGAGGTGGGGGTGGTGATCACTGACGCGGCGGGGGGGGTGCGCGCCGCCAACGCCGTGGCGGAGGAGCTGCTGGGCGCCGAACTGGCGGTGGGCGCGCCGCTCACCTCGCCGACCCTGGAGGGGGAAGGGCGGCGCCGACTGGGGGAACGCACGGTGGAGGTGCGTCGCCTGCCGTTGCCCTCGGCCAGCGGCGCGGCGCAGGGCGAGGTGGTCTTCCTGACCGACCGGACCCGCGTGGAGGCGCTGGAGCGGGCCCTGGAGGAGCGGGAGCATCTGGCGGGGCTGGGCGAGCTGGCGGCCGGGCTGGCCCACGAGGTGCGCAACGCCCTGGCCACCATCCTCGGGTACGTGCGCCTGCTCGCTGACGCCGGAGAGGAGCGGCGCGCCCGCTACCTCGAGGCCATCGCCGCCGAGACGGAGGGGCTGGACCGCCTGGTGGACCGCTTCCTGGCCTTCACCCGACCCCACCAGCTGCACCGCGAGGCGGTGCCGCTGCGCCGGGTGTGCGAGGAGGCGGGGCGCCACCTCGAGGGGGTGTTTCCGCGCCTTGCGGTGAGGGTGGAGGGGGAGGAGGTGGTGGTGGCCGCCGACCGCACGGCGCTCGCGGTGGTGCTGGAGAACCTGCTGCGCAACGCCGCCGAGGCGCGGGAGGATGCCCAGGTGGTGGTGCGGGTGACTGCCGGCAGCCAGGGCGTTGAGGTGGCGGTGGAGGACAACGGCCCCGGAGTCCCGTCGGGGCTGCGGGAGAGGCTCTTCTCGCCGTTCGTCTCCAGCAAGCCCTCGGGAGGGTTCGGGCTGGCGCTGGCGCGCCGGCTGCTGCGCCTGCTGGGGGGGGATCTCTCCCTCGATGGGGAGTTCTCTGGCGGCGCCCGGTTCGTCGCCTGGTTGCCCCGGGAGGGGGTGCCCCAGTGAGCGCGCCGGTGCTGGTGGTGGAGGACCGTCGCAGCCTGGCGGCCATGCTGGAGGAAACGCTGGTGCGGGAGGGGTATGCGGTGCGCGTGGCGCTGCGCGGGGATGAGGCGGTGGCGCTGCTGCGGTCGGGGGAGCGCTTTCTGGCGGTGCTCGCCGATCTCAAGCTCCCCGGCGCCGATGGCATCCAGGTGCTGGCGGCGGCGCGGGAGCAGGATCCCGACCTGCCGGTGTTCCTGATGACCGCCCACGCCACGGTGGACACGGCGGTGGCGGCGCTCAAGCAGGGGGCGCGGGACTATTTCCAGAAGCCCCTGGACATGGAGCGGGTGCTGGCGGCGCTGCGGGCCGCCGCCCAGCCGCGCCTGGCGCTCCTCGCGGCCCCGGCGGAGGCCGGCCTGCCGGTGCTGGTGGGCACCTCGCCGCTCTTCACCGCGGCCCTGGCGGCCGCCCGGCGGGTGGCCCCCACCGAGGCCACGGTATTGCTGCTGGGCGCCTCGGGCACTGGCAAGGAGCTGTTCGCCCAGACGGTCCACGCCCTTTCCGCCCGCCGGGGGGGACCCTTCGTGGCGTTCAACTGCGCGGCGGTGCCCGAGACGCTCATCGAGGCGGAGCTGTTCGGCTACGAGCGGGGGGCCTTCACCGGCGCCACGGCGCGGCATCTGGGGCGGCTGGAGCAGGCGCGGGGCGGAACGCTGCTGCTGGACGAGATCGGCGAGGTGCCCCTGGGGGTGCAGGTGAAGCTGCTGCGCGCCCTGGAGGAGCGGGCGGTGTGCCGCCTCGGCGGCACCGGCACGGTGCCGGTGGACGTGCGCCTGGTGGCGGCCACCAACCGTGATCTGGAAGCCGCCGTACGGCACGGGGCGTTCCGTGCCGATCTGTACCACCGCCTGAGCGTGTTCCCCATCCGACTGCCGACGCTGGCGGAGCGCCGGGAGGACATCCCGGCGCTGGCCGCCCATCTGCTGGGCCGGGTGGCCGCCCGGCTCGGGCGGCGGGCCCTCACCCTCCGCCCGGCGGCGCAGGGGGCGCTGATGCTGGCCCCGTGGCCGGGCAACGTGCGGGAGCTGGCCAACGTCCTGGAGCGGGCGGCGATCCTCTCCACCGGCGAGTGGGTCGGGCTGGCCGAGCTGGGACTGGAGCCGGACCGCTGCCGCCCGACCCTGGAGGATGCGCGGGCGCGGCAGCTGGCCTTTGCCGCCGCCGGCGCCGAGGGGGAAGAGCTGGCTGCCTTCCTGGGGTTGCCGCGCCAGCCCGCCTAGCCACCCCCGGCGGTCAGGGCGGTGGCAGTGGCCTGCACGAGCTGCCGATCCTGCTCGGGGAACACCGCCCGCAGGTCGAGGAGCACCCGCTCGTCCTCGATGCGCGCCACCACCGGCGGGGTACCCCGCCGCAGCGCCGCCGCCGTCTTCTGGTCTCTCCCCGGCAGCTCCACCCCCCAGGAGGGGAGGGTCTGGTCGGGGGTGGTGCCGCCTCCCACCACCGCCCGGCAGGGCACGGCGCGCGCCGGCAGTCCAGCAGCGGCCAGCCGTCGCGCCAGCCGGCGGGCGCGCCGGCGCAGCTCCCCTTCGGGGGTGGCCAGCAGCCGGTAGAGGGGCACCTCCAGGGGTCGTTCGGCCAGGTAGGCGTCCAGGGTGGCCACCAGGGCGGTGAGGGCGCCCTTGTCCGGGCGCAGGGCGCGCCGCAGGGGGTGGCGCCGCAGCGCCTCGATGGTCGCCGCTCGCCCCACCAGGATGCCGGCCTGGGGGCCGCCCAGCAGCTTGTCGCCGGAGAACAGCACGGTGTCGGCACCGGTGGCCAGCAGCTCCTGCACCGTGGGCTCGGGGTGCAGGCCGAAGGGACGCAGATCCAGGTGGCACCCGGAGCCCTGATCCACCCAGACCGGCAGCCCCCGCCGCCGCCCCAGCTCCACCACCTCGGCGAGCGCCGGCCGGGCGGTGAAGCCGGAGATGTGAAAGTTGGAGCGGTGGGCGAGGAGGATGGCGGCGGTGTCATCGCCGATGGCGGCCTCGTAGTCCTTGAGGTGGGTGCGGTTGGTGCACCCCACGTCCTTGAGGCGCGCGCCGGCGGCGGCCATGATCTCGGGCAGACGGAAGGAACCGCCGATCTCGATGAGCTCTCCGCGGGAGACGATCACCTCGCGCCCGCTGGCGTGGGCGGCGAGGAGCAGAACCAGCGCGGCCGCGTTATTGGTCACCACCAGCGCCGCCTGGGAACCAAAGTAACGAGTGAGCCGGGAGGTGACGGGGGCCAGGCGTTCGCCGCGGGCGCCGGCCTCGAGGTCATACTCCAGGGCCAGGTAAGGCCGCAGGGATGGCGACAGGCGCGGGGCGCGCCCCAGGTTGGTGTGGATCAGCACGCCGGTGGCGTTGATCACCTCGGGGTAGGCGAGGGGGGTGGTGGTCTGCAGGAGACCGAGGGCGCGGGCGGCCAGCTGCTCCGCATCCGGCGCCGGTGCTCCGGCCTGTACCACCCGGCGGGCCTCCTCCACCGCCCGGCGCACCGCCTCGCGGCCAGCGCGGTGGCCGTACCGCTGGATCGCCTGGCGCAGGTCTGGCCGGGCCAGGAGGCGATGCACGGCGGGGAGCGCGGCGCGCTGGTCGCCCATGCCGGCAATTGTACGCTTCCGAGAGACTGGCCGAGGTGACCGTGAGCGCGGACCGTCGATGCGGCGGGGGAGGAGCACGGCACCGGAATGCCGAGCCGCCGGGCGGGCGAAAGAGCCCGGCGCGGCGCGCCCAGGGGGTGATGCGTCAAGAAAAGGAAAGAAGGCTATACCAGGTACCGGGCGGCTCGGGTGTATTCTGAAAATTGCGATGGACAGCGGGGTCACCATCGGTCAGCTGGAGGGCCTCCTGGAGCAGCTCGCCCGCCGCTGGGAACGCTTCGTGTCGCGGGATCCCCAGGTGCCCTTTCCCCCGGAGCGGGAGCGGCTACGTCTGGAGCAGCTCCTGCGCGAGGTGTCCCGGGAGGAGGGGCGCTCCACCGTCGAGCAGTTCCGCCTGGAGCAGCTCCAGCACCGGTTTTCGACGCTGTCGCAGCTGTGGCAGCGGCAGCTGCGGGATAGGGAAGAGGTGAAGCGGGGGAGCACCGCGAGCCCCGAGGCCGCCAACGTTCCCCCGGCGGCGCCCGTACACCGGGATGAGTTCGGTGCGCTCTTCGCCACCTACGCCGCTCAGCTGCAATCGGTGGGGAAGCGCCCGACGCTGGATGCTGCGAGTTTTGGCAAGGCTCTCCGGGCGCAGCGCCAGCAGCTGGAAGAGAAGGGATTCGAGGTGGACGGTTTCGAAGTCACCCGGGTCGGCGATGAAGTCAAGGTGCGGGCGCGGGCGCGCCGTCGAAAATGAGTGGTGGTGACTCAAGTGATAGAAAAAAATCGCATCACCTTCCAGCCCGCCAGCCCCCTCCTGGTGACCCCCGCGGGGGCCGGAAGGGTGCCGGGTGTGGTGGGGGCGAGAGTCAAGGGGCGGCCGGCTTTGCCGGCGCCCCGAGGGGGGGTTCGGGGGGTTTCGCGGCGGAGGTTGGGAGGTGGACCGGCGAAACCCCCCGCCCGGAAGCTTCGGGCGCGGGCGCGCCGTCGGAGGTGAGTGTGAGGAAAATCGTAGCGATGGCAGTGATTGCGACGGCGTGCGCGGTGGCAGCGCCGGCAGCGGTGTTCGAGCGGTTCCTGGCCCCGGATGATCCTCGCGACCAGGCCATTGCCCGCTATCTGACCAAGGAAAGGGAAGGGCGGGCCCGGCCGGCGGACCTGGCCGACATGGGGCTGTTGCTGCTGGAGAAGGGTTTCCCCAAGGATGCCGAGCGCTACCTCAAGAAGGCCCTCAAGGCCAGCCCCAGAAACCCCAACATCGCCTACCGCCTGGGGATCGTGCAGCAGCGCCAGGGCAAGGAGCGCGTCGCGGCGCGCACCTACGCCCGGGTGATCGCCTGGGAGCCGGGGTTTGCCCCGGCCCAGTTCATGCTGGGGCTGGCCCACGAGCGCATGGGGCACCGCCGCACGGCGATCCGGCACTACGTCACGGCGTACCGGCACTATCCCCAGCTTGCCGACCCCAAGCACAACCCCCTGGTGCTCACCTCCAGGTTGCAACTGGAGGCGAGCATGGAGCACTACGAGCGGGTCATCCGGGAGGACAGCTTCTGGATCGGCTACATGGATCCGGAAACGGTCAAGGCGATGCAGCTCATCACCCCTCGGCCCGTCCCTCGGTAAGTTTGGGTCAGCGGGCGGCCGGGAAGGAGTGAAACTGGCGTTGCTGGATCACAACCCCGAACGGATGTGCACCACATCGCCGTCCTGCACCACGTAGTCTCGCCCCTCCAGCCGCAGGCTGCCCCGCGCCCGCAGGGCGGCCAGGGAGCCGGCCTCCACCAGCTCGTCCCAGCGCGCCACCTCGGCGCGGATGAAGCCGCGCTCCAGGTCGGAGTGAATGACCCCGGCCGCCCGGGCGGCGGTGGAGCCCCGGGGGATGGACCAGGCCCGGCACTCGTCCTCGCCCACGGTGAAGAAGGAGATGCGGCCGGTCAGGTGATAGGCGGCACGCAGCAGGCGATCGAGGGCGCGATCGGGCAGCCCCAGCTCGGCGAGGAACGCGGCCTGATCGGCGGGAGAAAGCCGGGAGATTTCCTGCTCCAGGGTGGCGCACACGGCGGTGACCGTGTGGCCGGGGTGCTCTCCACGCGCCGGCAGCAGCGCCGCAGGATCCTCGAGGAGGTGCGGCACACCGTCCTCGCCGATGTTGAGCACGACGAGCAGGGGCTTGGCGGTGAGCAGTCCGAATCCCTTGAGGGCGCGCGTCTCCTCTGGTGAAAGATCCAGCTCTCGCACCGGCCGCCCCGCCGCCAGGGCCGTCTGACAGCGCTCGCACGCCTGCTGCTCGGCCGAGAGCTCGGGGGAGCGTCGCTTGACGATCTCCTTCGCCAGCCGCTCCAGCCGGTTCTCCACCACCTTGAGGTCGGCGAGCAAGAGCTCGGTTTCCACCAGCTCGAGATCGCGGGCCGGGTCGAGGCTGCCCTCGGGGTGGGGGATCTCGGGGGCGGCAAAGGCGCGCACCACCACCGCCAGGGCGTCCATGCCGCGCAGCTCGGGGACGTTGAGGGCACTGTCGCCGCCGCGGATGAGGGCGGGTACATCCACGAACTGCACCGTGGCAGGGGTGTGCTTGCGCGGGGAAAACAGCGCCGTCAGCCGGTCCAGCCGCTCGTCGGGCACCTGCGCCACCCCCGTCTGCGCCGTGCGCCGGCCGTGGGTGGCCTGCATGTGACCGGTGAGCAGGGCGAAAAGGGTGGTCTTGCCCGACAGCGAAAGGCCGAGAATGCCGAACTCCATGGCGGTATTGTAGTCCGCCGGGCGCCCCGCCCTTTGCCCGTGGGATATCGTGCTGCTGCGCCAGGGGTGTCATGCGCCGGATGCGGGTCCGGCGCCTCGGGAATCCCAGTTTCACTCGTCGGTGGCGATCTCGAAGCAGGCGCTGATCATGAGAAGCTGATTCGCCCGAGCAGCTCATGTCTTGGCTCGCCCGTCCAGGACTACCGGCTTCTCTGGGTTACACTACGGCCAGCTCTTCGACGGGTGAGCCGGGCGCCGCTCGCACCTTCTGAGCACTGGCTGGCGGCGCGGCGTCCCCGCAGAGTGGAGGTGCACGGTGAGCCGTCGTCCGCAGCGACGCAGCTACGTCCTCGCCTGGTCAGCGGGCCTGGCGGTTCTCCTCGTCCTGGGCGCACTCCTGCTGCGCGCCCAGCAGCGGCGCCTGGTTCAGGAGGAGGTGGACAAGCTGGCGGCCATTGCCACGCTCAAGGTCGACCAGATCGTCGCCTGGCGGGCCGAGCGCCTGGCCGACGCCGGCATGCTCATGGGCAGTCCCTACTTCGCCCGGGCGTCGGTGCGCTGGCTGGAGCAGCCGGAGCCCGAGGATGCCGGCCTGATCCTGGAGCGGATGAGAAACACCATGCGGCTGTACGGTTACAGCGACCTGTCCCTGGTCGATGAGCGCGGCACCAGCCGCCTGGCGGTGCGAGGGGGCCAGGATGGCCCCCACCCGGAGCTGGACGAGGCCCTCCGCCGGGCCTGGAGCAGTGGCGAGCCGACCCTGACGGACCTCCACCTGAGCGAGGGGGGGACTCCTCACCTGGCGGCGGTGGCGCCGCTGTTCCGCTGGCCGGGGCGCCAACCGGCCGGCGCCGTGGTGTTGCGGGTGGATGCCTCGTCGTTTCTCTATCCCCTCATCCAGTCCTGGCCGGTGCCCTCTCGCACCGCCGAGACGTTACTGGCCCGCCGGGAGGGGGACGAGGTGCTGTTCCTCAACGAGCTTCGCCACCGCTCGGATACCGCTCTACGGCTGCGCCTGCCGCTGACTCGTACCGACGTGCCGGCGGTGCGGGCGGCGTTGGGTGTGACGGGTCCGATGGAAGGGGTGGACTACCGCGGGGTGCCGGTCCTGGCGGTGCTCAAGGCCATTCCCTCCTCGCCGTGGGTCATGGTGGCCAAGGTGGACAGGGAGGAGGCCCTCGCCGCCTTGCGGCGTGAGCAGGGTCTGCTCGTGGGCCTGCTGGCCGCTCTCGCCCTGGCCGGAACTGCCGTCCTCACCGCAGTCTGGCAGCTGGGCGCCAAGGCATTCTACCGCCAGCAGTTGCAACTGGAGCGGCAGCTCGACGCCGCCGAGATCCGCCACCTCGTCACCCTCATGAGCATCGGGGACGCGGTGATCGCCACCGATCGGGAGGGGCGGGTGGAGCTCTTGAACCCGGTGGCCGAGCAGCTCACCGGCTGGCGCCAGGAGGACGCACGGGGGAGGCCGCTGGGGGAAGTGTTCGTCATCGTCAACGAGGACACCCGTGCCCCGGTCGAGGACCCGGTGGCGCGGGTGCTCAGGAGCGGCAAGGTGGTGGGCCTGGCCAACCACACCCTGCTGCTGGCGCGAGACGGGCGGGAGATCCCCATCGCCGACTCGGGTGCCCCCATCCGCGATCTCGAGGGTGCCATCGTCGGCGTGGTGCTGGTGTTTCGCGACCAGACCCGGGAGCGGGCGGCCCAGAAGGCCATCCGTGACAGCGAGGAGTTCGTGCGCTTCATCCTCGACAATCTGCCCGTGGGGGTGGCGGTCAACGCGGTGGATCCGCAGGTGGCCTTCGACTACTTCAACCCCGCCTTCTGCCAGCACTACCGGGTCACCCCGGAGCAGCTCGCCACCCCCGATGGGTTCTGGGCCGCCGCCTACCCCGACCCGGGGCAGCGGGAGGAGATCCGGCGGCGGGTGCTGGAAGACTGCGCCTCGGGGGACCCCCAGCGCATGCACTGGGAGGAGGTGCGCATCGCCCGTCGCGGCGAGGAGCCCACCTATATCTCGGCGCGCAACGTGCCCCTGGCGGGCGGGCGCATGCTCTCCCTGGTGTGGGACGTCACGGATCGCAAGCGCCTGCAGGAGCAGTTGCTGCACGCCCAGAAGCTGGAAGCCATCGGCACCCTGGCGGGCGGCATCGCCCACGATTTCAATAATTTGCTGCAGGCCCTGCTGGGCACCGTGCAGACTGCCCGCCTGAGAGTGGAGCAGGGTCCTTGCGCCGACACCTTTGCCGAGCTGGAGGCACTCGTCCGGCGGGGGGCCGACCTGGCCCGGCAGCTCCTGCTGTTTGCGGGCAAGCAGCCGGGCCAGCGGGCGGTGGTCAACCTGGCGGCGCTGGTGCGGGAGCAGGTGGGACTCTTTCGCCGCCTGCTGCCCGAGAATATCCGCGTGGACGTGGAGCTGCCCGCCAATGGCCTGCCCGTCGAGGGCGATCCCACCCAGCTGGGGCAGGTGCTGGCCAACCTGGCGGTCAACGCCCGGGACGCCATGCCGGAAGGGGGCACGCTCGCCATCCGCGCCGCCGCCACTGACGGCCAGGTGCTGCTGGAGGTGCGAGACACCGGGGTGGGGATGAACGAGGAGGTGCGGCGGCGCATCTTCGAGCCGTTCTACTCCACCAAACCGCTGGGCCGGGGCACCGGGCTGGGGCTCGCGGTGGTGTGGGGGATCGTGGCGGAGCACGGTGGCACCATCGAGGTGGAGTCGGCACCCGGGGCCGGGTCGATGTTTCGCATCGTCTTCCCCGCCGCCGCCGCCCCCTCGGGGCCCGGCGAGCCCTCCAGCGGCAGCCAGCTGCCGGTGGGGGCGGGGGAGCGGGTGCTGGTGGTGGAGGACGAGGAGGCGGCCCGCGGTGCCCTGGTGGAGATGCTCGGAGAGCTCGGGTACACCGTCACCGCCGTGGCGAGCGCCGAGGAGGCCCGGCGACTTCCCGACGAGCCGGGGTTCGACGTGGTGGTCACCGACTATCTGCTGCCGGGGGTCAACGGTCTGGAGCTGGCCACCGCCCTCCAGCGACGCTGGCCGGACCTCAAGGTGATCGTCATGTCAGGGTACGCTCCCGAGGACGTGGCCGGCTCGCTGCTCGCCTCGGGGCACGGGCACTTTTTGCAAAAACCGTTTGACATGAAAGATCTGGCGCGTGCCGTCCGGGCCAGCCTGGGCGATCCGACCGCTCCCCAAGGGCGACAGGCGCCCTCCTAGACTCCAGCCGCATCTTCACAGCCGCAGCCCGCCGTCCACCGGCAGGCATGCCCCGGTGACGAAGGCGGCATCGGCCGAGGCCAGGAACAGGCACACCCGCGCCACGTCCTCTGGGGTACCCAGTCGGCGCAGGGCGGTGCGGACCACCACGCCCCGCCGGAAGTCCGGGGAGAGGCCGGCGTTCATGTGAGTGTCGATGAAACCCGGGGCGACGGCGTTGACGGTGATCCCCCGCGGCCCCAGCTCCCGCGCCCACACCCGCGTCAACGCCTCCAGGCCGGCCTTGCTGGCGGCGTAGGCGGACTGCCCCGGAAACCCCTGCGCCGCCAGGATCGAGGAGATGTTGATGATGCGGCCGCCAGCGGGCAGGTGCGGCAGCAGCGCCCGGGTGACCCGCACCGCCCCTTGAAGGTTGACCTCCAGAAGCTGCTGCAGCTCCTCTTCGGCCAGATTCTCCAGGTGGGGCTGGTGGGGGATGTTGAAGCCGGCGTTGTTGACCAGCACATCCACCCGGCCGTGACGGGCGACGACCCGGGCAGCGGCCTGCGGAACGCCCTCGGCCGAGGCCACGTCCACCTCGTCCATGACGATCCTGCCCTGGCTTTCCTCCCACCAGCACTCCGCTGGGGGGGCCAGCTCCCACACCGTCACCTGCGCCCCCTCGTGGGCGAACAGCCGGGCGATGGCGCGGCCGATGCCGCGGCCCCCACCCGTCACCACGGCCACCCGTCCCTGCAGACGCCGACTGTCGTTCATCCCAGCTCCGTGGGGCGCAGCTCCAGCTCCACCACGTCGGCGCCCGCCGGCAGGCAGGCCGCGAACACGATGGCCGAGGCCACATCCTCGGCGCGCAGCGCCCGCACCCGCACCGCCGGTGATGCGCCGGCCCGCGCCAGCATCTCGGTGTCGGTGTAGTTGGGAGCGAGGTGGCAGACCCGCACCCCGCCGGCGCGCAGCTCCTGCCAGAGGCACTGGGTGAAGCCGCGCAGGGCGAACTTGGAGGCCACGTATGGCCCCCCGCCGGCCCAGCCCGCCAGCCCCGACACCGACCCGACGTTGGCAATGAAGCCCCTGCCCCTGGCGAGCATGTGAGGGGCGGCGTGCTGGCAGGCCGAGATGGCTCCGAACAGGTTGACCGCAAACAGCCGCTCCAGCTCGCCCCGATCGATGGCCGCCAGCGGCGCCAGGTAGGCGACTCCCGCCGCGTTGACCAGGATGTCGATGCCACCGAACGCCTCCACCGCCCGCGCCACCAGCGCCGCCACCTGCCTCTCCCGGGCCACGTCGGTGGGAACCGCCAGCGCTCGCCCGCCCGCTCCGGTGATGGCGGCCGCCACCTCTTCCAGGCGCTCCGCCCGCCGCGCCGCCAGCGCCACCGCCGCCCCCTCGCGGGCCAGCGCCAGCGCCGCGGCGCGGCCGATCCCGGAGGAGGCCCCGGTCACGATCGCCACCTGATCCGTCAATGATCCGCCCATGGAACTGGCCCAGTATAGCCAGCTCGGGTCGTTCGCCGGGCGAGACCCTGTCCACGGGCTGCTGTTAGGCATACTTGACAGCTGCTCGTCAGGAAAGTATATTGTGACCGTGTTCACATGAGCCACCCCGCCCCTCCTCCCGCTTCTCCCCGAGTCAGCACCAGCTGGTGGCTGGCGGCGGTGCTGGTGGTGGCGCCGTTGGCGGCGGAGATGGGCCACACCTGTCTCGGGCCGCTTTCCCAGGAGGGTCGGGGGGGGCTCGCCGCTGTCGCCTCCTCGGCGACGGCGACGGCGAAACTGCGCAGCACCTGTCCCGGTTGCCTGCACCACCTGCAGGGGGTGGGCGCCATGCCGGTCCCCCTCCACCTGCCCGGGCCTGGAAGCGTCGGGGGCTCCCCGCTGCTCGCGCCACCTGCCGTCGTTGCTGGCACTGCGGTGGACAGCGCGCCGGCGCGAGCGCCCCCCCGTTTCTGACCCTCGCAAGCCATTCTGTGCTGATCTCTTAGGCCCATTTCGATCGGTCTGCCCGCCCATCGCGGCGGTCGCCGAACCGCCTGAAAAAGGAGGAGATATGTCTCACGCTGTGCGCATGGTGAGTGGCTGTCTGCTGGCCGCCGCCGCCGCTGCTGCCGCCCCCGCAACCGAGGAGAGCTGCGCCGTCGCCGGCACGGTGCGCGGCAAGGATCGCCGTCCCCTGGCCGGGGTGGCGGTGGTGGCGACGGACGGCAGCGCCACCGTCAGCGACGCCCAGGGCCGGTACTGCCTGCCCCGGGGCGGGGAGCCCGAGGTTCTTACCCTGGTCTTCGAGGTCCCGGGCTTCTCGACCCTGGAGATCCCCGACCTGCGGCTCGAACCCACCGCCCCCCGCTCCCTCGATGTGGAACTCACCCCCAGCTTCCTGGAGGAGGTGGTGGTCACCGGCACCCGCACCGAACGCCGCCTGAGCGAGGCGCCGGTGCGCACCGAGGTGGTGCCCCGGTCCCGCATCGCCGAGGCCCAGGCCCGCACCCTGGCCGACGCCCTGGAGCTCATCCCCGGGGCCCAGGTGGGCTCCATGTGCCAGAACTGCAACTTCAACGAGCTGCGCCTGTTGGGGCTGGAGGGTAGGTATACGCAAGTACTGGTGGACGGCCAGCCCATCCTCTCCTGGCTGGCCATGGTGTACGGGCTGGAGCACATCCCGGCCCGCCTCATCGACCAGCTGGAGGTGGTCAAGGGGGGCGGTTCGGCGCTCCACGGGGCGGGGGCGGTGGCGGGGGTGGTCAACATCATCCCCCACCAGCCGACACGCAACGGGTATTCGGTGGAGCTGCGCCAGGAGTGGATCGACACCACCCCGGCCACCGCCGGCAACGTGATGCTGGACTGGGCCTCGGAGGACCAGCGCTTCTCCCTGGCCACCTTCGTCCAGAGGGACCACGTGCGACCGGTGGACCTCTCCGGCGACGGCTTCACCGAGGTCAACGTGCGCAAGCTGGAGGTGGCGGGGGCGCGGGCCACCGCCCTGCTGCTGGGCGGTGATGCCAAGCTGGCCGTTGCCCTCACCCGGGCCGAGGAGTTCCGGCGCGGCGGCGACCGGCTGGATCTGCCGGAGCACCAGGCGGAGGTGGCAGAGTCGGCCCGCAGTCGGCGCACCGCCGCCGACCTGTCGTTCTTCCACACCCTGGGGCCGTCCGTGCACTGGCGCGCCACCCTTTCCCACGCCCGCACCTCCCGGGACACCTACTACGGCTCGGGGGGGGACCCCAACGCCTACGGGAACTCGGAAAGCCCCATGAGCATCGCCGACGCCCAGTTCAGCGCCCGCCGGGGCAGCCACCTGCTCACCGTGGGGGCGTCGTACTCCGAGGAGCGCCTCGAGGACGCCCAGCCCGCCTACGGCCGCCTCACCGACGAGCGCTACCGCAACCGGGCGCTGTTCTTCCAGGACGAGTGGTCCCCTCACCCCACCCTGACCCTGGTGGTCGGGGGGCGGGTGGACAGGCACTCGGCCCTCCAGGACGCGGTGGTCTCACCGCGGGTGGCGGCGGCGTGGTTCGCCTCCCCGGCCCTCACCCTGCGCGCCTCGCTGGGCTCGGGTTTCCGCGCCCCCCAGGTGTTCGACGAGGACCTCCACGTCACCCAGGTGGGAGGCGAGGGGCAGATCATCCGCAACCACCCGGAGCTCGAGCCCGAGAGAGCCCGCAGCACCCTGCTGAGCGCCGAGTGGACGCGCAGCCTGGGGCGGGGCTCGGCCATGGCCGAGCTGGCCATCTTCCACACGCGCCTGGCCGACCTCTTCCACGTCGTCGACGACGACGACCCGCGCACCCCCGAAGCCGAGTTCCAGCGCATCAACCTGGGCGGCGCCCGCCTTGCCGGCGCCGAGCTGTCCCTGGGCGCCTCCCTGGCCGCCGTGACGGTGCAGCTGGGCTGGACGGTGCAACGCGCCCGGCTGGACGAGCCGGAGCCCGACTTCGGCAGCCGCCGCATGTTCCGCAGCCCGGAGCAGCTGGGGCTGGCCATCCTCGGCTGGACCCCGGCCCCCCACTGGCGCGCCACCGCCACCGCCCGCCACTTCGGCTCCATGGCCGTACCCCACCACGCCGGCTACATCCCGGAGGACCGCCTGGAGATCACGCCCTACCTGGTGACCCTCGACCTGGCGCTGGCCCGTACCATCTCGCTGGGCAGCCCGGGGGGGCCGCGGGTGGAGCTCACCGCCGGGGTGCGCAACCTCACCGACCGCTACCAGCGCGACCTGGACCAGGGGCCGCTGCGGGACTCCGGGTACGTGTACGGCCCCCGCTACCCACGCATTTTCTTCACCGCCCTGCGCCTCGAGCGGTGACGGCCGTTGATCTTCTGCCCGCGCCGGATAGGGCACAGGCAACCGGGAGGGGGCGCCTCACCTGCCCTGCCAGGACCCGATCAGGGCTACCGCTTCTGGCGCAGCACGTTGAGGGCGCTGCCCGCCCTGAACCAGGCGATCTGCTCGGCGCCGAAGGTGTGCCGGCAGAAGAACTCGTCCCTCGTCCCGTCGGCGTGGTTCACCAGCACCCTGACGGATTTACCCGGGGCCAGCTCGGCCAGGCCCAGGATGGACACCCGGTCCCCCGGGAGGATCTTCTCGTAGTCGGCCGGGTCCTCGAAGTGCAGGGGGAGCAACCCTTGCTTTTTGAGGTTGGTCTCGTGGATGCGGGCGAAGGAGCGGGCCAGGATGGCCACCCCGCCCAGGTGGCGCGGCTCCATGGCGGCGTGCTCCCGCGAGGAGCCCTCACCGTAGTTCTCGTCGCCCACCGCCACCCAGCGCAACCCCCTTCCTTTGAGGTCGCGGGCGATCTTGTTGAACTCCATCACCTCGCCGGTCAGCGGGTGGGCCCCCCGGCCCGCCTCCCCGGTGAAGGCGTTGACCGCCCCCAGGAACAGGTTGTTGGAGATGTTGTCCAGGTGGCCGCGGTACTTCAGCCACGGTCCGGCGGGGGAGATGTGGTCGGTGGTGCACTTCCCCCTGGCCTTCAGGAGCACCGGGCAGTCCAGGTAGTCCTGCCCGTCCCAGGCGGGGAAGGGCTCGAGCAGCTGCAGTCGGTCGGAGCCCTCGCGCACCTGCACCTGCACCCCCTGGGCGTCCGCCGGCGGCGCCTGGAACCCCTCCGCCTTGAAGACGAACCCGGCCTCGGGCACCTCCGGTGCCGGGGGCGGGGAGGACAGTCGCACCTGGCGGCCGTTCACCGGGATCTCCTCGCCCACCGGGTTCACCGCCAGGGTGCCCGCCACCGCGTAGGCCACCACCACCTCGGGGGAGCCGATGAACGACAGGGTGGCGGGGTTGCCGTCGTTGCGGGCGGGGAAGTTGCGGTTGAAGGAGGAAACGATGGAGTTGGGAGTGCCCTTGGCAAACCCCTCCCGGTGCCACTGGCCGATACACGGGCCGCAGGCATTGGCCAGCACGATGGCCCCGAACTCGTCGAGGGTGGCCAGCAGACCGTCGCGCTCGATGGTGGCGTAGACCTGCTCCGAGCCGGGGGTGATGTAGAGGGGCACCCGCGCCTTCACCCCCTGGGCCAGGGCCTCCCGGGCCACCGCCGCGGCTCGCACGATGTCCTCGTACGACGAGTTGGTGCAGGAGCCCACCAGCGCCGCCGAGATCTCCAGGGGGTAGCCGTGCTCCCGCGCCGCCGCCGGCACCGCCGACAGGGGCCGCGCCAGGTCTGGCGTGTGTGGGCCTACCAGGTGCGGCTCCAGGGCGTCCAGGTCGATGTGGATGACCCGGTGATAGAAGCGCTCGGGCCGGGCCTCCACCTCGGGGTCGGCCACCAGCAGGTCGCGGTGGGCGTTGGCCAGGTCGGCCAGCTCCCCCCGGCGGGTGGCCCGCAGGTAGGTTTCCATGCGCTGGTCGTAGGGGAAGATCGAGGTGGTGGCGCCGTGCTCGGCCCCCATGTTGGTGATGGTGGCCTTGCCGGTGCAGGAGATCGAGGCGCAGCCGGGGCCGAAGAACTCCACCACGGCGTTGGTGCCGCCCTTCACGGTGAGGATGTCCAGCAGCTTCAGGATCACGTCCTTGGGGGCCGTCCAGCCGCGCAGGGAGCCGGTGAGCCTGACGCCGATCAGGGTGGGCTGCAGCACCTCCCAGGGGAAACCGGCCATCACGTCCACGGCGTCAGCTCCCCCCACCCCGGAGGCGAACATCCCCAGTCCACCGGCGTTGGGGGTGTGGGAGTCGGTGCCGATCATCATGCCGCCGGGGAAGGCGTAGTTCTCCAGCACCACCTGGTGGATGATCCCCGAGCCGGGCTTCCAGAACCCCAGCCCGTAGCGGGCCGAGCAGGAGGCCAGGAAGTCGTACACCTCGCGGTTCTCCTCGATGGCCCGGGCGACGTCCTCGGCCGCCCCGGAGCGGGCCCGGATGAGGTGGTCGCAGTGCACGGTGGTGGGCACCGCCGCTCGCTCCATGCCGGCGGTTGAGAACTGCAACAGCGCCATCTGGGCGGTGGCGTCCTGCATGGCCACCCGGTCGGGCTGCAGTTCGAGGTAGGCCTTGCCCGGGTCCAGTTCGGCTCCCTCCGGGTCCTTGAGGTGCCCGAAGAGGATCTTTTCCGTCAGGGTCAGTGGGCGCCCCAGGCGGCGCCGGATCACCTCCAGCCGCTGGCGGGTGCGCTCGTAGGTGGCTTTCACGAGTTCGGGGGTGGTTTCGATCGAGGCCATGATCATTCCTCCCGTGGTGCGGTGGCACCGGTGCGGTGGCGCCGGCCTACCGAAGCGGCGTGAGTATAGCGCCGCCGGGCTCCCAGCGGCGCTCCACCGTCCAGGCGGACGAGGCGTACCTCTCCTGTCGCAGGACCTCGGCCCGGGCCAGCTCGGCCGCGGTGAGGGCGCCGCGCTCGAAGCGGGTCCCCAGCACCTCGGCGAAGCCCGCCTGGAGCGCGCTGGCCAGCGCCTCCGGGGAGGGGAGATCGTCCATCAGCTCCGCCAGCGTCACCACCGCCGCCCGCAACTCGCCGTCGCCGGGCAGACCCAGGCAGCCGGCCTGCAGCTCGCCGTCCCAGTTCTCTAGGATGGAGCCGTGCTGCAGGATGGCCTCCCCCACCCGGCGCATGGCCGACCCCACCAGCTTCCGCCCGCCGGCGGTCACCTCCCCGGGGGCGGGGCCGATGAAGCAGGGGATGGCCTGGGTGGGGCGGATCAGGCCCGCGGCGGGGGCCGCCTCGGCCAGCCGGGCCTCCACCCCCAGCCGGCGCAGCCCCGCCACCAGGGCCCCACAGATGGCCGCGTAGGCCCCCTGCAGTTCCCGGGTCCCGAGGCACTCCCCCAGCGGCGCGGCGACCAGGTAGGTGAGCTCGTGGTGGTGCAGCACCGCCCGCCCCCCGGTGGGGCGGCGCACCAGATCGACCCCGTGCCGGCTGCAGAAGCCGACGTCGGCCACCGTGAACGGCTGCGAGGCCCCCAGCGACAGGCAGGGGGGGTGCCAGCGGTACAGGCGCAGCAATGGCGCCGACGCCCCCGCCGCCACCGCCTCGGCCAGGGCCTCATCCACCGCCATGTTCCACGCCCCCGGGGCGGGGGGGTCGAGGAGAAACCGCCAGCGCACGGGACGCCATTGTAGCCACCGTCGTTGCCTTGAGTCGCGTCGGCAAACCCGCTACCCTGCCCCGGCCCAGCAGTGCTGGGCTGTACGCGGAGGCACACATGAGGATTTCCCGCCGCGCCGAGGCCATCCAGGAGTCCCCCATCCGCAAGCTGGCGCCCCTGGCCGCCGCCGCCCGCGCCCGGGGGGTGCGCATCTACAACCTCAACATCGGCCAGCCGGACGTGCCCACCCCCCCCGAGTTCCTGCGGGCGGTGTGTGCCTTTTCTGACCCGGTGCTGGCCTACGGCCCCTCCGACGGTCTGCCCGAGCTCAAGGCGGCGATGGCCGAATACTTTGGCCGCTACGAGATTCCCCTCCGGGGGGAGGAGATCCTCATCACCAACGGTGGCTCGGAGGCGATTCTTTTCGCCTTCAACGTGGTGGCCGACGACGGCGAGGAGATCATCATCCCCGAGCCGTTCTACACCAACTACAACGGCTACGCCGAGATGGCCAACCTGAAGATCATTCCGGTGCGCACCCACGCCGAGGAGGGGTTCCACCTGCCCTCCGACGAGGTGCTGGAGGCCGCCGTCACCCCCCGCACCCGGGCGGTGCTCATCTGCTCCCCCAACAACCCCACCGGCACGGTGCTCACCTGGGAGGAGCTGGAGCGCCTGGCGGCCTTCGTGGTGCGCCACGACCTCTTTCTCATCGCCGACGAGGTGTACAAGGAGTTCACCTACGACGGCCGCCGGCACCGCTCGGTGCTGGAGCTGCCCGGGGTGGAGCCGCGGGTGATCGTGGTGGATTCGGTGTCCAAGCGCTTTTCCGCCTGCGGGGCGCGCATCGGGGCGGTGATCTCCCGCAACCCGGAGGTGATGGCCGCCTGCCTCAAGTTTGGCCAGGCCCGCCTGTGCCCTCCCACGTTGGAGCAGCTCGGGGCCATTGCCGCCTACCGCCTCCCCGAGAGCTACTTCGACGGCGTGCGGGCAGAGTATGAGCACCGTCGCGACGTGCTCTACGCGGCCCTCACCGCCGACCCCGGCATCCTTCTCCGCAAGCCCAGGGGGGCGTTTTACATGATCGTCAAGCTGGCGGGCGTCACCGATGCCGACCACTTCACCCGCTGGCTGCTGTCCGACTTCGAGCTCGACGGCGAGACCGTCATGCTGGCGCCGGCCAACGGCTTTTACGCCACTTTGGGGGCTGGCGGCGACGAGGTGCGCATCGCCTACGTGCTGGACGCCGACAAGCTGCGCCGCGCCGCCGAAATTCTCCTCGCCGCCCTCGATCGCTACCGCGGCGCTAGCCCTGAGGATCCGGCAAGCTCATAGCTTGTCAGACTTGAGCGCCGGCCTCACTGCAGCGGCGACCGCGCCGGCTTCACCTCATAGAGTGCGGTTTCCTCTCGCACCACGCTAACGGGTGGGCAAGCCTCTGCCCTTTCGAAGCGCAAAGTGGCCGTGTTGAATAGACCACTCGTTTCGGCCTTGAGATAACGCGCTGCCAAGCGGCAGTACTCGGGGTCGATCTCGACACCAATGCTGTGGCGATTGGCCCGCAGGGCGGCAACCATGGTGGTACCGGTTCCGCAGAAGGGATCCAGCACCGTGTCGCCCACGAAGGAGAACATGCGGACCAGGCGGCTCGCCAGCTCGAGCGGAAACGGCGCGGGGTGCTGCTTTGTGGAGGCCCCGGTGATACTCCAGATCTGCTGAAACCAGCGGTCAAAGTCCTTCTTGGCGATCCGGCTGGCCTGGCGCTGTTCCTCGGAGGGGCGGCGATAACCTCCCGGTTTGCGCTGCATGAGGATGAACTCGATGTCGTTTTTGATGATGGCATTGGGTTCGTACGGTTTGCCCAAGAACTTGGAGCCGTTGGGAACCTCGTAGGAGGCGTTGGCGATCTTGTGCCAGATGATCGGATTCAAGTTGTCGAAACCGAGCTTGCGGCAGATAACGCAAATGTCGGCGTGCAATGGGAAAACCAAGTGGCGTCCGAAGTTGCGTCGGGCGACGCAGACGTCGCCAACGACGCACACCAGCCGGCCACCTGGTACCAACACCCGCAGGAGATGGCGAAAGACTTTGGTGAGCTCCTCGAGAAACGCCTCGTATTCCTCGATGTGGCCAAGTTGCCCAGGAGAATCGTTGTAGCGCTTCAAATTCCAGTACGGCGGTGAGGTCACCACCAGGTGCACCGACTCGTCGCCGAGAAAACCCAGTTCCCGGGCATCACCGTTGACAAGGCGATGGTTCGTTGCGTCCATGGCTCTATCCCATCGCCTGAAGATGGGCGACGAGGCTGCGAGCGAAGCGCGTGATGTTGAGATCTTCAGCGACGTTGGCGTACTCGCCCCTCGCGCCCCCCTCCCTGCTCGAGGTCAACAGAGCCGCCGCCGTGTAATGTCTCTCCAGCAGGAGCTTACGACAGAATAGCTCGTAGCGCTGCAAGTATGATGCCTCGCGATACTCGGGGAAGACCGGAAAGTACGGCTCCTGGGCGGCCACCGGTGACCGCGAGGCGGGACAGTCTTCAATCATGAGCAGATAACCCAGGAAAGGCGCAGGGCTTGCCTGGTAAGCCTGCTCCCGGTAGGCCGTCCACAGGTCCAATGCACTGCCCAGCGCCTCTTCGGTCCGGTTGTTGAAGTTGTTCCCGAAAGAGGGGCCAATCTGGGATTTGAGTTCGATCGCTGCCAGTAGCTTGCCATCCCGAACGACAATGACATCCCACTCTTTGGTTGGTCGAAAGTAGCCGGGAAGGACAGCCTTTCGCTTCCGACCGACTGAGCCAGGTGGGAGGCCCGCCACCACCGCCAGGTGTTCCAGGAGATCGGCAAAGCCGTTCATCTGCGCGCCCCCCGTAACAGCGGAGCGTTCCCCCTGGTCCGCCTTGCCGTCCGCAAGTTGTCGGTTCCTCTGCTGCAGGCGCGCGAACCAATACTGAACCACAGCGGACCGAACTCGACCATCGAGCTCGGCCAAAAGGTCGAAGGTGTTCACGTTTTCTGTGTACCAGATTCGTGCCGAGGGGGCAACGGTTCCCGCCAGCTCGGGCGGTTGGCAACTTTGCCTCAAGGTGGCGGTTGGCCGCCCTCTCGTCGCAGCGCGCGCACCGCCAGCACCGCCAGGGTGATGGCGGTGAGGGGGAGAGCGAAGGTGAGCATCGCCAGGCCCAGCAGGGGGGCGGCGTCGCAGTGCTGGGCCTGGAGCACGAGGTAGAGGGTGTAAGACAGGTAGTAGGCGAGAAACAGCGCCCCCTCCTCGGGGTCGTGCCGCGCCGCCGAAATTCTCCTCGCCGCCCTCGATCGCTACCGCGGCGCGCACGCTCCTGCCGCCCACTGAGCCGGAGAACCCCACTTCTGCTGCGAGGCGGGTCCTCGCCGCCGTGGCGGGTGTCCTCGCGGCCTCGGGCGGTGGGCCGTACCCTGTGAGTGGGGCTGACGCCCTCGCCCCTCCGAGCGCCGCCGCATCATCGGCGTCTCCGGCCTCTCGTGACGAATCCCACCGCCGCTTGCAGGCGAAGCTTCCGCTGTCCTACGACCGTGCTCGAGGGCGGCGCGGGCACGCCCCGACTTCCCGTCCACCGGTGGACCCGCGCGCCGGGTGGCTGGCGAATGGACCGACTCTGCGTGCCCCGCCTGGCCTGGCTGATTCGTCTCTACTGCGTCAGTCGGTGCACGTGCAGCTCACTGCACCCCCGGTCCGAGCAGAGGTACCAAGGTCCGGCGGGCCCACGGGTGAGCCGCACGCTGCCCCAGCTGTCGGCAACGCCGGGGTTCTCCAGAAGGGTGGCCAGCTCTTGCGAAGCCCCCACGGTGCCGGTGGTCCGGTGAACAACCCACACCCGGCGTGGGCCCCGGCACTCCAGGTGGCCAGAGGATCCCTTGCCGCCGATGACCAGCAGGTCCCCGCCGGGGAGAAGAGCGGCGGTGCCGCCGTCCAGCGCCATTCCCGCCGCCATGGCGCGCCATCCGGCACGGTACCCGGCAGGAATCACCTCCTCGGGGAGGAGGGGGCTTCCCCCCTCGACGCGGGAGGTGCACCGGGCAAGTACGGCGTCCTGCCACGTCTTCCCGCCCATGGCCCGGGCGAATCCGCCTCGATCCTCGTCGGCGCGCCAGGAAAAGGCGTGCCTTCCCTCGTCGAGGGAGAAGACGTGCACGGCGCCGGCAAACGGTTCCGTCACCAGTACCTCGGATGTCGTCACATCGGTGACCCGCGGACCGCCGTAGGCGCTGATGGGCCAGCTGCCTCTCCACTGGATGTGCCCGTCGTGAACTCGTGTCAGGCCTTCATCCAAGATCACGAGGGCGTCGCGAAAGCCGAGGGCCCAGTGCAGGCCCGCGGGGGTGCCCGGCAGCTCGTCCACCACGCAGTCCAGTGCGGGTAAACGACAGCTGCGCAGCAACGTGAGGCGTCGACTTGGGTCGAAAGAGACCAGCACCACCGCGCTGCCATCGGCCGACAGGGTGGGGTTCGCGCCCCAGTCGAGGCACTGGGACGGGTTCTCCCAGCAACGGTTGACAGCCGTCCCGTCGCGGCTGAGGATGGTGAAAAAGCCAGGATCCCCTTCTCCCCCACCCACCACCCCGGCCAGATGCGGGCCGCTCAGCTGCAGGGGGATGAACCTGGCCGGGGTGGAGATGGCGATCTGCTGCGGCGAGGCGTTCGCGAGGGAGCGCAGATACAACCGCCCTCCGTCGCTCGCGACGAGCTGGCCGGAGTCTCGATCCACCGCCACCCACCTCGAAGTTTCTGTGACGTTGTTGCCCTGGGCGAGCATTGGCGCGGCACTGGCCGCCATCAGCGCCACGAGCACGAGCCGGCTGGCCATGGGATATGCCCTCCTTTCTCCTAGCATAGCGAAAAAACGGACTTGGGGTCCAAGGTGTTGGCGAAGCCCGCCGGGAGTTGAGCCACCGTTTGCACCTGGAGGTGGAGGTGACAGCCGCTCGCTGACCCGGTGTCGCCAACCCTTCCAAGGATGGCCCCGGGGTAGGCGGAGGCCCCGGTCCGCTTCGCCCACGCTTCGATGGTTTGAAGGTGCATGTACACGACGTAGCGACCATCGTCCAGGGCGAGCTGCACCCAGTTTCCCATCGTGGGGTGGTTGTCTCCCCACGCGAGCACCGTCCCCCGCCCCGCCGACCGGACTAGCGTGCCACACGGCGCGGCGAGGTCTTGACCCCCGTGGCGGTGCCCGCGTCCGCAGGGTGGGGTGCACTCGCTGTCGTCCACGCCCCACCCCTGGCAGCAGGTGCCGTCCCCGGTGTACCCCTTCACGGTTTCTCGCCAGCAATCGATCCTCCCATCACGATTGACGTCGCGGGGGTTGGCGGGTGGGGCTGGCGGGGTAGGGACATCGCCTTCATAGAGGGGGTCGAGTTCCGGTGGTTTGCAGTACAACCGCGTGGTGTCGCACAGGAGGTCCCAGTTCCAGGGCGGGCAGGTGTCGGTGCAGACCTGGTACCCTTGCCACCGACAGGCGAGCATGAAGAAGCATTCCCCGGGTGGAAGCGCCCAGCCTGGTGTAATCACGAGGAGAGATACCGCAGCGAGGAGAGCTTTTCTCATCGTTTCTCTCTGCGCCCGGGTCGCGTCTTGGGAAGGCTAAAAAAAAAAGAACTGCTGTCAAGAGGTCTGCGCGGGTTGATCGGGGCGCAGCTGCCCCTGTCTCTCCAGGGCGCTTTCCTGCCGCCACCGTCTCCTGATCGCCAGGCCGCGGTGGTGACGGCTACTCTCGTCGCAGGGCCCGGATCGCCAGCACCGCCAGGGTGATGGCGGTGAGGGGGAGGGCGAAGGTGAGCATCGCCCAACCCAGCAGGGGGGCGGCGTCATGGTGCTGGGCCTGGAGCACGAGGTAGAGGGTGTAGGCCAGGTAGTAGGCGAGAAACAGCGCCCCCTCCCAGCGGGAGATGCGGTGGCCGGTGAAGAAGATGGGCAGGCAGGCCACGGCCACGGCGATCATCACCGGGATGTCCAGGTGTCGGGCCGCCGCTGCCACCGGCACGCCGCCCCCGACCAGCGCCGCCCCGCCGAGCACGCACAGGATATTGAAGATGTTGCTGCCCACCACGTTGCCCACGGCGATGTCGCGCTGCCCGCGCAGGGCGGCCACGACCGAGGCCGCCACCTCGGGCAGGGAGGTGCCGGCGGCCACCACCGTGAGGCCGATGATCAACTCCGACAGGCCCAGCACCCGGGCCAATGCCACCGCCCCCGCCACCAGCCAGCGGGCGCCCAGCACCAGGGCAGCGAGGCCCGCCACCACCAGGGCCAGCTGCCCGAGGAGGGTCCCCTGGGCGGGGGAGGGCGCCCCATCCTCGGGGTCCTGCCGCGCCGCCCGCAGCAGCAGCACCGTGTACAGAATCACCCCCCCCAGCAGCAGGGCCCCCTCGGCCCGGGAAATCCTGCCATCCCAGGCCAGGGGCACCACCAGTAGCGAGACCGCAATCATGACCGGCACATCCACCCGCACCAGCTGGCGCTGCACCACCAGCGGCGCGATCACCGCCGCCAGGCCGAGGATGAACAGCACGTTGAAGATGTTGCTGCCGACCACGTTGCCCACGGCGATGTCGCCGGCGCCGGCGCGGGCCGCCAGGATGGAGGCGGCCAGCTCGGGAGCGGAGGTCCCGAAGGCCACCACGGTGAGCCCAATGGCCAGGGGGGTTATCCCCAGCCGCGCCGCCAGGGCGGCGGCACCCCGCACCAGCGCCTCGGCGCCGCCCAGCAGCAGCGCCAGACCCAACAGGAAGAGAGCCACGGTCATGGCGCGGAGAGCGTTGCTGCCGCTAGCGGTTCATGAGCAGCAACATGATCGCCTTCTGCACGTGCAGGCGATTCTCTGCCTCGTCGAAGATCACCGAGCGCGGCCCGTCGGCCACCGCGGCGGCCACCTCCTCCCCGCGGTGGGCGGGCAGGCAGTGCATGAACACGGCGTCCTTGTCGGCCAGCTCCATGAGCTCGGGAGTCACCTGGTAGCCGGCGAAGGCCTGCAGGCGCTGGGCCGCCTCGGCCTCCTGCCCCATCGAGGCCCACACGTCGGTGTAGACCACGTGGGCGCCTCGCACCGCCTCCTCGGGGTGGGTGACCAGCTCGATGGTGGTGCCGGCGGCGCGGGCGTCGGCCTGGGCCAGCTCGATGATCTCCGGCTTGGGGCGGTAGCCCTCGGGGGTGGCGATGCGCACGTTGGCCCCCACCTTGGGGCCGCCGAACATCAGGGAGTGGGCCATGTTGTTGCCGTCCCCCACGTAGGCCAGGGTGAGGCCGCGGGTGTGACCGAACACCTCCCGCATGGTGAAGTAGTCGGTGAGGGCCTGGCAGGGGTGGAGCAGGTCCGTCAGGCCGTTGATCACCGGAATGGTGGCGTACTTCGCCAGCTCGGTCACCGTCGAGTGGGCAAAGGTGCGGGCCATGATGCCGTTGACGTAGCGGGAGAGCACCTGGGCGGTGTCGGAGATGGGCTCGCCGCGGCCGATCTGGATGTCCCGGGAGGACAAGAAGGTGGCCAGGCCTCCCAGCTGGTACATCCCCACCTCGAAGGAGACGCGGGTGCGGGTGGAGGACTTCTCGAAGATCATGGCCAGGGTCTGCCCGGCCAGGGCGGTGCGGTAGCGGTCGGGGCGGGCCTTGACGTTGGCCGCCAGTTGAAAGAGGGCCTCCACCTCCTCGGCGGTGAGGTCATGGATGGAAATCAGGTCCTTGTGACGCTGCCAGGGGTTGTTGAGCATGGCGTTTCTAGGCCTCCTTGCGATCGGGGACGATGTAGGTGCCGCCCTTTCGCGCCAGGGCGTCCTTCAAGCTTTCGGCGTTGGTGATCAGCACTTCCTTGCCACAGGCCTCCACGAACTGGATGGCGGCGCGGATCTTGGGGCCCATGGAGCCGGGGGGAAACTGGTGCTGCTCCAGCATTTCCCTGGCCTTGGAGACGGGCAGCTCGGCGAGCCAGCGCTGGGTGGGGCGGCCGAAGTTCTCGGCCACCTGGGGCACCTGGGTGAGGACGATGAAGAGGTCAGCGGTGAGGGCCTGGGCCAGCAGGGAGGCGGTGTAGTCCTTGTCGATCACCGCCTCTACGCCACGGTAGTAGCCGCCCACGTCCTGATAAACGGGGATGCCGCCGCCGCCGGCGGCGATGACCACCGCGCCGTCCTCCACCAGCCCCTTCACCACCTCCACGTCCAGGATGCGCTTGGGGGGTGGGGACGGAACCACCTTGCGCCAGCCGCGGCCGGCGTCCTCCACCATCTGCCACCCCTGCTCCTGCATGAGGAGATTGGCGCGGTAGGCGGTGAAGTAGGGGCCCACCGGCTTGGAGGGGTTGTCGAAGGCGGGGTCGTCGCGGCTCACCTCCACCTCCGACAGCACCGTCACCACCGGCTTGGCCAGCTGTTCCTCGTTGAGCCGGTTGCGAATCTGGTTCTGCAGCATGAACCCCATGGAGCCCTCGGTCTGGGCGACGCAGACGTCCAGGCTCTGGGGGGGGATCTTGGTGATGGCCTCCTCCACCTGGATCATGATGTTGCCCACCTGGGGGCCGTTGCCGTGCACGATCACCAGCTCGTAGCCCCGGTGGATGATCTCCACGAGCCACCGGGTGGCCTTCCAGGTGAGGGTGAACTGTTCATCCTGGGTACCGTGGTCCTGGGGGCGCAGCAGGGCGTTGCCGCCAAAGGCAATCACCGCCACCGGCCGGCGTTCTTTGGGCTTGGATTTCACCAACGACCTCCTGTGTTCGGGCCGCGGGCGTCAGGCCGGAAGCGTCTTCCCGCGCGGCGACAGGCCATTCGCCGCACTGGGCCGCCTCCCACGGCGCCCCGCGGCGCTGGGGGGTCGTCATTGTCCCGGGCGCTCCGCAGGAAGTCAAGCCGGGTCGGGCAGCGACTACAATCCCGCCCATGCACACCTTCGAGCACCCGCTGACCTCCCGCTACGCCTCCCGCGCCGTGCGGGAGCTGTTCTCCCCCGCCACTCGCTTCGGTCTGTGGCGCCGCCTGTGGCTGGAGCTCCTGCGCGCCCAGCGGGAGCTGGGGCTGGCCATTCCCGTCGAGGCCGTGGAGGAGCTGGAGCAGCACCTGGAGATTACCCCCCAGGAACTTCGCCGGGCCGAGGAGCTCGAACGGGAGACCCGTCACGACGTCATGGCCCACGTCCACGCTCTGGCCGAGGTGGCGCCCGCCGCCGGGCCGTGGTTGCACCTGGGCGCAACCTCGTGCTACGTCACCGACAACGCCGACCTCATCGTGCTGCGGCGCGGGTGTGACCTGCTGCTCGCGGAGGGCGCAGCGGTGGTCGAGGCCCTCGCCACCTTCGCCCGTACCCACAGGGATCTGGCCTGCCTCGGGCACACCCACTTCCAGCCCGCCCAGCCCACCACGGTGGGCAAGCGCGCCTGCCTGTGGCTGGCCGATCTGCTCGGCGACCTGGAGCGCCTGGAGGCCGAGCGGCACCGTCTGCGGCTGCGCGGCGCCAAGGGCACCACCGGCACCCAGGCCTCGTTTCTGCAGCTCTTCGGGGGGGATCACGAAAAGGTTCGCGAGCTGGACCACCGCATTGCCGCCGCCTTTGACTTTCCCGGCACCTACCCTGTCACCGGGCAGACCTCGCCGCGCAAGCCGGAGTACTACCTGCTCGCCTGCCTGTCCGGGCTCGCCCAGTCGGCCCACAAGTTCGCCTCGGACGTGCGGTTGCTCTCGCGACTGAAGGAGCTGGACGAGCCGGCGCTGGCCAGCCAGGTGGGCTCTTCGGCCATGCCGTACAAGCGCAACCCCATGCGCTGCGAGCGTATGTGTGCCCTGGCCCGCTACCTCATCTCGCTGCCCGCCAACGCCGCCTGGACGGCGGCCTCCCAGTGGCTGGAGCGCACTCTGGACGATTCCGCCAACCGCCGCCTGGTCCTGCCGGAGGCCTTCCTGGCCAGCGATGCCCTGCTGGCACTGTGGCGCTCGGTAGCTGCTGGCCTCGAGGTCTACCCCGCCATGATCCGCCGCAACCTCATGGAGGAATTGCCCTTCCTGGCCAGCGAGGAGATCCTCCTGGCGGCCGCCGCGCGCGGCGGGGATCGCCAGCGGCTGCACGAGCGCCTGCGCCTGGCCTCCCGGGAGGCGGCGCGGCGGGTCAAGATCCAGGGCGAGGCCAACCCCTTGCTGGAGCTGGTGGCCGCCGACCCCGCCTTCGGGCTCGACGCGCCGGCCCTGGCGGCCCTGCTCGATCCCGCCCGTCACGTCGGCCGTGCGCCCCGGCAGGTGGAGGAGTACCTCACCGAAGTGGTGGGGCCGTGGCTGGCAGCCCACCGCGCCGCCGTCGCCGACGAGCCGCAGGTGTAGCACGGCGGCCCCCACCCCCGGCCCCCAAACGGCGGGCGGCGCGCCGTGGCAGCGCGCCGCCCCGTGGACCACGCAAGTCTTCCCTTACTCGTTGACCGAGCGCTTGAACAGCACCGCGGCGATCGCCGGCAGCAGCAGGATGGCGCCCAGCATGTTGAAGAGGAACAGGAAGGTGAGCAGGATCCCCATGTCCGCCTGGAACTTCAGCGGCGAGAAGATCCACGTGCCCACCCCCACCGCCAGCGTCAGGCCGGTGAAGATGACCCCGTTGCCGGTGATGGTGAGCGTCCGGCGGTAGGCCTCGATGAGGTCGATGTCGCTGCCGAAGCCTTTCAATCGACTGAAGATATAAATTCCATAGTCGACCCCGATGCCGACCCCCAGGGCGGCCACCGGGAGGGTCGAAACCTTCAGGCCAATCTCCAGAAACGCCATGAGGGCGTACGCGAGGAGCGACACCAGTCCCAGCGGCAGGATGATGCAGATCGTCGCCCGCGCCGAGCGGAAGGTGATGAGGCAGAGCAGGATGACGGCCGCGAAGACGCCCACCAGGATGGGGAACTGGGCGGCGGCAACGGTCTCGTTGGTGGCGGCCATCACCCCCACGTTGCCGGTGGCGAGGCGGAACTTCACCTCCTCGGTACCGTGCTCGGCGCGGAACTTCTTGACCTCGGCGACGATGCGATCGATGGTCTCGGCCTTGTGGTCGGTGGTGAAGATGAGCACCGGCATGACGCTACAGTCGCTGTTGAGCAGCCCCGTGGAGGTGTCGATATAGGTCACCGCCTGGGCCAGCATGTCCCGGTCCCGGGGGATGATGCGCCACTTCAGGCTGCCCTCGTTCCACCCCGAGGTGATGATCTTGGCCACCGTGGGCAGCCCCACCACCGACTGCACCCCGGGCACGTTGCGCATGTGCCATTCGAAGCGGTCAATGGTGGTGACGATGTCGTAATCGGTACACCCCTGGGGGACGGTCTCGACGATCACGGTGAGCAGGTCCACACCGATGGAGAAGTGGGAGGTGATCATGTCGGTGTCGATGTTGTAGCGCGAGTGGCTGTGCAGCTCCGGGACGCCGGGGTGAAGATCGCCAATCTTCACCTGCCGCGCCTTCCACCAGCCGCCTGCCAGCAACACCAGCGCCACCGCCAGCACCGGCAGGGCGCGTCGCCGGGAGGCGAAGCCGGAAAGGAAACGCCACACCGGTTCCACGTGGCGGTGCCGACGGCGCAGCTTCAAGGGATAGATCTCGTCGTGGCGCACGTAGGACAGCAGCACGGGGACCAGGGCCAGGTTGGTGAAGATGATCACCCCGACGCCCAGGGCGGCGGTGATGGCCATCTCCTGAATCATCCGGATTTCGATGAACAGAATCGTGATAAACCCTATGGTGTCAGTCAGGAGGGCCACCGCCCCGGGCACCAGCAGACGGCGAAAGGCGGCCCGGGCCGCGTCCAGGCTGGAGGCGCCGGTGAACACCTCGGCGCCGTGGGCGGAGATCATCTGCACGCCGTGGCTGACGCCGATGGCGAAGACCAAAAACGGCACCAGAATGGACATGGGGTCGATACCGAACCCCAGCACGGTGAGCAGCCCCAGCTGCCAGATCACGGCGATGGTGGAGCACACCAGGGGGATGACGGTGAGCTGGAACGACTGGGAGTAGATGTACACGAAGACGGCGGTGATGAGGAAGGCGATGAGGAAGAACAGCACCACCCGGGCGGCGCCCGAGGCGATGTCGCCGATCACCTTGGCAAAGCCGATGATGTGGTAGTCGAAGGCGAGGCCAATGGCGTCGGAGGAGTACTTCTGGCGAATGGCCTCCAGCTGGTTGGCCACGTCGATGTAATCGAGGCGCTCGCCGGTGTTGGGGTTGATCTCCAGGAGCTCCGCCGAGACGATGGCGGCGGTGAAGTCGTTGGCCACCAGCCGCCCCACGTACCCCGACTTCAGGACGTTGTCCCGCACCTTGGCGAGCCCTTCCGGGGTGTTGGAAAAATCGGCGGGGATGACGTTGCCGCCGGAGATGCCATCTTCGACCACCTCGGTGAAGCGCACGTTGGGGGTGAACAGAGAACTCACCCGGGTGCGGTCGACGCCGGGGATGAAGAACACGTCATCGGTGACGGCGCGCAGGGTGTTGAAGAACTCCGGGGTGAAGATGTCCCCCTCACGCACCTTGAGGGCGATGAGGACGCGGTTGGCGCCGCCGAACTCATCGCGGTACTGCACGTAGGTCTGCATGTACTCGTGCTTCAGCGGCAGCATCTTGGCGAAACCGGCGTCAATGCGCAGGTGCGAGGCCTGGTAGCCCATGAAGACGGTCAGGAGAACGAAGAGTACGATCACCGCCCGGCGGTGCCCGAAGATCAGGTTTTCCAGCCAGTCCTTCATCGTCCCCCTCCTCCCCCGAACATGGCAGCCAGCTGTGCCGCCGTGATCTTCTGGACCCCCAGTTCACCCACCAGCACCGCGCTGCCATCTCTCAGGCACGCCACGGCCGAGAGCCCCAGCCGGGCCCGCTCCTCGTCGATGGCGAAGCTCTGACCGTCGTCCCGGGACAGGAGCACCACGCCGCCCAGAGCACTCACGAGGATGCGGCCGTCGGGGAAGCGGCAGGCGTCGGTGAGCATGCCGGTCGTTCCGGTGCTGATTTCCCGCCAGGTGGCGCCGCCGTCGCTCGAACGGAAGCTGTGGCCTCGCAGGCCAAAGATCAAGATGGTCCTGTCGTCCAGCGGGAGGCTCGAGAACAGGGAACCATGATACGGCGAGGGGAGCTGCCGAAAGGTCTCACCGCCATCGTCCGAGCGCAGGATGAGGCCTCGCTCGCCGACCAGGACGAGGGCGCCCGAGGGCAGGCGCGCCATGTGCTGCAGGTGATTGTCGCCATCGAAGGCGGTGCGACTCTCCCAGCTCCGACCGCCGTCATGGGTCTCCATGAAGACGCCGTAGGCCCCCACCGCAAAGCCCCGATCGCCATCGAGAAAGAACACGTCGAAAAGCGGTTCGTTGGCGTCCGGGTCGCTGTACACCAGCTCCCAGGACTCGCCGCCGTCCTCGCTGCGCAGGATCACCGAGTCGTGGCCCACCGCCCACGCCCGGCCGCCATCACCGAGGGCGACGGCGGTGAGGAGGGCCTGGGTCGGTACGGGCACCTGGCGCCAGGAGTCACCCCGGTCGGTGGAAACCAGGATATGCCCCCGCTCACCCACGGCGAGGAGTCGGTCGCCGGCCATGGCCACGTCCAGGAGCAGCGAGCGCGCGGCCAGGGGGGCCATGATGGCGGCTTCTTCTTCCCCCGTCGCCTGGCCGGTTCCTCCCAGGGCAAGGAGCACCAGCATCCATGTCATTGGCTTACCCACGTCCCCCCCTTTCTTGCCCGACCTCCGTCAAACCCTCGTTGCACCTCCACCCGGCGGCCAAGCCTCACCTCCCTCACTCTCCCCACCGCCTTTCAGGGCGCGGCACGCGGAGGAGACCGGCCTCCAGCCGGGGCGCGACTCCCGGCTGGAGGCCGCACCAACTCACCACTTAGCGTACGCCTTCGCGGCGCAGGGCGTCGGGCGAGAAATCCGCCTCGGTGAGCTGCATCGTGAAGTCGAACGGCTTCGTCTCGTTGGACAGCCCGTACGCGAGATAGCGGCCCGCCTGCAGGTCGGTGTGGATCTCCGCGGTGACCCAGGTCAACGGAACCTCGTAGTAGTTGAGGGCGAACCCCTCGGATACCCGCCAGAGCTGATCGCGGTTATCGTACTGGTCGACGGCGAGGATCTGCCAGGAGTCCTCATCGATGTAGAAGGTGCGGCGCTTGTAGATGTGCCGCGCGCCGGTCTTCAAGGTGGCGTCCACCACCCACACGCGGTGCAGTTCGTAGCGCAGATAGTCCGGGTTGATATGCAAGGGGGTCAGCAAATCCCTGTACTTGACGTTGCCGCTGTGCAGCTTGTAGGCGTTGTAAGGGACGTACATTTCCTTCTTGCCGACGAGCTTCCAGTCGTAGCGATCGACCCCGCCGTTGAACAGGTCGAGGTTGTCGGACGTTCGCAGTCCATCCGCCGCCGTCCCCGGGTTGTCGTAGGCGACGTTGGGGGCGCGACGGACGCGGCGCTGGCCAGGGTTATACAGCCACGCGTCGCGGGGCTGCCGAACCTGGTTCAAGGTCTCGTGCACCAGCAGGATGCCGCCGGCCAGCCGGGCCGGCGCCATGACCTTCTGCTTGAACAGGAGAATGCGGTTGCGCAGCCTTTCCTCGGTCATGTTGCGCATGCCGTAGAGGTAGAGAAAGTCCTCCTGGAACTCCACCAGAGTGTAGGAGCCGCCGCGGGTTGGCGCCGCCTGTACGAACCAACGGGTCGCCGACTCGCCGCGGTAGCGCAGCAGGTGATTCCAGATCACCTCCAGTCCGCTCTTGGGGATGGGGAAGGGGATCCCCATGATGGCGTTGACGACGCCGTTGCCGTTGGCCTCCAGCTTGGCAGTGGCAGCGGTCTTCTTGGTGGCCTCGTAGACCCACGGCGGGACGGAGGCCGAGCGGTGGCTGGGGTAGACGTTCATCTTGTAGGTGCTGTAGGTCTTCAACAGCGCCTTGTGGCCCTCGGTGAGCTTGTCCGCGTACTCACCCATGTTCTTTCCGGTGATCGTGAACAGCACCTTGTCGCTGGCGTAGGGGTCGGGGTGCCGCATCCCCTGCTTGTAGCCGGCGGGCGGGGTGGTGATGCCGCCAGTCCAGGCCGGAATCGTGCCGGCCGCGTTGCCCGCCTTCTCGCCCCCCAGGGGGGTGAGATCGGCGCCCAGGCGGGCGATTTCCTGCGCCGTTAACTCTGCGCTCGCCGTGGCTGCCATGCCAACGACCACGAGGGCGACAGCGAAGCTTGGCAGTAACGTTCTCCCACGCATGGTCATCCTCCCCTATCCTCTAGAACGAGTACTTCACGGCGGTGGCGACGAAGTCGCGATCCCTGATGAGATTGTAGCGGCCAGCGCCGGCGAAGCGCGTGTAGCTAAAATCAAACTCCCAGTTGATGCGGTAGTTGGCCGCCATACCCACCGTGAAGGCGCTGCGCCCCTCGATGAAGTTGCCCCCCGGCCCCGGCGACACCCCGTTGACGTCGTGCGCCCACGAGATCCGCGGCAGGAGGTTGACGTTGGCAAAAACGTTGTTGTAGTCCAGCCGCCCCGCGAACACGTACCCCCACGACTCCTCCTCCGGGAAGGCACTCATGGGCTCGGTGCCGGGCTGCACGCCCCGCTGCTGATGGATGATGTTTCCCGACGTGTAGGTCCCCGGTGCCTCCAGGCGCAACACCGACTTGGCCGGCATGTCGTGGACGTAGGAGTAGGCCGCCTCCAGCACCGTGGTGAGCTGATCGGCGCCCAGCGTCCGACCGAAGATCTTGGTGGCGGTGAACTGCACCTGGGTGGTGTCGAAGCGCTTGTAGCCGGCGATCTCCTCGCCGAAACCGAAGGCGCCGATCTGGTTGGTGGCTGCGAGCAAAGTGCCGACCGCCTTGATCTGGGCGAAGGCGGGGATATCCACCAGGCGCAGGGGCGAAAGGGCAGCGTACAACAGCTCCAGGTCATCCACCTGCAGCGGCACGTCCTTGCGGTGGGAGATCTCCCCCTGCAGCGCCACCCCGGTGCTTCCCAGCTGGGTGTTGAAGGACAGGCCGTAGAGCTTGATGTCTTCGGGGTAGCTCAGGAAGTAGCGGGCGGAGGCGGCGTAGTTGAGGTTGGGCGGCAGCAGGCCGGCGAAGGTGCCGGTGATGGCATTGATGATGGGCAGCCGGGAGTGGTACTTGATGTGGTAGAGGCCGAACTCGGTGCCGTTGAGCTTGGGCAGGAACCAGCGGAACGCCACGCCGTACTGGCCGCTGTCTCTGGGCTTGCGGTCATCGGCACGGGGCACCACCGCCCCCACGGGGTTGGTGGGCGATGGACCGATGGGTATGGTGTCAGGGACCGAGCCGAAGCCCAGCATCACCCGGCTGGCCCCGCGCCCCGCCAGGTCGGCGGTGGAGAAGTACGTCCCGGCCGGGTCGATGATCGTCTCCTCCCAGCGGTACTGGTAGTACATCTCGGCGGCGAGGTTCTGCGACAGTCCCAGGGACAGCGAAACCGCCCCGATGGGCAGCAGCGCCTCGCGCAGCTCGGACCCTGGCACCCTGAGCGCGCTCACGTCCACCGGGTTGATGGCGTTGATGCCGTTCTGGATGAAGGTGCTCTCCCCCCAGCTCATCACCTGCTCGCCGGCGCGCAGTTCGGCGGAGACGCTGCCCAGGTTGAAGCGGAACCAGGCGAAGGCGTCGCGCAGCTCGGCGCGCTTGCCCACCCGGTCGAGCGCCGCCTGGGTCAGCGGGGTGCGGGCGCGGTCCCCGCGCTCGTTTTCGTAGTCGTAGAAACCAAAGGCGCGCACGAAGGCACCGACGTTCTTGTAGCTCAGCTCCACCTCCGTGGTTGCCTTCAGGGCGTTGGAAATCAATCCCTTGTCGTAGTTGAGGTTGCCGTCGTCGCCGTTGACCGAATAGGCGGTTCCGCCGTTGGCGCGGCCGATGATGCTGCGGTCCCGTTCCTGGACCCGCCACATGGCGCCGTAGGAGAGGGTGGTGCCCCAGCTGATCTTGAGCTCCCCCGCCTGGTAATCGGCGGCTCGCGCCGGCGTCACGAAAGCCAGCAGGAGCAGCACGACGGCCACGTACGTGCCCCCCCGAATCGTTGGGTTGGTGCGCCTGAGAACGTTTGCTCTTCGCATTGTGACCCCCTTCCCCTCGAAAGCTAGAGTTGAGAATAGCAGCGGCGGCAAGGCTGTCAAGCGAGTGGCCGCGGGGAAAAGCGATCGTTCATTGACGATGAGCCCACGCCAACCCCCTATCCGGCACGCTGCGCTACTATGTCAAGGGCATGCCGCATGGACCGACCCGCCGCGGCCGCAGCGCCCTGCCCTGGCCGGTTGCGCTTGCCGCGTCCCTTGCGGCCGCCTGCGCCACCACCGCCAGCGCCCCTCGCACTGCCGCCCCTGCCAGGCCACCCCTCGTCGAGGAGGGGCTGGCCTCCTGGTATGGACGCCCGTATCACGGGCGCCCCACCGCATCCGGCGCGGTGTACGACCTGCGGGAGCTGACCGCCGCTCACCGCACCTTGCCCTTCGGCAGCACGGTGCGGGTCGTGAGCCTCGCCAACGGGCGTGCGGTGGTGGTCACCATCAATGACCGCGGGCCGTTCGTGGAGGGTCGCATCATCGACCTCTCCCACCGCGCCGCCGAGGCTCTCGATGCCCTCGCGGCGGGGGTGATCCCGGTGCGGCTGGAGGTCCTCGCCCTGGGCGACGGCATGACGGCGGAGAGGTGCTGGGAAGTACAGGTGGGAGCCTTCGCCGAGGCCGCCAATGTGGAGCGAGCGGTGGCCAGGCTGCGCCAGCGCGGCTTCTCCTCTCGCACCCTCCCGACTCCGGGAGGACTCACCCGGGTGCGCGCCACGGGCATGGAGTCGGTTTCCAGCGCGTCCACGCTGGCAGCAACTCTGCAGTCCGAGTTTCCAGGCGCCACCGCGGTGCCCTGCGGGTTCCCGCCATGAGGCCCGTCTTCCTGGCCGTGGTGGCGGTCCTCGTGGCTGCGGGCGCCGGCGCCGACGAGCCGCCGACCTTTCGCATCGACGCCCTGCCTACCAGCCTCGCGGGCGAATGGCTCTTCCGCACGGGCCACGACCCCGCCTGGTCGAGCCCGTTTCGGGAACGTCACGCCTGGCAGCCGATCCAGGTCCCCGGTTGCTGGCAGAAGGGCGCACCGGGATCCAGGGGGCACGCCTGGTACGTGGCGCGTCTGTTCGTCCCCTCTTCACTCGCCGACACCGAGCTGGGCCTCGATCTCGGGGTGGTGGCCGACGCCGATGAGGTCTTCTTGAACGGCCGCCTGATCGGTACTCGGGGGGCGTTCCCCCCGCGCCCCGCCCGCCTGGTCCCTACCCCGCGACTCTATCGGCTGCCGCGTATTTCACTGCGCTATGGCGAACTCAACGAGCTGGTGGTGCACGCCTATTCGACGGCAGGCTGCAGCGGTCTGCTGGGCCCCCCGCCTCGCGTCGCCGGCTACCGCCAGTTGCTCCACGCCCACATACAGCGCGATCTGCTGCTGTCGTCGGTGGCCGCCATGCTGCTCACGCTGGCCGTACTCCACCTGGCGCTCTTCGCCGCCCAGCGAGAGGACACCGCGAACCTGCTGTTGGGAATTTTCTTGGTGCTGGCGTCAGTCTTTTATCTTACCCAGACCCAGTGGGGGCCGGCGCAGTTGTTGGGCGAGAGCGGAGCCTACCGAGTGCACATCGCCGCCCTGTTGGGAGGGGTGACAGCGCTGATTGGTCTCGTTTACCGGCATCTGCAGCTGCCCCTCCCCGTGCCGCTGGTCTCCGTACAGGCCGCCTTGGTACTGGGTATCGGGTTCGCGGCGGTCTGGCGTTCCGCTGCCGATCTGGCGGTGCTGGTGTACCTGGCCCAGGCAACGCTGGTGCTCCTGGGCCCGTACCTGGTGTTCAAGATCTGGGAGCAGGTCCGCCGGCGGCGGCCCCTCGCCCGCTCGGTTCTTGCGGTCACCCTCCTGCTAGCGGCCACGGTGGCCGTCGACATCGCTACGCACATCGGCCTCCTGGCGCGGCGCCAGGGCTTGATCAGCGACAACCTCTCCTCCCTCGCAGTGATCCCGTTCGCCATGGTGTTCACCCTTGCCTTCTTTCAGCGCTGGTCACATCGCCGCTGGGGGGAGAGCCTGGACGCCGGGGGTGGCCTCCTGTCGCCCGAGAAGTTCCTGCGGCGCCTCGAGGTGGAGATGGAGCGGGCGCGGCGCAACGGGGGGACGTTTTCGATTGCCCTGCTCCGTCTCTCGACGCTGGGGGAGCCGGCGCGGTTGGAGGTCTTGTTCGAGGCGGCCGGCGCCGCCTTGCGGCGCACGCTGCGGCAGATCGACGCCCTTGCGGTGCTGCGCGTGGACACCTTCGCGGTGCTTCTCGCCGATGCCGACGAGCGCGCCGCGGTCTTCACCGTCGAGCGGCTGCGGCTGGCGGCCCTGAGTTCGTTTCCGGATACCGCGTTTCGAGCTGGCATTGCCGCCGGCGTCGCGCAATTCCGCAACGGCCGCTATCACCTGGCGCGGGAGTTTCTGGCCGAGGCGGAGGCGGCGCTGTACGCCGCCACGGTGGAGGGCACCAACACCACCGCTACCACCCCCTGAGAACCCCTTTCGCGCGGGTTCATCAAGGAGAGAGTGCCGCCAAGGCGTCTTTGATCACCGGCTGGTCCGGGTCCAGTTCCAGGGAACGCCGTAAGTGCGTGCGCGCCTCGGCCGTAGCCCCGGTGCAGGCGGCGGCGAGCCCGGTGAAGGCGTGAATCCCGGCCGAGAAGGGGAACAGGTTGGCCGCCTGCTGCCCCGCCACCATGGCGTCGGAACAGCGCCCCAGGCGCACGAGGAGGGCCAGCTGGTGGAGGTGTAGCCTCTCTTCCCCTGGGAATCGGGCCGTACCACGTGTCAACAGGTCCAGTGCTCGCTCGGGCATGTTGCGAGCTTCCCAGTCACTGGCGGCGCGATCCACTGCACCAGCGCCATCGCGCAGGCCGAGCTCCACCGCCCGCCACAGCGAGCGGTCCGCCTCCTCGAATCGGGAGGTCTCGAGGTAAAGACGGCGCAGGTTGTAGTGAGGGGACGCGTAGCTGGGATTCGTTTCTATTGCCTTGAGAAAGGCCTCCTCCGCTTTGCGGTAGCGTTTCGCCTCCAGATGGACCAGACCCAGATTGTTGAGCGAGCCTTCGGTGATCCCGGTACTGCCGCTGCTCCCTTCACCCCCTTCGAGATAGCCGAGGGCCTTCAGCTGGGCGATGGCCTCCGCCGATGGTCGAACTCCCGTGGCAAGAGTTCCACGATAGCCTTCAGGGGGAACCAGCGCGCTCCAGTCGACTGGCTCGAGGCGCGCTGGCGGACACCCGGGGAGGGGCCGGCCCCGCCACCCCACCCCTGGCGGGATTCCGAGCAGCGCTGCCACGCTGGGAGCCACATCAAAAACCGAGGCATTTTCCGAAACGCGCCCGCGTCGCTCGACCCCATGCCCGGCGACGATGAAGATGCCGGTCGGCCGATGCCATACAGCCGCCGTGGCCGCGGCCACCCCCGACAGGTCACGGGGCCGATCGGCACCCCATTTGAAACCGTGGTCCGAGACCACCAGGACGGCGCACTCCGAGAGGGGGCAGACTTCCAGCAGGCGCCCGATCCAGCGATCCACCACGTTGTGGTAGCGCTCGACAGCGGTGCGGGCCGCCTCGCTCATGGCCGCCTCCCGGCCCGGAAGCAGCGGCGGAAGGTACGGCGCCAGCAGGTGCCCGATCTCGTCGGTACCGATGCAGTACACCATGAGCAAATCCGTTGTTGGACGGACGGCAGTCAGCGCCGCGCCGAAATATGTCCGGGTGCCGACCAGAATGCGCCGGAAGCCGTCGATGGGGTCGGCCATCCCCTTCCCTGCCGCTATCGCATCACGGTATGCCTGCCAGGATACCGGCATGAGGGCACGTACCGCCTCCTCCCCCGTTTCGCGGACAGCGCGCGCCGCCAGCTCCCTCAACTCTGGCTCCAGCTGGGGCGGAAACACCACCGTGCCCGGCTCACCGTCTCCCACGGTGCCCGAAAGAAGATAGAACAGGCGATCGGAAATCATTACCCCGTTGACCATCTCGGCCGGCCAGGTAGCCCACCATCCGGCGACCACTGGCGACAGTCCGGCGGCGCTCGCCATGTTCCACAGTGCGGGCAGCCGCCGCTGGCGTCCTGTGACCGGAATGCGCGCCCCGCTGGCCGGGTCGACCTCGACGAAATCGAGAATGCCGTGTTCCTCCGGGCTCGCGCCGGTTGCCATGGTGGTCCAGATCAGGGGTGAGAGCACGGGGGTGATGGAATCGAGGTCACCGTAGGTGCCGGCGGCCATGAGGCGTGCCAGGTTGGGCATGACGCCGCGCCGGGTGAACGGTTCCAGCACCTCCCAGTCGGCCCCGTCCAGCCCGATCACCACGACGCGCCGAGCCGCCTCTTTGACGGCGATGGCAAGAGCGGCGCGACGGACCTGCGCGATGGCGGTCGGGTCGGGTACCAGGTCAGCCTCCACTCCGCCTCCGCCAACACCCAGTCGGGCTGCCACCGCCTCGATGAGCCTTTCTTTCACCGCCGCCTGGCAACCAGGCGGGCTCAGGTCCGCAAGACAGGCCAGGGGCGACGCCGCTAGCAGGCGGGACACATCGTCCCTCACCGCCTTTTCCAGCCCCTCCGCCACGGTGTCGGCCGGGGCCAGGAGGAATTCGCCCGGGGTGGGGGAAATTCGTAACGCCACCGTCACCCGCGACCCTTCCCGGGAGGCGGCCTGCACGAGTGTCGATACCGGCGCTCGCCCGGCGCTCCGAAATTTCCACCTGGGGAGCAAAGCCCCCCCTGGTGCGGCCGCGACCAGCCGTCCAGTACGGGGCGACCAACCCAATGCCCCCGACGGTAGCCGGCGCAGCGAAGCCACGGCGATGAGGACAAGAGCGGCGAGCACCGCGATGGCGACAAGGGCTCTGCGCATGGAGGAGAGCATACAAGAAACCCCGGGGGCCTTGGGCCCCCGGGGAGACAGCTGGATTGGAGGTACTCTAAAAAGCGATCCGCACGCCGAGACGGATGGAGCGCGGATCCTGCCAGTTGTTGGCGGTGTTGAACGCCGGGTTGGTGGGCGGACGAGAACTGTCACCCGGTCGGATGGGTGGCTCGAATTGGCCGGTGTCGTAGTTGATGGGGGTGTAATCCTCGTCCAGGTCGTAGCGCAGATTGCGGCTGGTTTCACCCTGTCGATTCAGGAGGTTGAAGATGTCAGCGAGGAATGTGACCTGCATGCCGCCCATCTTGACCGGGTAGTCCAGGTGCAGGTCCATTTCATACTCGCTCTTGGTCCGCCCGAAGGCGCCTCGCTCGGAGAGGTAGAACTCCCAGTTCTGGTACGCCAGCGAGTATCCCATCGCGGTGATTGGCGTTCCGGACCGGTAGTACGCGGACAGACCGATGTTCAGCCCCATGGGCAGGTTATAAAACCCGTCGAGCTTGAACTGGTGGGTTCGATCGTTGGACAGCTTGCCGCTGTTGTTGACCTGGAATTCGGCGTAGTCGAAGGCGGAGTTGAGGTTCGGGTCGAGCTGCCCGGTGGACGCCTGGAAGGTGCCGTCGTAGTTCCCCTCCAGCTTGGACCACAGGTAGCTGGCCATGAACGCCCAGTTGTCGGCGAAGCGCTTGCGCGCCGACAGCTCGATGCCCTTGAAGGTGCGCTTCGGGTCAGGCACCGGGTATTCGCGCTCGTAGTTCATGTCCCAGGAGGAGCGCAGCACGCCCCGGCCAGGGTTGCCAATGTAGTAGCCCTGGTCGAAGCCCAGCGAGTCCTCGATGACCATGCCCAGATCGCGCCAGATGTACTTGGCGCCGATGGCCAGATTGCGGGCCACCTCGTACTCGGTACCGAGGACGATCTCGTCGATGTACTGCCCCTTGAGGTCGGGGTCGACGGGAGTGTTCTCGTGCCCGAGCGGCGAGCAGCGGCGCACGTTGGCATGGGTGTCGGGGTCGCAGTACACGTCGCCAGGATTCGGTGAATAGTTGTAGAAGAACGCCGTGATTTCACCGCCGAACGAGCGAATCACCATATCCATGGGGATCATCTCGTAAAAGCGGCCATACGACCCGAACAGCTTGGAGGTGCCGTCGCCCTTGTAGTCCCAGATGAAACCGAAGCGAGGCGCGGTGTTCTTGATCTTGGCCTGTACCGCCTGAGCGTTGTCGTACAGCCGCTGCTGTTCGTAGCGCACGCCGAGGTTGAGGGTGAGCGCCGGAGTCAGGCGCCAGGAATCCTGCACGTAGGCGGAGTAGGAGTCAGCCCCAGAGGTGACGATCTGGGGATTCAGAATCCACGACGAATCAACGGCGAACAGGTCGGTGGGGAAGCGCTTCATGTAGTACCGATGGCGATAGTAAATGGTGTTGAGGCCGGTCACGGCGTGCCGCCGCTGGAACTTGTAGATGCGCTCTCCGCCGGTGTTGTAGTTGCGGTTGTCGACGTCGATCTCCTCGTACTCGGCGCCGACCTTGAACTCGTGGTCGCCGCCGAAGTTGTTGAGGAAGTAGGAGAGGTCAGCGCGGTAGTCGTCGCGCCCGAACTTCTGGCGCTGGGCGAAGCCGAGACCACCCGAGACGACGAGCTGACCGGTCTGCAGGTACAACGGGTTGGTGTAGTCGGCCACCCACACCATGTTGAAACCGGGGCCGTCCTCGATGTTCTTCTCGCGGTGCTGGGCCACCTGCGCGTTGACCACCACGGAGGCGCCGAGCACTCCCTCGTACTTCAGGGTGCCGTTGGTTCCACCCTCCTTGATGTTCTCCAGGAAGGTGGTTTCGGGACCGGCCAAGCCACGCGCCGGGCCATCCTGGGTGGAGGGGTCGCCGAACATCGACAGCACCAGGGAGTGGTTCTGGGTGGCGCGCCAGGTGAGTTTGCCCGACCAGAGATCGCGCCGCACCTTCTGGGTGTAGATCTTGCCTTGCGCCGGGCCGCCGAAGGGTGTGAAGTCCTTGGCGACCTTCTGATCCTCGTCCTCCGCGACGTAGTTGTAGGCACCGTAGAACCACAGGGCGTCCTTGATGAGGTAGCCCCCGAGATCAGCGCCGAAATCGCGGCGGTCCTGGGCGTCGACGGTGAAGGATCGAGCCAGCGCCTCCGCCGACTGCTCGATTGACTTCTTGGTGCTCTGCCGCAGGCTTTGCGGATCGTAGTAACCGAACACCGTTCCGGTCAGCTCGTTGCCGCCCGACTTGGTGATCACGTTGATCAGCCCGCCGGTGGCGCGACCGAACTCGGCGTTGTAGGAGCCGGTCTTCACCTGCACCTCTTGGATGAACTCGAAGTTCAGGCGCTTGCCCTGCTGGCCCAGCTCCACACCGGTGGTGTTGACGCCGTCGATGTAGTAGGCATTTTCGGCCCCGGTGGAACCGTATACGACGATGCCGGAGTTGTCGGTGCTCGTCCCCGGTGCCACCTGCACCACCGATGCGTAGTTGCGCCCGATGGGCAGGTTGGTGAAGAAGTCCTTACTCAAGTTGGCGCCCATCTCGGTGGAGCGGGTGTCAATGGTGGGAGCGGCACCGGACACCACCACCTCCTCCTGAAAGGCGCTGCGCATCTGCACGTTGAGCTGGACCGTGCGACCCAGCCCCACTACCACGTCGGCCGACTCGATGGTGGCAAACCCCGACAGAGAGGTCTTCACGGTGTACGTGCCCGGCGGCAGCAATACCAGACGGAACTTGCCGTTGGCGTCAGAAACCGCGACCCGGGTGCCCTGCAAACTTGGTGACGCGGCTTCCACGGTGACGCCGGGAAGGGGGTTGCCCTGCTCGTCACTCACCGTCCCCTCGATGGACCCGGTGGTTTGGGCCAACGCGCCGCCGGCCAGAACCACTGCCAGCAACACAGGGAAAAGGTACTTTCCAACTCCTCTCATAGATCCTCCTTCCTTCCTTTTTCGACTCCAAGAAACCACGACTCACCCTGCTGGACGATGCCAGCTACCCGCGACAGAGTTGATCTCGTCTCCCCTCGGGTACCGCGGATCACCTCCTTTCTTCAACACTCAAACGTCTCGCTCCTGGGTGAGCGGGGTCGCCGCGGAGCGGCGTGCTGCCCTGCGTGCAATATCATTGCCAATTGGCACGGACATCTACCGGGCTAGCGAGCACAGACTCGTCTCAATTACGTCTCAATAAAGAATTCGGTAATCTGCACGCGATGTTCAATAATGTGAACGTCAGCGCAGCATGACGAGCAACTGGCCGCCCTCCACGGTGGCCCCCGCCGCCACCAGCAGCTCGTCCACGCGGCCTGGCCCCTCGGCGCAGATGGGGTTTTCCATCTTCATCGCCTCCAGGACCAGCAAGGGCTGGCCCGCCGTGACGACGTCGCCCTTGCTCACCGCCAGACGTACCACCTTGCCCGGAATGGGCGCGCGAATCTCCTGGGGACCTTCCCGGCAGAGAGAGTGCCGGGCCGTCTCGCGCTCCAGCGGGTCCCGGAGTTGAACGACGAACTCTCTGTCTCCCAGTGAAATCCGCCAGCGACCCCGGCCCAGTCGCTGGTGTGCCACCGAATAGGCGCGCCCCTCCTCATCGAGCATGGCCGAGAGGTTGGAGGCCACCGGCACAAAGCTCACCCGACGCTCGTGGCCGTCCAGGCGCACCGAAAACCGCTGCTCCTGCCTCGAAACCACCACCTCGAAGCGGCGGCCGTCGCGCTCGACCCACCATTTCATGCCAGGACCTCCGAGCCGCCGTTGCACCCAGCATGTCGGTTGCCCGCACCGCCCCTGCTGGCCGTGGCCCGGGGCGAGGGGAGGGGGGACAGGCGGCTTCTCGCCGGGGCAGACGGTGACAGGCGGGGAACGATCATCGCGGGAACCTCCCGTGGGCCATGCGCCGCCCCTCCTGTCGCCACGCCGCTCCCTCCCGCTCCACAGTCTCCATGAGGTCCGCCGGCAGCGCCGCCGCCGCCCGCGCCTCCAGGCAGCCGGCCGCCATGATCGCCAGCTTCTCCAGTTCCGGTGAGCCCGCCGCCTCCAGCGCCTCGACGGACCCCCGGGAAAGCAGTTCGTCCAGCAGGCCGGTGTGCAGATCGCCGTGGCGGAAGGCCGGGATGTCCAGCAACAGCCGGAACAGCGGCAGGGTGGTGGCGATGCCAACAATACGGTACTCGGCGAGGGCGCGTCGCAGCCGCGCCAGCGACTCCTCGCGGTTGGCGCCAAAGACGATCAGCTTGGCCAGCATGGGGTCGTAGTCGAGCGGCACCACCGATCCGGTGCGCACCCCCGAGTCCACCCGCACTCCCGGCCCTCCCGGGCGTTCCAGCAGCTCGATGGTGCCCGGCGAGGGGGCAAAGTTGCGCAGCGGATCCTCGGCGTAGACCCGGCACTCGATGGCGTGGCCGCGGGGTGCGATCTGCTCCTGACGCAGGGGCAGGGTCTCCCCCAGCGCCTCGCGGATCATCAGGTGCACCAGGTCGACCCCGTAGACCACCTCGGTCACCGGGTGCTCCACCTGCAGGCGGGTGTTGACCTCCAGGAAGTAGAACTGGCCATCCTGGCCCAGGAGGAACTCCACGGTGCCGGCGGAGCGATAACCGGCCCCGCGCGCCACCGCCACCGCCGCCTCGCCCAGGCGCCGGCGCAGCTCGCCGTCCACCGCCACCGAGGGGGTCTCCTCGACGACCTTCTGATGCCGCCGCTGGAGCGAGCACTCTCGCTCGCCAAAGTGCAGGATGGTACCGGTGCGATCGCCGAGGATCTGCACCTCGATGTGGCGGGGGCACTCGATGAGCTTCTCGGCGTACACCCGATCGTCGGCGAAGAACGCCTTGCCCTCGGAGGCGGCGCGAGCCAGCGCCTCGTCCACCTTCGCATCGTTCCGCACCACTCGCATCCCCTTGCCGCCGCCGCCGCCCACCGCCTTGAGCAGAATGGGATAGCCCACCTCTTTGGCGAAGCGACGCGCCGCCGCGGCGTCCGGCAGGGGGTCGGTGCCGGGCACGATGGGCGCACCCACGCGGCGCGCCAGCTCCCGCGCCGCGGTCTTGGAGCCCAGCAGCTCGATGGCCTGGGGCGGCGGTCCAATCCAGATGAGACCGGCAGCCTCGACGGCGCGGGCGAAGCTGGCGTTTTCGGCCAGGAAGCCGTAGCCGGGGTGCACGGCCCCGGCCCCGGCGCGCGCCGCCGCCTGGAGGATCGCCTGCTGGTTGAGGTAGGACTCGCGCGCTGGCGCCGGTCCGATGGGCAGCGCCAGATCGGCGGCCAGCACGTGGGGCTGGGTGCGGTCCACCTCCGAGTAGACGGCCACGCTCTCGTGCCCCAGCTCCCGGCAGGCGCGGATGATGCGCAGGGCAATCTCACCGCGGTTGGCAATCAAAATCCGCATGCGTTCCCTTCCCGGTGGGGCGAGAGCCACCCTCGGCCACGGCGTTGCGGGGCCAGCGAGAGGGGAGCACCCTTCCCCGGCTCCCGGTGATTGGCCCGAAGCCACCTCATAGCGGGATATTCCCGTGCTTCTTGGCAGGCATCCAGTCGCGCTTGTTGACCGCGAGGGCCAGGGCCTGCACGACGCGCCGGCGGGTGTGACGGGGTTCGATGATGGCATCCACGAAGCCCCGTTGCGCCGCACTCAGGGGGTTGGCGAAGGCGTCGTTGTACAGCCGGATCAGCTCCGCCCGCCTGGCTTCGGGGTCGGAGGCGGACTCGATCTCCCTCCGGTAGAGGATGTTCACCGCCCCCTGGGAACCCATGACGGCGATCTCGGCGGTGGGGTAGGCGAAGTTGAAGTCGGTGCGGATGTGCTTGGATCCCATCACGCAGTAGGCTCCGCCGTAGGCCTTGCGGGTGATCACCGTGACCTTGGGGACGGTGGCTTCGGCCAGGGCGTACAGCAGCTTGGCACCGTGGCGGATGATCCCGCCGTGCTCCTGCTCGACGCCGGGCATGAACCCGGGCACGTCTTCCAGAATGAGCAGGGGAATATTGAACGCGTCGCAAAAGCGCACGAAGCGGGCCCCCTTGTCCGAGGCATTGATGTCCAGCACCCCGGCCAGGTGCGCCGGCTGGTTGGCCACCACCCCCACCGGCCTGCCCGCCATGCGAAGGAAGCCCACCACGATGTTGCGGGCGTAGAGCTCATGCACTTCGAGGAAGTCGCCGCCGTCGGCGACGGCGCGGATGAGCTCCTTGATGTCATAGGGTCGGTTGGGATCGGCTGGTACCAGGCGGTCGAGCTCCTCGCTCTCCCGATCCGGGGGGTCGTCGGTGGGGCGGACGGGGGGATCGGCAGCGTTGTTGAGGGGCAGGAAGGAGACCAGGCGGCGGATGCGCGCCAGCGTGTCGACGTCGTCGTCGCAGGCGAAGTGGGCCACCCCCGAGATCTGGGCGTGGGTCGTGGCGCCGCCCAGGCGCTCCATGGTGACCTCCTCGTGGGTCACGGTGCGGATCACCTCGGGCCCGGTGACGAACATGTAGCTCGAGCCGCGGGCCATGAAGATGAAATCGGTAATTGCCGGGGAGTACACGGCCCCGCCAGCGCACGGCCCCAGGATCGCCGAAATCTGCGGGATCACTCCCGAAGAGATGGTGTTGCGCAGGAAGATGTCGGCGTAGCCGCCGAGGGACACGACTCCCTCCTGAATGCGCGCCCCCCCCGAGTCGTTGAGGCCGATCACCGGGATGCCGAACTTCAGCGCCAGATCCATGATCTTGCAGATCTTCTCGGCGTGCGCCTCGGACAGGGAGCCGCCGAACACGGTGAAGTCCTGGGCGAACACCGCCACCGGTCGACCCTCGATGCGCCCGAACCCGGTGACCACCCCATCCCCCGGGATGCGCTGCCGGTCCATGCCGAAGTCGGTGCAGCGGTGGGTCACCAGTTGGTCGACTTCATCGAAGGAGGCCGCGTCCAGCAGCAGCTCCAAGCGTTCTCGGGCGGTGAGTTTGCCGGCCTGATGCTGGCGCGCGATGCGCTCCGCCCCACCCCCGGCGAGGCTGGCCTGCTCCAACCGGCGCAACCTTTCTCGGAAATCCTCGCTCACGGCACGCCCTCCCCACCTCGCGCAAAAGGCGGCTTATGCTATCACGACAGCATGGGTGCCGACCGCCTTCTCGACGCCCTCGCCGCTTGCCAGGCGCTCTTGAGAGAGCATGCCTCGGCGCGGGTGGAGGACCTCTACCTGGAGCGTGTGGCCGAGGGGTGGTGGCGCGTGCGGGAGGGCCGGGTCGTGGAGCGAGGGGTGGCCCTTCGGGACGGCGTTGCGGCGCGTCGCCAGCGCCGGTTGGACTCCAGCGACGCCGTCGACCGACCGACCCTGAGCCGACTTCTGCATACCGAGCCGCATCGCGTGCCCGCTCTGGCCCTCCCCGAGCCTCCGCCGTTCCCCGACCCGCAGGAGTGGCTGGATCGCCTGGGCGGCGGCACCTGGATCCTGCGCTGGCGCTGGCGTTGGGCGGCCGTGGTGGGGTGCACGACGGCGGCTGTGCTGCGGCGGCCGGAGCTCCTGGAGGTGGAGGCCGATGACGGCCAGCGTGCCCTCACCGTGCTCCCGCTTTCCGGGCAGTGGCAGCCGCCCCGCCCCGCCGTGGAGACCCGGGGGGCCCCCCCCCGCGGCCGCGTCGTTGCTCTGCTGGCGCCGCCGGTGGCTGCGGCGCTCATCCATGAGGTGGTGGGGCATGCCCTGGAGGGAGACCTGGTGGAGGCGAGACTTTCGCCCTTTGCGGGCGGCGAGTCGCAACCGCGTTTCGCCCAGCTCCTGGAGGTCGTCGATGATCCGACCCGGTTCGACCTGCCGGGGAGCTTCAGCGTCGACGACGAGGGCACACCCGCGCGGCCTCGCACCCTGCTGCACGATGGTGAAGCCGTGGGGGTGCTGGCGGATCGGGCCATCGCCGCTCGCCTCGGGGTGCCGGCCGGCAACGCTCGCCGCGGCGGCGTCCACGCCATGCCCCGGCCGCGCATCTCCAACCTGGTCACCCGCGGGCCGGGAACGCCCCTGGAGGAGCTCCGCCGGCGGGCGCGGGTGGAGGTGCTCTCGGTGCGCTCCGCCGCCTTCGACCTGCCCACCGCCACGGTGCGGCTGGAGGCGCGCCGCGCCCACGCCCTGCGCGGCGGCGAGGCGCAGCGTCCGCTGCCGTCGTTCACCCTGCATGCGCCGCTGACGAGCGTATGCGAGAGGCTCGTGGCCTGTTCCCCCGAGACCGAGGTCAGCGCCGAGCCGGGGTGGTGCCGGAAAGACGGCGATGCCGTGCCGGTGGGCAGCGAAACCCCCTGGCTTCTCCTCGATGGCCTGGAGGCGGGGTGAGGGGCGGCCTGCTGCCAGCCGTCGAGGCGGCGCTCGCCGAGCTCGAGCGCAGCGGGCTGCGCCACGAGGTCTACGCCCGGGAGGGCGAAACCCACTCCCTGCGCTGGCGAGCCGGCCAGTGGGAACGGCGTCACGCCCTGCAGGCCGGTGTGGCGTGCCGCCTCGCCGGCGGGGGAACAGCGGGCTTCGCCTCGGCCGCCGGGGTGGCGGCGACGGCCGGGCGCGAGGCGGCACGGGCGGCGCTGGCGGCGCGGCATCCGGGCCCGGATCCGCTTCCCCCGCGTTGGGCGCTGGGTTCCGCGACCGTTCCGGCGCCACCCCCCGCACCCACCGCCGGCCAGCTGGAGCGCTTCGCTCTCGAGCTGATGGATGAACTGGGCCCCCGCCTGACCGGCGTGCGGGAGGTGCGCCTGGCCGCCGGCTGGAGCCGGGCGCTGCTGGTGACCGGCGAGGGCTTCGCCGGATCTGCTGCTTTATCGGGCGTCGTGGTGGAGGTGCAGGCCAGTCAGGGCGGTCTGCCACCCGGCTTCGTTCACGTGGCCGCGCCCGCTCTCGGGGATGGCCTCCTGCAACGCTGCGCGGCGCTGGTGGCCGAGCTTGCCGGCCCGCCTCTTCCTCTTTTTCCTCCCCGGCGCGGCCTTCAGGACGTGCTTCTCGCCCCGGGGGTTGCCGGTCCCTTGCTGGAGGCGCTGGTGGAGTTGCTGCAGTCCCGTCCGCGGGGGCGCCGGCAGGTGGCGTCTGCCTGGAACCTCGCCGATGCGCGGGGCGGCCCCGACGGTCTGCTGCCCCTCCCCTTCGACGGTGAGGGGCTCCCCTCCCGCCGCGTGCCCCTCCTCGCCGATGGCCGGGTGGGCGCCCTGCCGCTCACCTGGGGGGAGGCCGGCGGCGACGTCCGGCGGGCCGGCGGGGCGGTGCGTGCCTCCTATGCGGATCCCCCCTGCCGCGGCCCCGCCAATCTGGTCATGATGGCCGGCGCGCTTTCCCCCCGGGAGCTGGCGAGCTGCATCGACGATGGTTGGCGGCTGCACTCCCTCGCCGGGCCGGTGCGGGTGGATGCTGAAAGGGACGATCTCACCCTTCAGGCGACAGGCGTGCGGTTGTGCCATGGTGAGGCGGTGCAGGCATGGCCGCGGGTGGAGTTGCGCGCCGGCTGCGGTCGCCTGCTCGCCGCCCTCGACGCCGCCGGTGCGGACAGCGCAAGCCTGTCCCTCGGCAGCGCCGTGACTACCCCGTCGCTGCTGTTCCGCCAACTGGAGCTGCGCCAGGGGGAACAGTGAGGGGGACAGGTCTATACTCTTGCCGACTCTCGCCGGCGCCCCTCTGCTAATGAGGAGGGGCGGGATTCACGGGCGGGAGAAAGGACCCTGCGCGCCGGCCCCCCGGCCGGCCGGGGAGAAGAGGTGATCGCCATGCGCCACGGCTTTCGCACCCTCGCCGTCCTCGTGCTCTTGACCCTTCTCCTGCCGGGCCAGGCCCTGGCCCAGAGAAAGGCTCGGCTGGTGGGCAAACTGGTGGACCAGGAGGGGAAACCGGTGGAGGGGGTGACGGTGACCGTCACCTCCCCGCAGCTGCCGGAGTTCAAGGAGGTACGCACCACCGACCGCAAGGGGGCCTTCCTGGTGGATTTCCGGCAGATCGACGTGACTTACGTCTACCGCTTCGAAAAGCCCGGCTACCAGCTTACCGAGGCCACCCAGGAGTGGCATCTGGAAGGAACCCAGCATTTCGAGTGGGTGCTGCGGCGGCAGCTCTCGGTCCCGGGCGGGGCCACCCTCACCGTGGCCACCTCGGAGGAGGCAGCCCTCGCCTACAACACCGGCGTGGCAGCGCTGAAGGCCAACAACTATATCCTGGCCGAGGCCAAGTTCCGCGAGGCGGTGGAGCACGATCCGGAGCTGCGGCAGGCCTGGGGGGCGCTGGCCGCCGTGCAGGTGGAGCTGGGAAAGGATCGCGAGGCGGCCGAGTCGGCGGAGCGGGCGATCGCCCTTGGCTCCATGGATGAGGCGGTGCTGCTGGCGCGGTGGCAGGCCTACACCAACCTCAAGGACGAGGCGCGCGCCGCCGTGGCCCTGGAGGACATGCAGCGCATCGGCCGGCGCCTGGAGGAGGCGAAGCGGGTGCACAACGAGGCGGTCGCCCTGGCCCGGCGCGGGGACAACGAGGGGGCGTTTGCCCGCTTCCAGACCGCCTTGAACCTCGACCCCAACCTCAAGGAGTCCCTCCTCGGGCTGGCCACCGCCGGGGTCGCCCTCGGCCGGCACGCCGAGGCGGCCACCGCTGCCGAAACTATCCTGAAGACCGACCCCGGCAACGAGAAGGCCATTCGACTGCGCTACAACGCCTGTCTGGGGTTGGGCGACAGGGCGCGCCTAGTGGAAGCTCTCGAGGGCCTCGCCCCCATCGAGCCCGAGGTGGCCTTCAACGGCCTGCTGAAGGTCGCCTTTGACGCCTACGATGCCAACGACCTCCCCCTGGCCAGGGGTGCCTTTGCCAAGGTGGTCCAGCTCCGACCCACCTACCCCCAGGCGCACTACTACCTGGGGCTCATTGCCGTCAGCGAGGGGGCCAGTGCCGCCGCCAGTTCTCACTTCCAGCGTTTTCTGGAACTCGCCCCCAACGATCCGGAAGCCCCTTCCGTGCGCGAGATGCTGGCCCATCTGGCCAAGAGCTGACGCTCGCCGGGGGCGCCCGGGTCATTCCATGAGCGCATGGTCGGTGGCGGGTGTGGCGCCATGCCCGTGCCCCTCGTACCCTCGCCTGACGGTCAGGACCGGGGAGCATGGCCCCGCCCCTTGACAGTTTGCAAAGCTGGTCCACAATGGCTGCGGGAATCTCCCGTGCGAGTGAATGTCTTCACGACGGAGCGGCACGCGGCGAGCGCGAGGACGACGCTCGAAAGAACGGCCACCGCCCGTCCCTGGGCCAGAGCTGCGGTGTGGTTGGAAAGCAGCTTCCCGCCCCGGCTCCGTCGCCCGCCGGGATCGGGCTCGCGGGAGCCTCCACCAGTTCGTGACGATCCATGACGCCATCAACAACTACCCTATTAAGGAGGAGGAGAAACGATGCAAGCGAGATCTGGTAACAATTTCCGCGTCGTCCTGCTCGGCGCCGCGATCCTCGCCGGGCTCGGCCTGGTGATCCCGGCGCTGGCGCAAGAGGAGCAGCCGGCGGAAACCAAGTTCAAGGAAGAGGTCGAGGTCACCGGTACCTTGATCCCCCGTCCCACCCTGGAGGCCCTGAGCCCGGTCACCACGCTGGAAATCGAAGAGCTGAGCTATCGCGGCCTCACCCGTATCGAGGATCTGCTCACCGCTCTGCCGCAGATCTTTGCGGCGCAGAACTCCACCATCGCCAACGGCGCCACCGGGACGGCCACCGTGGACCTGCGCTATCTGGGCACGGTGCGCACCCTGGTGCTCATCGACGGGCAGCGCATGTCCTCGGGTGATGCCTGGGACACCGCCCCCGACCTCAACTTCATCCCCTCGGCACTGGTCAAGAGGGTGGACATCCTCACCGGCGGCGCCTCCTCGGTGTACGGTGCCGACGCCGTGGCCGGGGTCGTGAACTTCATCCTCGACAAGGACTTCGAGGGATTCCGCGGGGGCATCCAGTTCGGCGGCTTCCAGCACACCAACGACAACAAGCTGGCCCGGTCGATGAACGCGGCGCGCGGCTTCAAGGTTCCCGAGGGGGACGCCTGGGATGGTGGTGCCCTGAACGCCAACATCGCCCTGGGCGGCAAGTTCGCCGACGGCAAGGGTCACGCCTCCGCCTACCTGGATTACCGCAAGACCTCGGCGGTGCGCAAGGATCGGCGCGACTACACCAACTGCGCCCCCGGTCTGGGCACCAACGGCCCGATCTGCAGCGGATCGTCTACCATTCCGCTGGGTCGTTTCATCGTCTTCGACCGGGACTACAACTTCATGGGGGATTACACCCTCGATCAGAGCGGCCCGGGCAACACCTTCCGTAATCGCACCGCCATGGACGTGTTCAACTACGCCCCCTACAACTTCATGCAGCGGCCGGCGGAAAAGTACACCGGTGGCGGCTTCCTGAACTACGACTGGAACCGCCACTTCGAGGCGTACGCCAGTATCATGTTCATGGATGACTACACTGATGCACAGATCGCGCCGTCGGGCAACTTCGGCAACACCAGCTTGATCAACTGCGACAACCCGATGTTGTCGCCGCAGCAGCGCCAGCGGCTGTGCACCGATGCCGGCTACGGTCCCACCGACATGGCCAACGTGACCATCCTGCGGCGCAACGTCGAGGGCGGCGCGCGGGTGGCCCAGCTGCGTCACACCGCCTTCCGCATGGTCACCGGCCTCAAGGGCGAGATCAACGACGCCTGGAGCTACAACGTCTTCGGGCTGCACGCCGAGGTGCGCTCGCCGCAGTCGTACAAGAACGACCTCAACGTCATTCGCCTTCAGGACGCCCTCATCGTCGACGGGGATCCCAACGACCCCTCCACCTGGCACTGCCGCTCCGGCAACCCCGGCTGCGTGCCCTGGAACATCTTCAAGATCGGCGGCGTCACCAAGGACGCCTTGGACTACCTGTCCATCCCCCTGGTGCTGGACTCCGGCACCAAGACCGAAATGCTGGGCGCCCGCTTCACCGGCGACATGAAGGAATACGGCTGGGCACTCCCCAGCGCCACCGAGGGGATCCAGCTGGCCCTCGGCACCGAGTACCGCAAGGAGTTCCTCTTCGTCAACCCCGACCTGGCCTACCGCGAGGGGTGGGGCTCCGGCCAGGGCGGCCCGACCGTACCTGTCTCCGGGTCCTACGACGTCAAGGAGGCCTTCCTGGAGGCCCTGGTGCCACTGGTTCAGGGCGCCCCCGCCGCCAAGGACCTGAGCCTGGAGCTCGGCTACCGCTACTCCAAGTACAACACCAGCGGCAACCACCCCACCTGGAAGGCGCAGCTGGGCTGGTCTCCGTCGAGCGACTTCAAGGTGCGCGGCGGTGCCAACCGCGCCACCCGCGCCCCCAACGTGCGGGAGCTGTTCACCCCGCAGGGGCTGGGTCTGGGCGGCAGCCAGGACATCTGCGCCGGTCCGAACCCCACCGCCACCCTGGAGCAGTGCCGTCGCACCGGCGTGACCCCGGCCCAGTACGGCAACATCCTCCCCAACCCCGCCGAGCAGTACAACACCCTGGGCGGTGGTAACCCCAACCTGTCGCCCGAAGTCGCCGACACCCTCACCGCCGGGATCGTCATCACCCCGTCGGCGGTGTCGGGTCTCTCCATGGCCTTTGACTACTTCGATATCGACATCGACAAGACGATCGGCTCCCTGGGCGCCGACGACATCATCAACGCCTGCGCCAACACCGGCGATCCGCGGCTGTGCAGCCTCATCCACCGTGACCGCGCCGGCACCCTGTGGCTCACCCCCGATGGCTACACCATCACCACCAATCAGAACATCGGAAAGCGCAACGTCCAGGGTCTGGATGCCAACCTCTCCTACCTCATGCCCATCGGCAAGAGCCTGTTCACCATCAACATGATCGGTTCCTACCTGCAGAAACAGGCCATTGACAGCGGTCTCTACACGTACGATTGCGTCGGCTACTTCGGCAACCAGTGCGGCATTCCCTCGCCCAAGTGGCGGCACCTCTCCCGCTTTGGCTGGGAAACCGGCAACATCTCCGTGTCCCTCGGTTGGCGCTACATCCACGCCGTCACCAACGATGACGGCAGCCCCAACCCCGCACTGGGCGACCCGGGTAACGTCGCACGTCTGCAGAGGAACGGCATCTACAAGATCCCTGCGCACCACTACTTCGACCTGGCGGCCAGCTACAAGATCGGTGGCGCCATCCAGCTGATCCTGGGGGTCAACAACATCGCCGACAAGGAGCCGCCGCTGGCCCCCGGCATGCAGGACAACGACTACGGCCCGGGCTTCTACGGTACCTACGACCCCTACGGCCGCTACGTGCACACGGCCCTGCAGTTCACCTTCTGAGACCACCTTGCTGTGAATCCGGAACGGCCCCGCAAGGGGCCGTTTCTCATTTGGGCGGGGGGTCCGGCGACCGCCCGCCCGGGCCCCCGTCGCCTCGACCCAGCTCCCTCGAACTGGGGGCTCCGCTCTCCACCCGCCCAGACCCCCTCGCTCCAGCCCCCAGACCCCACGCTCCGGGGAGCCAAGCTCCCCTCCGCTCGCCCCTTCGGCGCGGCGGCAAAGCCGCGCGCGCCTCGAATCTCACCCCCCGACCACTCGCCCACCATCCGTGCCGCTGCGGGGAAAGAATGGTGCAGGGCGGGCGCCCTCGGCCGCCGCCTCCGGAGGACAAAGACCGGCTGTCACTCGGCAGGGGTGAGCTGGCGCTGCGCGCCACTACTCGGGCTCGAAGGACACGGTGACGGGCTCGTCCCCGGGGAGGAAACTCACCAGCACGACCGTGCGCCTGCCCTCGGCGATGAGCACGTCCGTGGTGATCTCCCGCCCCTGCTTGGAAACCACCAGCCTATGCACCCCCGCCGGCACGTGGGAAATGTTCCAGCGACCCCGGCTGGTTTCCGCCGCGCGCCCGAGAAACCGCACGCTGCAGCGGTCCGGCCGAGAGAGCAGGCGCAGCGAGCCCTTTCCCTGGTGGAGCGCCTCCACCCGGCCATCGATGAGGTTGCCGCGTACGGCAGTCCTGACCCCTGCTCGCACGGTGACGACCCCGCGAATCGGCTCGTAGCCGTCCTTGGAGAAGGCGATGGAATGATCCCCGGGGGGCAGACCGGGCACCACCAGCTGGGGCGAGCGCTTGCTGTGGACGGTGCCACCGAGGTCCACGGTGCAGTTCTGGGGGGCCGAGGTGATCACCACCGTGCCCCCTACCGGGTTGTCCTCACCCTCTGGCTCTACCTTTACGCCGCCCTGCGCTGGCGCCGGAACCCATTCGGCTGCTGTGATTTCGATGGGGTGGTCGGGAACCTCCACGCGAAACACCTGGGCCAGGAAGCCGTCCTTTTCCAGGTGCAGCGTGCGCGTCCCGGGGGGAACGTTGACCAGAAACAGGCCATCCTCTCGAGCGGTGGAGATGCCGACCGGACGGCCATCCAGCAGCACCCGCACCCCCGGTTCGCAGAGGATCTGGATATCCCCGGCTGAAAGCAGCGCCGGTGCGGCCAGGAGCAGGGCCAGAACCCAGCCGCGGCGCAGGCCCGCCGGGACACCACGGCCGGGCCGCCGGCAGCCGTGGGGTGAGACCGTCGGGATCGTCCCCGGCACGCTACCCATTCAGCGCTCCTGGGGGCGGGGGGGAGTCCTCTCGTAGACCAGGCGTTCCGCCGTTTCTTTGTCGCGCACCACCTCCACAGCGAGGATCCCGCAGCTCAGGCGCTGCCCGATGTGGGAGTAGGAAAGGTACGCCCCACTGCCCGAGCAGATCCGCGGGAAGGTGCTCGTCAGGGTGATGCCCGTGGCGTGGGTGAGGCCGATGCAGTAGCGGTCCATGGTCAGCAGGAAGTGCTCGCCGCTGCGACCGCGAACGTAGACGTAGCGTTCGTGCAGTGGCGTGAAGCTGCGGGCGTGATCGGTGTTGAGGCAGCCTTCCCGAGCATCGGCGACCACCTCGCCGCGATCTCTGGGCACGCTGGAGGCACACCCTCCGCCCAGGAGCGCCAGCGTGCTGACAACGACCGCCAGCCTCCAACGAGCGCATCTCATCGCGACAGCCCTCGCTCTCCCGGTTCTTGGGGACCGGATGCAGCACCTGCCGTGACTCGTGTTCCCATCCCCTTACGCCACACCCCTGATATAGATGACTATAGCACCGCGCTGCGCAGGTGATCTTGGCCGGACGCAGGTGGAGGGATTCCAAGAGGGCCCCGGGGAGAGCCGCATTGAACTTGACCCCGGGCTGGACAAGTCGTATTCTCCCGGAACTTTGGGGGGGAAACCTCCACCGCAGTCGGGAAGGAGACGCTAGATCGTCTTTCGGGGGCTCGCCCTGAGCTTCCCGACGCGCCAACGAGGGGTTTCCGGCATTGGGGGGTGCGTGTGACGGCGTTGCGTTCCGTGGGGGAAAGACTCGCCCGTTTGGGGCAGGTGCTGGGGGTCAACGCCGTGCCGGTGGCCGGGTTTTTCGGGGCGGGGTGGTCGCAGGCCTCGGCGCTGGCCGTGTACTGGGTGGAGGGAGCGCTGAGCATTGCCTTCGTGGCCGCCAGGATCGCCCTCCACCGGCGCTGGACGCGCAAGGTGGGGCATTACCGGCGCGCCACCTTCGAGCACCAGAAGGGGGAACCCGGGGCCGTCGGGTCGGGCTCCCTTCTCGGCTCGTATCTCTCCGTTGCGATTCCCTTCACGGCCGTGCACGGGCTCTTTTTGGCGATCATTCTTTTTCTCTTTCTCCCGCAGAAGTATCCCGACGCCGCCCGGCTCTCCCTCGCGGATGTTGAGAAGGGAGCCTTCGGGGTTCTTGTCTTTCTCGTCCTGGGGTTTCTCGTCGACCTCGTTGGCCTGCGGCAGCGCACCTTTCGCTCCATCGAGCTGGCCACCGAGCGGGCCATGGGGCGGATCTTCATCGTCCACCTGACGATCTTGATCGGGGTGGCGGCCTCGGTCTACTTCGAGGGGCCAGCGGCGTTCTTCGCCGTCTTCGCCGGCCTCAAGCTCCTCTTCGACCTCGGGGGGCTGCTGCCCCAGCGGGATCGAGAGGCCGCACCACCGGCCTGGGCGCGCTGGCTCGATCGCCTGCCCGCGCCCGACGGGGAAACGTTCTCCGAGCGCTGGAGGAAGGGGCAGGAGGCCGCCGCTGCTCTCCGCGCGGAAAACGAGCTCGTCTGGGCTCCGCCAGCCGGTGCGTGGGAGCAAACGTCGCAATGACACTATCGATCGGCGAGGTGGGGCCAGAGGGCTGAGGCTCACCTGCGCTGCCGCCTCGCCGGGTTGCCGACCCACCCGGCCCCCGGGTCCGTGGGTTCGAGGAGCCGGCCGATTGAGGTCTCTTGACTTTGTTGTCCTTGCGGATTCAGTATGAAGCAGGAGACTACGTCCGTGCCAGGGTTTCACCGGTCGTCCTCGCGACACCGCAGCCTTGCCACCCTGGTGTCTTTTCTCCTCGCGGTCGGTGGGCCGGTTTTCGCGCAGCTCCCCTCCGGCTGGGGGCGCAGCCTGGGTCGGATGGAGGCGCTGCTGCAGAAAGGGGGCAGCTCCAACGCCTGGCGGGCGCAGACGGTGGCGGCGGAGAGCTTCGCTCGCTGGGCCGATGAGGTCGGTCGTGACCCAGGAAACCGCGCGACACTGGCGCGGTTCTTGGCCTTGTGGGCGGTTGCGCTGCACCGCAGCGAAGACCGGGCGCTGGGACGGTGGCGAGCCGCGGAGGCGGCGAGCCTGGATTGGCAGGAGACAGAACGCAGCTTGGCCCCTTTTCCGGAAAAGGATGGCCTTCTTCAGGACCTGGCGCCGGTGGACGTGGCGGCGGCGCTGCGGCAGCTCAACGATCCACCGCCGGGCTCCACCCCGCCCGAGCCGGAAAAGCTGGTACCAGTGTCCACAGCGCTCTCCGCTCGCGCCGGGGAGAGGGGGGGAACCAGCAAGGTGCTGGCGGTGGTGGATCCGGCGGGGTTGGTGGAGCGGCCGATTCTGGTGGAGAGTTCCGGCCACTTGGGGTTCGACCTGGCGGTGATGGATGCCTTGCGGGAGTGGGTGTTTCGGCCCGCCTCCCAGGACGGCAAAGCTGTCGTCGGGATGTACCTGTTGAGCGTGACTTTGCGCTCGGGTGAGTAGCTTTGCGCGGCGAACGCTCACCCGATCGGTGAGGGGAAGGAGGAGCGACGATGGCTGAGCGCAAGCGGTGGTTGGCGGCAATCTCGCTGTTTCTGTGCGCGGGACTGGCGTGGGGCGCCGAGGGGGTTGGCCAGGTATTCGGTCAGCTCGCTCTCCCGGACGGCTCGGCCCTCGCAGGGGTGACCGTGGTGCTCAAAGAAACGGGGGCCAGCCGGACCAGCGGCGCCGACGGGACCTTCCGCTTCGACGGCGTTCCGGCGGGTTCCTACACCTTGGTGCTGAGCCTCGGGGATCGCTCCATCGACATTGCTGTCGAGGTGACCCCGCGCGGCACCGCGGTGGTCCAGCAAACGCTGGCATGGGAACAAGTGGCAGGAGCCGGCAAGGTGGTGTACTCAGCCGGCAGGCAGACCCAACGTCTGGTCGATGCTCCGGCCGCGGCGAGCACCATCTCGTCGGAGGCAATGCTGCTGGAAGCGGCGCCCTGGGATGTGGGCAAGCTGGCGGAGTTCAGTTTGGGGGCTGATTTTTCCTGGAGTTCCCTGGGGGACCTGAACCTCAATACCCGAGGTTTTTCCAGCTCTCTCAACCGGCGGGTGCTGGTGCTCTTCGATGGGCGGGACGCTTCCGATGCCATGATGTCAGCCCAGGAGTGGCACGCCATCCCGTTTGTGGTCAATGACCTGGCGACCATCGAGCTGGTTCGCGGGCCGGGCTCGGCGCTGTACGGGGCCAACGCCTACAACGGCGTTCTGAACATCACCACCAAGGAGCCTCGCTTGAGTCTGGGGGGCGACCTGATTCTGGCCGGGGGTGAGTTGGGCTCGGCGCTCGCCCAGGCTCGCTACGCCGCCTCGTTGGGCGGCGACTGGTACCTCAAAGTCTGGGGGGGCTACGAACGCCGCGATCAAACCAGTACGAGCCGGGTCAGCCGCGTTGAGTATCCCGGAGTGCCGACGGAGGCAGCCGCCATAACGCCCGACGACGTCAACCGGGTTGCCGGCGGTGTTCGCCTGGACAAGTATTTCGAGCGCGGCCGAGTGCTGACCCTGGAGGCGGGGACAGCGAGCATGGAAGGTCCTGTGTTTCAGACAGGCATCGGTCGCATTCACGTGCTCGACTCCAAACGCCCGTACGCCCGCCTCAATTTCAACACCGGCGGCTTCAACCTGCTCGCCTGGTGGGACAAGCGTGACGCCGAGCAGCGCAGCCTGCCTGCCGGCGGCTTGTTGTACGTTGACGCCTCCAAGTGGGAGGTCGAGGTCCAGGGCAACACCCGCTTCGCCCGTGAACGGGGCCGGGTGATCGGGGGGGCGTCGTACCGCGGCATGGAGGTCGACTCGGCCGCCCCCAGCGGTCAACAGACGATCATCGCGGCCCCTCGCTCCGACCACAGCGCCGCTGTCTTCGCGCAGCTGGACTACGAGATCACTCCCTTCCTGCACGGTCTCGTGGCGGTGCGGGTGGATGACGGTTCTCTCATTGACCGCCAGGTCTCTCCGAAGGCCTCGCTGGTGTACCGCCTCACCCGCGATCAATCTCTGCGCTTGAAGTTCGATCGCGCCTTCCAGACGCCCAACTACCTCGAGCGCTTTCTGGCCATTCCCGCCGGCCGCCCCGTGGATCTCTCGGCCATCGAGAGCGCCCTTGCACCACTACTGGGGGGCACCTCGCTGGGGTTTGCGAGCATTCCCGCCTTCGCCCTGGGGAACCAGCAGCTGGACGTTGAAAAGGTCACGTCCTACGAGATCGGTTACACCGCCCTCATTGGTGCACGAGCACTCCTGGGCGCCAGCTACTTTCGCAGCCGCCTGGAGGATTTCGTCAGTGAGTTGCGGCCGGGGGTGAATCCCGCCTACGGGCCGTACCGGCCGCCTGCCACTCTCCCGGTGGCAGTGCAGCAGGCCATCCTCGCGGCGCTGCGCCAGAATCTCCCTCCCAGCGTTTTCCTGGCCATGACCAACCGGCCCGACGGTTCGCCCATGTTTGCCTACTCTTACACCAACTTCGGCAAGGTGGATACCCAGGGTGTGGAGGTGGAGCTGGTCCTGTACCCCCACATGGACGTGGAAATGGCGGTTGCGTACGCCTATCTCGACTACGACGTCAAGGAAGGGGTCGGTGCCGCCGAGCTCCTTCCCAACTCCCCCAAGCATCGCGCCTCCATGTCCCTGAGTTATCTGGGACGGGGCTGGAGGAGCAGCGTCAAGGTTCGGTGGGTGGATGACTTCCGGTGGTCGGCGGGGGTTTTCGACGGGATGGTGGACTCCTACGCGGTTGCCGATCTGGCGTTGATGGTTCGACTGGGAGGCAATTTCTGGCTGGGGGCCCATGTCCTGAACCTGCGGGACGACGACCACATCGAAACCTTCGGGGGTGACCGCGGGCAGCGTCGTGGACTGCTCACCCTGGGGGTGGGGTTTTAGGAGGCGCTGGTGCACCGCTGGCACCCCGGGTCGGCCCCCTCACGCGGCCCATACCGGCGGTAGCTAGCGCTCGGTCGGCCGGCGGGCGCTCTGGGCTGCCGCTTCGGCGAGCTGCTCGATCAGCGCCAGGGGGATCGCCGCTGTGCCGGTGACTTCGCGTTCGCTCTGGGTGATGCGCACCTGGCGAAGCACCTCCAGAAGCTCGGGGTAATGCCCCTGTGCCGAGAGCCGCAGGGCAGCCACCATCCCCTTGGCGGCGTCGTGGAGGAGCTCGGCGTTCTCGGGGGCGTCGGCGCGGGCCCAGCCGGAGAGCTCCAGGGCCTCGCCCAGACGGGCGTGCATGATCATGCGCTCGACGGCGCGCGAGGCGGAGAGCAGGCCGCGCATGGCTTCGGGAGCACCGTCGATCACCTGCGGGTTTTGCCGCAGCGCCGGCGGGATGTCCACAACCAGCCAGGAGGTGGCGGTCGGATCCAGCCGGCCAGCGGCGCGCTCCACCCGCACCACCCCGGCGCCCATGGTGGCGCCGCTGGCGGCGGCCAGGACCGAACGCTCGTCGCCCACCACCACCAGGTGATCGAAGAAGGCCATCAACGGGGCGTCATCGGTTTCTTCCGAGGTGCGCAGCAGCGGGTAGGACATCCCGGGGACGAGGGTGGCGCCGCGCCTGGTGAGGGCAGCGCTCATGGCGGTGGGGTTGAAGGAGCCGCCGAGGAGGAGCACCCAGGAATCCTCCTCGCCGGGTCGGTCGACGGCGGCCAATACCGACGCATCCACATCCCGCAGGGGATCGAGCCCCAGCTCCTCGAGCAGCGCCTCAGCCTCGCTACCCCGCCCCGTCCAGGGGGCCTGGTGGTTGGCCAGCCACGCCTGCACCGCCGGATGGGAGCGCAGGGCGGCGACATGGATCCCCATCACCACCTGGGCGTCCGGGGGGGTGAGACGGGCCAGGTCGGCGGGGGTCGGCGCCGCCGGCACGGCTGCCGTGGCGGCGAGCAGCAGCGAGCAGGTGAAAGCGAGCATCATGCACCTCCTAGTAGTTCTTGCGGTTGAAAGCGATGACACCGAGCAGCAGACAGACGATCCCGAAGGCCGCGGTGGTGAGCGCCGCAGTCACGCCCACCGAACCCTCGCCTACCACCAGGCGGGTCATGTCGCGGCCCAGCTCGGCGGTCTTGGGCAGTGCCCAGAAGAGGGCGTGCACCAGGGCGGCCGCCCAACGCGAGTCCACCGCCGCGGCGATGCGCTCGTGGGCCACCAGGGGCAGGGAGATCACGTACAGGCCGTACGGCACCATGATGGACAGGGGCGTGGACCCGGAGAGCACGCCGATCAGGAACATCAACCCGAGAAACGACAGGAATACCAGCAGGATCACGGCTCCGGCGAGGAGGAAGCGGGGGTTCCACACCCCGGTCTTGAGGGAGATGATGGCAAAGACCCCGCCGCACAGGTAAAGAAGATTGGCCACCACCAGCGTCACGCCGCCGGCAAAACGACCCAGCAGCACGTGGGTGCGGCCGATGGGGCGGGTGAGGTAGAGGTCGACGGTCCCCCGCTTGACCAGGTTGGGCACCAGCGAGCCAGTGGCGAACACCGCCAGGAAGATGCCGAGGCCGTAGAGCATGGCGGCAAACGCCGCCTGGCCGTGGACCACCACCTGCTGGATGGGCGTCTCGCCACGGGGCAGGACGAACTCCTGGCCAAAGAGGCTGCCCGCCGCCAGGGCACCGTCCACGATGTCCAGATTCAGAGCGAAGGCGAGGGTGAGGAGGAACAGCGTGGAAGCTATGGCAAAGCCCAGGAAAGTGAAACGGGCAAAAGCCTCTCGCCAGGTGTCGGCGATCAGGGCCCAGGTCTTCATGACCTCACTCCGGTGATGCCGACCGTTGCCACCGGCGCGGCTGCGCTTTCGTCCTTGAGCAGGGTGACGAAGACCTCCTCGAGGTCCGATCCGAGGGGTGCCAGCTCGGCAATCAGACCGCCCTGGCGGCGCAGTTCGTCCAGCAGGCGGTTGAGGGACTCCAGATCGGCCACCGCCGCCTCGAGGTGACCGTTGCTGGCAGCCAGCTCGACGCCCGGGAGGACTGGCAGGGGCCAGGCGGGAGCCTGGGCCAGCCGCAGCCGGAAGCGCAGGGCGGGCCGGGTGAGCGCTTCCACCTTGCCCTCCCGCACGATGCGGCCATCCTTCAGGATCGCCACCCGGTCGCAGGTGCGCTCCACCTCGGAGAGCAGGTGGGAGTTGATGAAGATCGTCGTGCCCCGCGCCCGGGCGGCCAGCAGCACCTCGCGGATGTGGCGGCGGCCCAGCGGATCAACGCCGTCGGTGGGTTCGTCCAGGAACAGCAGGTCCGGCTCATCCAGAAGCGCTGCGGCTAGCCCCAGTCGCTGGGTCATCCCCTTGGAGTAGCGCCCGATGCGGTCCCTCGCCCGGTCGGCGAGGCCCACCAGCTCCAGCAGCTCGGGGATGCGCCGCCTTAGCGTCGCCTCCTCGAGTCCCGCCAGCCGGCCAAAAAAGTGCAGCGCCGAGACCCCGGTGTGGTAGGCGGGAAAGCGATGCCCCTCGGGCAGGTAGCTTACTCTGAGGCGGGCGGCGGGGTGGCTCGGGTCGAGCCCGCGCAGGCGCACCTGTCCCCGGGTGGGGCGCGACAGCCCCAGGCACACCTTCACCAGGGTGGTCTTGCCGGCGCCGTTGGGTCCGAGCAGACCGTACGCCTCACCTCGCTCCACCGTCAGGGAGACGCCGTCCAGGGCCACCAGGTGTCGGCGCAGACGGCGGAACTCCTTGTGGACGTCCAGGATCTGGAGGGGCGCCGGCGTGCTCATCACCTCAGTTCTACGAAAGCTGCAGCGCGATTGTTCCGACTCTCCATGCCCATGCCCGTAACCGTGTCGGTGTCCGTGTCCGTGCCCGTGACCGCGGTGCTGGAACTCCCCCCACCGTTGCCTGTTCGACGGGTCATGGCGGCTGCACGGAGCGGCAGTCGTGGATTCCGGCGTCTGCTATCCTGCCCCGGCGAGAGTGCCGTGCGCTGCCCGAAGTGCGACTCCCCCCGCATGCATCGCTCTCGGCCGCGCTCCCGGCGGGAGCGGCGCCTGCGCTTTTGGCTACCCGTGCGGCACTACCGCTGCCATCGTTGCAACCACCGGGTGGTGCGGGTCACCGTGCGGGCGGTGGGAGAGAGCCTGTTCCGGTACGCCTGCCTGAGCGTCGCCGCCGTGGCCGCCTGGTGGGGCTTTCGCGCCCTTTTCACCACCCTGCTGCGCCTGCGGTTTTGAGGAAGGCCGAGATGGGGCTAGACTGGTACATCAAGGGGGGCTTTCCCATGGCCGAGCTTGTGCGAACGTACCGGCGGCGGGGTCAGTTCACCCTAAGTGCCGTGGGGGAAGAGACGGTGCTGGTGCCGGAGGAGGGCGGCGCCGCCGGGGAGGACTCCGTGTACGCCCTCAACGAAGTCGCCGCCGCGATCTGGCAGCTCATCGAGCCCGGTCGGGACGCCGCCGAGATCGGCCGCCGGATCGCCGAGGAGTTCGACGTCAGTGTGGAGAGGGCCAGCGAGGACGTGGCCGACTTCCTGGCCGTCCTGGCGGAAAAGGGGCTCGTCGAAGAAGTGTGAGACGCGGTCGCAGAGTCAGCAGTGACGGTGGGTCGCGCCGCCCGGCCGCCGTGGACTCGGGGGCGGGCTCTTGACGCTGGTGCGTTCCTACGCTAGGCTGTCGATGGGAATCTAAGATGGTCAGGAAACTCGTAATTGGCAGCTGCCCGCCCACCCATGCGCCGCTGGAGGTGCGGGCCCGGTCACGGAAGGGGGTCGAGGGAATGGCCAGCGTGAAGACAAACCGAGGACCGATGGGCACCAGAGTGAGTATGCCTGGCCGCTGGGCACTTTTCGTTCTCGCGGCGGGGCTGGTGGCGGCGCCGGTGCGGGGGCAAACTCACGTGGTGACGGTGCACTCGACCGCCTCGGCGGCCACGGACAGCACGGGCGCAACATCCTTGAGTATTCCCTTCACCATGCCTACCAACGGCACCGGCCCGGGGACCTACGTGTGCAAGCACCCGGCCCTGGTGGTGGGGGTATCAACTCTCCGCAATGGGGGTAACGCCGCCCAGGTGACCTCGGTGGTGTGGGATCCCGATCCTCCCGGTGCTCCAACGTATGCACTGGAATTTCAAACCACCCAGGTCTCCGTGAGCGCCGACAGCGGCAGAAAGCGCACGGAGATGTTCCTGCGAACCACGCTCGTACCGGACACTTTGGTTCCTATTCCCGACGGAGCAGGAAACATCGTGATTACCTCGCCCGTCACCCAGGAAATGGCCGCTGGCGTGGTCCTGGCGTGCGCCGTGGATCAGGGGGACCCTACCACCGGTGCCAGCTCGGGGCGGTCCGGGGCAACGGAGTCCACAGGCACAACCATTACCTTGACCACGATCATCAACGGTCTGACGGTGGATATTCTGGCTGTCGAAGGAAACGTTGCCGTCAGCGCTGCCAGCCCCTCGCGGACGAATCAATGGAATGTGACGTCGGGTTCCTCGGGGACCGACGTGCGGGGCTACGGTTCGACGTACGCCCCGACTGGAAGCTCGACGACGCTGAATTATACCCTTGACACTGCTGACCACTGGGTGGTGTCTGCGGTCGGGTTGCGCCCCGCCGGCCTCACCTCCGAGGAGGTGAGTGAGTTTGCGGCGGCGCCGGCGGGCGGCGGGGTGGAGCTGTCCTGGCGGGCCGGATGGGATGCCAGCACCCTGGGGTACCGGATCTGGCGGGAGTGGGGCGGGGAGCGCACCCTCGTCACCCCGGAGGTGATCGCTGGTTCCTTCCTCCTCCACGGCCGGGAGAGGCTGGAGGCGGGCCACTCCTTCGCCTGGCGGGACGACGGCGGGCGGCCGGGGGACCTCTACCTGCTGGAGCGCCTGGGGCTGGATGGCCGCACCGAGGTGGTGGCCAGCGCCCGCAGCTCGGGGCGGGAGGTGCGCCGCACCCTGCGCCCCTCCTCCCCCACGCTGGGGGCGGTGGCGGCCGCCGTGGCGCCGCCGGCGCGGGTGCGCCCGTACATCCCCGGCTCGACCCCGGCAGGCAGCGGCCCCGAGTCGGAGGCCACGCAGTTCTGGCTGGCCGGACAGCCGGCGGTGAAGATCGGGGTGCGGGAGACCGGCTGGTACCGCATCCCGGCGCTGGACCTCGTGGCGGCGGGGATGCCGCTGGAGGTGACGGCCCTGCCGCGGCTGCGCCTGTTTGCCGACGGCCAGGAGGTGGCCATGCGGGTCACCCCGGGACGCTCGGGGCAGCGCCTGGACGCGGATAGCGCCATCGAGTTCTGGGGGGAGGGGCTGAACTCTCCCCACGCCGACGCGCGGGTGTACTGGCTGGTGCTGGACGGCCGCCTGGGTCGGCGCATCGCCGAACCCGGGGCCAGCGCCATGGGGGGCGGCGAGCTGGGCGTCTTTTCCTCCCGGGTGGAGGTGCGGGAGCGGCTGGTGTACGTGCCGGCGGTGCGCAACGGCGAGGACGAGAACTTCTTCGGGCGGCTGCTGGCGGTGGGCAAGGACGTGACCTTCCCGCTGTCCACCCCGCACCTGGCCCCGGTGCCCTCCTCCCGGGCCACCCTGGAGCTGGCGCTGCAGGGGCTGAGCGAGGGGGAGCACCGCATCGCCGTGCAGCTCAACGGCACCCCCCTGGGCACCGTCAGCGGCTCCGGCAGCTCCCCGTTCAAGGCCTCGTTCATCGTCTCCCCCGAGGCGCTGAGGTCGACGGGGGCCAACGAGCTGGTGCTCACCAACCAGTCGGGGGAGAAGATCGTCAGCATCGTGGACACGGTGGCGCTCACCTACCCGCGGCTGACGCGGGCCGTGGGCAACGAGCTGTACATCCCCGGCGTCAGCTGGCCGGCGGGGGGGTTGCTGCTGGGCGGGTTCGAGCAGGCCGGGGCGCGGGTGTTCGACGTCACCGATCCCCGCAACCCGGTGGAGCTTGCAGTTCGTCCGGTGAGCGACGGTTCGACCCACGGGGTGGCGGTGCAGCCGCGGGGCGGGCTGCGCACCCACACGGCGCTGTACGCCGCCGCGCCGGAGCAGCTGCGCCGGCCGGCCTTCCTGCGCCTGAACCGGCCCTCCCAGCTGCACGCCGCCGGCAACGCCGCCGATGTCATCGTGGTGGCGGGGGAGGGGCTCCAAGGGGCGCTGGCGCCGCTGGTGGAGGCGCACCGCCGCCAGGGCCTGGCGACCATGGTGGTGGAGGTCGAGGACGTCTTTGACGAATTCTCCGGCGGCAGCGTCAACCCCTGGGCGCTGCGCCGCTTCTTCCAGCGCGCCGCCACCTCCTGGCAGGGCAAGCCGTCCTACGTCCTGCTGGCCGGCGACGGCAGCTACGACCCCCGCGACTATCTGGGGCGAGGGGGGAACCTGGTGCCGGTGGCGCTGGTGGACACGGAGGTGTTCGAGACCGCCTCCGACGACTGGTTCGTGGACTTTGACGGCGACGGCGTGGGCGAGCTGGCCATCGGGCGCCTGCCGGCCTCCAGCAAGGACGAGCTGGCGGTGATGGTGGACAAGATCCTGCGCTACGAGGCGGCGCAGCGGCAGCCGCTGCGCGCCCTGCTGGTGGCGGACGAGCCGCTCCTGGAGGCCTTCTCGCAAGTCAACGAGGAGCTGGTGGAGCAGCTTCCGACCGGAACTCTCGCCGAGTACATCGACGTGGAGCGGGAGGGGGTGTTGCCGGCGCGGGCGCGGCTCTTGGACGAGCTGGCGCGGGGCTGGGATCTGGTGCACTACTCGGGGCACGGCACGGTGGACCGCTGGCGCCAGGGGGTGTTCACCGTGGCCGATGCCTCTGCCCTCCCGGCGGGGCGGCCGCCGTGGGTGCTCACCATGGCCAACTGCCTGAGCGGCATCTTCCAGGAGCCGCTGCTGGCGGGGCTGGGGGAGCAGCTGCTGCGCGCCCCGGGCGGGGCGGCCCTGGTGTGGGCCTCCACCGGCTCCACCTCCGCGCCGCCCCAGAAGCGCCTGCTGGCCGCCTTCCTGGCCGGCGCCTACGGGGCACCGGCGGCGCGGGTGGGGGATGCGGTGCGCGCCGCCAAGGCGGGGGTCACCGAAAGGGATGTGCGACTGACCTGGGTCCTGCTCGGGGACCCCACCATGCGGTTGCGGTGAGCGGCGGATGCGAGGAGGGTTGCGAGCCATGGCCACAACACAGCTGCCCCGGGCGAGGAAGGACGGATTGCTGATCACCCGCATGGAAAGCGGCGAGGTGGTCGTCTACGACCGCTCCCGCGACACGGTGCACTGCCTGAACCCGACGGTGGCGGACATCTGGGAGGCCTGCGACGGGTCGCGCACGGCGGGCGAGGTGGCGGGCCTCGTGGCCCGACGCCACGGGCTACCGGCGGCCGACGACGCCGTGGTGCTGCTGGGGCTTAAGGAACTCGAGACGGCGCACCTGCTGGAGGGGGAGGGGGAGTGGACGGGAGTGTCGCGCCGGCAGGTGCTCAACCGCATTGGCCTCGGGGCCGCCGCGGCGGCCCTGCTGCCGGTGATCACCACGGTGGTGGCGCCGACGCCGGCAGAAGCGGGTACGGGCCTCCCCCAGGGCGCCTCGTGTACCTCCGGTTACCAGTGCCTATCCGGGATTTGCATCGGCGGAGTCTGCCAGTAAAAGGCGTGGCGACGGTTGTGGTGACCGGCCCCGCGCTGCGGGGCCGCACTGTACTTACTGCCGCACCGCCCGGCGGAGGCTGCGCCAGATGGCGGTGAGGCGGGCGCTGGCGGTGCCGCCAGGGGTGGCCAGCTGGTGCACCGTCTCTTCGGCGGGCCACAGCACCTGACCCACCGAGCGCCACCCCAGGCGGCTGGGGCGGCAGGCCAGGAGCCGGGCCAGGACCAGTAGCCCCAGGGGGGTGGCGTCCTCTCCCCGCCGGGCGAAGTGGGACGCCGCCAGGCGCTCCGGGGCCCGGAGGCAGGCCAGCAGCCGCCTGGCAACCTCGCCGCAGGTGGAGTCACCCCACAGGCGGGCCGTCTGCCACGCCGACAGCGCCACCGGCAGCTGCACCGCCCACCTCTGCGCCAGGTGGACCGCCTCCGCGGCGAACCGGGTGCCGGCTGACGCGGCGAGGCGCTCCAGGTCGCGCCACCCCGCCATGGGGCGGGGGCGCACCGGCTGCCAGGCATGCACGGCGGCCAGGAGGAACGCCCACGCCAGGGCGGGGCGCCGCGCCGTGGCCCCCCAGGAGGGGTGGGGCTCGGATTCCGCCACCAGGGTGTCCCCCATGGCGGCGGGCATCCACCCCCACAGCCGGTAGTGGAGCTCCACCACGAGGCCGCTCCCCCGCCCCGCGGTGACCACGTAGCGCTCTCCGCCCAGGAGCGCCTCGGCGTCGAAGGGTTGGCCACCCTCCTCCAGCCATCCCAGTCCTTTGAGGCAAGTGAGGGCCCGGCCCAGGTCGGCACCCTGGACGAGGATGTCCACGTCGGTGAAGACGCGCTCCCAGGGGTGGGCGTACACCCGCGAGGCCAGGTCCACCCCCTTGATCAGGACCCAGGGGACGCCGGCGTCCCCGAAGGCCTGGCCCGCCTTGCGCAACTCCTGGTTGACCAGGAGGTTCCGCCCGGTGGCCCAGTACAGCTCGCGGTCCAGGGTGGCGGGGTAGGAGCGCAGGCCGGCGCGGCGGGAGGCCAGCGCCAGGGCCGGGGCGAGGCGGTGGGCAGCGGCGAACTCGGCGACGTCGGGCCAGGCGAGCACCTGGTGGAGGGCGTCCGGCTCCCCGGCCAGCGCCCTGGCGAGCAGATGCTGGCGCTCATCCACCGGCGGCCCTCCACCCAGCCAGCTGGCGAGCGCCGCCGCCGGCGGCGAATTGACTTTTCCGCCCGTCTCCGTACCCTTGCTGGCCAGCTGGATCACTCCTGCCCTTCTCCCCCGCAGAGCATACCCGGGTCGGCGCCGGGAGGAGGCGGCGAGCAGGCGAGGACGGAACGATGCGCGAAGGCGGCGGCGAGCACCGCAGGTACCCCCACTACCAGCGCCCCTCCACCTGAATGGTGAAGATCGACCGCCTCGGGTGGGCGGCGGGCTTTTCCATCGATGCCTACGGGGTGACCATCGGGGTGCGGGCCACCGACGGGCGGGTGCTGGAGCGCCTTCGGCAGGCTGTCCCCTTCGGCGCCCGGCCCTCCCGGCGGCGGCGGGTGGACTACCTCTATTCGGTGGTGGTGGGCAGCCTGGACGCCGGGGCGCGGCCGCGCCGCTTCCACCTGGTCTACTCCGACCTCAGGAAGCTGGTGCGCACCCTGGACCTCGAGCAGGTGGTGGAGGCGCTGGAGCAGGACATGACCCTGGAGATGGGCGCCCGCACCCGCCGGTGGGTGTTCGTGCATGCCGGCGTGGTGGCCTGGCGGGGGCGGGCGCTGCTGCTGCCCGGGCGCAGCTTCGCCGGCAAGTCCACCCTGGTGGAGGCGCTGGTGCGGGCGGGGGCGGTGTATTACTCCGACGAGTACGCGGTGCTGGACCTGGAAGGTCGGGTGCACCCCTACCCCCGGCCGCTGTCCCGCCGCGCCGCCGGGGAGTTCAAGGGGCGGCCGGTGGCTCTGGCTGCCCTGGGCGGGGAGGCAGGCGATCGACCTCTGGAGGTGACCGCCGTGGTGTTCACCCACTTCCGGGAGGGGGCGAGGCCGCGCTGGCGCGCCCTGTCGCCGGGGCAGGGGCTCCTGGGTCTGGTGGAAAACGCCGTGGCGGCGCGCACCCGCACCGAGCTGGTCATGCCGGTGCTCATGAAGGTGGCGCAGGGGGCGGCGCTCTTCAAGGGGGTGCGTGGCGAGGCGGCGGAGGTGGTGCCGCGGCTGCTCAGGCTGCTGGAGTGACCGCGGTGCCCCCCCAGGGCGGCAAGTCCCCCCTCTCTGGTCAGTCGGGTAGCTGACGGGTGGCGCCGGCTGGCTCACACGACACTTGCGCTCGGCAGAGATTTCGCTCGGATGGGATGCCCTGGAGCCAACGCGGGGACTCGAACCCCGGACCTAGTGATTACGAATCACTTGCTCTACCGGCTGAGCTACGTTGGCTCTCCGGACGTGAAAATGTAGCACAGGCCGGGGCGGTCGCCAAGGCGTCGCGTGACGCGGCGGGAGCCCTTCCATCGTGCCCTGCCAGGCGGCGGGGCGGGGTTGACAGCCCGCGAAGAGGTTCTATACTTACCGGTAGGTAAATTCGGTGGGCCAGGCGCCCGCCGGACGCCAGGGGGGCGGATGGATCAAGAGGTGCAAGAAATGATGGGCGCGGCGGTACCCGAGGAGGGGGTCCGCCAACGCCTGCTGGAAGCGGCCATCGAGCTGTTCGCCCGCAAGGGGTACGCGGCCACCAGCGTGCAGGAGATCGTGGCCGCCTGCGGGGTGACCAAGCCCGTTCTTTACTACTACTTCGGCAGCAAGGAGGGGCTTTTCGCGGAGATCATGAACGAGGCCCTGCGCCGGTTTGAGGCGACCATCGTCGGGGCCCTCGACGCCGAGGGCGGCGTGCGCGGTCGCATCACCCGCCTGCTGGACGCGGTGTTCGCCCTGATCCTCGACAACCTCGAGCTCACCCGGCTGGCCCACGCGCTCTACTTCGGGCCGCGGCAGGACGGGCCGGTGTTCGATCTCGAAGTGTTTCACGAGCGTCTGCAGCGCGTCGTGCGGGACCTGGTGGCCGAGGGACAGGCCAGCGGCGAACTGCAGGGAGGCGAGCCGGAGGCGGTGGCGATGGCGCTGCTGGGCGCCCTGGACATTGCCGAGGGGATTGCCCTCTGCCACCCCGACTGGGGGTTCGGGCGGGAGCAACTGGGCAAGGTGCTGGACGTCATTTTTGAGGGGGCGCTGGCCTCGGGCCAGCACGGATGAACGTGGAGGGGGTCCTGGCATGCGTCGAACAGTGGCAGTGATGGTTCTGGTGGGTCTGACAGCTGGCGGATGGGGGTGTTCGCGCGCGGGGGAGGGGGTGCCCAGGGAGCAGGGGCGGCCGTCGGTGGCGGTGGAGGTAGCGCCAGTGGTGGCTGGGGAGCTTTCGGAGGTGATCGAGGTGGTGGGCACGCTCACCCCCAAGTTCTCCGCCGAGGTGCGCTCGGAGTTCACCGCGGTGGTGAGGGAGGTGTACGTCACCGAGTGGGTGCCGGTGCGGCGGGGAACGCCCCTGGCCCGCCTGGACACCTCCGAGGGGGAGGCGCACCTCCAGGCTGCCCGCGCCGCCCTGCTGGAGGCGCAGGTGCGGGAGGCGCAGGCGGTGCGGGAGCTGGCGCGGGCGGAGCGGCTCAAGGACGTCGGGCTCCTGACCCCCCGGGGTCTGGAGGAGGCCCGCACCGCCCGGGAAGCGGCGACCGCCGGAGTGGCCGCCGCCCAGGCGCAGCTGGCCCTGGTACAGGTTCGCCTCGACAAGGCGGTGCTGCGCGCCCCCTTCGACGGGGTGGTGGCCAGGCGCTGGGTGAGCCCCGGGGATCTGGTGGAGAACATGGGCAGCCCGCGCCCCCTGTTCACCATCGTCGACCCTCGGGTGCTGGAGCTGACGGCCACCGTCCCCTCCTCGTCCCTGCCCAGGCTGGCGGTGGGGCAGGCGGTGGAGTTCACCACCGACGCGGTGCCCGGGCGCACCTTCACCGGCACCGTCTCCCACATCAACCCGGTGGTGGAGGCCACCAGTCGGTCGGTGCAGGTGATCGCCGAGGTCGCTAACGCCGACGGCGCCCTGCGCGGCGGGTTGTTCGTCAAGGGGCGTATCCGCGGCGCGGCGCGGGAGGCACTGCTGGTCCCCAAGACCGCCCTGCGGGAGTGGAATGCCGAGAAGGGGGCGGGCGAAGTGCTGGTCGTTGTCGACGGCACGGTCCGCCGGCGCGCCGTCGTCACCGGCGCCTCCCGCGCCGACGCGGTGGAGGTGCTGGAGGGGGTGTCCGCCGGGGAGGAGGTGGTCACCCGCGGGGCCTTCAACGTCCAGCCCGGGGACCGCGTCACGGTGGTGGGGCAAGCTGCGCCCCCGGCCGCCTGAGCGTTCCACTCCCCCACGCCAGGTCACGAGGAGACAATCCATGTTCCTGTCCGATCTTTCCATCAAGCGGCCGGTGCTGGCCACCGTGTTGATGCTGAGCCTGGTCACCCTCGGGGTGTTCTCCTACCGCCGGCTGGCGGTGGACCTCTACCCGGACGTGGAGCTGCCGTTCATTTCGGTCATCACCGTCTACCCCGGCGCCTCCCCGGAGAGCGTGGAGCGGGAGGTCTCCAAGCCCATCGAGGAGGCGGTCAACCCCATCGCCGGGGTGCGCAAGGTGGGTTCCATCTCCCGCGAGGGGGTTTCCCAGGTGTGGGTGGAGTTCGAGCTGGGCGTGAAGGTCAACGACGCCGCCCAGGAGGCCCGCACCAAGGTGGCGGCCATCCGCGGCGAGCTGCCCCAGGGGATCGAGGAGCCGGTGGTGGAAAAGATGGATGTCACCGGCCTGCCGGTGGCCTCCCTGGCGGTGCGCTCGCAGACGGTGCCGGCGCGGGAGCTCACCACGCTGGTGGAGAAGAAGATCCAGCGGCGCCTGCAGTCCATCTCCGGGGTGGGCAAGGTCGACCTGGTGGGGACCGCCCGCCGCGAGGTGACGGTGGAGCTGGACCCCGCCCGCCTGGAGGCCCTGGGGATGGGGGTGGACGAGGTGGTCGCCGGGCTGCAGGCGGAAAACCTCAACACCCCCCTGGGACGCCTGAGGAACGGCGGCAGCGAGGCGCCCCTGCGCATCGACGGCAAGCCCCGGGAGGTGGAGGAGCTGGCTCTCCTCACCATCGCCCGGCGGGGGGGGCGGCCGGTGCGGCTGGGGGAGGTGGCGCGGGTGATGGACGGCGTCGAGGAGCAGCGCTCCCTGGCGCTGGTCAACGGCGAGCCGGGCATCGGCCTCGACGTGCTCAAGCAGTCGGGGGCCAACGTGGTGGCGGTGGTGGACGCGGTGAAGGCCGAGATCGCCCGCCTGGAACAGGAGCTGCCGGCCGGGGTGCGCGTCGAGCTGGTGCGGGACGGCTCCACCTGGATCCGCGACTCGGTGCACGACGTGCAGGAGACCCTGATCCTGGGCGGCATCCTCACCGTGCTCATCGTTTTCATTTTCCTGAACTCCTGGCGTTCCACGGTGATCACCGGCCTCACCCTGCCGATCTCGGTGATCTCCTCCTTCATCATCATGAACTTCGCCGGCATGTCCCTGAACGTCATGACCCTGATGGCCCTCTCCCTGGCCATCGGGCTGCTCATCGACGACGCCATCGTGGTGCGGGAGAACATCGTGCGGCACCTGGAGCGGGGGGAGGACCACTTCACCGCCGCCCGCCACGGCACCGCCGAGATCGGCCTCGCTGTGCTGGCCACCACCATGTCCATCGTCGCGGTGTTCGTGCCGGTGGCCTTCATGAAGGGGGTCGTCGGCCGCTTCTTCTACCAGTTCGGCATCACCGTGGCCTTCGCCGTGCTGGTGTCGCTGCTGGTGGCCTTCACCCTGGACCCCATGCTGTCCTCCCGCTGGCACGACCCGGACATCGAGCGCAAGGGCAAGCGGGGCTGGCTCAAACGGGCCCTGGACCGCCTCAACACCGCCTTTGACCGCACCGCCGACCGGTACCGGGGGGTGATCGCCTGGGCCCTCGATCACCGCCGCACGGTAATGACCGCCGCCACCGCTGCCTTCCTCGCCGGGGCGACGCTGTTCGCCCTGCTGCCCAGCGAGTTCTTCCCGGCCGCCGACCAGGGGGAGTTCCAGCTCTCCCTCACCACCGCCCCGGATGCCTCGATCCAGGAGAGCGAGAATCGTCTGCGCGCCGCCCTGGCCATCCTGGAGAACACCCCCGAGGTGGCCTTCACCTACGCCACCATTGGCGCCGGCGACACCGGCACGGTGCGGGACGTGAGCATCTACGTCAAGCTCCTGCCGCGGCGACAACGCCAGCACGCCCAGGCCGAGGTGCAGCGGCAGGTGCGCCAGCGCCTGGAGCGGGAGGTGGCGGGGGTGCTCATCTCCTTCACCGACCCGGGCCGGCTTGACACGCGCAAGCCCCTCATGGCGCTGGTGCGGGGCGAGGACGTCGCGACGCTCAAGGAGATCGCCGCCCGCCTGAAACGGGAGATGTACGCCATCCCCGGCCTGGTGGACATCGACATGTCCCTGGAGCACGACACCCCCGAGTACCGGCTGGTGATCGACCGGGAGCGGGCGCGGGACGTGGGGCTGGCCACCGGGGCGGTGGCCCGCACCCTGGCGGTGCTGGTGGGGGGGCAGGCGGTGACCACCTACGAGGATCCCGACGGCGACGCCGTGGACGTGCGCCTGCGCCTGCCGGCGGAGGGGCGTCGGGCCCCCGAGCAGGTGGAGGCCCTGCACCTGACGGTGCCCGACGGGCGCGGGGGGGTGGCCCTCGTCCCCCTGGCCCAGCTGGCGCGCCACGAGCGCCGCTCGTCGCCTTCGGAGATCGTGCGGGAGCAGCTCACCCGCCAGGTGGTGGTGTCCGCCAACCTGGACGGAGTGCCGCTGGGCACGGCGGTGGCGCGGGTGCGGGCGCTGGCGGCGGGCCTCGAGCTGCCCCCCGGCTACCGGGTCGAGATGGGGGGCGAGAACGAGCACATGGAGGAGGACTTCCGCTACCTGGGGGAGGCGCTGCTGCTGGCCGTCCTGATGGTCTACCTGATCCTGGCGGCGCAGTTCGAGTCGTTCCTGGATCCCCTGGCGATCATGTTGTCGCTGCCCCTGTCCATCGTCGGCATGGCCGGGATGCTCGCCTTGACCGGCGACACCATCAACATCATGTCGTTGATCGGCCTCATCATGCTGATGGGCCTGGTGACCAAGAACGCCATCCTGCTGATCGACTTCACCAAGACCCTGCGGCGGCGCGGCGCGGCGCGACGGGAGGCGGTGATCGAGGCGGGGCGCACGCGTCTGCGCCCCATCATGATGACCACCCTGGCGATGATCTTCGGCATGATGCCGCTGGCTCTGGGCATCGGCGCCGGCGGCGAGATGCGCGCCCCCATGGCGCGGGCCATCATCGGCGGGTTGATCACCTCCACCCTGCTGACCCTCATCGTGGTGCCGGTGGTCTACACCCTGCTGGACGACCTCCTCGCCTGGGTGCGGCGGCGCCGGGCGACGGCCGCCCCGGCCCCGGCCCAGGTGGCGGCTGCCCTGGTGCTGCTCATGACAGGGCTGGCCGCTTCCTCCCTGGCCGCCGAGGCTCCGGCGGAGGGTGGGGTGCGGGTGCTCACCCTCAAGCAGGCGCTGGTCCTCGCCGAGGAGCGCAGCCGGGAGATCCTGAAGGCGGTGGAGTACGGACACTGGGGGGAAGGGCGCTACCGGCAGGAGCGCGCCGCGGCGCTGCCTCGCCTCACCCTCACGGCCCACGCCGGCCGCGCCAGCGACCAGGCGCAGCGCGCCATGTTCGGGCAGTTCGCCGAGTTCATCCCCACCCGGCAGGACGAGCGAGTGGCCCAGGTAGGGCTATCGCAGGCGCTGTTCACCTGGGGGCAGGTGGGGGCGGCGATTCGCGCCGCCCGGGTGGCCCTGGCCACCGCCGACGACCGGCTGCGCACGGCGCGCCAGGCGGTGCGGCGGGACGTCACCGCCGCCTTTTACGACGTGCTGCTGGCCCGCGAGATGGCGGCCATTGCCCGGGAGGCGCTGGAGCAGCGCCAGCGGCACCTCGATGAGGCGCAGCACCGCTTCGAGCTCGGCACCGCCACCGACTACGACGTGCTGGCCGCCCGGGTGGCGGTGGACAACGCCCGCCCCGAGGTGATCCGCTCCGAGAACATGGTGGCCACCGCCCGCGCCAACCTGCGCTTCCTCCTCGCTCTGGAGGAGGAGGTGGACGTGGCCGGCGCCCTGGACGCGGAGCTCGCCCCCGCCCCCGACTACCGGGAGGCGCTGGCCGAGGCCCTGGCCCACCGCCCGGAGCTCGCCGAGCTCGCCAACCTCCGGCGCATGCAGGAGGAGGTGGTGCGCATCGCCCGGGCGGGTGACAAGCCCCGCCTGGACCTGGCGGCGGGGTATGGGTGGCGGCAGCTGGAGGCGGGACAGACGCGGGGCTCGGGCGCCACCTGGCACGCCGGGCTGTACCTGTCGTTTCCTTTCTTCGATGGCTTCAAGACCGCCGGACAGGTGGCCCAGGCCCGCGCCGACGCCCGCACCGCGCAGCTCGAAGAGGAGCAGGCGCGGGACCGCATCGCCCTGCAGGTGCGCACGGCGGTGGACGCGGTTGGCGAGGCGGCGGCCATCGTCGAGGCCCTCTCGGGCACGGTGGCCCAGGCGGAGCGCCTGCTGTGGATGACCGAGCAGGGGTTCGAGCTGGGGGTGATGCGGCGGCTGGAGGTGCAGGACGCCCAGCTGGCCCTGGCGGCGGCCCGCGGCAACCTGGCGCGCGCCCGCCGCGACTACCTGGTGGCCCGCGTGACCCTGGAGTGGGTGTGCGGCACCCTGGGAGAGGCGCGTCCGGAACCTCCCCCGCTCGCTCCCGACGGTCACTGACACCGACACGGCCACGGACACGGCCAGGGGCACGGACACCGTCACGGTCACTGACACGGTCACGGACACGATCACTGACACTGACACGGTCATGGGCACGGACACGGGTACGGACACAGGCACGGACACCGGGCCGGCCGAGGCAAATCGCACCGGCCGTGAAGGCGGGCCGGAGGCCCGCGCACCCAGGGGCACGGACACGGACACGGGCACCGACACCGTCACCGGCGCGGGTGAATGAGCCTCCAGGTCAGCGCCCGGACGCGGTCGAGGAGGTCGATGGCGCGCTTCGCTGCGGCGGCCTCCACCGCGCCGGCGCCCAGCAGCAGGCGCAGGTGGCTGTCGGCCTCCAGCGCCGAGGCGTAGGCGATGCGCCAGTGGTGCTGCCGGTCGCGCCGGCTCGTCCGGCACCTTCGGCCAGGTTCGCGGGCACCGACGAGGCGGAGCGGATGAGCTGATCACCCAGCGACCTGAGCGGGCCCGGGAGCTTGAGCGCCAGCGCGACGGCGGTGCTGGTGGCATCGAGGGCCAGCTGGTGGGCGGTGAGGGAGTGCTTCGGGGTCGACGGGGGCGGCGTGGTCCGAGTGGTGTTCATACCACCCGTCAAGCGCCCAGGGCGGGTGATGTCAAGGGTCGCGTCAGCGACCGCCCGAAGGGCGGCGTGCCCTTGACAGCGCCCGCCCCGGGCGCTACCCCCAGAGAAGAACACCACGAGGCCACGCCGCCCGGGAGACACCGACACGGTCCCGGCCACGGTCCCGGCCACGGACACGGTCACGGACACGGGCACCGTCACTGGGCCGGCTGTGGCAGGTCGCACCGGCCGTGAAGGCGGGCCGGAGGCCCGCGCACCCAGGGGCACGGACACGGCCACGGTTACGGACACGGCCACCGACAGGGTCCTGGGCGTGGGGGCCAGCAACCCTCCACGAATCGCCACAATGGCTGTACCTGGTACCCGGGGGGTGAGTGCCGCCTACGGGAGCGGCCCTTGCCTCACTCCGTGCGGGGGCGGCGCAGAACGAGACGAACGGTGTTTTCGTCCAGCGCGTGCTCCACGAGGGCGACCGCGGGGGAGGAGAGGTCCAGCACCACGTAGAGCTGGGGTGGGGAGAGCTCGCCGTGGTAACCGAAACGGATCCGTTCGATTCCTCCGGTTCCCACGGTGCGCTGCTCGCCGACGGTGCCGACGGCGACCTGGGCCAGCCGCACGAGCACGCGCGGGGGGGAAGTGAGAACGTTGACTTGCACCCGCTGGGGCGCCAGGAAACCATCCGCGCGTATGGCCACCTCGGTGCCGGCCGGGATGGCTCGCCACGACACCCCGGCGAGAGCAGCGGCCGGAGCCAGGGGTGGCGGTTGCGGTGGTGGCGCGGCCACAGGCTCGGGCACGAGACCTGCTGGTGACGGGGTAGCTGGCTCGCCCGCGGGAGCGGCGTCGGCGACCTCCGATGCCACTTGCTCGGTGTCGGGGGACGGAGCTGCGCCGATGCCCTGCGGATCCACCGGCTCGACCTCGGTTGTGGAGGCGGCCGGCGAAACGCTGAGTCGGTCGCGCAGCAACCACGCGCCCCCGGCAGCCACGGCCAGGACCGCCGGGAGTGCCCAGGCGATGGCCGGGATCCGCCGGCGCCGGGGGGGCGGCGGTTCCTCCTCGGCCTCCGGCACCGGCACCAGCTCCCCCACCAGCTTCTCGAACGATGGGGGGCGGGGTGAGAAGACGCCTGTCTCCTGGGCGGGGGGCAGG
>Ga0226835_1000110_pt1 | contig 155088 bp, 150 predicted proteins | sample LAC_MetaG_1_FD_163627 | JGI IMG/M metagenome (GOLD analysis project Ga0226835, IMG submission 163627) | Anaerobic ammonium oxidizing microbial communities from anammox membrane bioreactor (MBR) in UC Berkley, California, United States -... | ecosystem: Engineered > Bioreactor > Anaerobic >... | reverse complement strand
TGTCGGTGGCGACGAACTTGATCGTGTCGCCCGCCTCGACCTTGAGGAAGTCGGGCTCGAACACCATCGCCCCCTTCTCGCCCTTGTTGAGCATCTTCACCTCGTGCTCGGCCGCGCCGGCGGTGCCGACCGCGAGCACGGTCGCGAACGCTGCTGCGATGGCGAATGCGTATTTCATCGTGATGCCTTCCTTTCTACCTGGTGGCTGCTGATGGCGTGTGCCCTTTATACAGGCAGGACCCTGCCAGAATGTGTCCATATCCTGCCGGCGCGGCAAGAGCAGTGCGAACAAAGGACGCAACGGCGTGGCTTGCGCGAAGCGGCCCGCCTGTGAGAGTGTGCGCCAACCGTGGCCATGCCGCGCCGCCGCCGGCGCATGTCGTGGCGCGCCGGCGCAGGGAGGAAGGTGCGAAGGTGAGCCGCCTCGACCGATCGCTGATCGCGAGCCTGCCGTTGTTCGACGGGATGTCGGCCGACGAGCTCGACCGCATTCTCCAGGCCGCGCGCTCGCTCAGGGTATCGACCGGCTCCACCATCTTCGAGCAGGAGGCGGACGCGCATTCCTTCTTCGTGCTTCTCGACGGCCATGTGCGGGTGATCAAGACCACGCCCGAGGGCCAGCAGGTGACGGTGCGCTACATCACGCCCGGCGAGCTGATGGGCATCGCCCAGGCGCTCGGCCGCACCACCTATCCGGCCACCGCCATCGCCGTGGTCGACTGCGTGGTGCTCGCCTGGCCGGGCACGATGTGGTCGCAGTTCGCCGCCGCCTTCCCCTCCTTCGGCGCCAACACCTACAAGACCGTGGGCGAGCGGTTGCAGGACACCCAGATGCAGGTCGTCGAGATGGCGACCAAGCAGGTCGAGCAGCGCGTGGCGCACGCGCTGCTGCGGCTGATCAGCCAGCGGGGCCGCAAGACGGAGGAGGGCATCGCCGTCGACTTCCCGATCTCGCGGCAGGACATCGCCGAGATGACGGGCACGACGCTGCACACGGTCAGCCGCCTGCTGACGGCCTGGGAGGAGAAGGGCCTGGTCAAGGGCGGCCGCCGCAAGGTGACCGTCGTCGAGCCCCATCGCCTGATGGTGCTGGCGGAAGGGCGCTCCGGCGCGGGCTGAGGCGGCCGGCCGCGCCGTCATCCCCTGATCGCCGTCTCGATGTCGTGACGGAAGCGCGCGCCGTCGATGCCGTGCTCGCGCACCGCGTCCTCCACGGTGTGGAACGGCGCGATCGGGCAGCCCACGCACAGCATGCCGTGATCGAGCACGACCCGGATGGTGGCGGGCCACCGTCTCATGATCTCGTCCATCGTCATGTCTTCATCCAGGGCGGGCTTCATGGCTGCAGTTCCCGTTCGGAAAATGCTGCGAGCCTATCGCCAAAACGCCTTCCTCTCCTTGCGCAGTCGCAATCATGGGGCCGTTCACGCCGGCAGCGTCTCGCTGTCGCGCTGCCGCGCCGGAACCGGGCTGCCGAGGAAATCGCCCGGCGTGAGCGCGATGTCGGCCAGCGTGTAGCGGTCGAGCGTGGCCTGGAACGAGGCCGCCGCCTCGCTCATGACGCCGGCGAGCTTGCAGCAGCGGGTCAGCACGCACTGGTTGCCGGTGGCGAAGCACTCGACCAGCGCGAAATCCGGCTCGGTCAGGCGGATGACGTCGCCGATGCGTATCGCCTCGGGGCGGCGCGCCAGCGTCAGCCCGCCGGAGCGGCCGCGCACGGCCTTGAGATAGCCGCCGCGCGTCAGCGTGTTGGCCACCTTGTTGAGGTGGGTGCGCGACAGGTTGTAGACGCGCGCGGTCTCCTCGATGGTGATGAGCCGGTCGCCCGCCGAGGCCGCATACATCAGCATGCGCAAGGCGTAGTCGGAAAAGTTGGTCAGCCGCATGTCGTCGTCACACCCGTTGCCTGCCTGCCTGCCCGCTTCACAGCGCCTCCGCCACGATCGGCTCGATCGCGGTCGTGTCCTCGCCCCGGCTGAACGCCACGGCGAGACGGAAAGAATGGGCGATGCGAAGCGCCCTGTCCATGAACAGCGCCGCCACTTCCGGCGGACAAAGCTGCTGCACGGTGTCGCGGAAGAGCCGCAGCCAGCGCCGGAAATGCGCCTCGCCCAGATCGGGGATGTTGAGGTGCGGCGGCAGCGGCCGGCCGGCGTAGCGGCCGGTGCGCAGAAGCGTCGCCGACCAGAAGTCGCACAGCTTGGCAAGATGGTCCGGCCACTCGTGCGGCGCGATCGCGGCCTCGAACACCGGCCCGATCAGCGCATCGCGGCGCACCTGCGCATAGAAGGCGTGCACGACGGCCGCGATCGTCTCCTCGTCCAGCGCGGCGGGCAGCGGCGCGCCGTCGACCACGATGGTCCGGCTGGCGGGAATCTTCCGCGCGGCGGGGCGGCCCTTCATTGTCGGGCGCTCCCGGGGACGCAGAGCGGATGCGGCGACATCGCCGGCGCGCCCCGGTTCACGACGCTGCCGCCCGGCCGTCTCCGGCGCGGATGACGATGCGGTAGCTGCCGTCCGGCTCGGTGGCGCCGCGCCAGCGGTGGCCGCGGCTCTCCAGTTCCTTGAGCAGGAAGATCGGCTCGCGCGGCAGGATGGCGGCGAGCGCCTCGCCCGGCATCAGCTTCTCCAGCACCTCGAGCGTGCGCACCATCGGCTCGGGCGGGTCGAGGTCGCGGTTGTCGATCTCGATCGACGGTTCCGGCCAGTCGTCGCCGCCGCCGTTGCCGTTGCCGGCCGCCGGCGCGGCGGTTGTGGGCCGGTCCGGTTGCGGGGCGGCGGCCCGCGGCGAAAACAGCACCTCCCAGTCGCCGCCGCCGATCTCGCGCGCGCTCGGCTCGAAGCCGCGCGCGCCGAGCACGCCGAAGAGGGGAACAGGCTTGAAGGTGGCGTAAAGGCGCAGGCTCTGGCCGGGGGCCAGCCGCGCCACCGCCTCCATGATCGCGCCGAACGGCTCGCCGCCGTCGCGCAGGATCGGCCGCACGTCGACGTCGAGCGGCGGAAGGTCGGGCGGAGGAATGCTCATCTTGCTGCTCCGATGGTTGCGGTTTCGGTGCGCGGCGGCAGGAACAGGCGCGGCCGCGAGGTTCCTTCGGGCAGGCGCAGGGCCGCCTTGACGTTGACGAGGCGGCGCACCAGCACCAGCTCGACGACGATGGCCGCCGTGGCCGAAAGCGTGACGGCCGAGGCCAGCCGGAACAGGCCCGGCGCGCCGGCGAGCAGAGCGCCCGCGCCGGCCGCGACGCCGAGGAAATAGAGCGCGAACCAGGCGCTGTCGCGGCGCTCGACCACGAGGTCCTGCACGCGCGGCGTCGGCTTGCGGCCCATCACCGGGCCGTAGCATTCGAGCCAGGTCAGGAACGGCACGATCTTGTAGAGCTGCGACAGGCCGAGCCCGGTCAGCCAGCCGAAGGCGACGAGATAGACCAGTGCCCCGGCATGGGCGGAAATCGTGCCGGTCGCCCACAGGGCGAGAAGCAGCACCGCCGACAAATAGAGCCCGGCGAAGGCGCCCAGCGCCGACTTGCTGTTCAGCTCGATGACGCGGCGCTTGCGCATGCGGTAGAAGTGCGACAGGTCGGCGGCATAGGCGGCCAGCGCCACCAGCGCCAGCGCGCCGGCGACGTGGAAGGCGACGGCGGTGCCGGCAAGCAGCGCCTCGGCCGGCGCGGCGACGACGGCGAGCGCCAGCGCCGCGCCGCCGGTGTAGAGGACGACGCGGCCGGTCGCCCGCTCGTGGTCGGGCGACAGCATGAACATCGGCAGCAGGCGATAGCTGACGCCGACGGCGGTGAAGGTCAGCCAGCCGCCGAACCCGGCCGCGGCATGGACCGGCACGCCGGCGGCGTGCAGGTCGAGCAGCGCCGGCCGGGCGACGAACCCCGCCAGCGCCAGCGAGAACAGCGAGCCGAAGGCGGCGGTGGCCGCCACGCAGGCGAGCCCGACGGCGACGAAGCGCGCCGGCAGCGGCAGCGGGCGCGCGCTCCACAGCGTCGCGCCCAGCACGAACAGCGCCAGCGCGAAGCCGGCCGGCAGCAGGACGCCGGCGAGCGCCAGCAGCATCACCGCGATCCCGGCCCTGTCGGACAGGTGCAGGAAGCCGCACAGCAGCGAGACGAGCCCGGCGAGCAGCAGGAGCAGCGACGGCAGCACCAGCCGCTCGTGCAGCAAGGGCTTGGCCACCAGCACCGGCACGAACTGGAACAGCGCCCCGCACAGGAGCAGGCTGAGCCAGCCGATCGTCACCATATGAACGACGACCAGCGTCTGCGGCGCGCGGATGTCGGCGGCCGGAAAGCCGTAGCCGGCCACCATCAGCGCCTGCGCGCCGACGAGGAAGGCGAGCGCGGCGGCGAAGCTCGCCATGGTCCAGCGGGAAAGGGCAGCTCCCATCATCTCGGGTCGTCCTTTGCGGGAAGGTCGCGCCAACCGGCGCGGAACGCGCCGGGGCCGGGCCGCGCGTCGCGGCAGGCCCCGTCGCACAGCGCGATATGGCCGCAGCAGGGCGGGGCGAGGAGCGAGAGCGCGGTCAGTTCGGCGATGGTGGCGGGCACCGGGCCGCCGCGGTCGGGAAACGGCTTCCCGAACCGCCTCGCCTTCTCGTGGTCCAGCATGGTATCCTGCATTCTCTCGACGTCCCGGAGGTCCCGGGCGCTCCCCGGCATGCCCATACCTGGCATGCCCCGGGGGCCACCGCCGGCGGGCTGGTTGCGGCGGCAGTATCCCCGCCAAAACATAGATTGTCAATCTAATGAATAGAGAGACTCCCGGCGCCGCGGCGTTGCGGGGCACCGCGACAGGGGCGGGCTAGCGGGCGCGGATGCGGCGACACGTAATATTGACTTTGAAATGCCTCTTTTTATAGTCGCCTCGTTCCAGCCATCGACATAGCCAGAACGGTTCACCCGGCCCGCCGGCGCGGGCCCTGTCCACAGGAAAGGAACCGGACCATGTCATCCCCGACAAACAGGGCGTGCGCGGCGGCCGTCGTCGCGCTCGGCGCGTCGCTTGCGCTCCCCGCCGTCGCGCAGGAGCTTCTGTGGCACGCGCCCGAGGCCGTGCTGGAACTTGCCGGCGAGCCGCGTCCCGACGGCTCGCAGGGGCTTCGCCTTCTCAACCACGACGACGCGGTGGTCGCGGTGCGCGTCTGGTATCCGCCGGACACCCAGATCGCGCCGCATCCGCATCCGGCCGGCAAGGTGGCGCTGGTGACCGTGCTGTCGGGCGAGATCGAGCTCGGCCTCGGCGACGAGTACGACGCCGGCAAGCTGAAGGCCGTTCCCGTGGGCAGCACCGTGGTGCTGCGGGCCGACGATCCGCGGCATTTCGGCCGCACCGGCCCCGGCGGCGTGCAGCTGCTGCTCGTGGCGGCGCCGGCCGAGGCGGTGGCGCCGGCGCTGCTTGCCGAGGATTGAGGCACGCACCGAACCCGGGGGCCGGCGCGGGCCGGCCCGCCGCATCCTGAAGGAGGGATCACGCCATGAAGCTCGAACGCGACGCCGACGGCGACTATGTGCTCGATCCGGCATTGCTGACGCAGAGGCTGTCGGTCCCCGAGGACGAGCTGCGGCATCTGATGCGGCTCGGCCAGGTCACCAGCGTGGTCGAGGCCGGCGAGGGCGACGATGCCGGCCGCCAGCGGCTGAGCGTGCGCTGCGGCGACATGGTCTGGCGCGCCGTGGTCGATGCGCAGCTCAACGTGCTGAGCGAGGAATCCTTCGACCTGCGCTACCGCCGCTGGCGCTCTCCCGGGTAGGGCCCGGCCCGGATCGGACCCCGAACGGAAGACGCCGCCCGTCGGGCGGCGTCTTCGCCTGTCGTCATGGCAGGAGGGGGCCGGCCGCGAGGAGGCCGGCAAGGGCAAGCCGCGCCGCGCTCCTTTCTCCCCCGAAAGGAGCGCGGCGAAGGAGCCGGCTTAACCCTCGCGCTCGTCGCGAAGCGGGATGCGCTGCGACGCGCCGTCGAGATCGTCGAACCGGCCGCCGCGCACCGACCACAGGAACGAGGTCAGGGCGATGGCGCCGAACAGGAAGGCGATGGGGAGAAGGAAGGCGAAGCTGTTCATCGTGGTGTCCTGGTGAGTGTGGTGTCGGGCCGCCCGCAGCGCGGCGGGCGGCGCTAGCGAATGGCCTTGTAGCTGTGCCAGGTGCCGTGGCCGAGCACGGGGAAGGCGACGATGAGGCCGAGCAGGCCGGTCGCGACGCTGAGCGCGAACAGCGCCGCCACGATCGCGCCCCAGGCGAGCATCACGCCGAGATTGTTCCAGGTCAGCGAGATCGAGGTGCCCATGGCGGTGAAGGCGTCGGTCCGCTCCGCCAGCAGCATGGGGATGGCGAAGGTCGAGACGGCGAAGGAGAAGGCCGCGAACAGCCCGCCGACGACGGTGCCGACGACCAGCATCCCCCAGCCTTCCGGCGTGGTGAAGAGCATTTCGGCGACGTGGTCGAGGCCGGGGAACGGCCGCAACCCGAAGAACAGCGCGTAGATGATGACGGCCGCGCGCATCCACAGAAGCATCAGCAGGCACAGGATCGCGCCGGTGAACAGCACCTGCGGCCCCGACGCCGCCTTGACGAAGACCATGCGCTTGAGCGACGGCCTTTCGCCCTCGGCGAGGTCGCGGCTCTTCTGGTAGAGGCCGATGGCGACCAGCGGCCCCACCACCATGAAGCCGGCCAGCGCCGGGAACAGGATGTAGTCGAGGCCGAGCGCGAACAGCGTCCACACCACGACGACCGACACGGCGAACACGGCCAGCCCGTAGGCGAGGCTCGGCCCCGGCGTGTCGAGGAAGTCGCGCCAGCCGGCGGCGAGCCAGCCGAAGGCGGCGGAGGCGGGCAGGCCGCGCCGGCGCCGGCGGTTGAGCGGGACGGGCCTCGTCTGGGCGTTGTCGATGGTTCCCATGGTGTCCTCCCTCAGCAGGCCGGGCGGGCGGCGCGGAAGCCGGCGCCGTCCTGCCCCGGGGTCTTGGTGTGCGCCACGCAGTCGGGCTGCGAGACGACGGCGACATAGACCAGATGCGCGTTGGCGGCGACGAGCAGCAGCACCACCGCGGCGGCGATGCCGGTCGCGACCAGCCGCCAGTTGAGCCGGCGCGCGGGGCGGGCGGAAGCGGCGCCGCTCATCGGCCGCCCCCCAGGCCGTGGACGTAGAGCGCCAGGATCTTGAGGTCGAGCGGCTTCAGCCTGCCTTCCCAATGCGGCATGTGGCCCTGGCGGCCGCCATGGATCGAGGCGTAGACCGACTGGGCGTCGCCGCCGTAGATCCAGACGTCGTCCGTCAGGTTCGGCGCGCCGGTCTCGACCATGCCGGTGGCGTCCTCGCCGTGGCAGGAGGCGCAGTTCTCGGCGAAGATCTGCCGGCCCTCCTCGATGCGGGCGTCGCCGGCGAGCGCCTCGGGCTGCGACAGCGAGCGCACATAGGCGGCGACGGCCCGCACTTGCTCGCGCTCCAGCACGCCGTCGCGGCCGAAGGCCATCATCTGCGACATGCGCGTCTCGTCATGGCCGGAATTGATGCCGACGCGGATGGTCTCGTGGATCGTCTCCGGCTCGCCGCCCCACAGCCACGCGCCGGCCGTCAGGTCGGGGAAGCCGCGGCTGCCCCTGCCGTCGGTGCCGTGGCACACGGCGCAATTGTCGCCGAACAGCGCATGGCCGGTCTCGCCCACGATGCGCATCAGCTCCGGGTCGGCCTGGACCCCGGCGTAGTCGAGCGCCATGACGCGGTCGGCCCAGCCGGCGCGCTCCGCCGCCGCCGTCTCGACCTGCCGCGTCACCACCTCGCGCTGGTCGAAGCCGAGCAGGCCCCTCGTATAGGTGACGCCGAGCGGCCAGGCCGGCATCAGGATCCAGTAGCCGAGCGCGAACAGCGCCGTGGTGACGAGGAAGAACAGCGCCACGCGCGGGATCGGCGTGTCCAGCTCCTCGATGCCGTTCCATTCGTGGCCGGTCGTGGTCTGCCCGGTGACGGGATCGTGCTTTTCCAGCGCCATGGCTTACCTCTCCCCCGGCCCTTTGCCCGGCCCTTTGCCCGGGCTGTCGTCGTCGTCGAGAATGCTCTTCTTGGCGCGGTCGAAGCGCTTGCGGTTGGAGGGCCAGAACACGTAGACCAGCACCGCGATCGAGAAGGCGATAAGATAGAACAGCCCCCAGCTCTTGGCGAAGGCGACGAAGGCGTTGTGGTCGAGCTCCATGGCGCTCACTCGTCCTGCGTCGAGCCGGTCTCGACCGCATCCGTGGCGTGCGCCGCATCCGTCAGCCTGCCGAGGATCTGGAGATAGGCGACCAGCGCGTCCATCTCGGTCAGCCGGCCGGGCTCGCCGTCGAAGGCGCGGATGTTGGTCTCCTCGCCGTAGCGCCCGGCGACGCCGGCGGCGAGGCCGGAATCGGGCGCGGCCTGGCCCATGGCGTCGGCGGCGGCGCTCTCGACCATCTCGTCCGTATAGGGCACGCCGAGCCGCTGCATCGCCTTCAGGTGCCTGGGAAGGTCGTCGATGCGCAGCGTGTTGCGCTGCAGCCAGCCGTAGCGCGGCATCACCGATTCCGGCACCACGTCGCGCGGGTTGACGAGGTGGGCGACGTGCCAGGCGTCGGAATACTTGCCGCCGAGGCGGGCGAGGTCCGGGCCGGTGCGCTTGGAGCCCCACAGCATCGGCCGGTCGTATTGCGATTCCACGGCGAGCGAGTAGGGGCCGTAGCGCTCGACCTCGTCGCGCAGGGTGCGGATCATCTGCGAGTGGCAGGCATAGCAGCCCTCGCGCGTGTAGATGTTGCGCCCGGCGAGCTCCAGCGGCGTGTAGACGCGCATGTCGGGCGCCTCCTCGACCGTCTCGTCGATGGTGAACAGCGGCGCGATCTCGACCATGCCGCCGATGGCGGATACGCCGATGATGGCGAGCACGAAGCCGATGGCGCTGCGCTCGAGCTTGCGGTGGAAGAACTCGGGCATGGGCTACTCTCCCGGCTGGGCGGCGACGGCCGGCTTGTGAGGGACCGGAACGTCGGCGGCGCTGTCGCGGCGGACCCCCTCCTGGCGGGACAGGCGGATGGTCATGGCGACGTTGTAGGCGCCGACCACCGCGCCGGCGAGGAAGAACAGCCCGCCCACCGTGCGCGCGATGTAGTAGGGGTGCATGGCGACGAGGCTGTCGATGAAGGAATAGGCCAGCGTGCCGCTGTCGGTGTAGGTGCGCCACATCAGGCCCTGGATGATGCCCGAGTTCCACATCGCGAACACGTAGATGACGGTGCCGGTGAGCGCGAGCCAGAAATGGGCCTCGACCAGGCGCGGCGAATACATGGTCTTCTGCTTCCACATCCACGGCACCAGCGCGTAGATCGAGCCGAAGGTGATCATCGCCACCCAGCCGAGCGCCCCGGCATGGACGTGGCCGACGGTCCAGTCGGTGTAGTGGCTGAGCGAGTTCACCGCGCGGATGGCCATGAACGAGCCCTCGAAGGTCGAGATGCCGTAGAACACGGCCGCCACCATCATGAAGCGCAGCGTGGCGTCGTCGCGCACCTTGTGCCAGGCGCCGTTCAGCGTCGCCAGCGCGTTGCCGGCCGACGACCACGACGGCACCAGAAGCATGATCGAGAAGGTCATGCCGAGCGTCTGCACCCATTGCGGCAGCGCCGTGTAGTGCAGGTGGTGCGAGCCCGCCCACATGTAGAAGAAGGTGATGCCCCAGAAGCTGATGATCGACAGCCGGTAGGAGAAGATCGGCCGCTCGGCGCGCTTGGGCATGTAGTAGTACATCATGCCGAGGAAGCCGGCGGTGAGGAAGAACGCCACCGCGTTGTGGCCGTACCACCACTGCACCATGGCGTCCTGCACGCCGGAATAGAGCGGATAGCTGCGCGCGGCCGCAAACGAGATCGGCAGCGCCAGGTTGTTGACGATGTGCAGCACCGCCACCACCAGGATGAAGGCCATGTAGTACCAGTTGGCGACGTAGATGTGCGGCTCCTGCCGTCGCTGCAGCGTGCGGATGTAGATCAGGAAATAGACGACCCAGACCACGACCAGCCAGATGTCGGCATACCACTCCGGCTCGGCATATTCCTTGGACTGGGTGATGCCCATGAAGTAGCCGCTGACGGCGAGCACGCAGAACAGGTTGTAGCCGATGATGACGAACCACGGCGAAAGCTGGTCGGGCAGCCGCGCCCGCGTCGTGCGCTGGAGCACGTGCAGCGAGGTAGCGATCAGCGCGTTGCCGCCGAAGCCGAAGATGATGCCGGTGGTGTGGACCGGGCGCAGGCGGCCGAAGCTGGCCCAGGCCTGGTCGACGAAGGTCAGCTCCGGCCAGGCCAGCAGCGCGGCCACCCACACGCCGAAGAACATGCCGAACACCGCCCACGCCATGGTCAGCACGATGCCGAACCTGGTCGGGTCGTCGTAATAGCGCGACAGGCGCTCCTCGCCCGGCTCCGGCGCGTAGAAGCCGGCCATCACCGCCCACGCGACGCCGAGGCTGAAGAGAAGCACGATGAAGCCGTGCACGCCCATCAGGTCGCCGCGCCCGCCCGCCGCCATCGCCAGCCCGGTCAGGCCGAGCAGGGTGAGGATGACCAGCGCAAGCCGGCGTTCGGACAGCGTCAGTCCCGCTACCATGTCGCAATCCTCCACCGGCCGCCGCCGGAGACGGAGGCCGGGCTAAAACAGGAATTCAGGATGGATGTTTTAGCAACAAGCGCTTGCGGCCCCAACAGGAAAATACGTCGCAGCCCGGAATTTTTCCAGACGGGACCCGGCGCGGCCGGCGCCGCCCCGCCGGGCGGGCGCGCGGCGCGCCGCGATGCGCCCTCCCCTGACGCGGCTCAGCCGGCGGCCGCGCCGTCCTTCTCGGCGACGAGCAGCGCGATCTCGGCGCCGACGCGCATGTCGTCCTCGGCGCCGAAGCTGTGGCGGCGGATACGGCCCCGCCGGTCGATCAGCACCAGGCTCGGCGTGCCGCGAAAACCGTAGGCTTCCATGGTGCGCGGGATCGGCCCGCCGTCCGACGGCCGGTCGACGCCGATCGGGAAGGTCAGGCGGTATTCGTGGATGAAGGCGGCGAGCGAGACCGGCGTCATCGCCTCGTGATGCTCGAACACGGTGTGAAGGCCGATCACCGCCACCTCGGCCGGCGGGAACAGGGCGGCGATCTTCCTCGCCTGCGGCAGCCCGCCCTGCACGCAGCCGGGGCACAGCATCTGGAAGGCGTGCAGCGCCACGACCCTGCCGCGCAGGGCGGCGAGCGACGGCGGCGTCTCGGCGTTGAACCACTGCGCGACGTCGAGCTCGGGCGCGACGATGTCTTCCATGCCGGTCTCCCTTCGCCGGGTTCGGTGCGGCGGCCCCTCCCCCGCGCCGGCGGCGCGGGGGAGGGGCGGTTCAGTCGCCGACCTTGCCGGGCAGGCTCAGATCGCCGGAGGCGACGTCGAAGACGTCGGCGACGCACAGCAGCGGCGCATGCACGTCGGCGTTGACGCGCAGGCCGGCGGTGACGCCGTCATAGCTGGCGTCCCGCGCCCCGGCGAGGCCGGCGGCGGGCACGCGCAGCTCGACCGTCTCGCCCGCAAGCGCCGGCTCGAAGCCGGGGCTGTCGATCAAAAGCGGCAGGCCGGGCCACGTCTGCGGCAGGCGCGGCTTCGCCCCTTCCGGTATGTCGACGACCTTGAGCGCGCCGGCCCCGCACGCCTCGTCCGGCCCCAGCACCACCCAGTGGCTGTGCCAGACGTCGCCGTCGTTGCCGGGGTCGCCGTCGCCGTTCTCGTCCTTGAGCGGGGTGTCGTCGAAGTCGGGATGGGCGGTCACCGTCATCGCCAGGATGCCGGCCTTCTCCTCGAAGCCGACCTCGTAGGGGTCGATGCTCGTCGGCCACACATAGGCGAACACCGCCGAGCCGGCCAGCGCGCCGACCGGCGTCGGCTTCGTCTCGCCCGCCTTGCCCGACACGGCCATGCGGAACACCACCGCATCGCCCTCGATCCCGACCCGGGCATGGACGATGTCGAAATCCGCGACCGCGGCGTTGCCGGCCTCGGCCGCGATGCCGGCGTCATGGGCATCGGCCGTGCCGGCGGCCGACAGCGCGGCAAGCAGCGCCGCCGCCACGGCGGGGCGAAGCGGCCCGGCCATCACGCACCTCCCTTCAGCTCGGCGAGCGCGGCGCCGAAATTGATGTGATAGGCGCTGCCGGCCAGCACCAGCGCCGGCACCGAGGCGACGCCGGCGGCCTCGGCCTCGCCGATGCGCTGCGGCTGCTCGCCCAGATGCACGATCTCGACCGCCCATGCGGTCGGGTCGAGGGCATGGGCCAGCCGCTGCTCGGCGTCGACGCAGACCGGGCATCCGGCATGGTAGAAGGTGGCTTTCTGTGGCATGGTGTGGTGCTCCTTTCTTTTCTTTCCCGGAGAGAGGGTGAGCAAATGAGCGCCCCGCCATCGCCATTGCCGTGGCATGGACCGGGGCGCTCGTCCTTCATGCCGGCTCGAAGGCCGAAAGCGCGGACGCCTTCTGTTGCGGGCCGGCTTCCTCGTGGTCGGCGCAGTCGAGACGCAGCGAGGCGTCGCCGAACGCGGCGTCCACGAAGGCGCAGTGATGCGGCTTTCGCGCATCGTCATGGGCGTAGGGCCGGAAGAACCGGCAGGTCAGGCACAGGCGCTGCGGCTCGATGGCGCCGGCCTGCTGAAGGGACAGGATCATCCTCGACAGGCTGCGGTGCAGCATCGCGCGCTCGGCCGGGGCAAGCGCCTCGACCGCCTGCGTCAGCGCGGCGGGCGGGCGGGCGACCTCGGCCGCGAGCCGCCGGCCGGCCGGCGTCAGGTGGATCAGCGCGGCGCGGCCGTCCCCGGGGTCGGGCCGCCGCTCGACCAGCCGCTTGCGGGAAAGCGCTGCAAGCGTGTCGCTGGCGCTGGCCTGGGTGACGCCGAGCGCCCTCGCCAGGATGCCGACCCGGCTCGGGCCCCGGCCGGCAAGCAGCGACAGGCACGCCGCCTGCGTCGGGGTGAGGCCGCGCGGCTCGGCCGCGCGCCAGCCCGCCATGCGCAGGAAGGCGCTGATGCGGTCGAGGCCGGCTGCGATCTGCTCGCTGTCCTGCGTGGCTTGCTTCATGCGATATTCATAGGACTCCTATTTATATTCGTCAAGCGCCTTGCCGCCCCCTTTGCCGGATCCTCTTGCCCGCACCGACGCCGGGCGGCATGTTCGGATGGACAAGGAAAGGGCCGCCCCGGGGGCGGCCCGGCTGGAGACGGACGGGAGACGCGGGAACATGGCGGTCGGCTGGAACGACCTCGACGAGGACGAGAAGACCGCGCTTCGCCGGCTGAACCGCGGGCCTTATCCGGGGCTGCCGCCCGAGCTTGCCGAGCGGCTGATCGCGCACGGGCTGGCGGTGCGGCGCGAGCGCGGCGTCGGCATCAACCGCGAGGGCCGCGAGCTCGTCATTTCCGTCCTGCTCGAAGGGCGCGGCGGCTGAAGCCCCCGTCCGTTGTCGGCGCCGCTGTCCGCGCCCGCCGGGGCGGCGCCCCGGGGCCTCAGTGGCCGGCGGCCTCGCGCTTGCGCTCGACCAGCAGGCGGCCCGCCGTCTCGAAGGCGTCGTTGATGGCGAGGTTGACGTCCTCGGCCGGGTTGCCCAGCCCGCTCTCGCGCGTGACGTTGATGTCCGGGCCGGGGATGCCGATCCTGACATGCACCTTGAAGGCGCGGCCCGTCACCTTGCGCTTCTGCGGCGCCTCGATGGTCACGTCGGCGTCGACGATGCGCGAATGCAGCTTGCCGAGGTCGGCGAAGCGGCGCCTGACATGGCCTTCGATCGCCTCCGACGGCTCGAGGTTGCGGAAAGTGACGGTAAGCGGCGTCTGCATGTCGATGCTCCGATGTCTTTCTCGGCACGTTTGTGCCTCGATGCACGTAGGCGCGCGCCGGTGGCGTTTCCAGTGCGGCGCGACCTTTTGCGCCGCCCGTGCCGCCCCGCCTTGAACCTCGCGGCCGCGGCGTGCACAACTTCGCCTCCGGGATGGCCGGCACGGTGGCCGGGCATGCGGCCGGGGCGAGGGTGCGATGACAAAGAACGCAGTGCGGGCGAACCGGATCCGGCTGCCGGCCCTTGCGCTGGCCGCCGCGCTCGTTCCGGCCGAGGCGCTGGCCCATGCGTCGGACCGCGGCCATGTGCTGCTCCTGCCCACCGGCCACTACATCGCCGGCGGGGCGGCGGCCGTGGCGCTTTCCTTCCTCGTGCTCGCCTTCGCGCCGCAGCCGCCGCTGGACCGGCTGGCGCGCTGGCGCCTGCCGCTCGGCGCGCCGCCCCCGGGCCTGCGGCTTGCCGGCAGCGCGCTTTCCTTCCTGTTCCTCGCCTTTCTGGTCGCGGCCGGCTTCCTCGGCAGCCGCGACCCGCTGACCAACCCGCTGCCGCTGATGGTGTGGGCGGTGTTCTGGGTCGGGCTGACGCTGGCGCAAAGCTTCCTCGGCGACATCTGGCGCTTCCTCGATCCGTGGTACGCGCCGTGGCGACTGCTTTCCGGCGGCAGGGCCGCGCCCCATGCCCTGCCGGCGCGGCTCGGCTATCTTCCGGCCATCGTCCAGTTCTTCGCCTTCGCCTGGTTCGAGCTGGTCCATCCCGCCCCGGACGACCCGGCCGTGCTGGCGACGGCGGTCTGCGTCTATTTCGCCGTCAACCTCGCCGCCATGCTCGTCTTCGGCCACGAGGACTGGGCGCGCCGGGGCGAGTGCCTGTCGGCGTTCCTGCGCATGATGGCGCGGCTCGCCGTGATCGAGGGGCGGGACGCGCCGGACGGGCGGCGCCGGTTGTCGCTCTGCCTGCCGGGGGCGAAGCTGGTCGGCGCGCCGCCGCTGCCGCCGAGCGGGGCGCTGTTCCTGCTCCTGGCGCTGTCGTCGGTCTCCTTCGACGGGCTGATGCGCACCTTCTTCTGGCTCGGCCTGATCGGCGTCAACCCGCTGGAGTTTCCCGGCCGCAGCGCCGTCGTCGCCTCCTCGACCGTCGGGCTCGCCGCCGCCTTCGCCCTGCTCGGCCTGGCCTTCTTCGCCGCCGTTGCGCTCGGCGAGCGGCTGGCCGGCAGGACGGACGCGACGCTCGCCGCCGCCGGCGCGCTGGTGTGGTCGATCGTGCCGATCGCCACCGCCTACCATGTCGCCCACTACCTGCCCTCGCTCGCGGTCGACGTCCAGTATGCGCTCGCCGCGCTCGCCGATCCGTTCAGGCGCAGCGTCGAGCTGTTCGGCTCGCCCCACCTTCACGTCCATGCCGGCGCGCTGATGGGGGCGGACCGCGTCTGGCTGATCTGGAACCTGCAGGCGGCGGCCATCGTCGGCGGCCATCTGCTGGCGGTCCTGGTCGCGCATGTCGTGGCCTTCCGCCTGCACGGCTCGGCGGCGGGGGCGGCGCGCTCGCAGCTTCCGCTCGCCGTGCTGATGGTCGGCTACACCGTGCTCGGCCTGTGGCTCCTCTCCGCGCCGACGGCGGGCTAGCAAAACGTTTTCGCGCCGCAGCAAATGTCATGTTGCATGAGCGCCGGATTGATGGTTTACGTTGCGGCCGTTCCATTTTCCGGCAGCGGAGCCGCCAGCCTCGGCGGCCTCCCGGGCCGGCTTCGAGGTCGAGGGGCCAACGATGACCGACGTGCGCAAGCCTTCCCGCCTTTTTCCTTCCTCCGTCTCGCGGCGCGGCGCGCTCAAGGGGCTCGGCGCGGCCGCCGCGCTCGGGGCCGCGCCCGGCTTCGTGCGCTATGCCCAGGCGCAGTCGTCGGCGCCGGTCAGGATCGGCTTCCAAGCCCATCGCACCGGCATCGGCGCCGCCTACGGCCGCTGGTACGAGCGCACCACGGCCGCCGCCGTCAAGGCGATCAACGACGCCGGCGGCATCAACGGCCGGCCGGTCGAGATCGTCACCGAGGATGACGGCACCGATCCCGCCCGCGGCGCCGAGGTGGTGGAGAAGTTCGCCAGCCAGCACCGCGTCGACCTCGTCTACGGCACGCTGTTCTCCCACGTCGTCACCGGCTCGGCCCCGGCGGCGGGCGAGCTGAAGATCCCCTACTACGTGGTCTCCGAGGGCTATCACGTCGCCTCGGGCAAGCTGAACCGCTGGGTGATCCAGCCCGGCATCACCGACGTGCGCGCCCAGTGCCGCTCGGTCGCGCCGTGGATCGCGCAGAACGTCGGCAAGAAGATCACCATGATCTTTCCCGACTACGCCTTCGGCCACGACCACCGCGACTTCTTCGGCCCGGCCGCGGAGGAGCAGGGGGCGCAGGTGATCGCCAGGATCGCGATCCCGCCGACGGAGACCTCGTTCACCCGCTACTTCCCCCAGATCCCCTCCGACACCGACGTCATCTACCACGTCATGGTCGGGCCGGCGGTGCTGACCTTCGTCAAGGAGCTCGGCGAGTTCTACGGCGGGCGCGGGCCGAAGCTGTTCGGCTTCATCGACTCGCTGGAAGCCGTCGACATCAACAGCCCCGGCCTCGAGTTCCTCGAGGGCAGCCATTTCTGGGAGGGCATGCCGCGCTATCTCCAGCCGGACGCCTCGGAGGCCGAGCGCGCCTATCGCGCCGCCGTCGGCCTCGACGACAACGGCGCGGCCGTCAACGACCCGCGCGACGTCTCCACCAACGCCCACATGTTCGGCTGCTGGGAGACGCTCCACATCATCAAGCGCTCGATGGAGGCCGCCGGCTATCGCGGCATCGAGGATCGCCAGAAGCTGATCGAGGCGACCGAGGCGATGACCGACATCGAGGAGGGCATCGAGCACCCGCAGGGGCCGAAGCGCTTCGACGGCCGCATCCACCAGGTGTTCGGCACCCAGAACATCTCGGTGGTCGAGAACGGCCGGCTGAACGTCGTCCACAAGACCTCGATCGAGGACGGCCTCTACGAGCCGGAAGCCGACTACACCGCGCAAGCTTTCTGAGCGCCCGGGCCCCGGTTCGGTGCGCCGGCCTGTGAGACGCTGAGGCGATGGGGTTCGGGCCGCTCCTGCTGCTGGCCTCGCTGGAGGGCCTCGTCACCGCCGCCGTGCTGGCGCTGATGGCGCTCGGCCTGTCGCTGGTGTTCGGCGTCATGCGGGTGGTCAACGTCGCCCACGGCGAGTTCTTCATGCTGGGCGCGGTGGTGGCCTGGGCGGTCTCGACAGCCTTCGCCGGCCACCCGGCAATCGGCTTCGCCGCCGCGCTGCTGGTCGCGCCGCTGGCGGTGGGCGCGGTCGCCTTCGTGTCGGAGCGGCTGGTGCTGCGCCGGCTGGGCTACGACCCGGAAGCCACCATCGTCGCCACCATCGGCCTGCTCTACATCGTCCAGCAGCTCGCGCTCACCTTCTACGGCGCCGACGCGCGCCCGGTGCAGCCGCCGTTCAACCCGCGCATCCAGCTCCCCTGGTTCGGCTATTCCGGCTACAAGCTCGCGGTGATCGCCGCCGCCGCGGCGCTGATGCTCGCCACCTGGTTCGTGCTGTCGCGCACGCGCGCCGGCCTCGTCATGCGCGCCACGCAATACGACCGCGAGACCGCGCAGGCCTTCGGCATCCCGGTCGGCCGCGTCTATGCCGGCGTCTTCGCGCTCGGCGCCATGCTGGCGGCGGTCGCCGCCGTTCTCGTCGTGCCGGTCAGCCAGGCGCACTATCTGATGGGGCGCGACCCGCTGCTGCTGTCCTTCGTCGTCGTCATCATCGGCGGGCTGGGCTCCCTGCGCGGCACGGTGGTGGCCGCGCTGCTGATCGGGCTGTCCGACGGCATCATCTCGACGCTGTTCTTCTCGCCGACGCTGGCCAAGATCCTCGCCACGCTGCTCGTGGCGCTGGTGCTGGTCTTCCGGCCGCAGGGCCTGTTCGGGACGGCGGCGCGATGAGCGGCGGCGTATCCGCGCGCGTCTGGGCGCTGCATCTGGCGGTGATCGCGGCCCTGCTCGCCGCCGGCTTCCTGCTGCCCGAATACCATCGCGGCGTCTTCGCGCGCATCCTGGTGCTCGCCGTCTTCGCCATGGGCTACAATTTGCTCATCGGCTATGCCGGGCTGTTGAGCCTGGGCCACGCGATGTTCTTCGCCGCCGGCCTCTACGGCGCCGGCCTACCGGTCTATCATCTGGGCTGGGGCGTGCTTCCCGCCTTCGCGGCCGGAATCGCCGCCGGCGGGGCGCTGGCGCTCGTCATCGGCGCGCTGGCGCTGCGCACGGTCGGCGTCGCCTTCATGATCGTGACCATGATGTTCTCGCAGGTCGTCTATCTCACCACGCTCTACTTCACCACCTGGACGCGCGGCGAGGAGGGGCTGGTGCTGTCGCCCGCCATGCGCCGGATCGACCTCGGCGGCGCGGCGCTCAGCCTGTCCGACCCGGTTGCGCGCTACATGATCGCGCTTTTCCTGTTCTCGGTCGTGCTTCTCCTCTCGCTCAGGCTGGTGCGCTCGCCGTTCGGGCGCACGCTCGTCGGCATCCGCGAGAACGAGGAGCGCATGCGCATGCTGGGCTACGACACCTTCCGCGCCAAGCTCGCCGCCGTCGTCGTCTCCGGCCTCGCCTGCGGCGCGGCCGGTGCGGCCTGGGGGCTGATGTTCGGCTATGTCGGCTCGGGCTTCGCCTCGATCCAGTATTCGATCCTGCCGCTTCTGTGGGTGCTGGTCGGGGGCGCGGCGACCACGCTCGGGCCGCTTCTCGGCACCGCCTTCATGTTCTACGTCGTCGACTATGCGTCGGGCCTGACCAGCGCCTATCTGCTGCTGGTCGGCGCCGCGCTCATCCTCACCGTGCTGTTCTTCCCCAGGGGCGTGCTCGGCACGATGCGTGAAAGGTGGCTGAAATGGCTGCCCTAGCGTCCCCGACCGAGACCCCCCTGATCGAAACGAGGGCGCTGTCGCGCGGCTTCGGCGGGCTGAAGGCGGTCGACAATGTCGATTTCCGGCTGCGGGCCGGCGAGATCCGCGCGCTGATCGGGCCGAACGGCGCCGGCAAGACGACGCTGGTCGGCCTGATCTGCGGCCGCATCGCCCCGTCCTGCGGCACGATCCTGTTTCAGGGCCGCGACATCACCCGCCTTCCCGCCCATGCAAGGGTCATGGCCGGCATCGCCTACACCTTCCAGATCACCTCGATCTTCCCGAAGCTTTCGGTCTACGACAATGTCGCGCTGCCGGTGCAGCGGCGGCTTCTGGCGCAGGGGCGCGCGCGCGCGCGCGACCTCGACGCCGGCGTCGCGGAGGCGCTGGAGAAGGTCGGCCTTTGCGGGCGCGCGTCGACGCCCGCCGGCGACCTCGCCTACGGCCACCAGCGGCTGCTGGAGGTCGCCATGGGCCTTGCGCTGAAGCCGCGCCTGCTCATCCTCGACGAGCCGACGCAGGGGCTCTCCGACGGCGAGATCGAGACCTTCGTCGCGCTGGCGCGCGCCATCGCCAGCGAGGCGACGGTGCTGATCATCGAGCACAACATGCAGGTGGTGATGGAGCTGGCCCAAACGATCACGGTGATGAACGCCGGCCGCATCCTCGCCGAGGGGACGCCGGAGGCGATCCGCGCCGACCGCGCGGTGCAGGACGTCTATCTCGGGGGCCACGGCCATGGCTGAGGCGGCGCTGGCCCTTTCCGGCGTCGACGCCTTTTACGGCAACGTGCAGGCGCTGCACGGCCTGTCGCTGTCGCTGGAGCGCGGCGAGGTGCTGTGCCTGCTCGGCCGCAACGGCGCCGGCAAGACCACCGCGCTCAAGGCGATCATGGGGCTGGTGGCGGTGCGGGCCGGCGCGATCGGGAAGGACGGCCGCGACATCACCCGCCTGCCCGCACACGAGATCCCGAAGACCGGCATCGGCTACGTGCCGCAGGGCAGGCGGCTGTTTTCCGAGCTGACCGTGGCGGAGAATCTCGAGATCGGCCTGATGACGCGCAAGAAAGGCGAGGAAACGCGAACCGCCGTGCTCGACCTCTTCCCCGTGCTGCGCGAGCGGCTGTCGCAGCGCTCGGGCACGCTGTCGGGCGGCGAGCAGCAGATGCTGGCCATGGCGCGCGCGCTGTGCCTGGAGCCGGACGTGCTTCTCCTCGACGAGCCGACCGAGGGGCTGATGCCGTCGATGATCGAGCGCATCCGCGAGGCGGTTTCCGGCCTGCGCGACAGGGGCGTGTCGATCGTGCTGGTCGAGCAGCGGGTGGAGGCGGCGCTGTCGCTGGCCGACCGCGTCGCCTTCATCGAGAACGGCCGCAACCGCGAGACGCTCGCCGCCGCGGCGGTGCGCGCCGACCCTGAGCGGCTGCGCCGCTATGTCGGGGTGGGCTGACGGCCGCCTACTCGCCCTCGCCGTCCAGCGCCTGCCCGTCAGGCGTGGGGATTGCCACGCCCGCCATCTCCGCCGCCGTCAGCCGCGCGGCCCCGGCGCGCGCGATGCGCAGCGTCAGCGCCTTGCGCGTGGCCGCCGGCAGCCGGTGCTCGGGCGCCTCGCGCAGCATTTCCGCGCCGTAGCCGTCCGACAGGATGAAGCCGCATTCGCCCGGAAAGATCGCCTCCGGCACGCCCGGATGGGTGGCGAAGAAGAAGCGGTCGCACCAGAGTCGATATTCCGGCCATTTGCGGTCGGCGCGGAAATCCTCCACCGACGACTTGATCTCGACGATCCAGATGTCGCCCCTGCGCGTCAGCGCCACGAGGTCGGCGCGCCGGCCGGTCGCCAGCGGCAGCTCGGGAATGGCGACCGCGCCCATCTCGATCAGCAGGCGCTGGACGCCGCGGCGCACCAGCATCGCCCGGTCGGACTGGCGCCCGTCGGCGAGCGGGTTCAGGGGAATCGGCGAGACGATAGGCATCGCGCGAGAATGCCACCGCGAGGCGGCGGCGTGAAGCGCCTCAGCAGCAGCGGCCGCCCTCCCTGCCGGCGATGTCGTCGAGGATCGGGCAGTCGGGCCGATGGTCGCCGTGGCAGGCGCGCACCAGCGTGTCCAGCGTGCGGCGCATCGACTGCAACTCCGCGATCTTGGCGTCGATGGCCGCGACATGGGCGACCGCGATCTCGCGCACGTCCTGGCTGGCGCGGCCCTTGTCGTTGTAGAGCGCCATCAGTTGCCGGCATTCCTCGATGGAGAAGCCCAGCCCCCGCGCCCGCTTGAGGAAGGCGAGGCTGTGGACGTCCTCGCCGGAATAGTCGCGATAGCCGTTGGCGGCGCGGCCGGGCCTGATCAGCCCGACCTCCTCATAGTAGCGGATCGTCTTGGCCGGCAGGCCCGAGCGGCGGGCCGCTTGCGAAACGTTCATGGCGCGGTTCCTTTCGTTTTGCCCGGTTCGGAAGCGGCCGCGCGCCGCTCACGAAACCGTGAGAATGTTGCCGATTTGCCATATTGTCGCACCAAGCGACCGCTTCGGCCGGTCCTGCGCGCGATGCGGGCTTGGCAAACGCCGCAAGGTAAGCGAAACAAACCGTGGCGAAAATGCGGCTCGAATCGGGCGGCGCCGGGTCAACAGGGTCTTCGATACCTCACATGCGCGTCAAAAAATTCCTTCTCGTCGCGGCGCTGGGCGCTGCCACCGCCCTTGCCGGCTGCACCACCGGCGGCAGCATCTTCACCGCCGAATACGGCTCGAGGAAGGATGCCGGCTACCAGCTTCCGGCGATCCCGATCCATCAGGTGCCGTCGCAGTATCACCGCCAGATCGTGCGCTACAAGACCGACGAGAAGCCCGGCACGGTGATCGTCGACACCAAGGCCAAGTTCCTCTACCTCGTCATGGCCGACGGCAAGGCGATGCGCTACGGCATCGGCGTCGGCCGCGAGGGTTTCGAGTGGTCGGGCACCTCGCGCGTGGCGATGAAGCGCGAATGGCCGACCTGGACGCCGCCGGAGGCGATGATCGGCCGCCAGCCCGAGCTCGCCAAGTGGCGCGGCGGCCAGCCCGGCGGCCTTTCCAACCCGCTCGGCGCGCGCGCCATGTACCTGTTCAACAAGAGCGGCGACACCGGCTACCGCCTGCACGGCACGCCGGAGTGGAAGTCGATCGGCCGGGCGATGTCGTCGGGCTGCATCCGCCTCATCAACCAGGACATCATCGACCTCTACGACCGCGTCGAGGTCGGGGCCAAGGTGATCGTGAAATAACGATGCGAACCGTCTAGGCAACACCGACGTCGCATGAAGCAGAAAACCGGGCCTCGCGCCCGGTTTTCTGTTTGGTGCGTCCCTTCGCGAGGCTGCGCTCAGGGAATCTGCTCGACGTGCTGCACCTCCGGCACGAAATGGCGCAGAAGGTTCTGGATGCCGTGCTTGAGCGTCGCGGTCGAGGACGGGCAGCCGGCGCACGCGCCCTTCATGTGCAGGAAGACGGTGCCGTTCTCGAAGCCGCGGAAGGTGATGTCGCCGCCGTCCTGGGCCACGGCCGGGCGCACGCGCGTGTCGAGCAGCTCCTTGATGGTGGCCACGATCTCCTCGTCGGCCTCGTCGTAGAACTCCTCGCCGCCGGCCTCGTCGGCCATCGCCGCGACGGTGCCCGCCTGCGCCATCACCGGCAGGCCGGACATGAAATGCTCCATGATCGCGCCGAGGATGGCGGGCTTCAGGTGCTGCCAGTCCGGGCCGTCCTGCTTGGTGACGGTGACGAAGTCGTAGCCGAAGAACACGCCGGTCACGCCCGGCACATCGAACAGCGCGCCGGCCAGCGGCGAGGCCTCGCGCGCGGCCGCCGCGTCGCGGAAATCGGCGGTGCCGTCCTCCAGCACCACCTTGCCCGGCAGGAACTTCAGCGTCGCGGGATTGGGGGTCGCCTCGGTCTGGATGAACATCGCCGTTCTCCGTTTCCTGATTTTGGAATTGTTCTAAAATAGAGCAGACGGCGGCAGCCGGCAAGCTCGTCGCGTGTCATGCAAAGCGGCCCCTATATGGGGTCGTTGCCGCCGGCGCGCAATCGCAGCCTTCAGGCAAGGGTCTCGATCTCCTCGTCGGTGAGGCCCGCCGGCACCACGGTGACGGGGATCGGGAAGGCCGCGCCCTTGCCGGCGACCGAGGCGACGAGCGGCCCCGGCCCCTCCTTGGAGCCGCCGGCTGCCAGCACGAGGATGGCGATGTCCTGGTCTTCCTCGATCAGCTTGTGGATCTCCTGGGCGGGCGTGCCCTCGCGCACGACCAGCTCCGGCTCGACGCCGACCTTCTCGCGAATGCGGGTGGCGTGGCTGTCGAGGGCGGCGCCGGCGGCGGCGTTCGCCTCCTCGCGCATGATCTGCTCGACGCCGAGCCAGTGCTGGAAGTCGGCCGGCTCGATCACGTAGAGCAGCACCACCGCGCCGCCGGTGGAGCGGGCGCGGCGCGCGGCGTAGGCGACGGCGTGCTCGCATTCGGGCGTGCTGTCGACGATGGCGAGGAACTTGCGCCGGTGGCCGGCTTCCGCGCTCAGGCGTCTTGAAACCATATGCCCTCTCCTGCCCAGTGTCGTGTCTGGCGTCGCCTCATGCCGTCATCGACCCGTCCCGGCGGGCAATCTGCCACCGCGCCGGGCGTCGGGCAAGCGTCGCGACGCGGGCGCATCAGTCGTCGAGCAGGCCGACGATCTCGCGCACCTGCTTCATCGTCGCCTCGGCGAGCGCGCCGGCGCGCTCGCCGCCGTCGCGCAGCACGGCGTCGACATAGGCGCGGTCGGCCGAGATGCGGCGCATCTCCGCGGCGACCGGCGCCAGCTTCTCCACCGCGAGCTCGGCCAGCGCCGGCTTGAACGCCGAGAACTGCCGGCCGCCGAACTCGGCCATCACCGCCTCGCGGCTGGTTTCGGCGAGCGCGGCATAGATGCCGACGAGGTTCTCGGCTTCGGGCCGGTCCTTCAGGCCGGCAAGCTCCGACGGCAGCGGCTCGGGGTCGGTCTTGGCCTTCTTGATCTTCTTCGCGATGGCGTCGGCGTCGTCGGTCAGGTTGATGCGCGACAGGTCCGACGGGTCGGACTTCGACATCTTCTTGGTGCCGTCGCGCAGGCTCATGACGCGCGTGGCCGGGCCCTCGATCAGCGGCTCGGTCAGCGGGAAGAAGCCGTTCAGCGTCTCCTCGCCCATCGTCATCTCGACGCCGATGCCGAGCTCGCCGATCCTTCTGGAGAAGTCGTTGTTGAACTTGGCGGCGATGTCGCGCGTCAGCTCCAGATGCTGCTTCTGGTCGTCGCCGACCGGCACGTGGGTGGCGCGGTAGACGAGGATGTCGGCCGCCATCAGGCTCGGATAGGCGAGCAGGCCCAGCGAGGCGTTCTCGCGGTCCTTGCCGGCCTTGTCCTTGAACTGCGTCATGCGGTTCATCCAGCCGATGCGCGCCACGCAGTTGAAGATCCAGGCAAGCTCGGCGTGCTGCGGCACGCGCGCCTGGTTGAAGACGATGTGCTTTTCAGGATCAATGCCGGCGGCGAGGAAGGCGGCGGTGATCGAGCGCGTCTGCGAGGGCAGGTCGTCGTGGACGAGCTGCGCGGTGATCGAGTGCAGGTCGACCACGCAATAGATGCAGTCGTGGCTTTCCTGGAGCGCGACGAACTTGCGGATCGCGCCGAGATAGTTGCCCAGATGCAGGTTGCCGGTCGGCTGGACGCCGGAGAAGACCAGGGGTTTGAAGCTGCTCATGATGGAAGGGGTCCGGGGCTTGTGGAGGGCCTCGTGGCAAGCGAGAGCCATGGGATTGCGTCGGCTTATGGCGGATGCCGCGTCACGGATCAAGGGGTTGCGCCGGCGCGGCCTTTCGCCGCCTGAACGCGCCCTTCAGCTCGGCGCGGTCGAGCGCGCCGGTGGCGATGACGATGGCGAAATAGACGATCGCCGCGATGCCGATGACGCCCATCACCGCGCAGAACCGCACGAGGAGGGCGGGCGAGGCCAGCCACGCCGCCATGGCGCGGTCGAGCAGGAGCACCACCACGCCCATCGCGGCGCTGGCCACCACGATCATGGCGACGCGCCGCAGCGTCCTTGCCGAGGGGCGGAAGTCGCCGCGCCGCCACAGCACGCCGGCGAGCAGCGCGAAATTGAGCCAGGCCGAGATCGAGGTGGCGGCGGCGATGCCGACATGGCCCCAGATCGGGAACAGGATCAGGCTGCCGGCGATGTTGACGACCACGGCGGCCATCGAGAACCACATCGGGCTCTTGACGTCGAGCCGCGCGAAATAGGCCGGAGAGAACACCTTGATGAGCACGTAGGCCGGCAGGCCGGTGGCGAAGGCGGAAAGGGCCGCCGCCGTCAGCGCCGTGGTCTGCGCCGTGAAGGCGCCGCGCTCGTAGAGGAGGTTGACCAGCGGCCCGGAAAACAGCACGAAGCCGACCGCGGCCGGCAGGGTCAGCCCGAGGCCGAACTCCAGCGAGCGGTTCTGCAGGTGCTGGGCGTCGGCGAAATCGCCCGCCTTCAGCGTGCGCGACAGCTCGGGCAGCAGCACGACGCCGATGGCAATGCCGATGATGCCGAGCGGAAGCTGGTTGATGCGGTCGGCGTAGTTGAGCAGCGAGATCGCGCCCTCCTGCGCCGACGCGATGATCTGCCCGACCAGGAGGTTGATCTGGGTGACGCCGCCCGTCAGCAGCGCCGGCCCCATCAGCGTCAGCAGCCGCCTCACGTCCGGCGTCAGCGCCGGCCGGCGCAGCGACATCGAGAAGCCTTGCCTGCGCACGCCGCGCGCCAGGAAGAAAAGCTGCGCCGCGCCCGAGGCGAACACGCCCCAGGCCAGCCACAGGCCGGTCGCCTGCGCGTCGATGCCGAGCGCCAGCGCCGCCACCAGCACGCCGATCAGGATGACGTTGAGCAGCACCGGCACGATGGCCGCGAGGAAGTAGCGGCGCATCGAGTTGAGGATGCCCGACAGCATCGCCACCAGCGACATGAAGAACAGATAGGGGAACATGACGCGCGTCAGCATCACGGTGAGGTCCATCTTGTCCGGGTCGCTGGCGAAGCCCGGCGCGATGACGGTCTCGACCAGGAACGGCATGAACAGGATGGCGAGCCCCGACAGGAGGATCAGCGTCGCCATCAGCACCGAAAGCACGTCCTCGGCGAAGCGGCGCGCCGCCTGCTCGCCGCCGCCCTCCAGCTCCTTGGCGAAGAGCGGGATGAAGGCGGTGTTGAAGGCGCCCTCGGCGAACAGCCGGCGGAACAGGTTGGGAAAGCGGAAGGCGGCGTAGAAGGCGTCCGCCACCGGGCCGGCGCCGAGCGCGGCGCCGATCAGCGCCTCGCGCACGAAGCCCGAGAGGCGGCTGGCCGATGTCGCGCCGCCGACGGCGGCGAATTTCTTCACGAGGCTCATGGGGCAGGCATCCTGCGACGGTTTGCGGCTACACGGCGGCGGCGCTGGCGGCGCGCTCGGCGGCGGGCGCGCCCTCCATCACCGCGATCAGCGCCTGGCGCACCCGCTCCTGGCGGGCCGGGTTCTCGATCTTGTGGCCGGTCAGGTCGGTCACGTAGAAGGTGTCGATCACCTTCTCGCCGAAGGTGGTGATGTGGGCCGAGGCGATGTCGAGCGACAGGTCCGACAGCGCCCCGGTGATCTCCGACAGGAGGCCCGGCCGGTCGAGGCACTCGACCTCGATGACCGAGAAGCGGTTGGACAGCGCGTTGCGGATCGCCGCCTTCGGCTCGATGCGGAAGGCCCTCGCGCCGCGTTTCGAGCGGGCGCGCTTCTCGATCATCTCCGGCAGCCGCGCCTTGCCCGACAGCACGTCCTCGATCAGCGCGCCGACACGGGTCGAGCGGCGGCGCTCGTCCTCGTCGAGGTCGAACTCGCGGTTGATGAGGATGGTGTCCAGCGCCCGCCCGTCGGCGGTGGTGAAGATCTGCGCGTCGACGATGTTGGCGTTCGCCGCCGCGCAGGCGCCGGCGATGACCGAAAGCAGGCGCGGATGGTCGGGCGCGAGCACGGTGATCTCGGTCACCGCCTCGAACTGGTGCGTGCGCACCATGGTCGCGAGCTTGCGGCCGGCTTCGTCGGCCTCGCGGATGAAGGCGAGATGCCGCAGCTGGTCGTCGAGCGGCACGGTGAGCAGGTAGTTGTCGTAGGGCAGCGCGAGATAGCGCTGGCGCTCGGCGTCGGGCCAGCCGGCCAGCGCCTGCGCCAGCGCGCCGCGCGCCGCCTGCGCCCGCTCGGCCCGCGACACCTCCGAGAAGCCGCCGGTGAGCTGCAGCTCGGTCTCGTAGTAGAGCGTGCGCAGGAGCTGGCCCTTCCAGCCGTTCCACACGCCCGGGCCGACGCCGCGTATGTCGCACACGGTCAGGATGAGCAGGAGCTTCAGCCGCTCCACCGACTGCACGATGTCGGCGAAGTCCTGGATGGTCTTGCGGTCGTTGAGGTCGCGCGTCTGCGCCGTCATCGACATCACGAGGTGGTTCTCGATCAGCCAGGCGATGGTCTCGGTGTCGGCGGCGGAGAAGCCCATATGCGGGGCGAGCCGCCGCGCGATCCTGGCGCCGGCGGTGGAGTGGTCCTCCGGCCGGCCCTTGGCGATGTCGTGGAACAGCACCGCGACATAGAGGATGTCGCGCTTGTCCTTCAGCCCCGGCATCAGCGCGTGCGACAGCGGGTGGATGGCGCCGGCGTCGCCGTGCTCGATCTGGGAGAGCACGCCCACGCAGCGGATGAGGTGCTCGTCCACCGTGTAGTGGTGGTACATGTTGAACTGCATCATCGCCACGATCTTCTGGAAATCGGGGATGAGCTTGCCGAGCAGGCCGGCCTCGTTCATGCGGCGCAGGTTCAGCTCCGGGTTGCGGTCGGAGGTCAGCACCTCCATGAACAGCCGGTTCGCCTCCTTGTCGCGGCGCAGGTTGCGGTCGACCAGCCGCAGCGAGCGGGTGAGCAGCTTCAGAGCGTCGGGATGGAACTCCAGCCCGTGGCGGTCGGCGAAGCGGAACAGCCGCAACAGGTTCACCGGATCGCGCTCGAAGACCCGGTCGTCGGCGACGTTGATGCGGTGGTTGTCGACGATGAAGTCCGAGGTGCCGGCGAGCTTGCGCCGGCGGCGCGAGAAGTTGAGGATGACGCGGTTGAAGCCCGGCACGTGCTTGGCCTGCTCCTCCTCGAGCGCGGCGCAGAAGATGCGGGTCAGGTCGCCCACCGTCTTGGCGACGAGGAAGTAGTGCTTCATGAAGCGCTCGACCGCCGACAGCCCGGGATGGCTGGTGTAGCCGAGCCGCTCGGCGATGTCGCGCTGGATGTCGAAGTGGAGGCGCTCCTCGGCCCGGCCGTTGAGGAAGTGCATGTGGCAGCGCACCGCCCACAGGAAGTCCTCGGCCTTGCGGAACTGGTTCAGCTCGCCGCGGGTGAACACGCCCTTGCCGACCAGCTCGTCGGCGGTGCGCACGCGGTAGTAGTACTTGCCGATCCAGAACAGGGTCTGCAGGTCGCGCAGGCCGCCCTTGCCCTCCTTGACGTTGGGCTCGACCAGGTAGCGGCTTTCGCCGGCCTTGGCGTGGCGGCCGTCGCGCTCGGCGAGCTTGGCCTGCACGAACTCCGCGCCCGTGTCCTTGACCACCTCGGCGTCGAACCGCTGGACCAGCGTGTCGTAGAGGCGCCTCTCGCCATGGACGAAGCGGGCCTCCAGGATCGAGGTGCGGATGGTGAAGTCGGTGCGCGACAGGCGGATGCACTCGTCGATGTCGCGGGTGGCGTGGCCGACCTTCAGGCCGAGGTCCCACAGCACGTAGAGCATGTATTCGACCACCTGCTCGCCCCACGGCGTCTGCTTGTAGGGCAGCACGAACAGCAGGTCGACGTCGGAGGCCGGCGCCAGCGTGCCGCGGCCGTAGCCGCCCACCGCCACCAGCGCCATGTGCTCGGCGGCCGAGGGGTTCTGCGCGCGATAGACGTTGCCGGCGACGAAGTCGTAGAGCGCGCGGATCACCTCGTCCATCAGGTGCGACAGCCGCTCGGCGCAGGCGAGGCCGCCGCCGTCGCCGCGCAGCATCGCCTCGGCCCCGGCGCGACCCTGCGCCAGCGTGGCCTTGAACAGGCGTACCAGCCCGGCGCGCACGGCCGGGCTCGCGCCGTCGCCGCCCGCCCCGGCCGTCAGCGCCGCTATGTCGCGCCGCAGCGCAGCGCCGTCGACGATGTCTTCGAGCCTCAGGGGAATCTTCGCCATGCCTGCCGGTCTTGCGTCACCGGCAGGGTCTATACCGCGATTTGCCCGCCTTGGATACGGTCGCGCAGCCGGGCCTGGAGGGCGCCGATGCCCTCGCCGGCCAGATGCGCGGCCGCGCCCGGCTTCAGGAACGCCGCGAAGGCGGCGATGTCGAGCGGCCTTGCGATGTGGTAGCCCTGCACGAGGTCGATCCTGGCCTGCATGGAGCGCAGCAGCGCCAGCCGCTCGGCCGTCTCCACGCCCTCGACCACCATCACCCGGCCGGTGGCCTGGATCATCTCGACGGCGTGGCGCAGCATCTGCGCCATCATCGAGTTGTCGGGCGCCATGGCGAAGGCGCGGTCGAGCTTGACCCCGTCGACCGACAGCGCGGCCAGGTTCTGCATGTTGGAATAGCCGGTGCCGAAATCGTCGATATAGGTGCGGACGCCGGCGCGCCGCAGCGCCTCGATCTCGCCCTGGGCGTTGGCGGGCATCTCGTCGCTCTCGATGATCTCCAGCACCAGGTCGAAGCGGTCGGGCTGCGCGACGAAGCCGGAGAAGACCCGAAGCAGCCGGGCGCAGTCGAGATCGCGCGGGAAGACGTTGAAGCTGACCTGGAGCCGCCTGTCCGGCGGCACGGTCCGCGACAGCTCCTCGCAGGCGCGCTGCGCCACGAGCTGCGTCAGGCGCAACGTCATGCCGTGACGCTCGACGATGTCGATGAAGCGGTCGGGGAAGACGATGCTGTCGTCGATGTCGCGCCAGCGCGCCAGCACCTCGCAGCCGGCGATCTCGCCGCTGTCGAGGCGCATCACCGGCTGGTAGGCGCACACGATGGAGCCGGCGTCGAGGTGGCGGCGGAACCTCGCCTCGAACGACCAGTGGCGGGCGATCAGCCGTGCGGCGCGGCCGCTGGCATAGGCCGAGATCAGCGCCGCCGCGACCAGCACGAGCGCGAGCGCGCCCTTTTCCGCGGCCATCAGCGCGGCAAGGTCGCCCTCGACCGCGACGCAGTGCACGCCGTCGGGACCGCAGGCGATGTCGCCGACGCGGCCGCTCCACGGCACGGACGATCCGGCGTCGGCAAGCCGGCGCTGGTAGACGCCGGGCTCGCCGCCGCGGTGGAACCACGAGCCGTCGGCGGCGACGAGCACCATCTCCATCGACAGCCAGTGCGACGGGTGCGGATCGACCGCGTGCGGCGGGATCACCGCGACGAAGGGATCGCTCAGCGCGAAGGTGCCCTTCTCGCCGGCAAGGCCGAGAAAGCCGAGGTCGCGGTCGATCCACAAGGAGATGCCGCGGCCGGTGTGGCCGTCGATGTCGGGCGCGCCGAAATCCACCGGCTCGCCGAAGGCGGCGATGCGGGTGGAGCACTGCGCCTTGCCGCCCGGCGCGTAGAGGAACTCGTTGAGCCCGTCGGGCAGGTAGGCGATGCGGCGCAGCTCGTCGTGGAAGGCGGGCGAGCAGGGGGCGGCGGTGAGCTGCGCGTGCATCATGTCGAAGACGGCGAGCAGGTTGGTGCGCAGGTGCAGGAACTGCTCGGCCCCGCGCTCGGTCTGCGCCCGCGCCGCGTCGGCGGTCTTGTGCAGCGCGTAGCCGCCGACGAGGGCGAGCACGGTCGCGAAGGTCGCGACCCAGACCAGAACCGAGATAAGCCGCCGATGGCCGCTCGATATGAACACGCTGACGAGTTTTGCCATGCGAATGGCCCCCCATTCTCCATCGAGTAGGCCATGAAAACTTCAAGCAGGAGTTAATGCTAAAATGCCGCAGCGGAAGCCGTTCGCCCCGGCGAGCCGCCCGGATGCCGGTCCGGGCCGGAGCACCGGACCGGGAAGTATGCGCATTTTTCCGACAGATCCGGTGCCCGGACGAAAGGATGGAGCAAGATTGCGCGTCCGTCGGGATGCGCGTTGCTCTAGTTTCCGGCGCCGAGCGCCTTGAGGCGGTAGAGCGCCTCCAGCGCCTCGCGCGGGGTCATCTCGTCGGGGTGGAGCGCGGCGAGCGCGGCGCCGAGCGCATCGTCCGTTTTGGGTTTCTGCGGCGCGCGCGTCGCCGCCACGGAGAACAGCGGCAGGTCGTCGACGAGGCGCGCGGCCTTGCCGCTCGTCTCGCCGTCCTCCAGTTGCCGCAGCACCTGCCGCGCCCGCTCGACCACCGGCTCGGGCAGGCCGGCGAGGCGGGCGACCTGCACGCCGTAGGAACGGTCGGCCGCGCCCTTGCCGACCTCGTGCAGGAAGACGACGTCGCCCTCCCACTCCTTCACCCGCATGGTGACGTTGTGGAGGCGCGGCAGCTTGTCGGCGAGCGCCGTCATCTCGTGGAAATGGGTGGCGAAGATCGCCCGGCAGCGGTTCTTCTCGTGCAGGTACTCCACCGCCGCCCAGGCGATCGACAGGCCGTCGAAGGTGGCGGTGCCGCGCCCGATCTCGTCGAGGATGACGAGCGCCCGCTCGCCGGCCTGGTTGAGGATCGCCGCCGTCTCGACCATCTCGACCATGAAGGTGGAGCGGCCGCGCGCCAGGTCGTCGGAGGCGCCGACGCGCGAGAACAGCCGGTCGACCACGCCGATATGGGCGGAAGCGGCCGGCACGAAGGAGCCCATCTGGGCGAGGATGGCGATCAGCGCGTTCTGGCGCAGGAAGGTCGACTTGCCGCCCATGTTGGGGCCGGTCAGAAGCCAGATCGCGCCGTGCCTGCCGCCCTCGTCCGGCGACAGGTCGCAATCGTTGGCCACGAACGGGTCGGCGAGCTGGCGCGCCAGCGCCTGCTCGACCACGGGGTGGCGGCCGCCCTCGACGCGGAAGGCGAGCGAAGCGTCGACGCGCGGGCGGCGGTAGTTCTGCTCGCCCGCAAGCACGGCGAGCGCGGCCGACACGTCGAGCTCGTCGAGCGCGGCCGCCCCTGCGCGGATGGCGTCGGCCTGCGACACCGCCTCCGCCGCCAGCGCGTCGAACACGGAAAGCTCGATCTGGAGCGCGCGGTCGGCGGCGTTGGCGATCTTCGTCTCCAGCCCGGCCAGCTCCGTGGTGGTGAAGCGCATCGCATTCGCCATCGTCTGGCGGTGGATGAAGCGGGCCCTGGCGGCGTCGGTTCCGGTCATGGTGCCGGCGTGGCTGGCGCTGACCTCGATATAGTAGCCGAGCACGTTGTTGTGGCGGATTTTCAGCGCACGGATGCCGGTTTCTTCAGCGAGATCGCGCTCCATGGCGGCGATGACGCGCCGCGACTGGTCGCGCAGCGCCCGCATCTCGTCGAGCTCGGCACGGTAGCCGGCGCGGGTGAAGCCGCCGTCGCGCTTCACGAGCGGCAGCTCGTCGTCGAGCGCCCGGTCCAGATGCTCGGAAAGCGCTTCCGGCAGGGCGGCGAGCGCGGCGCAGGCCGCCTCCAGCCGCGCCGGCAGCATCGCGCCCGAAAGCACCTCGCGCGCCTGGCGCGCGGCGTCGAGGCCGGCCCGCAGCGCGCCGAGGTCGCGCGGGCCGCCGCGGTTGAGCGCCAGCCGCGACAGCGCCCGCACCATGTCGGGCGCGCCCTTCAGCACCGCGCGCAGCGCCTCCGTCAGCCGCGGCTCGCCGACGAGGAAGGCGACGGCGTCGAGCCGCGCGTCGATCGCCGCCGGATCGGTCAGCGGCGCGGTCAGCCGTTCGGCCAAAAGCCGCGCCCCGCCGCCGGTCACGGTCCTGTCGATCGCCTTGAGCAGCGAGCCGTCGCGGTTGCCCGAGAGCGTGCGCGTCAGCTCCAGATTGGCACGGGTGGCGGCGTCGATGAACAGGCACGAGCCCGCCTCCTCGCGCTCGGGGCGGGCCAGCGGCGGGCGCTCGGAGAGCTGGGTCTTCTCGACATAGGCGATGGCGCCGGAAATGGCGGAAAGCTCGGCGCGGGAGAACTCGCCGAAGCTGTCGGGCGTTGCCACCCCGAAGAAGCGCGCGATGCGCCCGGGGGCGGCGGCGGAATCGAACAGCGTCGCCGGCTGCGGGCTCGCGGTGCGGCCGAGCACGTCGAACACCGGCCTGAGCGCGGGATCGTGGAACACCGGCTCGGCGACGATCAGCTCGCGCGGGTCGACGCGCAATATGTCGGCGGCGAGCCGGTCGGCGGCCGATTCGGCGATCCTGAACGCGCCGGTCGAGATGTCGATCCACGCCAGCGCATAGCTTTCCCCGTGCCCAGCCGCCTTCACGCGGCCGAGCGCCATCAGGTAGTTGGCCTCGCCGGGGGAAAGCAGCTTCTCCTCGGTGATGGTGCCGGGCGTGACGAGGCGCACCACGTCGCGCCGCACCACGGCCTTGTAGCCGCGCTTCCTCGCCTCGGCCGGATCCTCCATCTGCTCGCACACGGCGACGCGGAAGCCTTGCGCGATCAGCTTCTGGAGGTAGTCGTCGGCCGCGTGCACCGGCACGCCGCACATCGGGATGTCCTCGCCCTGGTGCCTGCCGCGCCTGGTCAGCGCGATGCCGAGCGCCCGGCTGGCCAGCTCCGCGTCGTGGAAGAACAGCTCGTAGAAGTCGCCCATGCGGTAGAACAGCAGCGAATCCGCGTTGGCCGCCTTGATCTCGATATACTGCTCCATCATCGGCGTCGCCCCCGCGGCGGAGGGCACGGGCGGGGCGGCGAGGGCATCGTCGTCGCTGCGGGATGGCTGGTCGTTCAAGAGCGGTGGACCTTGCGGAAGGAGACGGTTTTCCTGCTTGGCGTTTTGCGGCCGCCAAGTGTAGCCTTATTCGCGGCGCTTCGGCAAAACTCCACAAGAACGCGCCGCCGGGGAAGGATACGGACACCGACATGCCGCTGAAAGACAGGAACGGGGAGGCCGGGCCCTCCGTGAGCAGCCAGGAAGCGCTCGATTTCCACGCCTCGGGGCGACCGGGCAAGCTCGAGATAAACCCGACCAAGCCGATGACCACCCAGCGCGACCTGTCGCTGGCCTATTCGCCGGGCGTGGCCGCGCCGGTCAAGGCGATCGCCGAGGATCCCAGCCGCGCCTTCGACTACACGGCGCGCGGCAACCTCGTCGCCGTCATCTCCAACGGCACCTCGATCCTGGGCCTCGGCGACCTCGGCGCGCTGGCCTCCAAGCCGGTGATGGAAGGAAAGGCGGTGCTGTTCAAGCGCTTCGCCGACGTCGATTCCATCGACCTGGAGGTCGACACCCGCGACGCCGACGAGTTCATCAACTGCGTGCGCTATCTGGGGCCGTCCTTCGGCGGCATCAACCTCGAGGACATCAAGGCGCCGGAGTGCTTCATCATCGAGAGCCGCCTGCGCGAGCTGATGGACATCCCCGTCTTCCACGACGACCAGCACGGCACGGCGATCATCGCCGCCGCCGGCCTGATCAACGCGCTGGAGATCACCGGCCGCGACATGAAGACGGCAAGGCTGGTGTGCAACGGCGCGGGCTCGGCCGGCATCGCCTGCATCGAGCTGGTCAAGGCCATGGGCTTTGCGCCCGAGAACGTCATTTTGTGCGACACCAAGGGCGTGGTCTACAAGGGCCGCACCGAGGGCATGAACCAGTGGAAGTCGGCGCATGCCGTGGAGACCGGCGCCCGCACGCTGGCCGAGGCCATGGACGGGGCCGACATCGTGTTCGGCCTGTCGGCCAAGGGCGCCTTCTCCACGGCGATGATCCAGTCGATGGCCAGAAACCCGATCATCTTCGCCATGGCCAATCCCGACCCGGAGATCACGCCGGAGGAGGTGGCGGAGATCCGCACCGACGCCATCATGGCCACGGGGCGCTCGGACTACCCCAACCAGATCAACAACGTGCTCGGCTTCCCCTACATCTTCCGCGGCGCGCTCGACGTGCGCGCCACCACCATCAACGACGCGATGAAGGTGGCGGCGGCCCGCGCCCTGGCGGCGCTGGCGCGCGAGGACGTGCCCGACGACGTGGCGGCCGCCTATCAGGGCAACCGGCCGAAATTCGGCCCCAACTACATCATCCCGGTGCCGTTCGACCCGCGGCTGATCTCGTCGATCCCGCCGGCGGTGGCGCGCGCGGCCATGGATTCGGGTGTCGCGGGGCGACCGATCCTCGACATGGACAAGTACCGGCAGGAGCTGTCGGCGCGGCGCGACCCCATCGCCTCGACGCTCCAGCGCATCTACGACCGGGTGCGCCGCCAGCCCAAGCGCGTCGTCTTCGCCGAGGGCGAGGAGGAGCAGGTGATGCGCGCCGCGCTCTCCTACGTCAACCAGCGGCTCGGCACCGCGATCCTGATCGGCCGCGACGACGTGATCCGCGAGAATGCGAGGAACGCCGGCGTCGACCTCGACCGGCCGGGCATCGAGATCGTCAACGCCAGGCTGTCGCGCCGCAACGGCGTCTATTCCGACTTCCTCTACGAGCGCATGCAGCGCAAGGGCTACCTGCTGCGCGACTGCCAGCGCATCATCAACAACGACCGCAACCACTTCGCCGCCTGCATGCTGGCGCTGGGCGACGCCGACGCGGTGGTGACGGGGGTGACGCGCAACTACTCGACCGCGCTGCAGGACATCCGCCGCATCATCGACGCCAAGCCCGGCCACCGGGTGATCGGCGCCTCGATCGCGCTGGCGCGCGGCCGCACCGTCATCGTCGCCGACACCGCCGTCCACGACATGCCGGATTCGGTCGAGATCGCCGACATCGCCGAGGAGGCGGCGGGCTTCGCCCGGCGCATGGGCTACGAGCCGCGCGTGGCGCTGCTGGCCTACTCGACCTTCGGCCACCCGCAGGGCGAGCGCTCGGAGCGTGTGCAGGAGGCGGTGCGCATCCTCGACAAGCGTCGCGCCGATTTCGAGTATGACGGCGAGATGGCCGCCGACGTGGCGCTCAATCCCAACCTGATGAAGCAGTATCCGTTCTGCCGCCTCTCCGGCCCGGCCAACGTGCTCGTCATGCCGGCCTACCACTCGGCGTCGATCTCGACCAAGATGTTGCAGGAGCTCGGCGGCTCGACGGTGATCGGCCCGCTGCTGGTCGGCCTGAACAAGCCGGTGCAGATCGTCTCGCTCAACGCCAAGGATTCCGACATCGTCAACATGGCGGCCATCGCCGCCTACAGCGCCGGCGCATGAGCGGGGCGCCGGCGAGGGACGGTTGGGGATGAACGTCGCCTCGTGGCTCGACGCGACGGCGCGGGCAAGGCCGCACGCGCCGGCGGTGTTCCTGGGCACCGAGCAGGTGGCGACCTATGGCGAGCTGGCCGCGCGCGTCCGCGCCCGCGCCGCCGGCATGGCCGCCCGGCACGGCATCGGGCAGGGCGACCGCGTCGCGGTGTTCCTGAAGAACGTGCCCGACTATCTCGAGCTGTTCTACGCGGTGTGGTGGCTGGGCGCGGTCGTCGTGCCGGTCAACAACAAGCTGCATCCGCGCGAGGTGGCGTGGATCGCGGAGAACTCGGGCGCGAAATTGCTGATCTCCGGCGACGGCGCGGTCGGCGGCGAGGCGGCGCTTCCCGCCGGCTGCCGCGAGATCGCGCACGGCTCGTCCGACTGGACGGCGATGGCTGGCGACGGCGCGGCCGCGCCGGCCGCGGTCGCCGGCGACGACACGGCGTGGCTGTTCTACAGCTCCGGCACCACCGGCCGGCCCAAGGGCGTCATGCTCACCCACGACAATTTGCGCGCGATGAGCCTCGCCTACGCGCTCGACGTCGACCAGGCCGCGCCGGATCAGGCGACGATCTACGCCGCGCCGATCTCGCACGGGGCGGGCCTCTACAACTTCGTCTTCGTGCGCGTGGGCGGGGCGCACGTCTTCCCGGCCTCGAAGGGCTTCGACCCGGCCGAGATCGCGGCGCTGTCGCGCCATTTCGGCCAGACGGTGATGTTCGCGGCGCCCACCATGGTCAAGCGCCTCGTCGAGTGGGCGCGCGGCAGCGGCTATGGCGGCGAGGGCATCCGCACCGTCGTCTATGGCGGCGGGCCGATGTATCTGGCCGACATCGAGGACGCGCTGGCGCTGTTCGGCCCGCGCTTCGTGCAGATCTACGGCCAGGCCGAGAGCCCGATGACCATCACCTCGCTGCGCCGCGAGCTGATCGCCGAGCGCGCCCATCCCGGCCACGCGCGCCGCCGCGCCTCGGTCGGGCAGGCGATGGCGACGGTCGAGGTGGCGATCGCCGGGCCGGACGGCAGGCCGGGCGCTGCCGCCGGCGAGCCCGGAGAGATCCTGGTGCGCGGGCAGACGGTGATGAAGGGCTACTGGCGGAACCCCGAGGCCACCGCCGCCACGCTCGCCCATGGCTGGCTGCACACCGGCGACGTCGGCACGCTCGACGCCGACGGCTTTCTCACGCTGACCGATCGGTCGAAGGACGTCATCATCTCCGGCGGCACCAACATCTATCCGCGTGAGGTCGAGGAGGTGCTGGCGCGCCATCCGGCCGTGCTGGAGGTGTCGGTGGTGGGCGCGCCGAGCGCCGAATGGGGCGAGGACGTCGCCGCCTTCGTGGTGCTGCGCGCCGGCATGGCGGCGGGCCCGGCCGAGCTGGAGGCGTGGTGCCTCGGGGAGATCGCCTCGTTCAAGAAGCCGAAGCGCTACATATTCCGCGACGAGCTGCCCAAGAACAGCTACGGCAAGGTGCTGAAGACGGAGCTGCGCGCGACGCTTCGCGCCGGGGAGGCCGGGGCGTAGCGAGGCCCTTGCCGCGAACGCGCCGGGCGCGACATCATCGCTCGTATCACCGCGCCAGCGCCCTCGGAGCCTTCATGAGCCACGCCCGCCGCAGCCGGTGCGCCAGCTCCTCGTCGGCGATGGCGTCGATGCGCACCAGCATCGCCGGCCAGCCCTTGTAGTGGTCCGTCTCGAAATAGCGGTCGGGCGCGGCCTCGAGCAGCATCTCCTTCTCCTCGAGGGGCACCATGACGACCACGGTCGCGGCGTCCTTGACACGACAGAAGCCCTTGCCGCGCACCTTGAGCGCGGGCGTGCCGTACCACTGCGCCTCCTCGACCTCGGGCAGCGCGGCGGCGGCCTTCCTGAGGCGCCCGAAGGCGCGGGAGAGGTCGCCGGTCACGGCCTCACGCCGCGAAGCGCGCCGCGTCGGCTCCGTAGTGGTTGACGTAGCGCGCCGAGATCGTGCCGACCGGCAGGACGATGAAGACGTCGGTGGTGCCGAAGCCGTGGTCGACCACGCAGCCGTCGCCGATCTTCGCGCCGAGCCGCAGATAGCCTTTTATCAGCGGCGGCATCGCCGCGAAGGCGGCGCGCGCGTTGATCGCCTCGCCCGGCATCAGGTCCATGACGTGGAAGCGCGGCGCCACGGCCGCGACCTGCCAGTCGCCCTCGGCGCGGCAGTTCTGGGCCAGGAACGACAGCGCCTCGGCGTGGGCGGCCGGCACCGTGCCGTGGAACGAGGCGCAGCCGATCATGGCGCCGATGCCGTAATGGTTCACATAGGCCCAGATGCCCTGCCACAGCGCCTCGATGGTGCGCTTGGAGCGATAGGCCGGCAGGACGCAGGAGCGTCCGAGCTCCAGGAAGCGCAGCGAGGGGTGGCGCGCCACCAGCGCCTCCAGCTCGAACTCGTCGCTGGAATAGAAGCCGCCGGCGGCGGCCGCGCATTCCTGCCGCAGGAGCCGGTAGGTGCCGACGATGCGCCGGTGCTCGGGGCCGGGCAGGCCGGCGTCGAGCACCAGCAGGTGGTCGCAGACCTCGTCGAAGCGGTCGGCGTCGCGGCGGTCCCTGACGCCGGCCGCCGGGGCCAGCGCGCCGAGCTCCTCGTGGAACACGCGGTAGCGCACCTCCTGCGCCGCCGCCACCTCGTCGTCGTTGCGGGCGAGCCTGACCTCGATGGCGCCGATGCGGCCGAGCCGCGCGCCCGCGGCCAGCCCGGAAAACAGCACCGCCGCCGGCGCGTCCGCGCCGGAACGGGCGTTGTCGAAGGCGGTTTGCGTCATGGTGGTGCGCATGGTCGCTGTCCTTGCTCCTGTGCGGCCTCGGGCGCGGCTGCCGACTCGCGGGTTGCGGTCCGAATCGCGCGTTGCGGTGCTGGCTTAGGCGGGCAATGCAACGCGAGTATGACGAAAGGTGTCACGGCGGTGTCCGTGGCGCAAGGTGGCGCGCGCCGTGCCCGCGCGGCCGGCCGCTCAGGCGAGGGCGTGGCCTTCCACCGCCTCGATCATCGCCCGCGGATCGACGGGCTTGGTCAGGAACCCGGTCGCGCCGTGGGCGATGACGCCGTGGCGGGTCTTTTCCTGGCCGTCGGCCGACAGCACCAGGATCGGCACCGCCGCCATGCCGCTGTCCTGCTCGTGGCGGCGGATGAGCGCGATCGCCTCCAGCCCGTCCATCACCGGCATGTCGAGGTCCATCAGCACCGCGTCGTAGCGGTGGGCGCCGCCGCCCTGCGCCAGCGCCTCGACCGCCGCCTTGCCGTTGGCCACGATGTCGACCCGGTGGCCGGCCCTGGTCAGCGCCGAGCGGGCGAGAAGCGCGTTGATGTCGTTGTCCTCGGCCACCAGCACGCGCAGGCCCCGCCCCTGCGCCGGCTGCCCCCGCCTCGCCCCCTGCTCCCGCGGTCCTTCCGGCCCGCCGTCGGCCGCGGCCGCGTGCGACGACAGCAGGACGCGCAAAAGCGTCGCCCCGCGCACCGGCCGCACCAGGAACGAGCCGTAGCCGCCGGCGCGGTACCCGGCGAGCTGGCCGCGGTCGGCGGGCGCGATCAGCGTCACCGCCTCGGCCCTGTCGATGCCGGCCTTGCGCAGCCGCTCCAGCAGGCGGCCGTCGCCGCCTTCGAGCGCGGCGTCCACCAGCACCGTGTCGTGGCCGCCCGGCCTGGCGCGGCCGGCGGCGGCGGCTTCCTCGACGGTGCGGGCGATGTCGGCCGCGCCGCCATGGGCGGCGACGGTGCGGGCGAGCGCCCGCGCCTCCATGGCGTTGGCCGAGACGACGAGGACGCGGCGGCCGGCGAGCGCGGCGCCGAGGTCGAGCCGCGGCGCGACCGCGTTCCGCACGGGTATCTCGACCGTGAACCGCGAGCCCTTGCCCGGCTCGCCCTCGGCGGCGATGGTGCCGCCCATGGCCTCGACGATTCGCCGCGAGATGGCGAGGCCGAGGCCGGCGCCGCCGTGCCGGCGCGTCGGCGTGCTGTCGCCCTGCTCGAACTCCTCGAAGATGCGGGCGATGTCGCGGCGCTTCAGGCCGGGGCCGGTGTCGACGACATGGAAGCGGATGCGCCGGTCCGCCCCCTCGCCGGCCCCGCCGTCGACCATGCCGACCTCGACCAGCACGCCGCCGGTCTCGGTGAACTTGACGGCGTTGCCGACGATGTTGATGAGCACCTGCCGCAGCCGGCCGGGATCGGCGTCGACGAGCGCGGGAACGTCCGGCGCGACGTGGCAGCCGAGCCCGATGCCCTTGTCGTGGGCGCGCGGCGAAATCAGCTCGACCACGTTCTCCGCCAGCTCGCGCGGGCTGACCGGCTGCGGCTCGAGGTCGAGGCGGCCGAACTCGATCTTGGAATAGTCGAGCAGGTCGTCGATCAGCGCGAGCAGCGCCGCGGCCGAGGTCGAGACCGCCGCGACATAGGTGCGCTGCTCCGGCGTCAGCCGCGTCTCGGCCAGGAGGTGCGCCATGCCCATGATGCCGTTCATCGGCGTGCGGATCTCGTGGCTGACCGTGGCGAGGAAGCGCGACTTGGCCTCGCTGGCGGCCTCGGCGCGCTCGCGCGCGGCGTTGAGCGCGGCTTCGGCCCGCTTGCGCGCGGTGATGTCGCGGGCGATCGCCCGGTGCGAGACGGCGTCGTCGTCCTTGTCGCGCACCGAAAGCTCGATCCACGAGAACCAGCGCTCGCCGGACGCGGTGCGCACCGCCACGTCGGTCGAGGACAGGCATTCGCCGTCGCAGAAGGCGCTGTCGGGCACGACGCCGATGTCGATGCCGAGCTCGGCGAGCCGCCGGCCGGTCACCGTCGCCGGCGCGACGCCGACCAGCTCGGACAGAACCCGGTTGGCATAGACGATGCGGCCCTCGCGGTCGCGGTGGACGACGATGTCGCCGAGCGCGTCGGCGAGGCCGCGCGCGCGCTCCTCGCTTTCCCGCAGCTCCCACATGCGGTCGGCGAGCCGCTCGGCATCCTCGCGGGCGCGCAGCATCTCCCCTTCGGCGAGCGCGGCGCGCCGCCGGGCGGCGCGTTCGTGCCAGGCGAGCGCGCCGAGGCCGCAAAGGCCGGCCGGCCCGGCCGCCAGCGCCGGCGCGCCGGCAAGAAGCGCAAGCCCCGTCGCTGCGGCAAGGGCGAGCGCGGCGAGCACAAGCGGCGCGGCCGCGCGCCGGTCGAAGGGTGCCGGCGCGGGCGCGAGCTGCGGCGCCAGCGGCGGCGGCCCGACGCGCAGGCGCCCGGCCGGCCCTTTCGGGGCGGCTTCGGCGGCAGTCCTGAACGTTCCCGGCTCCGGCATCATGGCGCCGCGAAGCATAGAAGGGACTGCTTAGGGAAGATTTTGGCCGCTCGCTAGAATTTTAGCGAATCGGTCCTCAGCCCCGCATGTCGACCACCAGGCGGCCGCGCACCTTGCCGTCGACGATGTCGTGGGCGGCCCTGACGATGTCGCCGAAGGCGATCGTCGTCGACAGCGCGGCGAGCTTGTCGCGGTCGAGGTCTGTCGCGATGCGCCGCCACGCCTCCAGCCTGATGTCGCGCGGGGCCATCACCGAATCGATGCCGAGCAGCGACACGCCGCGCAGGATGAAGGGGGCGACGCTGGCCGGCAGGTCCATGCCGCCGGCAAGGCCGCAGGCCGCCACCGCCCCGCCGTAGGAGGTCATCGACAGGACGTTGGCGAGGGTGTTGCCGCCCACCGCGTCGACGCCGCCGGCCCAGCGCTCCTTGCCGAGCGGGCGGGCGGGGCCGGAAAGCTCGGCCCGGTCGATCACCTCGGCCGCGCCGAGGTCGCGCAGGAAGCCGGCTTCCTGCGGCCGGCCGGTCGAGGCGACGACGTGATAGCCGAGCTTCGACAGGATCGACACCGCCACCGTGCCGACGCCGCCGGCCGCGCCCGTGACGACGACCGGCCCGCGCGACGGCGCGATGCCGTGGCGCTCCAGCGCCAGCACGCACAGCATCGCCGTGTAGCCGGCGGTGCCCACGGCCATGGCCTCGGCGGCGGCCATGCCGGCCGGCAGCGGCACCAGCCACTCGCCCCTGACGCGGGCCTTGCCGGCATAGGCGCCGTGATGCACCTCGCCGACGCCCCAGCCGTTGAGGATGACGCGGTCGCCCTTCTGCCAGTCGGGATGGGACGAGGCCGTCACCGTGCCGGCGAAGTCGATGCCGGGCACCAGCGGCCAGCGCCGCACCACCGGCGCCTTGCCGGTGATGGCCAGCCCGTCCTTGTAGTTGACCGTGGTCGCCTCGACGGCGACGGTGACGTCGCCCTCCATCAGATCGGCCTCGCTCATCTCCACGATGTCGACGGACTGCTTCTTGTCCTCGTCGCGCGAGACGAGGATGGCCTTGAACGTGTCGGACATGGATGGCTCCCTGCGGCTTGCTTTTCCTGGCTCGGGGCGACTGTGCGGCCCGCGGCGGCGAAGGTCAATCGCGGCCCTTGCGCCGGCTGCGCCGCCACACGAGGAGCTCCTCGAGCACCACCAGCGCCGCGCCGACGGTGATGAAGGCGTCGGCGAGGTTGAAGACGGCGAACGACCAGGACGGCAGGTGGAACAGCACGTAGTCGACCACGTAGCCGTGCCAGACCCGGTCGACCAGATTGCCGAGCGCGCCGCCGACGATCAGCGCGAAGCCGAAGCGCGCCATGCGCTGCGAAGGATCGGTGCGCGCGGCGATGTAGACGACGAGGCCGATAACCGCCAGGGTGACCGCGATCAGCGCCACGGAGCCGAACCCGTCCAGCATCGAGAACGCGATGCCCGTGTTGTGGGTGCGAAAGAGCGCCAGGAACGGCAGCACCGGCACCGGGACGTGCATGGCAAGCTGGGTTTCCACCAGGTGCTTGACCCACTGGTCGAGGCCGGCCGCGGCGAGCGCCACCGCCGCATGGGGAACGAGCCGCCTCACGCCCCGTCTCCTTCCGCGATGGGGAAGGCGTGGCGGCGCGCCTCGTAGAGCGCGACGCCGGTGGCGACGGCAAGGTTGAGCGAATCGGCGCGGCCCGCCTGCGGGATGCGGATCAGCGTGTCGCAGGCTTGCGCCAGCGCCTCGGGCAGGCCCTGCTGCTCGTTGCCCATCAGAAGAACGAGCGGCCCGCCGCGATAGTCCGGGCGGCGGTAGTCGACCGAGCCCTCGAGATGCGTGCCGACGAGGCGCACCTTGGCCGCTTTCGTCCAGCCGATGAAGGCCTCGGCGCCGCCGCGCGCCACCGGCACGGCGAAGATCGAGCCCATGGTGGCGCGCACCGTCTCCAGCGAGAACGGGTCGGTGGTCTCGCCGACGAGGATGACGCCCCTGGCGCCTGCCGCGTCGACGGTGCGGATGACGGTGCCGAGATTGCCGGGGTCGCGCACGCGGTCGAGCGCCACCCACACGTCGCCACCCTCGGGGCGGATACCGGAAAGCGCGGTCCAGCGCTGCGAGAAGACGCCGAGCACGGCCTGAGGGTTGTCGCGCCGGGTGATGGCGACGAGCACCTTCTCCGGCACCTCCAGCACCAGCCCGCCGGCCGCCACCGTGCGGGCGGCCGCCTTCTCCACCGCCGCGTTGCCGCGCTGCGACCTGGCGAAGACGAGCGTGCGGATCGTCCAGCCGAGGTCGAGCGCGTCGATGACGAGCTTCAGCCCCTCGGCCATGAACGCGCCCTGCTGGTCGCGATACTTCTTCAGCGCCAGCGCGCGGATGTCCTTGACGATCGGGTTGGCGAGGCTGGTCACCTCCTTGACCTGACCCACGCGACGGTTCTCGCTCATGCCGCCACCCAGCGCGAGAACAGCGAGGTCGACAGCCGCCGGCCGGCCGACCGCTCGCGGATGACCAGTTCTCCCGATTCGACGCGCCCCCCCATGCCGGCGAAGGTGTCGCGCATCAGCGCGTGCGTGGCGAAGAACGAGGCGCGGATCGAGTAGGCCGTCAGCACCACGCAGAGCGGCTTCGGCGTCAGGATCTCGCGGGTGAGCGCGGCCATGGCCGGCAGGTCGTCGAAGAGCTGCCACACCTCGCCCTTCGGCCCGCGGCCGTAGGCGGGCGGGTCGAGCAGCACGATGTCGTAGCGGCTGTCGCGGCGCGCCTCGCGCTCGGCGAACTTCATGGCGTCGTCGCAGATCCAGCGGATCGGCTTGTCCGTCAGCCGCGCCACCTCCTGGTTCTCGCGCGCCCAGCCGATCGCCTTCTTCGAGGCGTCGACATGGGTGACCTGCGCGCCGGCGCGCGCCGCCACCAGCGAGGCGAGCCCGGTATAGCCGAACAGGTTCAGCACCCTGACCGGCCGCTTCGCCGCGCGGATCAGCCCCTCCATGTGGTCCCAGTGCGAGGCCTGCTCGGGAAAGACGCCGACATGGCGGAACGAGGTGAAGCGGCCGAGATAGTCGAGGCCGTCATGCTTCATCGGCCAGGTCTCGCCGAGCGGGGTCTCGGGGAAGCGCCAGCGGCCCATGCCCTCCTCGTCGGTGTCGCCGGTGAAGACCGCGTCGGCCTGCCGCCACTCGCGCTCGGAGAGCGCCGGCCGCCAGATCGCCTGGCCCTCCGGCCGGTCGATGCGGTAGGGGCCGTACTGCTCCAGCTTGCGGCCGTCGCCGGAATCGAGGAGCGCGTAGTCCGCGCCGGGTCCGACCTCCAGGATCAGCGGCAGCGTCTCTTCCGGCAGCGCGCCCGGCCGGCGCGGCAGCGGCGGGCGGGCGGGCGCGGCCCTGTCCTGCTGCCGCTTCTCCTGGCGGGCGTTGGCGCGCGCATCCGCGCGCGGCTCCCGGCGTCTGTCGCGCTGGTCCTTCATCGGCGCTCCGGCGAATTTCGTCCCGCGCTTCTGCCACAGCGGGGAGGCGGCCGCAACACGGCTTGCCGGCCGGCCACGGCGAGGGCAAGCCCGCCGATCGGGTCAGGTGCGCGGGGCCGGCAGGCTGGCCCGGCCGGGAGGCGGCGGCGCGGCGGCCGCGGCCGTCTCGCTGCGCCTTGCGGCCTTGCGGTAGCGACCCTGGCGGAACCAGGTGGCGAGGCTGCCGACGACGAGGCCAAGGGCGAGCGCGGCGAACAGCAGCACGAACAGCGGCAGCGAGACGGTCAGGCCCGGATTGCCCGGGTTGAACGGGTCGATGGTGAAGGCGACCGGCGCGCGGTTGGCCACCGCCAGCGCGATCAGCACGACGGCGAGCGGGATGAAGACCACGACGGTCAGAAAACGGTTGAGCATGTCCCTATCCGGTTGCCGCCCCGGCGCCCGCGGGCCCGTTCAGCGGTCGTTTCCCTCGTTGAGGCGCTCGCGCAGCTCCTTGCCGGTCTTGAAGAAGGGCACCCACTTCTCCTCGACCTCGACCGATTCGCCGGTGCGCGGGTTGCGGCCGATGCGCGCCGGCCGGTTCTTGACCGAGAAGGCGCCGAAGCCGCGCAGCTCGACGCGGTTGCCGGCGGCGAGCGCCTCCGTGATCTCCTCGAAGATGGCGTTGACGATGTTCTCCACGTCGCGCAGGAACAGATGCGGGTTGCGGTTGGCGATGGTCTGCACGAGTTCGGACTTTATCATCGGTGGCTCCGCGCCCTCTGGGGTTTCCCGTCAATGCCAGGCTGTACGCTGCTATGCGGGTGTTTTGCTTGGACTTTTTCAGTCGCTGAACGAGGCGGCGTCAGGTTGCCAGACCGACAACAGCCCGTCAAGGAACAAGCGCTCCGCCCCGGCCTTGCGCGCAAGCTCAGCCCCGACCCGGTCGAGCCCGGTCAGCGCGCCGAGCGTGCCGGCCAGCGACAGCGGCGAAAGCAGGCCGCCGCGCCCGGCCGGCTTCCACTCGATGACGTCGAGCTCCTTGTCGACGCCCTTGCCGGCGAGCCAGGCCACGGCCTCGTCCTGGCCGCCGAGCCCGTCGACCAGCTTGCGCTCGAGCGCCTGCCGGCCGGTGAAGATGGAGCCGTCGGCGAGCGCCAGCACCTCGGCGCGGCTGAGCGGCCGGCGCTCCTCGACCAGGCCGACGAACCAGTCGTAGCTGTCCATCACCATCGCGCGCAGCATGGCGCGCTCCTCCTCGGTGGTCGGGGTGAAGGGCGACGGCTCGGCCTTGAGCGGCGACGACTTCACGCCCTCGACCTTGACGCCCACCATCTCCATCAGCCCGGTGACGTCGGGAAACTGCACCAGGACGCCGATCGAGCCGACGATGGAGGACTGGCGCGCCACGATGTGGTCGGCGGCGGTGGCGATCATGTAGCCGGCGGAGGCCGCCAGCGTGCCGACCTGCGCCACCACCGGCTTCTTCTGCGCCAGCTTGCGCACCGCCTCGTAGATCGCCTCGCCTCCGGCCGTCGTGCCGCCGGGCGAGTCGACGCTCAGGATCACGCCCTTGACGTGGGCGGCCTCGCCGATGCGCTTCAGCCGGGCGAGCAGCTCCTCGTCCTCGGTGATGGTGCCTTCGATCTTGACCCGGGCGATCTGGTCGCCGGCGGCGACCAGCCGGTCGCGCATGGCGAAGGAGGCGGCGGCCGCCACGGCCAGCGCCGCCACGACGAGCGCGGCGATGCGCCAGAAGGTGAGCTTGCGGCGCAGCCGCCTGCGGTCGATGACGTCGTCTGCCCGGTGCGGCTGTGCCCCGTGTGCCATCTTGTGTGCCATGGCGCGCCTTTCTGCGGTGTCGGCCCCTCGCAAGGGCCGCTTTTAGTGCAAGCCGCGCCGCGCCGGAAGGGGTGTGCCGCCGCGAGAGGCCGGAAGGGGTTTCGCGCAACGCCGCGCGCCTGTAAGGATGTCCGATCGCCGGGCTCGCGGGCTCATCCAAAAATCACCATATTGGGATGCAAGTCAGAATCGCCATAATGCGGCTTGGATCGGGGCCTGTCGGCCGGCGACGGCGGGGCCGTGGATTTCAGTCGTTCCTGGGCAAGAGGGCATGAGCATTTCGGCAGGGCAGCACACCGCCGGCCACACCGCCGGCAAGGCGCATCCGGCCGCGCCGCAGCGCGCGGCGCGCGACCGGCGCGTGGAGGAGGCCTTCACGCAGGCGCGCCGCCATTCGGGCCGCGTGCGCATGCTCAAACTCGTGCTGCCCCTGGCCGCGGTGGCGATGATCGCGGCCTTCGCCGCGAGGTCGTGGCTGGCCGCGCCGGGCAACCTGCCCGTCGACCTCGGCGCGCTCGCCATCGAGGGCGGCCGGCTGGTGATGTCCGATCCCAGGCTCGACGGCATCACCGGCAGCCAGGGCCGGCCCTACAGCATGACCGCCGCCCGCGCCATCCAGGACATCGGCGCCGGCGGGCGCATCGACCTCGAAGGCATCGACGCCCGGCTGCCCATCGACGACAGCGGCTGGATGACCGTCACCGCGCCGACCGGCGTGTTCGACCGCGAGGCCAACCGGCTCGACATCGACAGCGAGCTGACGATGACGACCGACGACGGCATGAAGGCGGTGCTGAAATCGGCCGTCCTCGACATCGCGGCCGGCAGCCTCGACACTGCCGACCCGGTGGACATCACGCTCGACGGGGCGCATATCACCGCCGATTCGATGGCGGTTCGCGACAAGGGCGCGGTGCTGATCTTCGAGAACCGCGTACGCATGAGGATCGATGGCGGGCGCCTGGGCGGCGCGGCCGCCGATGGGGGGGCCGAATGATGGACGGGCAACGGGCTCGGGGAGCGCGGGTTGGCGGGGCGCTGGCGCTGGCGGCGCTGCTGCTGGCCTCGCCGGCGGCGCTGGCGCAGCAGCAGCAGGGCGGCCGCATGACCGGCCTCAAGCTCGACGGCGACAAGCCGATCCAGATCGAGAGCGACCACCTGGAAGTGCGCGAGAGCGACGGCATCGCCATCTTCACCGGCAATGTCGCGGTGGTGCAGGGCGGGATGCTGATGCGCTCCGGCAAGATGACGGTGCACTACAACACGCAAAGCGGCTCGGTCGCGACCGGCTCGGCCAACATCGACCGCCTCGAGGTCGAGAACAAGGTCTACGTCAAGTCCGACACCCAGGTCGCCACCGCCGACCGCGGCAGCTTCGACATGAAGAGCGAGGTCCTCGTCCTGTCGGGCAAGGAGGTGGTGCTGTCGGAGGGCGAGAACGTCGTCGTCGGCTGCAAGCTGACCGTGCAGATGGCGACCGGCCTCGCCAATCTGGAAGGATGCGGCGGCGATTCCGGCGGCGGCCGGGTCAAGATGCTCTTGAAGCCCGGCTCGCAGGACGCGCGGTGAAGCGTCCCGCCTTCCTCGCGCGCGCCGGCGCCGCCGGCAGCGCAGCGCCGGCGGAGCGCGCCGACCGCGAGCGCTTCCGCGGCACCATGATCGCGCGCGGCCTGACCAAGAGCTACAAGGGGCGGCAGGTGGTCAACGGCGTGTCGTTCGGCGTGCGCGCCGGCGAGGCCGTCGGCCTGCTCGGCCCCAACGGCGCCGGCAAGACCACCTGCTTCTACATGGTCACCGGCCTCGTGCCGGTCGACCAGGGCACCATCGAGATCGACGGCTACGACGTCACCGCGCTGCCGATGTACCGGCGCGCGCGGCTCGGCATCGGCTACCTGCCGCAGGAGGCCTCGATCTTCCGCGGCCTGTCGGTGGAGAGCAACATCCGCGCCATCCTCGAGATGGTCGAGAAGGGCCGCAAGGCGCGCGAGCGCCGGCTCGACGAGCTGCTTGAGGAGTTCCACATCGCGCATCTGCGCAAGTCGCCGGCCATCGCGCTGTCGGGCGGCGAGCGCCGGCGGCTGGAGATCGCCCGGGCGCTGGCCTCCAACCCCAACTTCATGCTGCTCGACGAGCCCTTCGCCGGCGTCGACCCCATCGCGGTCGCCGACATCCAGCAGCTCGTGCGCCACCTGACGGCGCGCGGCATCGGCGTGCTCGTCACCGACCACAACGTGCGCGAGACGCTCGGGCTGGTCGAGCGCGCCTACATCATCCACGCCGGGCAGGTGCTCACCCACGGCGTGCCGTCCGAGATCGTCGAGAACCCGGACGTGCGCCGCCTCTATCTCGGCGAATCCTTCTCGCTGTAGCCGGCCCGGGATGGCCGCTCCGCGCTTTTGTCGCGGGCGTGGCGGCCCCGGTCCCGCTTGACAAGCAAAAGCCGGGCCAGTTTCATTCGCTGCACTGCGGCAGGAGCCGCGAGGCCGGATCGGAACCACCCATGGCCCACTCATGACGGCCCCCTCATGGCATTGAGCGCCAAACTGCAACTGCGCCAGTCGCAGACGCTGACGATGACGCCGCAGCTCATGCAGTCGATCCGTCTGCTGCAGTTCACCCATGCCGAGCTGGAACGCTTCATCGAGGAGGAGGTCGAGAAGAACCCGCTTCTCGAACGCCCCGGCGCGCAGGCCGACGAGGAGCCGCGCCGCGAGCCGCAGCCGGCCGACGTGTCGGCGGCCGCCGGGCTCGACCGCCTGTTCGACGAGGCCGGCGCCAGCGCCGCGCTGATGTCCGAGCGCCTCGATTCGTCGATGGAGAACGTCTTTCCCGACGATCCCGGCACGGTCGAGCGGCTGGGCCCCGACCTCGCCGCGCAATGGAAGTCGGCGGCGGGAAGCGGCGGCGGCGGCCGCGCCGAGGATTTCGACATCGACACGCTGGCGGCCGCGGGCGCCACGCTCGCCGACCATGTCGGCGAGCAGATCGCGTTCTCGTTCCGCGACGCGGGCGAGCGGCTGATCGCGCGCGAGCTTGCCGACGCGCTCGACGAGGCGGGCTATCTGCGCGCCGACCCGGCCGAGGTCGCGCAGCGCCTCGGCTGCGGCGAGGACGCGGTTTTGGCCGTGCTCGCGGCGTGCCGGCGGTTCGATCCGCCCGGGCTGTTCGCGCGCGACCTCGCCGAGTGCCTGGCGTTGCAGCTCCAGGCGCGCGACCGCTTCGATCCGGCCATGCGCGCCATGGTCGCGCGGCTCGACTTGGTGGCGCGGCGCGACTTCGCCCAGCTGCGCCGCCTGTGCGGCGTCGGCGACGACGACCTCCTCGACATGATGGCCGAGATCAGGCGGCTCGACCCGCGCCCCGGCGCCGCCTTCACCGGCGGGACGGCCGACGCCATCGTGCCGGACGTGATCGTGCGGCGCGCCGCCGACGGCGGCTGGGCGGTGGAGCTGAACCCCGACGCGCTGCCGCGCGTGCTCGTCAACCAGAGCTATTTCGCCCGCGTCTCGAAGCATGCGGCGAGCCAGGACGAGAAGGACTTCCTCGCCGCGTGCATGCAGAACGCCGGCTGGCTGACGCGCAGCCTCGACCAGCGCGCCCGCACCATCCTCAAGGTGGCGAGCGAGATCGTGCGCCGGCAGGACGCCTTCCTGCTCCACGGCGTGCGCCATCTCAGGCCGCTCAACCTCAAGGACGTCGCCGAGGCGATCGGCATGCACGAATCGACGGTCAGCCGCGTCACCGCCAACAAGTACATGATGACGCCGCGCGGCGCCTTCGAGCTGCGCCGCTTCTTCTCGGTGGCGATCGCCGCCGTCGAGGGGGGCGACGCGCATTCCTCGGCCGCCGTGCGCGACCGCATCCGCGAGCTGATCGAGACCGAGAAGCCGCACGCCGTGCTCTCCGACGACGCCATTGTGGATATCCTGAGGAAAAGCGGCGTCGACATCGCCCGGCGCACCGTGGCCAAGTATCGGGAAGGAATGGACATTCCCTCCTCCGTGCAGCGCCGGCGCGAGAAGCGCGCGCGCGCTTGCGCCCGCCCCTGAGCCGGGCGGCCGTCCGCCGCCTGCGGGGCGGCGCGGCCGCCGCCCCGAGGATCCTCCAGGACCCCGCGTTGACAAGATCGTGCGAAAAGGACTAGAAGCTCGGCCGCATGCGGCGGGCGCTTCAGTCGCGCCTCGCGCTGCGGCGCCGCGACGGTGCGGCTGCCTGTTGGCGTAGCCGGAAGCCGACGCCGGAGCCGCCGGGAACCTTGAGTGTGCCGACCACAGGTATAAACTCGCGATCGTCGGAATCCCGATTGAGAGAACCTGAACAAGAGAAGGTCAGTTTCACATGAGCCTGCGCATTTCCGGTAAGCACATGGAAATCGGCGACGCCTTCCGTTTCAAGATCGAGGGGCGCATCGGCGAGGCGATTGGCAAGTATTTCGACGGCGGATACGCCGGGCGCGTGACGGTCGAGAAGTCGGGCTCGCGGTTCTCCGCCGACTGCCTCGTCCATCTCGACACCGGCATGTCGCTGCAGGCGGCCGGCCAGGCCCAGGACCCGCAGCTCGCCTTCGACGCCGCCGCCGACCGCATCGAGAAGCGGCTGCGCCGCTACAAGCGTCGGCTGAAGGCGCACCCCGTCTCCGCCAACAGCGCCGACTGGATCGACCTCGACTACCGCGTCGTCGCGCCGGTGGTGGCCGAAGAGGACGGCGAGGTGCCGGAAGACTACGCGCCGGCGGTGGTGGCCGAATCGACCGTCGCGCTGAAGACCATGTCGGTGGCCTCCGCGGTCATCGAGCTGGACACCAAGGACAGTCCGGTCTTCGTGTTCCGCAATGCCGGCAACGAGCACGTCAACGTCGTCTATCGCAGGCCGGACGGCAATATCGGCTGGATAGACACATCTTCGGCGGTGGCCGCGAAGCAGCGGTAGCCGTCGCTCTCGACCGGACCGCAGGCGGGGGCTTGCGTCGCGGGAAACGGGCAGAGCAGGAAGGATGACCGGAAAATGGATCTGAGCGACCTCATCGAGGTTTCGGCTGTCATGCCGGCCTTGAAGGCCAACTCCAAGAAACAGCTCCTGCAGCTTCTGGCCGAGAAGGCCGCCGCCGTCACCGGCCTGCCGGAGCGCGAGGTGTTCGACACCGTCCTCCAGCGCGAGCGGCTGGGCTCGACCGGCGTCGGCAACGGCATCGCCATCCCGCACGGCAAGCTCGCCGGCATTACGCGCATCACCGGCATCTTCGCGCGGCTGGAGACGCCGGTCGACTTCGAGGCGCTCGACGACCAGCCCGTCGACCTCGTCTTCCTGCTTCTGGCGCCCGAGGGCGCGGGCGCCGATCATCTCAAGGCGCTGTCGCGGATCGCCCGCGTGCTGCGCGACCCCGACACCGTGGCCAAGATCCGCGCCACGCGCGAGGCCGACGCCATCCACACCTTCCTGGCGCAGACGCCGGCCTCCAACCCGGCCTGAGATTTCTTGCGCGCACGCCCGGGACGGGCGCGTCGCGCCTTTCCCGGAACCGTCCCTGGACGGGCATGGGAGCCCGCCGGGGGGGCGGCCGGGGAGAAACCCAGGACGCCGCCGGCGCGCCTCAATGCCTCCTCAATGCCTCAAAGGAGGCTGACCGGGCCTCAATGGAGGCTGACCGGGGTCAGGTCGTTCTGCAGGGCGCCCGCCAGCGCGGCGTCGCGGCCGTCGGTCAGCATGATCGGCCGGCCGTTGGCGGCGAACACGGCCCACAGCCGCGTTCCCGGCGCGATCTGCGGCATGCCGGGGAACTTGCCGGCAAGCTCGTCGCTGTCGATTTCCCTGAGATAGGCGAGCGATCCCTCGCCCAGATGCGCCAGCTCGGCCGGGGTCAGGGGAGCATTCGTCGGGATGGTCTTGTCGTGTTCAGTCATGTCAGCCTCCTTGCGTGAGCGGGGCGTCCATCAGACCGGCCCGCAGCAGAGCCTCTTGGTTCCGGTGCGGCCGGAACTCAGTCTTTCACCGAAATGTTTATTTTCCGTACCAGCCTTTCCGGCTCGGGCCGGTCGAGGTCGATGGCGAGCAGGCCGTTCTTCAGCTCGGCGCCCGTCACCCTCATGCCGTCGGCCAGCACGAACACGCGCTGGAACTGGCGCGCCGCGATCCCGCGATGCAGGAACTCGCGCTCGGCCTCGTCGTTCTGGCGGCCGCGCACGACCAGTTCGCTGTCCTCCAGCGTGACCTCGAGATCGGCCTCGTCGAAGCCGGCCACGGCGAGCGTGATGCGCAGGCGGTCGCTGCCGCTCCCGCCATTGACGCCGCGCAGGCGCTCGATGTTGTAGGGCGGGTAGCCGTCGCCGTTCTTGGCGACGCGCTCCAGCGTCTTCTCGATGGCGTCGAAGCCGAGCAGCAGCGGGCTGGAGAAAGGTGTGACGCGGGTCATGTCTCGTGTCCTCGAAGAGCGACGTGGCAGGGCGAAGACCCGAAAGGCATCCGCGCCCATGGCCATGATATGGTTTATGCGTCTTGCGAGTTCAAGCGCGAGGCCGGGCGCGAGGCCGGGCGGCGGCCCGCGCCTCAGCCTGCGCCCTCGTCATCGCCCCGTTTCCCGTCGATCTCGGCCACCAGGGCGGCGATGTGGGGGGCGGCGGCGGCGCTCGCCGCGCGCTCGATGGCGCGGTAGCGCGCGATCACGGCGAGCCCCGTTGGCGTGAGCTGCGCGCCGCCGCCGCGCGCGCCGCCCTTTTGCGTGTCGAGCATCGGCTTGCCGAAGATGCGGTTCATCTCCTCGATCAGGTCCCAGGCCCGCTTGTAGGACATGTTCATCTGGCGGGCCCCGGCCGAGATCGAGCCGAAGGCGGCGATCTGCTCCAGAAGCTCGACCTTGCCGTGGCCGATATGGCCCTGCGGCTCGAACCTGATGCGCAGCGTGATCGAGGGCACGGCCGCTCCTTTCCGGCTGGTGTCGTCGCGCTCCTCTTATGCCGCAACCGCCCGGCCGCCGCTACCGCGCGGCGGGCGCGGCGGCGGTTCCGGCCGGATCGAAGGTGACGGCCTTGACGACGGCGAAGACCTCGCGGCCCGGCGAAAGCGCCAGCGCCTCGACCGAGCGGCGCGTGACGCGCGCCACCAGCTCGTCGCCGCCATGGTCGAGCCGCACCAGCGCCTGCGGCCCGTCGTCGCTCGCCACCGCGGTGATGCGGGCGCCAAGCACGTTGAGCGCGCTGATTCCCTGCGGCCGGTGCGTGGCCACCATCACGTCGCGGGCACGCACTCTCACCCTCAGCCGCGAGCCGGCCGGCGCGTCGACCCTCGGCAGCCGCCACTCGCCGGCCGCCGAGCGCAGCAGCGAAAGGCCGTAGCCGTCGTCGGGCGCCACCATTTCGAGCTCGATCAGGGCGCTCGCCTCGTCGCGGTCGCCGGCGACGGCGCCGTCGAGCCGCGGCAGCACGCTGCCGGCCGGGCCGCGCGCCGCCACCCTGCCGCCCGAAAGCGCCACCACATGGGTGGCGAGCCGCGCCACCTCGGCCACCGAATGGCTGACATAGACGATGGGAATCCCCGTCTCGTCGCGCAGCCGCTCGATGAAGGGCAGGATCTCGGCCTTGCGCGCCTCGTCGAGCGAGGCGAGCGGCTCGTCCATCAGGATCAGGCGCGGGCTGGCGATCAGCGCCCGGCCGATGGCGACGCGCTGTTTCTCGCCGCCCGACAGGAGGCCCGGCCGCCGGTCGAGCAGGTGCTTGACGCCGAGCAGGCCGACCACGGCGTCGAAATCGGCGTAGCGCTCGGCCGCCGGCGTGAAGAAGCGGCCGTAGCGCAGGTTCTGCGACACGGTCAGGTGCGGGAACAGCCGCGCATCCTGGAAGACGTAGCCGATGCGCCGCTTGTGCGCCGGCACGAAGATGCCGGCCTCCACGTCCGCCAGCACGCGGCCGTCGACGACGATGCGGCCCTCGTCGGGACGGGCGAGCCCGCCGATCAGGTTGATGAGCGAGGTCTTGCCCGAGCCGGAATGGCCGAACAGGGCGACGAGGCGGCCGTCGCTCTCGAAACGGGCCTCCAGCCGGAACGCGCCGAGCCGGTGGACGATGTCGACCTCGAGCGTCATGCGACGTCGAGCCGGCGGGCGACGCGCCGCGCCAGCGCCTCGGAGGCGACGAGCGCGGCCATGGCGATGACGATGGAGACGAGGGTGAGCCGCATCGCCCCGGCATTGCCGCCAGGCACCTGGGTGAAGGTGTAGATGGCCGAGGGCAGCGTCTGCGTCTCGCCCGGTATGTTGGAGACGAAGGTGATGGTGGCGCCGAACTCGCCCATCGCCTTGGCGAAGGCGAGGATCATGCCGGTGATGATGCCCGGCGCGATGAGCGGCAGGGTGACGGTGGCGAACACCAGCGGCGGGCTCGCCCCCAGCGTGCCGGCGGCCGCCTCCAGCCTGCGGTCGACGGCCTCGATCGACAGGCGGATGGCGCGCACCATCAGCGGGAAGGCCATCACCGCGCAGGCGAGCGCAGCCCCCGTCCAGCGGAAGGAGAAGACGATGCCGAGATGCTGCTCGAGCAGCGCGCCGACCGGCCCGCGCCGCCCGAAGGTGAGCAGAAGCAGGTAGCCGGTGACGACGGGCGGCAGGATCAGCGGCAAATGGACGAGGCCGTTGAGCGCGGCCTTGCCCCAGAACTCCTTGCGCGCCAGCACCCAGGCGACGGCGATGCCGAGCGGCAGGCTCGCCACCGTCGCCCAGATCGAGACGCGGATCGACAGCCTGACCGCGTCCCATTCGGCGGGCGAAAGCTCCGGCCACCAGCTCACGGCCGCGACGCCCGGCTCAGTCTGCGGGAGCCAGAACGGCGAAGCCCTGCTCCTCGAACAGCGTCCTGGCCCTGTCCGTCTTCAGATAGGCGAGGAAGGCGGGCGCGTCGGCCGCCTTCGATTCGGCGGTCAGCGCCGCCGGATAGACGATCGGCTCGTGGGTGTCCTCCGGGAAGGCCGCGACGATCTTCACCGAGGGATCGGCCGCCGCGTCGGTCTGGTAGACGATGCCGAGCGGCGCCTCCCCGGCCGCCACCAGCGCCAGCGCGGCGCGCACGTTCTCCGCCTGCGCCACCTTGGCCGAGACCGCGTCCCACACGCCGAGCGCCGTCAGCGCCGCCTTGCCGTACTTGCCGGCCGGCACGGAATCGACGTTGGCCATGGCCAGCCGCTCGTCGCCGAGCGCGCCGGCGAGGTCGAAGCCGGGCACGATCTCGATCGCCACCGCCGAATCGGCCGGCGCGATCAGAACGATGCGGTTGCCGAGCAGCTCGACCTCGGTGTCCTTCCGCGTCAGGTTCCTGTCGGACAGATAGGCCATCCAGGCGAGGTCGGCCGAGATGAAGACGTCGGCCGGCGCGCCCTCCTCGATCTGCCTGGCGAGCGCGGAGCTGCCGGCATAGGAGATGGTGGCCTCCTTGCCGGTCTCGTCCTTCCAGGCGGCGTTGATGTCGTCGAGCGCGTTCTTCAGGCTCGCGGCGGCGAACACGGTGACGGTGTCCTGCGCCAGCGCGGCCGGCAGCGGCGCGGCCAGCATCGCCGCCAGGCCGGCGGCGAGCGCGATCGTCCGCGTCGCGAAGCGTCTGCGATTGAGCATGTGGAGGGTCTCCCTTGCGCGTCCGGCCGCGGGGTTGCGGAGGATCGGATGGCGATCGATATATTTGTCTGAATATATCAGAATACCCCCATGCGCAAGAAAATGCGGCTTTCCGGGGCGGAAAGCCGCATTTGATATATTTCATGATAAATAGCGAAAAAAGTCCGTCGCCTGCCTTCCCTGCCGGCGGCGCGTCGCGGCCCGCCGGCAGGAAGGACGCCGCCGAAGGGACGCCCGGGAAAAGGGGAGGACGCCGGCTCAGGCGGCGAGTTGCCCCGCCTCCCAGCCGAGGATGGCGCGCTTGCGCGTCAGGCCCCAGTGATAGCCGGTCAGCGCCCCGGTCTTGCCGAGCGCGCGGTGGCACGGCACCACGAAGGAGACCGGGTTGGCGCCGATGGCGGCGCCGACGGCGCGGCTCGCCGCCGGCTTGCCGATCTCGGCGGCGATCGAGGAATAGGTGCGCGCCCGGTTCATCGGGATCTTCAGCAGCGCCTCCCAGACGCGGATCTGGAAGTCGGAGCCGATCAGCACCACGCGCAGCGGCTCGTCCGCCCGCCAGCGGGCGGGGTCGAAGATGCGCGCGGCATAAGGCGCGGTCGCCTCGCGGTCCTCCTCGAAGGCGGCGTTCCTCCAGCGCGCCGCCATGTCCTCGAGCGCCTCGCGCTCGCCGCCTGCGTCGCAGAAGGCGAGCCCCGCCAGCCCGCGGTCGGTGACCATCAGCAGCGCGGTGCCGAACGGCGAGGGGTGGTAGCCGTAGCGGATGGAAAGGCCGAGGCCGCGGCTCTTGTAGTCGCCGGGCGACATCGCCTCATGCGTCACGAACAGGTCGTGCAGTCGGCCCGGCCCCGACATGCCGACCTCGAAGGCGGTGTCGAGCAGCGGCAGGCCCTGGTCGAGCAGCCGGCGGGCGTGGTCGAGGGTCACGGCCTGGAGGAAGCCCTTGGGCGACAGGCCGGCCCAGCGGGTGAACAGCTTCTGCAAGCCGGTCGGCGTCTCGCCGACCTCGGCCGCCAGCTCCTCGAGCGAGGGCTGGCCGCGATAGTCGATGCTGATCTTCTCGATCACCCGGCGTACGGTGTCGTAGTCGCTGCCCGTGGGCGTGACGTCGCGTTGCAGGATGGCGGTCGGGGTGTTGACGTTCATGGCTGGGCACTCCTTGGCGCGCACTATCGCGCCGCGGGGCGCGTTCCGCCACCCGATTCCTGCGCCTGCGCGACTATCCGGCCTTCGCCGTGGCCAGCGCGCGGCCGAAGGCGGCGGCGAAGCTCTCGCGGTCGTCGGGGTTGAGGAAGGTGCCGATGGCGATCCTGCGCCCCTCGCCCTCGACCGCCATGGCGGTGATGCCGATCTCCTCGTGGCGGGCGACGCGGAAGCGGGTCCAGAACGGGTTGAAGTGGTGCTCGCGCCTGCGCCCGGACGGCGCCACCTGGACGATGTCGAGCGCGGTGCGCGACACCGACACCTCCTCGCGGGCGCGCGCGGCGCGGTAGTTGAAGCGGAAGGCGAGGTAGAGCAGGAGCACGTCGAGGCCGAAGAAGCCGAACACCGGCCACGCGCCCATCGACAGGAACACCGCCCCCGTCGACAGCCACACCGAGGCGAAGATGCCCATCAGCACGACGAAGCCGGTGCGCCCGAGCGAGCGATGCGGCACCAGCAGGGCGCGGAAAAAGGGTTCGTCGGCGGCTTTCGTCTCGGCCATGGCGCAGAGTATAGAGGAGCCATGCGAAAGCCCAAAGACAAAGTTGCGCCGGCCGATGCCGGGACGGGGGCCGGGACGGGGGACGGAGCCGGCGAGCCGCAGCCGCGCCAGCGCGTGCGCCCCAACGCGCTGGCCAGGCCCCGCCCGCGGCCGCAGCGGCCGCCGGTCGCGCTCTACTCGCCCGCCGAGGTCGAGGAGATGTTCCGCCGCTTCTCGATCCAGCGGCCGCATCCGCGGGGCGAGCTCGACTACGTCAACGCCTTCACGCTGCTGGTTGCGGTGGTGCTGTCGGCGCAGGCGACCGATGTCGGCGTCAACAAGGCGACCGGCCCGCTGTTTCGCGTCGCCGACACGCCGGAAAAGATGCTGGCGCTGGGCGAGGCCCGCGTCGGCGAGTCCATCCGCACCATCGGCCTGTGGCGCAACAAGGCGAAGAACGTGATCGCGCTCAGCGAGGCGCTGATCCGCGACCATGGCGGCGCGGTGCCGCGCACGCGCGAGGCGCTCGTCACCCTGCCCGGCGTCGGGCGCAAGACCGCCAACGTCGTGCTCAACGTCGCCTTCGGCCAGCCGACCATGGCGGTCGACACCCACATCTTCCGCATCGGCAACCGCATCGGGCTGGCGCCCGGCGCCACACCGGAGGAGGTCGAGGCCGGGCTGCTGCGCGTCGTGCCGGCGCACTACATGCGCCACGCCCACCACTGGCTGATCCTGCACGGCCGCTACGTGTGCAAGGCGCGCAAGCCCGATTGCGCCGCCTGCGTCATCGCCGACCTGTGCAAGTGGCCGGACAAGACCGCGAGCGTGCCCGCGCCGCTGGTCGAGATCGAGCCGCCCGCCCCGGCCGGCCGCGAGCCTATGCCAGCCTGACGCCCGCCTGCGCCATCTTCTGCGTCATCGCCGCCAGCGAGCCGGCAAGGTCGATGCCGCGGCAGGCGTCGAGCCTGACCGTGGCCGAGAAGCCCGCCCGCACCGCGTCGAGCGCCGAATAGGCGACGCAGAAATCGGTGGCGAGCCCGACGAAGGTCAGGTCTGAAATGCCGCGCTCGCGCAGATAGCCGGCAAGGCCGGTGGGCGTCGCGTGGTCGTTCTCGAAGAAGGCCGAATAGGAATCGATGCCCGCGCGGAAGCCCTTGCGGATGACGAGCTGCGCCTTCGTCCAGTCGAGGCCGGGGTGGAACTGCGCGCCCTTCGTGCCCTGCACGCAATGGTCGGGCCACAGCGTCTGCGGCCCGTAGGGCATGTCGATCGCCTCGAAGGGCTGGCGGCCGGGATGGCTGGAGGCGAAGCTCGAATGGCCGGCCGGGTGCCAGTCCTGCGTCAGCGCCACATGGTCGAACTCGGCGATCAGCCGGTTGACCAGCGGCACGATCGCGTCGCCGTCCGCGACCGCCAGCGCGCCGCCCGGACAGAAATCGTTCTGGATGTCGACGACGATCAGCGCCCGTTCGCTCATGCCTGCCTCCCTTGTGCTGCCGCCTCTTGCACCGGCCGTCCGGCCGCGAAGATGAAGATGCGGTTTCGTGCGGCCCTATGCCGCTGTCTTGACGCGATAATTTCCCCTATATTATTCGAGACCATGCGCAAGCGCAGTTTTCGCCCCGCAGCGACGCCTCCCCGGCCAGCCATCAAGCAGACAGGATGCCAGGAATGACCACAGCCGCGCTCCAGCAAACGGACGTCGCACGCGCCGACACGTTCCCGATCCCGGCGGGCGTCCACGCCGAGACCGTGGTTTCGGTGCGCCACTACACCGACCGGCTGTTCTCCTTCCGCATCACGCGGCCGCAGAGCTTCCGCTTCCGCTCGGGCGAGTTCGTGATGATCGGCCTGCCCAACGCGATGAAGCCGGTGTTCCGCGCCTATTCCATCGCCAGCCCGTCCTGGGACGAGGAGCTGGAGTTCTTCTCCATCAAGGTGCCGGACGGCCCGCTGACCCAGCACCTGCAGAAGATCAGGCCCGGCGACACCGTGCTGATGCGCCCCAAGCCGACCGGCACGCTGGTGCTCGACGCGCTCACGCCGGGGCGGCGGCTGTGGATGATCGCGACCGGCACCGGCATCGCCCCCTTCGCCAGCCTGGTGCGCGACCCCGAGACCTACGACAAGTTCGAGCAGGTGATCCTGACCCACACCTGCCGCGAGGTGGCGGAGCTGGCCTATGGCGAGGAGCTGGCGAGGAACCTCGCCGAAGACCCGCTGATCGGCGAGCTGGTCGCGGGCCGCTTCGTCCACTACGCCACGGCGACGCGCGAGGCCTACGCGCGCACCGGCCGCATCACGACGCTGATCGAGAACGGCAGGCTGTTTTCCGATCTCGGCCTGCCGCCCTTCGACCCGGCGGTCGACCGGGTGATGATCTGCGGCTCGATGGACATGATCCGCGACGTCAAGGCGCTGGTGGAGAAGGCCGGACTGAATGAAGGCTCCAACTCGATGCCGGCCGAGTTCGTGGTCGAGCGCGCCTTCGTCGACTGAGCCCCGGAATTGCGGAAAAACAAGGGGATAGATCGTTTCACCGTTTCCGTGAAACCGTGAAACGATCTACTCGACCGCGGCTTCCCGCGCCCTGGCGCGGGCGAGCGCCGGGCGCGCCAGCACCCGGTCGAAATAGGCGTTGACCCGCTCGGACAGGATGGCGAACTGCGCGTCGCGCGCCCACTGGCCGCAATGGCCGAGGATGACGTCGGCGGCGGTGAAGCGGTTGCCCATCGCATAGGGCGATTCGCCGAGCCTGGCCTCCAGCGCGTTGATCTCGCGGCTGAACTCGGCCGCCGTCCACGGGCCGACGTCGACCCGCTCCGCCTCCGGCAGCATGGCGCGGTGCTTGTGCCGGTTCCACAGCGGCGCCTCGAGCTCCGACTGGGCGAAGAACAGCCAGGCGTTCAGATGCGCGCGCTCGGCCGGCGTCTTCGGCCCCATGTCCTTTTCCGGGTGCTTTTCGGCGAGATAGGCGCAGATCGCCGCCGAATCGGTGACCAGCATGTCGCCGTCCACCAGCACCGGCCCCTTGCCGGAAGGGTTGTAGCGCCGCATCTCCTCGCTGTCGCGCGCCGCCTTGACGATGCGGTAGGGCTGGCCCAGCTCCTCCAGCATCCAGGTGACGCGAATGAGCCGCGAGCCCGGCGAGCCGATGGCCTGATACATGACGGATGCCTCCCCCTGACCTTTCCGGCGGCGAGACTAGAGCATCGCGGCGAAAAGTGGAGTCCGAACCGCCGGCGATGCCGGGCCGCCGCCACCGGCGCGCCGCCGCCCGGGGTTGTTGCGCCCGGGCGAATGGGCTTCTATAGCTGACGCCTGCGCGGTCGCGGGCCGTGTCTGCAAATTGTTCGGGCGAAGGACGGACGAATGAGCGATGGACTGGCGTCAACCGTCATCGGCAAGGTCAAGGCCCGCGCGTCTCCCGATATCGGCGAGATCACCGCTGCGACCGAATTGTCGGAGCTGGGCATCCATTCGCTGGAGCTGACCGAGATCGTCTTCGAGCTGGAGGACGAATTCGGCATCGAGATCGAGATGAACACCGTCGACGCCTGGGCAAATCTGTTCAATGTCGGCGACATCGTCAGGGCGGTGCGCGAGCTGGTCGAGAAAAAAGCCTGACATGGCCAGCCCGGACCTGGCCAGACCCGATCTGGCCCGACCCCACACGACGAGGCCGCGCATCGTCATCACCGGGCTCGGCGGCATCTGCGCGCTCGGCACCGACGCCGGCGCGATCTGGGAGGCGATGTGCGCCGGCCGCTCCGGCATCGGCCCCATCACCACCACGCCGCTGCACGAGCTGAAGATCGGCTGCGGCGCCGAGATCGGGGCGCTGCCCGACCACGGCATCGACCACAAGCGGCTGGTGACCATGGACCGCTTCAGCCTGCTCGCCGTGATCGCGGCGCGCGAGGCCGCCGCCCAGGCGGGGCTCGCGCTCGACGGGGCGGCCGCGGCCCGCGCCGGCGCGGTGATCGGCGCCGGCATCTGCGGCTTCGAGACCGTCGAGGACAACTATCGCGGCATCCTGCTCGAAGGACGGCCGCGCGCCAACATCTTCTCCGTGCCGCGCGCCATGACCGGCGCGCCAGCCGGCCAGGTCAGCATGGAGCTCGGCCTGCGCGGCCCCGTGTTCGGCGTCAGCTCGGCCTGTGCGTCGGCCAACCACGCCATCGTGGCGGCCGCCGACCAGATCGCGCTCGGCCGCGCCGACGTCATGCTGGCCGGCGGCACCGAGGCGCCGCTGCTGTGGGGCGTGCTCAAGGGCTGGGAGGCGCTGCGCGTGCTGGCGCGGGAGACCTGCCGTCCCTTCTCCGCCGACCGCGACGGCCTCGTCATCGGCGAGGGCGCCGGCGTCGTGGTGCTGGAGACGCTCGACCACGCGCTGGCGCGCGGCGCCGCCATCCTCGCCGAATATGCCGGCGCCGGCATGTCGGCCGACGCCGCCGACATCGTCGCCCCCACGGTCGAGGGGCCGGCGGCGGCCATCGCCGGCTGCCTGGCCGATGCGGGGCTGGCGCCCGGGGATGTCGACTACGTCAACGCCCACGGCACCGGCACGCGCGCCAACGACCTGATCGAGACGCAGGCGATCCGCCGCGCCTTCGGCGCCGCCGCCGACCGCCTGTCGGTGTCCTCGACCAAGTCGATGCACGGCCATTGCCTCGGCGCCAGCGCCGCGCTCGAGATGATCGCCTGCGTGCGGGCGCTCACCGACGGCGTCGTGCCGCCCACGGCCAACTATCGCGAGGCCGATCCGGGCTGCGACCTCGACGTCACCCCCAACGTCGCGCGCCGGCGCGAGGTGCGGGCGGCGATCAGCAATGCGTTCGCCTTCGGCGGCACCAACGCCACCGTCGCGGTCAGGGCCTGGCGCCCCTGAGGGCAGCGACGGCCGCGCCGCTTCCGCCCCGCCTTCGCGCCGGTGCGGCGTTTCGCGCCGACCGGCTTGCGGCCGGCGGCAGGATCGCTATCTGTGGGTCGTGCCATCCCCTGCCGCCGCCCGGCGGCATCTTCCCGACGAGAGGCTTTCCATGACCGATCTTTCGAGCTTTGCGGTGACGACGCGCTGGCCGGCCACGCAGCCGGGCAAGCTCCAGCTCTATTCCTTCCCGACGCCGAACGGCGTCAAGGTCTCCATCGCGCTGGAGGAGCTCGGCCTCCCCTACGAGGCGCACACGGTCGACATCGGCAAGGACGAGACCTGGACCGAGCCGTTCCTGTCGTTGAACCCCAACGGCAAGATCCCGGCCATCGTCGACCCCAACGGGCCGGGCGGCAAGCCGCTGGCGCTGTTCGAGTCGGGCGCGATCCTGCTCTACCTCGCCGAGAAGACCGGCCGCCTGCTGCCGGCCGACCCCGCCCTGCGCTACGAGACGATCCAGTTCGTGTTCTTCCAGATGGCGGCGATCGGGCCGATGTTCGGCCAGCTCGGCTTCTTCCACAAATTCGCCGGCAGGGAGATCGAGGACAAGCGGCCGTTGCAGCGCTATGCCGGCGAATCCAGGCGCCTGCTCGGCGTCCTCGAGGGCCGGCTCGCCGGCCGGCAGTGGATGATGGGCGACGACTACACCATCGCCGACATCGCCATCTTTCCGTGGGTGCGCACGCTGCGCGACTTCTACGAGGCGGGCGAGCTGGTCGGCCTCGACGGCTTCCCCGCCGTCAACGCCTGGCTCGGGCGCTGCCTGGCGCGGCCTGCGAGCCAGACCGGGCTCAACGTGCCGCCGCGCCCGTGACCGCCTCCATGACCGCCTTGCGCCGCGACCATGCGAAGGCGCACAGGAAGGAAATCGTCATCAGCACCACGATGGTCGGCGCCGGCGCGCTGTCGATGAAGAACGACAGGTAGACGCCGAGGAACGAGCAGGCGGCGGCGACCGCGACCGCCGCTGCCAGCATCGCCTCGAAGCGCCGGGTCACCAGGAAGGCCGTGGCGCCCGGCGCGATCAGCATGGCGACGGCGAGGATGATGCCGGCCGCCTTGAGCGCCCCGACGATGGCGAGCGACAGCACCGCGAGCAGCCCGTAGTGATAGAGGCGCACCGGCAGGCCGATGGCGCGGGCATGGGTGGCGTCGAAGGCGCAGACCAGCAGGTCGCGGCGCATGAGCCCGACGAAGGCGACCACGATCCCCGCGATCAGCGCCGTCTCGGCGACGTCGGCCCAGGTCAGGCCGAGGATGTCGCCGAACAGGATGTGGTCGAGGTGCAGCTCGGTCTCGATGAACGAGAACAGCACGATGCCGAGCCCGAACATGCCGGAGAAGACCACGCCCATCACCGTGTCCTGCTTCACGCGGCTGTGCTCCTTGAGGTAGCCGGTCAGGAGCGCGCAGCCCATGCCGGCGGCGAAGGCGCCGGCCGCCAGCGGCAGGCCGGCGGCATAGGCCAGCACCACGCCCGGCAGCACGGCGTGGCTGATGGCGTCGCCCATCAGCGACCAGCCCTTGAGGATCAGGAAGGACGAGATCAGCCCCATCGGCAGCGCCACCAGCAGCGCGGCCGCGAAGGCCTGCTGCATGAACGGGAACTGGAAGGGGGCGAGCAGCGCCTCGATCATCGCGCGCCCTCCAGCGCGGCGCGGGCGCGCCGGCGCGCGGCGATGAGCCCGTGCTTCGGCGCGAGCAGGAAGGCGGCGAGGAAGATCAGCGTCTGCAGGACGACGATGATGCCGCCGGTCGCGCCGTCGATGTAGTAGCTCGCCCAGGCGCCCACGAAGCTGGTCGCCGTGCCGATGGCGACGCTGATGACGATCAGCCGGCCGAAGCGGTCGGTCAGCAGATAGGCGGTGGCGCCGGGGGTGACGACCATGGCGATGACCAGGAAGGCGCCGACGGTCTGGAGCGCGGCGACCGTGGAGGCCGACAGGAGCGTGAAGAAGACGACGCGCAGAAGGCCGGGTCTGAGGCCGATCGAGCGGGCATGGGCCTCGTCGAAGAAGGTGGCCATGAAGTCCTTCCATTTCAGCGTCAGCACCGCCAGAGACACGCCGGCGATGACGACGAGCTGGAGCGTGTCGGCCGGGGTGACGGCGAGGATGTTGCCGAGCACGATGGTCTGGATGTTGACCGAGGCCGGCGACAGCGAGACCATGAACAGGCCGAGGCCGAAGAACGAGGTGAAGATTAGGCCGATGACGGCGTCCTCCTTCAGCCGCGTCTGTCGGGTGAGGAACAGCATGGCGCCGGCGGCGAGCCCGCCCGAGAAGAAGGCGCCGAAGGCGAAGGGCAGGCCCAGCATGTAGGCCCCGGCCACGCCCGGCACGATGGCGTGCGACAGCGCGTCGCCGATCAGCGACCAGCCCTTGAGCATCAGATAGGCCGACAGGAAGGCGCAGACCGCGCCCACCAGCGCCGACACCCACATGGCGTTGACCATGTAGCCGTAGGAGAAGGGCTCGAGGAGGACGCTCATCGCTCCGCCCTCTCCTGCCGGGCGGTCTCCCGCTCGCCGTCGGCCGCCGGCGCGGCCGGACCGGCGGTGGATCGCGCCTGGTCGCCGTAGAGCACGAAAGGCCGCTCGTCGTCGGAAAGCACGGTGATGGCGCGGCCGTCCTCGTCCTCGTGCAGGTCGGGGCCGGCGAGCACGAAATGGCGCAGCGCCCCGCCGAAGGCCCGCTCCAGATTGGCGCGGGTGAACACCTCGTGGGTGGGACCGTGGGCGAGCACGGTGCGGTCGAGCAGGATCGCCCGGTCGCAGAACTCCGGCACGGAGCCGAGATTGTGGGTGGAGACCAGCATCACCCGGCCCTCGTCGCGCAGCGTCTTCAAAAGCGCGATGATCGCCTCCTCGGTCGTCACGTCGACGCCGGTGAACGGCTCGTCGAGCAGGATGACCTCGCCCTCCTGCGCCAGCGCGCGGGCGAGGAAGACGCGCTTCTTCTGCCCGCCGGAAAGCTCGCCGATCTGGCGCTTCCGGTAGGCTTCCATGCCGACGCGCTCCAGCGCCTCGCCGACGCTCGCGCGGTCGCGGGCGGAGGGGATGCGCAGGAAGTTCATGTGGCCGTAGCGGCCCATCATCACCACGTCCTCGACCAGGATCGGGAAGCTCCAGTCCACCTCCTCGGCCTGCGGCACATAGGCGACGGCGTTGCGCTTCAGCGCGCGGCCGGCCGGCTCGCCGACGATCGAGACCGAGCCCGCGCTGAGCGGCACGAAGCCCATGATCGCCTTGAACAGCGTCGACTTGCCGGAGCCGTTGACGCCGACGAGCGCGGCGATGGTGCCGCGCGGTATCGAGAAGCTGGCGCCGGTCAGCGCGACGTGGCCGTTGGCGTAGGCGACGGCGACGTCGCGCACGTCGAGGCCGGCGCTTGCGGCGCCGGCCGCCGGGGGATGATGCTGCGTCCCCGTCGCGCCGGTCATTGCGACAGTCCCTCGGCGATGGTCTCGGCCGTCACCCTGATGAGGTCGAGATAGGTCGGCACCGGGCCGTCGGGGCCGGACAGCGAATCGACGTAGAGCACGCCGCCGTAACGCGCGCCGGTCTCGCGCGCCACCTGCATGGCCGGGTCGGGCGAAACCGTGCTTTCGCTGAAGATGGCGGGGATGGAATGCTCGCGCATGGCGTCGATGACCTTGCGAATCTGCTGCGGCGTGCCCTGGCTGTCGGCGTTGATCGGCCACAGGTAAAGTTCGTTGAGACCGAAGTCGCGCGCAAGATAGGAAAACGCGCCCTCGCTGGTGACGAGCCAGCGCCTTTCCTGCGGGATGGCGGACAGCCTCTCGCGGATCGGCCCGGCCACGGCCTCGATCTCGGCGGCATAGGCCTCGGCGTTGGCGGCGTAGGTCGCCGCGTTGTCCGGATCGTGCTCGGAAAGGGCGGCGCGGATGTTGTCGACATAGACCAGCACGTCGGAGGGCGACATCCAGGCATGCGGGTTGGGCTTGCCGGTATAGGGGCCCTCGCGGATGCCCATCGGCTCGACGCCCTCGCTGACGACCACGCCGGGGACGCCCTCAAGGTTGCGGAAGAAGCGCTCGAACCACTGCTCGAGGTTCAGCCCGTTCCACAGGATCAGGTCGGCGTCCTGCGCCTTGAGCATGTCGCCGGGCGTCGGCTGGTAGTTGTGGATCTCGGCGTCGGGCCTGGTGATCGATTCCACCTCGGCCGCCTCGCCGGCGACGTTGCGGGCGATGTCGGCGATGACGGTGAAGGTGGTGACGACCTTGAGCTTCTGCGCCTGCGCGGCGGCGGGAAGGGCGGCGAGACAGAAGACGACGGCGGCTAGGACGGCTCTGGCGGGCATAAAGGCGGGCTCGATCTCGAAGGGTTGGGAGGCGATGTCATCCCTACATAGGCCGTGTCCGGCCTTTCGTCAATGCAATTGCAAATCGTTTGCAAAAAAGACGTTCAAGGAACGCCGGGAGAGGGTTTTCGCAGGCGTCGGCGGCGGGCGGACGATGGCGGCGGATGGCGGCGGCGGACCGGAACGGGGTTGAAGATGGCGCGCGGGCGGAAGGGCCCGGCGGCGCGATATGCGACGCAACAGGCGGCGCAGCAGGCGGCGTTGCGCGGCGCTCCGGCGCGCCGCGGCGCGGGCGAAGGGTCGCGGCGCGGCGGCGGCATCTTGCTTTGCATCGCGCCGGCGCCTGACGCATAGTCCGGCCATGGACCACGCGGCGAATCCCCATCCCGACTACGAGACGGCCCTGCGTGAGGCCGGCGTGCGCATCACGCGGCCGCGCCGCATCATCCTCGGCATCCTGTCGCAGGCCGGCGACCACCCGGACGCCATGGAGATATTCCGCCGCGCCGTCGCCGTCGACCCCGGCATCTCGCTGTCGACGGTCTACCGCACCATGAAGCTGCTCGAAGGCATCGGCGCCATCCACCGCCACGCCTTCGAGGGCGGGCCGTCGCGCTTCGAGCCGGCGGCGGGCGACCATCACGACCATCTGATCGACATCGAGACCGGCGACGTCATCGAGTTCCAGTCCGACCGCATCGAACAGCTCCAGGACGAGATCGCCCGCGCGCTCGGCTACGAGATCGTCCACCACCGGCTCGAGCTCTACGGCCGCAAGCGGCGCAAGCAATAGGCGGCGCCCGCCGATGGTCTTCGCGCCCGCAAGACAAGTCGTTGTGCACTGCATCAGGTATGGCTGCCATGCGAAGGCGCCGCTTGTCTTGGCCGGGCCGGCTGTTCATCATCGCCTCTTCTTGACACCTGCCACCTGAAGCGGAAGCGTTCATGACCAAAGCGGAAATCGGGTTGATCGGCCTCGGCGTCATGGGTTCGGGCCTTGCCCTCAACATCGCCGAGAAGGGCTACCCGGTCGCCGTCTACAACCGCACATCGGCGCGCACCGGCGCCTTCTTCGGCAGCGCGGGCGAGTTGCGCGGCAACATCGTGCCCTGCGCCTCGCTCAGGGAGCTGGTCGCCCAGATCAGGCCGCCGCGGCCGGTCCTGCTGATGGTGCAGGCCGGCAAGGCCGTCGACGAGCAGATCAGGGGCCTGCGCGAATTCCTCGCCGAGGGCGACATGATCGTCGACGGCGGCAACGCCAATTTCCGCGACACCATGCGCCGCTTCGACGAGCTGGAGGGCTCGGGCATCACCTTCATCGGCATGGGCGTGTCGGGCGGCGCGGTGGGCGCGCGCCACGGCCCCTCGATCATGGTCGGCGGCAGCCGCGAAGCCTGGCGCCGCGTCGAGCCGATCCTGACCGCCATCGCCGCCCGCTATCGCGGCGAGCCGTGCAGCGCCTGGCTGGGCGAGGGCGGGGCCGGCCACTTCGTCAAGACCATCCACAACGGCATCGAATATGCCGACATGCAGATGATCGCCGAGGTCTACGGCATCCTGCGCGACGGCTTTACCATGCCGGCCGCGGCGATCGGCGCGCTGTTCGCGAAATGGAACGGCGGCCCGCTCGACTCCTACCTGGTCGAGATCACGGCCGAGGTGCTCGCCACCGCCGATCCGAAGAGCGGCAAGCCGCTGGTCGACATGATCCTCGACCGCGCCGGCCAGAAGGGCACCGGCCGCTGGGCGGCGATCGAGGCGCAGATGATGGGCGTGCCGGCCACCGCCATCGAGGCGGCGGTGGCCGCGCGCAGCCTCTCGGCCGAGAAGGGGCTGCGCGGCCGCGCGGCCGCTACCTATGGCGGCAGGGCGGCGCCGGCCGCCGGCCCGCCGGACGACGCCTTCATCGACGATCTGGAGATGGCGCTGTTCGCCGGCAAGATCGCCGCCTACGCCCAGGGCTTCACGGTGATGGAGGAGGCGTCCTGCGAGTTCCGCTGGGACCTGCCCATGGCGACCATCGCCCGCATCTGGCGCGCCGGCTGCATCATCCGCTCGCAGTTCCTCGACGCGCTGGCGCGGGCCCGCGACACCGACCCCGACGCCGAGCACCTGCTGCTCACCCGCGACTTCGCGGCGATGATGGGCAGGGCGCATCCGTCGTTGCGCCGCGTCGTGGCGCATGCCGCGCTTGCCGGCCTGCCGGTGCCGGCGCTGTCGGCCGCGCTCGGCTATTTCGACGCCTTCCGCCAGGCGCGCGGCACCGCCAACCTGATCCAGGCCCAGCGCGACTTCTTCGGCGCCCACGGCTTCGAGCGCGTCGACGGCGAGGGGCTGCATCACGGCCCCTGGACGCCGCAGGAGCAGGCGCAGGGATAGGGCATCGGACCTGGAGCAACGTGCATCCTGACGGATGCGTAACGTTGCTCTATCCTTTTGTTTGCGCATCGGATCTATCCGAAAAGTGCATACGCTTTTCGGTCTGATGCTCTAAAATGCCGCATCCGACGGGACGCACGTCGCTGCCGTAGCCGCGTCCGGGGACGAAGGCTCGCACCCGGCGCGCCGTCGCGCCGGGCGAAGCGGTCACGCGGATCAGTTGCCGGTCTTCCCGGCGATCCAGTCGCGATAGTTGGCCAGCCGCGTATAGACGCCGTAGGCGTTGGCGTGGCCGCAGGCGGCGTCGGCGTCCATCGGGCCCTCGCCCCAGCTCACGATGCCGACCTGCACCGGCCCACCGTCCCTGACGGCGAAGAGCGGGCCGCCGCTGTCGCCGTTGCAGGCGTCGCGCGCGCCGTCCGCCAGGCCGGCGCAGATCATGTTGCCGGTCAGCGGGTCGCGCATCGTCGCCGCGATCGCCGTGGTGGCGTTGCTGACGGCCTCGTCCGAATAGCGCATGCGCCCGGCATAGGCCTGAAGGATATGGCCGAGGTCGCGGGCGTAGATCTCCTTGATGCCGGCGTTGCAGGCGTCGTTGGCGGTCAGCTCGATCTCGGCCTCCATCAGGTTGGTCGGGAAGTAGCCGTTCTCCATCAGGCCCCAGCCGATGACGGTGACCGCGCCGGCCTCGATGTCGCCGTCGGTCATGGCGATCGCCGGCGCGTCGGCCTCCTCGGCCAGCCGCAGCAGGCCGATGTCGTTGTCGAGCGTCGATTCGCTGTAGCCGGGATGGACGATCACCTCGGCGACGGCATGGCGCCTGCCCTCGTCGAGCGCGGTGGCGCCGACCAGCGCGGTCACGACCTCCGGCGGGATCGCCTCGCCATATTCGACCAGGCAGTGCGCGGCCGTCAGCACCCAGCCGGGCGCGATCAGGCTGCCGCCGCAGAACTGGGCGTCGAACTGCGACTGCGGGCTGTCGTCGAGCGCGTTCGAGGAAAGCAGCGCCACCTGGAACGGATAGGCGCCCTTGGCCGCCTCGCGGCCGTTGAAGATGCGGTCGTCGCCGGGGCCGGCCTTGGCGCGCGCGGCCGGCACGCGCGACATCGGCGAGGTTTCCGCCCGTGGCGTCGCGCCGGCCGGCGCGGGGTCGTCCTTGAGCGGCTGGGCGCCGGCGAAGGCCGACACGCCGGTGAGAAGCGCGCAGGCGGCGATGGTGCTGACTGTTGCGAGTGCCTTCAAAATGTCCTCCTGAGACGGGTCGATCCGGGCCGCGATGCGGCCGCAAGCAGGCCATGTGTCATGTCCGGCGTCATGCCTACGTCATCCAAGCCCTGAAGATGACGGTACGGAAGCGATTTGTCCGGCGCAATGTTGGAATATTTGCGGCGATGTGCGAGGCTTCGCCGCGCTCGCCGGAGGGGAGAGCGGCAATGCGCGGCTGGCGGGGCGGAGGACGGGGATTTCCGGCCATCATGATCTCGACATCTTTTGCGTCTTGTTTCCCGGTGCTTGCTTAACTTTGGGAGAGTCCCGCAATGAAGTATACCCACAAGAGTTTCCTTGTTTCCGTCGCGCTCGCCGGCGCGATGTGGTCCGGCGCCGCGCTGGCGCAGTCGAGCTTCGGCGGCAACGGCGAGACGCCCCGCGCCGTGCCGGGCGGGCCGGAACTGTCCGACCGCGGCGTCGCCGTAACCCCGCCCAAGGTCGACCTCGACGAGGTCGGGCGCGACCTCGACCTCGATCCCGAGAAGCTGAAGGAAAGCTACGGCACCGTCAGCCGCTCGCGCGGCGGCGAGGAAAAGCGCGAGGGCCCGAGCGAGGACGTGCTGCGCTCGCTCGACGGCGCCTTCAATCCCAACGCCGATCCGGCCTTCTCCGAGTCGGGCGACCGCCAGGTCTTCGGCGCCGACGACCGCGTGCAGGTCACCGATTCGTCCAACTATCCGTTCCGCGCCTTCGGCCTGCTCCAGGCCGAGACCAAGGACGGCTTCTCCAACTGCTCGGCGACGCTGATCGGCCCGCGCACCCTGCTCACCGCCGCGCACTGCCTCTACGACCACGACCAGGGCTGGTACGACAACTTCGTCTTCGCGCCGGGCCTGGTGTCGATGGACAACGCGCCCTTCGGCGTCTGGGAGTACGAGACCGCCTACATCTTCGAGGGCTACATCACCAACTATCAGGGCTATTACGGCTCGGTCGTGCCGTGGGACATCGCCGTCGTCATCCTCCAGCAGCCGATCGGCGACTATCTCGGCTGGCTCGGCTACGGCCACGACCCGCAGCTCGGCGACTTCCACGCCAACATCATCGGCTATCCCGGCGACAAGCCGGCCGGCACCATGTGGCGCGCCAATTGCGACGTCTCGCGCCAGGCCGTGCAGGAGCAGTACTTCCAGTACCACTGCGACACCTATGCCGGCACCAGCGGCGGCTCGGTCTACAAGTACGACCCGCAGAGCCAGGAGCGCACCATCCTCGGCGTCAACGTGGCCGAAAGCGCGAACGCCAACACGGCCGTGCGCATGAACCAGACCTACTTCAACTGGGTCAAGGGCCTGGTGAAGTAGCAGGGGCCGCGCAGGCCCGATCTCGCAAAAGCCCGCGGCCCTCCCGTCGCGGGCTTTTTCGTCCGCCTTGCGCGCCGGCGCGCGCCGCTTTAACGTCCCTTCCCATGGGGCAGGCCTCCCGAAGGCGGGGACCGCTGTCACGGCGAAGGCCTGCGGAGGAAAGCTGAGGCGCAACGCGCCTCGGAGGGTGCGGGAGGCATGGAAATCCGATGGTTCGTTCCCGTCTGAGGCGCGGCGTGGCCGCGGCCGCGCTTGCCGGCGCGGTGTTGGCGATGCCCGTGACGCCTGGCGCGGCGGCCGACGAGACCGGCGCCTGGTCGCGGCGCGTGCAGGTGGTCTACGACGCCGCCACCGGCTCGGTCGTGCGCGCCGCGCTGCGCGCCTGGGACTTCGAGCCCGCCGGCAACCTCGAATTCGTCTTCGAGCCCGATCCCGGCTCCGGCTTCGACCCGGCCGCCAACGGCGGTGCGATCACCGGGCGCGGCAAGCTCACCTGGCGGGTGCGCGGCTCGGCCTCCTACGACCGCCGCACCGTCCACTCCGCCTATGTCGGCGCGCTCGCCGAGGGCCGGCCGCACGGGCAGGGCCGGCTGGAGCGCCGCAGCGGCGAGGTGCTGGAGGGCGAATGGGCCGCCGGCCGCCTCCACGGCAAGGGCGTGCGCATCGACGCCGACGGCACCCGCACCGAGGCGGTCTTCGTCGCCGGCCGCGCCGAGGGGCCGGGGCGGCAGACCACGCCGGACGGCACGATCTACGAGGGCGGCTTCCGCAACGGCCTGCGCCACGGCGAGGCGACGGTGCGCCTGCCGGGCGGCACCGCCTATGCCTCGCGCTGGCGGGCGGGCGTGGAGATTTCCGGCGCGCGGCCGAACGCCATGGCCGACGCCATGGTCGGCGGGCTCTTGCGCGCGCAGGGCGGGGGCGGCGACGCCGGCAAGGTCGAGCTGTCGGTCTCCGTCGACCAGCGCATCACCCGGCAGGCCGACATGCAGTACGAGGATGCCGTGTTCGACGACCGCATCGAGATCTACCCCTCCGACCGGGCGATGGTCGAGGCGTGGCTCGGCGAGGCGACGATCTCGCCCGACAGCTACGGCGCCACCTTCGGCTTCGTCGACTGGGAGGAGTCGCCGGCCTATCTGCAAGTCGGGCTGAAGACCACCGACGGCTCGCGCGTGCGCCTCGAGGCGCTCCAGCTCCAGGTCGAGGACAGCCAGGTCTACCGCAAGCCGTTCCTGTCGGTCATCGAGCATCGCGGCTGCGTCGCCTTCCGGCCGGACTTCAGCCTCGCCAACACCGGCTGGGGGCCGGCGCATGACGGGCGGTTGTCGGTGGAGTTCTTCGACATCGACGGCAGCGGCCGCGCCAGCCGCGCCTTCGACGTCGCCGTCGGCGATTTCGACGCCGGCGTCGACGTGTCGCTGCGCGCGGTGCTGGAGGAGGCCGGCGTCGACACGCGGGCGCTGGAGCGGGCGCGCTTCACCTGCGCCTCCGAGCAGGAGCTGCCGGCGTGCCGGCAACGGGCGATCGGCTCGCTGGAGTTCGGCGAGATCCGCGACCTTCTCTCCGGCGGCCCCGACATATCGGTCGGCGTGCGCGGCACCTTCTCCTATGGCTGGGCCGACGACCGCGGCAATTCCTACGAGGCGAGCGAGCCGTTTGAGGCGTCGCTCCAGCTCGGCGCCATCGAGACCGAGACCATGGTGGCCGAGCACGGCGCCGGCTGGGGCGACCCGCCCGCCGCCCTGCGCTACCAGGAGATCCGCCTACCTTCGGACGAGCGGGACTATGTCGTCGACCTGACCATGCGCGGCAACAGGAACGTCAGCGACGTGACGGCGCGGCTCAAGGTCTACGCGCAGGAAAGCTCGATCCACCGCTTCCGCGCCGTGGCGAGCTTCGCCGACGGCAGCATGCGCCAGACCAAGCCGGTGATGTTCTACCACGTGCGCCCGCGCGAGCCGGCCCATGTCCCGGCGGAGCCGGAGGCGGAGTGCTATCTCGACGACGCCGTCTTCGCGTCGCCGCGGGAATGAACAGCCGGAGCGATTCCAGTCCTGCAACCAGGCGGAAGCGCTTGAAGCCGCATAAAAGCGGCTGAAGCAAACGGACGGAGCGGCAGCCCGGGCCTGTCCGGGCGTCCGCCGCTCCAGCGCGGCGCGGCCGAAAAGCAGCGTCGCGACGGCCGGCGGCGGCCGGAGGCCCGCGCCGGAGGCTTCACGGCGAAGGCCGCGCATCGAAGACGTCGTATCGGGATTTCGCTCCGGCATCCCGTTCGGGCCGCGGGCGGCCGTCATCCTTCTTTCCGGTCCATCCAGGCTCGCTGCGGGCTTCCCGCAGGCTTCCTGCGCAGGGGGCTTGCTTTCGCGTCGCGGATATGCCATCCCTGACTGATCGATCAGTTAGCGTATCGAGGCGAGGGTCGCCATCCGGCGAAGGCTCGATCCGTCCGGATCGCAGGGAGGAATCGCAATGGCGACGATCCGCGGCAAGCCGCGCGAGGACGTGTCCGTGCAGGCGCGCGGCACCGCGCGCTTCGACATCATCCTCGACGCCGCCGAGCAGGTGTTCGGCACCGGCTATGCCGGCGCCAGCATGCGCGAGATCGCCGAGCGCGCGGGCGTCGCCCAGGCGCTGATCCACTACCATTTCGACACCAAGGAAAAGCTGTTCGAGGCGGTGATCGCGCGCCGCGCCGGCGAGATCAACGGCCAGCGGGCCCAGATGCTCGACGCGCTGTTCGCCGGCGACGACGCCCCGCGCCTGGAGGAGGTGATCGAGGCGCTGTTCCGCCCGACCATCGCGGTCGACCACGACAACGCCAACAGCTTCTCGCGCATCCTCGTCTCCGCCGCCAACTCGGCGGAGGAGCGCGACCAGTTGCTGGTCCAGCGCTACTACGACCCGATCGCGCTGAAGTTCATCGATGCCTTCATGGCGCTCACGCCGGGCCTCGCCCGCATGAACGCGGTGTGGGCCTACATGTTCGCCATCGGCGTCGGCATGACCATGATGGCGACCACCGGCCGCCCGCTGCGCCTTTCCGGCGGCGAATGCGACGACCGCGACGTCGAGGCGATGCTGGCGCGCATCGTTCCCTTCATCTGCGCCGGGGTGCGGGCGCTCGCCGACGGCGACCCCCACATCGGCCCCCGAAACGATCATTGACACGATCATTGCACAACCCAGGGAGGTAAGCATGACATTCAGAGCGACCATGACGGCGGCGTGCGCCCTGCTGGCGGGGGCGGTTACCCTGCCGGCGCAGGCCGACGAGATCAACGTGACCGTGGTCAACGGCCACCCGCCGGTGTTCCTGTGGGTGAAGCATCTCACCGAGACCTTCATCCCCACGGTCAACGCCAGGCTGGAGGGCACCGGCCACACCATCAGGTGGACCGAGGCCTATGGCGGCACGCTGGCCGCCGTCGGCGGCGAGCTGGAGGCGATCGAGGACGGGCTCGCCGAGGTCGGCGCGGTGCCGACCGTGTTCGAGCCGACGTCGCTGCCGCTGCAGAACGTGACCTACTACACGCCGTTCGGCACCTCCGACCCGCAGGTCGTCATCGACGCCGTCGACCGGCTGCACCAGGACGTGCCCGGCATGATCGAATCGTGGCAGAGCTACAACGCCGAATATCTCGGCGGCGGCTTCGCGCTCGACAACTATCTCCTGATGACCAACTTCCCGGTCGCCTCCGTCGACGACCTTTCCGGCCACAAGATCGGCGCGCCCGGCCCGGCGGTGAACTGGCTGGAGGGCACCGGCGCCGTCGGCGTCGCCGGCAACCTGACCACCTACTACAACGACATCCAGACCGGCGTGTTCGACGGCACCATCGTCTTCCCGACGGCGGCGGCCCCGGCCAAGCTGCAGGAAGTCGCGCCGCACGTCCTGATCACCGATTTCGGCGCCCAGTACGCCGGCTCGCTCGTCGCCAACAAGGAGTGGTACGACGCCCAGCCGGCCGAGGTGCAGGAGGCGCTGCGCGCCGGCGCGGCGGCCTACACCGCCGCCTACATCGCCGAGCAGAACGCGCGCGTCGAGGCGGCGCTGAAGCAGATGGAGGAGGGCGGGGCCAAGATCACGAAGCTCAGCCCCGATGAGCGCGCCAAGTGGGCGGCGGCGCTGCCGCAGATCGCCGACACCTGGGCGAAGAACGCCGACGGGCAGGGCCTGCCCGGCTCGGAGGTGCTGTCGGCCTATATCGGCCTCCTCAAGGAGGCCGGGGTCGAGCTGGCGCGCGACTGGTCGCAGCGCTGATCCCCGCCGGCTGCGGAGCGCCCCCTCCGCAGCCGCCCTCCCCCGTCCCCGAAACCCCCTCGGCGCAAAGGTCCGTCAAACCATGCCGGAGAACGATGTCACCGGCCTGAAGAGCTTCGATGCCGTCTTCCGGCTCTTCGACCGCTTCACAGCCCTGATGAGCATCATCGGCACGCTCGCCATCCTGTTCATCATGTGCCTGATCACCGCCGACGTCGTCGGCCGCGCATTCCTCGGGCGCCCCATCCACGGCGTGCCCGAGATCGTGTCGATGCTGATCCTGAGCATCGTCTTCCTGCAGATCTCCAACACGCTCCTGCGCGGCAGGCTGACGCGCGCCGACGGCTTCCTGATGCTGGTGCGCGCGCGCTCGCCGCGGGCCGCCGGCGTGCTCGACGCCGTGATGCACCTGGCCGGCGTCGGCCTCGTCGGCGTTCTGGTGCACGCCTTCTACCCGCTGTTCCTGCGCAGTTGGGGCCGCAACGAGATGGTCGGCACCGTCGGGCAGTTCCTCGCCCCGATCTGGCCGACCTACCTGGTGGTGCTGGTCGGCTCGGCGGCGCTGTGCATCGCCTTCGCGCTGCGCGCCGCCGGCATCCTCATCGTCACCTTCTCGCCGGCCCCGGCCTCCTCCACGCGAGCGCGGGAGACGGCGCGATGACCGGCTTCGAGATCGGCCTGTGGTCGCTCGGCGCGATCCTCGTCCTCATCTATACCGGCATGCACGTCGCCATCGCGCTGGCGCTGGTGTCGTTCTTCGGCATCTGGGTCCTGCGCGACAACCCCGAGCAGGCCGCGCGCATCCTGTCGCTGGCCGCGCGCGAGAGCATATCGTCCTACCTGTTCGGCGTGGTGCCGCTGTTCGTGCTGATGGGGCTGGTGGTCAGCCGCGCCAATATCGGCCGCGACACCTTCGACGTCGCCAACCGCTTCCTCGGCCGGCTGCGCGGCGGGCTCGGCATCTCCACCGTCGGCGCCAACGCCATCTTCGCCTCCATCACCGGCATCTCCATCGCCTCGGCGGCCGTCTTCACCAAGATCGCCGTGCCGGAGATGATGCGCGCCGGCCACACGGCCCGGTTCTCGACCGGCGTCGTCGTCGGCTCCTCGATCCTGGGCATGCTGCTTCCGCCCAGCCTGCTGATGATCCTCTACGGCATCCTCGCCGAGCAGTCGGTGGGGGCGCTGTTCATCGCCGGCATCGGGCCCGGCATCCTCGTCACCGTCATCTTCTGCGCCGGCATCTGGCTGATGGTGAAATACTGGAGCGACTTCACCGGCGTCGCCGCGCCGCAGGCCAGCTACGACACCGCCGGGCTGGCCGCCTGGGCCGACACCTTCGCCAAGCTGGCCCCCATCGTCGTGCTCGTCGGGCTGGTGCTGGGCGGGCTCTACGGCGGCATCTTCACGCCGACCGAGGCCGGCGCCATCGGCGCGCTGGGCGCCATCGTCATCGCCTTCCTCAAGCGCCGGCTTTCCGGCAGGGTGCTGTGGCAGGTCACCATCGAGACCGGCCACATCACCGCGGCGATCTGCTTCCTCATCATCGCCGCCACCATGTACAGCCGCATGCTGGCGCTGACCGGCCTGCCCGCCTTCCTCACCCAGTGGATCGTCGCCTTCGACGTCGGGGTCTACGGCTTCCTCGTCTTCTACATCGCCGTGCTGGTGCTGCTGGGCACCATCCTCGATTCCTCCTCCACCATGCTCATCACCGTGCCGCTGGCGCTGCCGATCGCCACCTCGCTCGGCATCGACCTGATCTGGTTCGGCATCATCACCGTGCTGGCGGTCGAGATCGGGCTGCTGACGCCGCCGATGGGATTATCGGTCTTCGTCGTCAAGGGATCGCTCGACGACCAGACCATCCCGCTGAAGGACGTCTTCATCGGCTCCGCGCCCTTCGCCGTGCTGATGCTGGTGGCGCTGTTCTTCATCGTCATGTTCCCGGGCATCGCGCTCGGGCTGCTCTAGGAAAGGAACCCCATGGCCCGCCGCATCGTCGACCTGTCCGTCCCGCTCGAAACCGGGATCGCCTCCGACCCGCAGCCGATGCTGCCGCAGATCGCCTATCTCGACCACAAGGCCTCGGCCGTGCAGATGACGCAGTTCTTCCCCGGGCTGAAGGTGGAGCAGCTGCCGGGCGGCGAGGGCTGGGCGGTCGAGCAGCTCAACATCTCGACCCACAACGGCACCCATCTCGACGCGCCCTACCACTTCCACTCGACCATGAACGACGGCGAGCGGGCGATCACCATCGACGAGGTGCCGCTCGAATGGTGCATGGGCCCGGGCGTCAAGCTCGATTTCCGCCACCTCGACGACGGCTACGTCGTCACGCCCGCCGACGTCGAGGCCGAGCTGAAGCGCATCGGGCACACGCTGAAGCCGCTCGACATCGTCGTCGTCAACACCAGCGCCGGCGCCGCCTATGGCCAGCCCGACTTCCTGAGCAGGGGCTGCGGCATGGGGCGCGACGCCACGCTCTACCTGCTCGATCGCGGGGTGCGCGTCACCGGCACCGACGCCTGGAGCTGGGACGCGCCGTTCCTGCACACGGCGCGCCGCTTCGCCGAGACGGGCGACCCCTCCATCATCTGGGAGGGGCACCGCGCCGGCATGAAGACCGGCTACTGCCACATCGAGAAGCTGTCGAACCTCGAGCAACTGCCCGCCACGGGCTACGAGATCGCCTGCTTCCCCTTCAAGATCAGGGGCGCGTCGGCGGGCTTCACCCGCGCCGTCGCCATCTTCAACGACTGAGCTTCAACGACCGACCAGGAGGACGAGGCGCCATGGCCCGCAAAATGGACAAGATCATCATCACCTGCGCCGTGACGGGCGGGGTGCACACGCCCACCATGTCGGACGCGCTGCCGGTGACGCCGGACGAGATCGCCAGCCAGTCGATCGAGGCCGCCGAGGCCGGCGCCTCGATCATCCACCTGCACGCCCGCGACCCGCAGACCGGCCGGCCGACGCCGGACCCTGCGGTGTTCATGCAGTTCCTGCCGCGCATCAAGCAGGCGACCGACGCGGTGGTCAACATCACCACCGGCGGCGGCCTCGGCATGACGGTCGAGGAGCGGCTGGCGGCCGCGCTCGCCGCCGAGCCGGAGATGTGCTCGCTCAACATGGGCTCGATGAATTTCGCGCTCCACCCGATGGCCGGCAAGTACAAGGAGTGGAAGCACGACTGGGAGAAGCCGTTCCTGGAGGCCAGCGACGACTTCATCTTCCGCAACACCTTCCGCGACATCGCCCGCATCATCAAGCAGCTCGGCGACGGCTGCGGCACGAAGTTCGAGCACGAGTGCTACGACATCGGCCACCTCTACAACCTCGCCCACTTCGTCGACGCCGGGCTGGTGAAGCCGCCCTTCCTGGTGCAGTCGATCTTCGGCATCCTCGGCGGCATCGGCGCGGAGATGGAGAACATCATGTTCATGAAGCAGACGGCGGACCGGCTGTTCGGCGACGACTACGTCTGGTCGGTGCTGGCGGCCGGGCGCTACCAGATGCCGTTCGTGACCCAGGCGGCGATGCTGGGCGGCAACGTCCGCGTCGGGCTGGAGGATTCGCTCAACATCGGCAGGGGCAAGCTCGCCAGATCCAACGCCGAGCAGGTGCGCAAGGTGCGGCGCATCCTCGAGGAGCTGGGCTACGAGATCGCCAGCCCCGCCGAGGCGCGCTCCGTGCTCGGCCTCAAGGGCGGCGACATGGTCAAGTTCTAGGACGGGGCGCGAGGATGCCGGCAAATCCCATCGACGGCTTCGAGGTCGATCCGGCCTCGATCCGCACCGTCGGCCGCGACCTGCAGCGGCCGGAATGCATCCTGGCCGAGCGCGACGGCTCGCTGTGGGCGGCCGACGCCCGCGGCGGGGTCGTCCACATCGCCCCGGACGGGTCGCAGCGCATCGTCACCCAGACGAGCGGCGCGGCCTTCGCCAACGCCACCGACGACGCCAGGCGCTTCACCGAGGGCACGCTGCCCAACGGGCTGGCCTTCGCCCGCAACGGCGACATCCTGATCTCCAATTTCGGCACCGACCGGCTGGAGGTCATGAAGCGCACCGGCGAGACCGAGGTGCTTCACGACCGCATCGGCGGAAGGCCCATCGGCAAGGTCAACTTCGTGCTGCGCGACAGCAGGGATCGCGTGTGGCTGACGGTGTCCACCACCATCCCGAACTGGATGCAGGCCATCAGCCCCGCCATCCGCGACGGCTTCGTGGCGGTCGCCGATGACAAGGGCCTGCGCATCGTCGCCGACGGCTTCCACTTCACCAACGAGATCAGGCTCGACGCGACGGAGGAGTGGCTCTACGTCGTCGAGACCTGCGGCATGAGGGTGACGCGGCTGCGCGTCGGCGAGGACGGCTCGCTGTCGCAGCGCGAGACCTTCGGCCCCGAAAGCCACGGCGCCTTCATCGACGGCATCGCCTTCGACGCCTTCGGCAATCTGTGGGGCACGCATGTGATGACGGACCGCATCTTCGCCATTACGCCGGACGGCGACCTGCGCATCCTGCTCGACGACGACAGGGGCTCGCAGGCGGGCAAGGCGCTGATCGAGGCGTTCCACGCCGACCGCGCCACGCCGGAGCTGATGCTGGCCTGCGGCGGCGCCATCGCGCCATGGATGGCGAGCGTGACCTTCGGCGGGCCGGACCTGCGCAACCTCTATATCGGCAGCCTGCGCGCCACGACGATCCCCTGGTTCCGCGCGCCGGTGGCGGGCCTGCCGATGGCGCACTGGTAGGGCCGCCGCCGCGACGAGATCATGCGCTGCGGCCCGGATCGCGGGAGAACAGCGCCGCCGCCAGCGCCTCCGGCACGTCGCCTGCCCCGGCATGGCGCAGAAAGGCCGCGAGATTGGCCCGCGCCAGCTCCTGCGCGGGCCGGCGCGCAGGCTCCAGCGTTCCGGCCCAGCGATGCAGCATGGCCTGCTCGACCTGCTCGGCCTCCAGCTCGCGCCGCTTGATCTCCTCGCGCAGCCTCGCGCAGCCCTCCTCCTCCATGAAAGGCTGCCGCTTCATCCAGCTGCGGGCGGCGCGCAGCGGCAGGACGACGTTCTCGCGCCACGCCCCGATCAGGGCGTCGGCCCGCCCGATCGCCGGGCCGTCGGCCTCGACGCCGCGCTCGGCCCCCGCCCATAGCCAGAACATCAGCAGGTTCACATCCACGCCGTGGGCGTCCTGGAGCGCCAGGCAGGCCGGCGCCACGCCGGGCACCGCATATGTGCGCAGGCTGAAGCGCCACAGCGGATTGTGAAGGTCGAGCGCGTCCGCACGGTCGCTCATGCGACGGCTCCGTTCCTCGCCGCGGCAGCGGCGGCCTCATATCGCAGCGGGCAGCCTCCGCCGCAGGCCGATGAATCCATTGCGCTTTCCCGAATCGCATAACCCATGGTTATGACTCTGCCTCAAACCTGCATTGGAAGTAGCGGTTGCCTGCCACTATCGTCCCCTTCCTGTCTGCTCGAACAGAAGGGTCAGGGCCGTCGCATGAGTGACTTCGATCTTGTTGTAACCGGCAGGGTGGTTTGCACAAGCCGGGTGATCGAAAGGGGCTTCGTTGCCGTTCGCGACGGAAAGGTCGTGATGGTCGGCGCCGGCGAGGGGCCGGCCGCGCGCGACAGGCAGGATTTCGGCCCGGCCTATGTGCTGCCGGGCGCGATCGACGGGCAGGTGCATTCGCGCTCGCAGAAGGATGTCGAGGGGTTCGCCTGGTCGACGCGCGCGGCGGCGGCCGGCGGCGTCACCACCGTCGTCGACATGCCCTACGACGACGGCACCCTGATCTGCGACCGCGAGAGCTTCGAGGCCAAGAAGGAGAGCGCCGGCGAGGAGGCGCGGGTCGATTTCGCGCTCTACGCCACCATCCGCCCGTCCGAGGGCGCGGCGCGCATTGCCGAGCTCGCCGCGGCCGGCGCCAGCGCGTTCAAGTTCTCCACCTTCGACACGCATCCCGACCGCTTCCCCCGCATTCCCACGCCGCTGCTCTACGAGGCCTTCTGCGCCATCGCGCCGACCGGGCTCATGGGCGGCGTGCACAACGAGAACGACGAATGCGTGCGCCATTTCTCCGAAAAGGTGCGCGCGGCCGGGCTGGGCGACTATCGCGCCCACGGCATGAGCCGCCCGCCCGTGACCGAGACGCTGGCGATCGCCGAGGTCTACGAGATCGCGGCGGCCACGGGCTGCCCGGCGCACATCGTCCACTGCTCCGTCGGGCGCGGCTACGAGATGGCTGCCGCGTACCGGCAGCAGGGCGTGGACGCCACCGTCGAGGCCTGCATCCACTATCTCGTCCTCAGCGAGGAGGACGACGTGGCGCGCCTGGGCGGCAAGGCCAAGATCAACCCGCCTGTGCGCGTGCGCGCCGAGCGCGAGGCGCTGTGGAGCCATCTCGCCGCCGGCAACGTCACCATTGTCTCCACCGATCACGTGAGCTGGTCGGAGGACCGCAAGACCGACCCGGACATGCTGAAGAACGCCTCCGGCGTTCCGGGGCTCGAGGTCCTCTACACCCTGCTCGTCGACGGGCTCCTGGCACGCGGCCTGCCGCTCACCCATGCGGCGCGGCTGCTGGCGGCGAACCCGGCCCGGCTGTTCCGGATGAGCCATGTCAAGGGCGCGCTGGAGCCGGGCTGCGATGCGGATATCGTCGTTCTCGGCCATCGTCCCTGCCGCTACGATGCCCGGGCCAGCGGGCACAACTTCGCCGGCTGGAGCCCCTATGAGGGCATGGAGCTGACGTGGCGGCCGGTCGCCACCTTCGTGCGCGGCCAACTCGTCTTCGACGGCCGCGACGTGCTGGCGCAACCCGGCAACGGCCGCTTCGTGCGGCCGCCCGAGCTGACGTGAGGACGAGGATGCAGCGCGAAGCCGGCACCGCCCCGGTCCATCCCTCCAACCTGCCGGTCGACGGCGGGCGCATGTGGAGCGACCTGACGGCGCTGGCCTCCATCACCGAGCCGGACCGCCCGTGGACCCGCCGTTCGTTCACGCCGCGCTTCCTCGAAGGGCGCGCCTGGCTCGAGCGGCGGTTCCGGGAGGCGGGGCTTTCGACGCGCCTCGACGCGGCGGGCAACCTGATCGGCCGCCGCGAGGGGCGGGTTCCCGGCGCGCCGGCGATCATGCTCGGCTCGCATTCCGACACCGTCCCCTCGGGCGGCCGCTTCGACGGCGTCGCCGGGGTGATCGCGGCGCTCGAGGTCGCCCGCGCGCTCGCGGAGGCCGGCGCGGAGCTCGACCACCCGCTGGAGATCGTCGACTTCCTCGCCGAGGAGCCGAGCGAATACGGGCTTTCCTGCGTCGGCAGCCGAGGCATGGCCGGGGCGCTGGACGGCGGGCTGCTGGAGCTGACCGGGCCGGGCGGCGAGCGGCTCGACGCGGCCATCGACCGCGTCGGCGGCGACGTCGCCGCCCTGGGGCGGGCGCGGCGCGACGACGTCGCCGCCTTCCTCGAGCTGCACATCGAGCAGGGGCCGGTGCTTGAGGCGACGGGCACGGATGTCGGCATCGTCACCGCCATCGTCGGCATCACGCGCCTCGAGATCGTCTTTTCCGGCCAGGCCGGCCATTCCGGCACGACGCCGATGGACCGCAGGCAGGACGCCGGCGTCGCCGGCGCGCGCGCGATGGTGTGGCTGCGCGACGAGGCGCGCGCGCTCGCCGCGGCGGGCGACGGCTATTTCGTCGCCACGGTCGGCATCGCCGAGGTCAGGCCCGGCGGCGCCAACGTGGTGCCGGGCGAGATGCGGCTCGTCGTCGACCTGCGCGGCGAGCGGCGCGGGACGATGGAGGATTTCCTGGCGCGGCTCGGCGCGGAAATGGCGCGGATCGCCGGGGAGGAGGGCGCGCGCGTGTCGGTGGCGACCCTCTCCGACAGCCTGCCCGCCCATTGCGACGCGACGCTGCGCGCGGCGCTGGCGGCGAGCGCGCGCAGCCTCGGCGTCTCGTCGCTCGACATGGCCTCCGGCGCCGGTCACGACGCGGCGTTCCTCAGCCGCATCGCGCCCGCGGCGATGGTGTTCATCCCCTGCCGCGAGGGCAGGAGCCACTGTCCCGAGGAATGGACCGGGCCGGGTCAGCTTGCGGTCGGCGCCAGCGTCCTGCTTGAAGCGGTGCGCGCGCTCGACGCCCGTCTTTCCCGGCGGGACGCGCCAGGCGGAGAGGAAGCATGAAGGAGGGGCAGGACATGGCGGGCACGGCGCCGTCGCGAAAGGACGAATGGACATTCCGGGCCTATCTCGCCGAGCTCGACCGCCGCGGCGAGCTGGCCACCGTCGCCGCGCCGGTCCATGAGGACCCGTTCGGCATCTCCGCCTGCCTCTCGGCGCTGCATCAGGGGCCGGCCCTGCACTTCACCCATCCCGGCCCGACCGGCCTCACCGTCGCCGGCAACCTGCTCAACTCCATCGACAGGGTGGGGCTCGGGCTCCGGGTCGACCGCAGCGCGCTGCCGGCGGCGATCGCCTCGGCCATCGGCCGGCCGCTCAGGCCGCGCGAGGTGGAACAGGGCGCATGCCAGGAGGTGGAGATGGAGCCGGATCTCGGCCTGCTCCCCATTCCGCGCTTCTTCGAGCACGAGACCGGCCCCTACATCACCGCCGGCTGCATCGTGGCCCGCGACAGCCGCACCGGCCTCGGCAACCTGTCCTATGCGCGGCTGAAGCCGCTCGGCCCCGACCGCGCGCTCATCGGCATCGCGCCCAACCACCACCTGGCGGTGATGGCGCGGGCCGCAGCCGCACGCGGCGAGCGCCTGCCCATCGCCGTCACCATCGGCAACCATCCCGTCGTCCTGGTGGCGGCCGCCCTCTACCTCAAGCTGGGCGAGGACGAAATGGAGGTCGCAGGCGCGCTGCAGGGCGCGCCGGTGGACGTCGTGCGCTGCCGCACGAGCGACCTGCTGGTGCCGGCCGATTGCGAGGTGGTGATCGAGGGCGAGATCGAGGTCGGCGAGACCGTGGAGGAAGGCCCGGTCAGCGAGTATCACGGCATGTACGAGCGCTACGGCGCCGGCCACGTCGTCAGGATCACGGCGATCACCCGCCGCCGCGACGCCATCTTCCAGGTCATCGAGCCGGGCTTCCACATCGAGCACCTTTTGATCGGCGGCGTCGCCATCGCCGCCGGGCTCGAGCAGCACCTCAAGGGCTTCGTCCCCGCGGTGGAGCGCGTCTCCGTGCTCGACAGCGGCTGCGGCCGGCTGTCGGCGGTGGTGGTGCTGGGGCCGGACCGCAAGCCCGGCGACCCCGTCAAGGCGATCATGGGCGCGCTGTCGGCCGTCAACCTCATCAAGCAGGTCACGGTGGTCGACAACGACATCGACCCCTGGGACGAGTTCCAGGTGCAGTACGCCGTCGCCACCCGCATGCGCGCCGATCGCGACATCGTCGTCGTGCCCGGGGCGCGCACCGACCGCTCCGAGCCGATGAAGCTCGGCGGCACCATCGCCAAATACGGCTTCGACGCCACCAGGCACGCCGAGGATCGCGACGACTGGACGCCGGCCCGCGCGCCGGCGGACGCCTACCGGGACGCGGCGCCGATCATCGACGCCATACGCGCCGGCAAGCGCAGGATCTGACGAGGGAGCGACATGAGACGAATTCTGACAGCGAGCGATGTCGAGGCCGCGGTGAAGGGCGGCGCGGTGTTCGCGGCGGGCGGCGGCGGCTGGGCCGATCACGGCCGCATGCTCGGCACCGCCGCCGTCAACGCCGGCACGCCCGAGCTCGTCAGCATGGACGAGGTGCCGGACGACGCCTGGATCGCCACCGCCGCCGCCATCGGCGCTCCCGCCGGGACGACGCAGTGGCAGATGCTGGGCGTCGACTACGTCAAGGCGGTCGAATTGCTTCAGCAGGAACTGGGCGAGCCGGTCTACGGCCTCATCATCGGCCAGAACGGCAAGTCGAGCACGCTCAACGCCTGGCTTCCCTCGGCGATCCTGGGCACGCGGGTCATCGACGCCGTCGGCGACATCCGCGCCCATCCCACCGGCGACATGGGCTCGCTCGGCCTCGCCAACAGCCCGCAGCCGACGATCCAGACCGCGGTCGGCGGCAACCGCGCCAACGATTCCTACATCGAGCTGGTGATCCGCGGCGCCACAGCGAAGGTCTCGCCGGTGCTGCGCAAGGCCTCCGACATGTCCGGCGGCTTCATCGCCTCCTGCCGCAACCCGGTCCGCGCCTCCTATGTGCGCGAGCACGCCGCGCTCGGCGGCATCTCGATGGCGCTGGAGCTCGGCGCGCGCATCATCGCGGCGGAGCCGAAGGGCGGCCGCGCCGTCATCGACGCGATCTGCGACAGCCTCAAGGGCTCGATCGTCGCCTCGGGGCCGGTCGCGAGCAAGGCGGTGGCCTATACGCAGGAGGCCTTCGACATCGGCACCGTCACCGTCGGCCAGGGCGGCGGCGCCTGCACGCTGCACGTCATGAACGAGTACATGGCCGTCGACGGCGCCGGCGGCGAGCGCCTCGCCACCTATCCCGACGTCATCACGACGCTCGACGACGACGGCGTGCCGGTCAGCGTCGGCGAGGTGCGCGAGGGCATGCGCTTGCACGTCCTGCACGTTCCGCGCCACGTCATTCCGCTTTCGTCGAGCGTCAGGGATCCCAGTGTCTACCCGGTGGTGGAAAAGGCGCTTGGAATCGACATCGCGAGTCACGTTCTGGGGGTGAAGGCATGAGCAAGGTCTTTTCGGTGACGGGAGGCACGGCGCTGCGCTGCAAGGGCTGGCGGCAGGAGGGCCTGCTGCGGCTTCTGGAGAACGTTCTCGCCGTCGGCGAGAACCCGTCGGAGCTGATCGTCTACGCCGCGCTCGGCAAGGCGGCCCGGGACTGGGCCTCGCACGACCGCATCGTCGAGACGCTCAGGACGATGGAGGAGGACGAGACGCTGATCGTCCAGTCCGGCAAGCCGATCGGCCTGATGAAGACCCATGCCGCCGCCCCCGTCGTCGTCATGGCCAACTGCAACATGGTCGGCCAATGGGCGAAGGCCGAGAACTTCTACGACTGGGAGAAGCGCGGCCTGATCTGCTGGGGCGGGCTGACCGCGGGCGACTGGCAGTATATCGGCTCGCAGGGCGTCATCCAGGGCACCTACGAGATCTTCATGCGCATCGCCGAGCGCCATTTCGGCGGCAGCCTCTCCGGCCGCTTCGTCCTGACGGCGGGGCTCGGCGGCATGGGCGGCGCGCAGCCGCTGGCCGGCCGGCTGGCCGGCGCCGCCATCCTGTGCGTCGAGATCGACGAGGCGCGCATCCGCAAGCGGCTCGACATCGGCTTCCTCGACGCGGTCGCCCCCGACCTCGACGCCGCGCTCGCCATGATCCGCGAGGCGCAGGCCGCGGGCCGGGCGCTGTCGGTGGGGCTTTGCGCCAACGCCGCCGACGTCTATCCCGAGATCGTAGCGCGCGGCATCGTGCCGGACGTCGTCACCGACCAGACCTCGGCGCACGATCTCCTCTACGGCTACATCCCCGCCGGCTACACGCTCGACCAGGTGCGCGCGATGCGCGGCAGCGACCCCCAGGCGCTGATGGCGGCGAGCCGCAGCTCCATCGTGCGCCATGTCGGCGCCATGCTCGCCATGCGCAGGGCCGGCGCCGTGGCCTTCGACAACGGCAACCTCATCCGCACGCAGGCGAAGGAAGGCGGCGTCGCCGACGCCTTCGACATCCCGATCTTCACCGAGGCGTTCCTGCGGCCGCTGTTCGCCCGCGCCATCGGCCCGTTCCGCTGGATCGCGCTGTCCAACGACCCGGCCGACATCGCCGCGATCGACGATTTCATCCTCGAGCGCTTCCCCGACAACCGCATCGTCACCAACTGGATCGGGCTGGCGCGCAAGCACGTCCCCTTCGAGGGGTTGCCGGCCCGCATCGCCTGGCTCGGGCATGGCGAGCGCACCGAGCTCGGCCTCGCCGTCAACCGCATGGTGCGCGAGGGCAGGCTCGCCGGCCCGGTCGCCTTCACCCGCGACCATCTCGACGCCGGCGCGATGGCGCATCCCAACATCATGACCGAGCGCATGCGCGACGGGTCGGACGCCATCGCCGACTGGCCGTTGCTCAACGCCATGCTCAACTGCTCGTCGCAGGCGGACCTCGTGGCGATCCATTCCGGCGGCGGCGGCTATTCCGGCTACATGACGAGCGCCGGCGTCACGCTGGTGGCCGACGGCAGCGAGGCCGCCGACCGGCGGCTGCGGCTCACGCTCGACAACGACACCGCGCTCGGCGTCATGCGCTACGCCGATGCCGGCTACGAGGAATCCTTCGAGGAGGTCGAGGCCAAGGGCCTCGGCTATTTCGATCTTCGCCCGGCCAGGGGCTGAAGCGGCGGCCGGGCGGGAGACCGCGGCCGCGCAGACCGTGAAATGAACAGGAAACAAGAGGGAACAGGCAAATGAACGTTTCAAGACTGCTTATCGCCGCGGCGACGACACTGTCGATCTCCGCATTCTCGTTCGCCGCGACCGCGCAGGAGAAGGTCACCTTGCGGGTGCACTCCTTCTCGAGCCCCGTCGCGCCGGAGGCCGTCCACATGGTCCTGCCCTTCATCGAGAAGGTGCGCGAGGAGTCCGGCGGCCGCCTCGAGCTGGAATTCTACCCCGGCATGCAGCTGGGCGGCCGCGCCAGCGACCTGATCCAGCAGCTCGAGGACGGCGTGGTCGATTTCGTGGTGACGATCCCCGGCGTGACGCCCGGCCGCTTCGCCGGCCTCGAGGGCATGGACATGCCCTTCACCAATGTCGGCACCTCGGCCGGCCAGACCGCGTCGCTGCTGGCCTTCGCCGACAAGTGGCTGCTGGACAACGAGTTCGAGGGCATCAAGATCATCCACATGCACGCCACGGACGCCGGCGTGCTCCACACCACCAGGAAGAAGATCGACAACGCCGCCGCCATGCAGGGCCTGCGCATCCGCGCGCCGGGCCGCTATGTCGGCGAGGCCATCACCCTTCTCGGCGGCACCCCGGTCGGCCTCGCCCTCGGCGAGGTCTACGAGGCGCTGGAGCGCGGCCAGATCGACGGCATGGCCATCAACTGGGCGATCGTGCCGTCCTACAAGTTCGAGGAGGTCACGAAGTTCAGCCTCGAGACGCCGCTCTACCAGACGCCGATCATGGTGCTGATGCGCCAGGAATCCTACGACAACCTGCCGGACGACCTGAAGGCGGTGATCGACAACAACATCGGCATCGAGAAGTCGGTCGAGGTGGCGAAGAAGATCGACGAGCTGACGGTGCAGGCCAAGCAGGTCGTGAAGGACGCCGGCAACGAGATCTACGCGCTCGACGACGCCGAAAGGACGCGCTGGATCGAGACCGCCACGCCGGTCTACAAGATCTGGATCGACGAGATGAACTCCAGGGGCCTGCCGGGTCAGGAGATGTTCGACGACATCCTCGCCATCACGGCCGCCAACGGCCGCGAATAGGCAGGAAGCGGGCACTGCGATGCGAGAAACCCCTTACGGGCGCCTGAAGCGCCTCCTGCTGCTCCCCTGCAAGGGAGCAGCCCTGTTCGGCGGCGTCTTCATGATCGCCGGCGTGCTCGTGGTCGTCGCGAGCGTCACGGGCGGCATCCTCGGCAAGCCGCTCCTGGGCGATTCCGAGATCGTCGACAGGTTCATCGGGATCGCGATCTTCTGCTTCCTGCCCTACTGCCATCTGATGGGCGGGAACATCGTCATCGACTTCTTCGCCAAGCCGTTCCCGCAGGCCGTCCAGGACGGGCTGGACGTCGTCATGAACCTGCTGTTCGCCGCGCTCGCCGCCTTCATCTCGTGGCGGCTCATGGCGGGCGGCATCACCACCTTCGAGCGCGGCCGCCAGAGCATGTTCCTGCAACTGCCGGAGTGGCCCGTCTATCTGGTCGCAAGCATCGTCACCGTCCTTTGGGTGCTCGTCATCCTCTTCGCGGCCTACGAGGCGTTCCTGCGCATGACCGGGAAGCTCGAGGCCGCGCGCGGGGGCACGGATTTCGGATAGGCGCGGGCGCCTCGCGTCCCGCACGCTCCTCGAAACGATTGGGGAAACAGAGAATGGACAGGATCGAGATCGGCCTGTTGATGTTTGCGGCGTCGCTGGTGCTGATCGCGCTCAGGATGACGGTCGCCGGCGCGATGCTGCTCGTGGGCGGGCTCGGCTATGCGGCGATCGTCGGCTGGTCGCCGCTGCTCAGCACCATGAAGACGATGACGTACTCGAAATTCTCGAGCTACTCGTTGTCGGTGCTGCCCTTCTTCCTGCTGATGGGAGAATTCGCGACCAAGGGCGGCATGAACAGCCGCCTGTTCCGCGCCGCGCGCGCATGGCTGGGCCACTGGCGCGGCGGCCTCGCCATGGCCACCATCGGCGGCTGCGCCTCCTTCGGCGCGGTCTGCGGCTCGTCCATCGCCACGGCCGCAACCATGTCGCAGGTGGCGCTGCCGGAGATGCGCAAGCTGGGCTATTCGCCGGCGCTCTCGACCGGAACGCTGGCGGCCGGCGGCACGCTCGGCATCCTCATTCCGCCGTCGATCATCCTCGTCATCTACGCCATCTACACCGAGCAGTCGGTGGGGGCGCTGTTCGCGGCGGCGATCGTGCCGGGCATCATCGCCATCGTGCAGTACATGCTCGTCGTGGCGCTCTACAGCCGCTTCGTCAAGGGCGCGGCGCCGCGGCTGGAGAAGGCGAGCTGGCGCGAGCGCATCGAGGCGACGCTGGAGATCTGGCCGATCGGCATCGTCTTCGTGCTCATCGTCGCCGGCATCTATCGCGGCTGGTTCTCGCCCACCGAGGCGGCGGCCATCGGCGCCTTCGCCACCCTGGTGCTCGCCGTCGTCCAGGGCGGCATGCGCTGGAAGGGCTTCATCGAGGCGGTGCTCTCGGCCGGCTCGCTGTCGGCGATGATGTTCCTCATCATGCTGTCGGCCGAGCTCTTCGCCGCCGCGCTGGCGCTGTCCCAGCTTCCCAGCGAAATCTCGAAATGGGTGGTCGGCCTCGATTTCGGGCCCTACACGATCCTGTTCTGCATCATCGTGATCTACCTGGTCCTGGGATGCTTCATGGAATCGCTGGCGATGGTGCTGCTGACGCTGCCGGTCTTCGTGCCGGTGATGCTGTCGCTCGATTTCGGCGTGCCGAGCAACGCGGTGCTGGTGTGGTTCGGCATACTGGTGCTGATGAGCATCGAGATCGGCATGATAACGCCGCCCTTCGGCCTCAACCTGATCGTCATCAACTCGCTGGCCAAGGACATCCCGATGAAGGAGACCTATGTCGGCGTGCTGGGCTTCGTCGGCATGGACATCGTGCGCGTGATGGCGGTGCTGTTCTTCCCCATACTTCCGCTGTGGCTGCCGGGCCTGATGTAGGGACGGCGAGGCTTGCCGCACCCGCCCCCCGCTTCAGGCCTGCGCCCTGAGGCGGGGGGCGAGCCTGTCCGCCTCGCACACTTCCCGCAGCGAATCGAGGAACTCGCCGGCCCGCTTCGTGAAGGGGTGGCGCTCGCGCGTGTGGGCATAGATGCCGAAGCGCAGCGGCGGGTCGATCGGCCGCACCGAAACGGCCAGATAGGGCGCGGCGGCGGTGAACTCGTCGACGACGGCGCAGCCCGTCCCCGCCGCCACGATGTTGCGGGCGATGTAGTAGGTCTGGACCTGGACCGGCGGCGAGAAGGCGAGCCCGCTCTCCTCCATGGCGGCCTTGAGCTGCAGGCCCAGATAGTGGGTGTCGTTGAGCCCGATCAGCCGCTTCGCGTCGATCTTCGCCAGCTTCATCGGCATGCCGTTCAGCGAGGGGCTCCTGCCGGGCGTGTCGATATAGACCATCTCGCCGGTCGAGATCAGCTTCGAGACGATGCCCGGCGTCTCGCCGCCATATCCCTCGCTCGGCCCGAAGGAGAGGCCGACGTCGAACTCGCGGCCGAGCAGGCCGTCCATCATCTCCCGCTCGTGCCGCGTGGCGACCTCGATGAAGGTGCGCGGGCGCCGGCTGCGGAACAGGTGGATCGCGCGCGGCACCACGCCCATGCCGAGGCTCGGCAGGCAGGCGATGCGCAGATGTATCTCCAGGCCCTCGCGCAGCACCGTCGCCGTATGGCGGGTGCGCTCGAGCGCCTCGTAGACGCGCTCTATGTCGAGGAAGAGCGTTTCGGCCTCGTCCGTCGCCAGGAGCCTGCCGCGCAGCCGGCGGAAGAGCTGGAAGCCCAGCTGCTGCTCGGCGTGCTTCAGGATCTTGCTGACCGCCGGCTGGGTGATCGAAAGGGCGGCGGCGGCGGCGCTGGTCGAGCCCGTGCGCCGGACGGCATGAAGAACTTCGATATGCCGCAAACGCATGGCGCGCAGCTCCCCGGCGGTATGTCGAGGCCGGACTATAGGGCCGGGGCCGGCGGTTGGGAACCTCGCCGACTTCGGTCTTCGTGATGGGCCGGTTCGGCAAATCCTATTTCCGCCGGCCGCGCGCACGCCGGATACTGACCGCCACTTCGGGTTCGTCGCCCCGGGAGGGCAGGCATCATGACCGCATCCGCGCGCGCGCCGCTCGACGGCGTCGTCGTCCTCGATTTCAGCCGCGTCCTGGCCGGCCCGTTCTGCTCGGCCCTGCTGGCGGATCTCGGGGCGGACGTCATCAAGGTCGAGCCGCCGCAGGGCGACGACCAGCGCTGGATGGGCGCGTTCAGGGACGGCATCAGCGTCAGCTTCGAGCTGATCAACCGCAGCAAGCGCTCGATCCGCCTCGACCTGAAGACCGAGGAGGGGCGAAAGATCGCCCTGGCGCTGGCCGGGCGCGCCGACGTGGTGATCGAGAACTTCCGCCCCGGCGTCGCCGAGCGCCTCGGCATCGGCTACGAGGCGCTGAAGGCGCGCAGGCCCGACATCGTCTACTGCTCGATCTCCGGCTTCGGCCAGGCGGGCCCGATGGCGCAGTTTCCCAGCTACGACGTCGTCGCGCAGGCGCTGTCGGGGATGATGAGCATCACCGGCATGCCCGACGGCGAGCCGGTGCTCGTCGGCGATTCGATCGGCGACACGGTCTCCGGCCTCTACTGCGCGCTCGGCATAGCGCTCGCCCTGTTCCGCCGGGCGTCCACGGGCGGGGGCGCGCATATCGACATCGCCATGTTCGACGCCCTGTTCAGCCTGCTGCCGACGGCGCTGGCCTCCTGGCAGGTGACGGGCGAGGCGCCGGGCAGGGCCGGCAACCAGCACCCGCTGTCGGCGCCCTTCGGGGCCTTCGCCGCCCGCGACGGCCTGTTCATGCTGGCGATCGCCAACAAGGCGCTGTTTTCCCGCTTCGCCGGGCTGATCGGCCGGCCGGAACTCGCCGCCGACCCCCGGTTCGACAGCGACCCGGCGCGCCGGACCAACCGGGCGGCGCTTCGCGAAATCATCGAAGAATGGGCGCGCGACAGGAGCGCGGCCGCCGTGGTCGCGCTGCTCGGCGAGGCCGGCATTCCCGCCTCGACGATCTGGAACGTCGCCGAGGCGGCGGCGAGCGACCATGCGGCGAGCCGCAAGCTGATGAGCGAGGTCGAGCATCCGCGTCTCGGCCGCCTGCGCCTGCCGGAGCAGCCGCTGCATTTCGCCGGTCTGGGGCGCGGCGCGGTCCGGCGCGCGCCCGATCTCGGCGCCGACGGGGCCGACATACTCGGCCGCCTGCTCGGCATGGAGCCGGACGAGGTGCGCCGCCTCGTCGAGAGCGGCGCAATCTGAGGCGCGCCTTCGGCCAGGCAAGGGGAGACAGTTCGATGAGCCTTCACATCAGCGACGCGGACAGGGCGTTCGGCGAGGAGGTGCGCGCCTATCTGCGCGCCAACCTGCCGGAAGGGCTCGCCCGCAAGGTGCGCCACAACCAGCGCCTGACCCGGGAGGACTATGTCGGCTGGCAGGACATCCTGGCCGCGCGCAACTGGTACGCCATCGGCTGGTCGCGCGAGGCCGGCGGCCCCGGCCTGACGCCGGTGCAGCGCTATGTCTACGAGCGCGAATACGGCGCCGTCTGCGCGCCGCACCCCTGCCAGTTCGGCATCGCCATGGCCGGCCCGGTCATCGACGCCTTCGGCAGCGACGGGCAGAAGGCCCGCTTCCTGCCGCGCATCCGCGACAATGTCGACTTCTGGTGCCAGGGCTATTCGGAGCCGGGGGCCGGCTCCGATCTGGCGGCGCTGCGCACCACGGCCGTGCGCGACGGCGACCACTACGTCGTCAACGGCCAGAAGATATGGACCACCTGGGCGAACTGGGCGGACTGGATGTTCTGCCTCGTCAAGACCGACACCTCGGTCAAGCCGCAGCTCGGCATCTCGTTCCTCCTGATCGACATGCGCTCGCCCGGCATAACGGTGCGGCCGATCCGCACCATCGACGGCGACGCCGAGTTCAACGAGGTCTTCTTCAACGATGTCCGCGTCCCGGTGGAGAACCGGGTCGGGGAGGAGGGCCGGGGCTGGACCTACGCCAAGTTCCTGCTCGAGCACGAGCGCTTCTCCATGTCGGGCGCGGCGCGGTCGAGGCGCATCCTGGGCGAGCTGCGCGAGGACGCGGCCCGGATCGGGCGCATCGGCGATCCTCGCATCCGCGAGCGCCTGGCTCGCCTGGAGATCGAGCTCCTGGCGCTGGAGCACATGGAGGCGCGGCTGCTCGCGCGCAGCCTTGGCGGCGACAATCCCGGCCCGGAGACGTCGAAGCTGAAGATCAGGGGAACCGAGATCGCGCAGGCCCTGTCGCGCCTGCGCCTCGACATATTCCGCCAGGACTGCCTGCCATATTCGGATGCGTTCCTCGACGGGGCGGGCGCGGGCGTCGCCGAGCCCGCGGCGGCCGGCGCGGTCGCGACCTATCTCAACCTGCGCAAGCTGACGATCTGGGGCGGGTCGAACGAGATCCAGCGGATGATCCTGTCGAAGCAGGTTCTGGAGCTGGAGTAGGGCCGATGGATATTTTCGACACACCCGAGATGGCCATGCTGCGCGAATCCGCCGCGCGCTTCGTCGCCGACAATGCCGGCGAGACCGACGCCGGGCGCCTGTGGGCGCGGTTCCTCGATCTCGGCTGGTTCGGCCTCGACCTGCCGGAGGAAAAGGGCGGATGCGGGCTCGGGCCGGCGGCCGCCGTCGCCGTCATGGAGGCGATGGGGCGCGGCGCGCTCGCCTCGCCCTATCTGGCGGGATCGCTGTTTGCCGGCGGCATCCTCTCGCGCTGCGCGGATGCGGGCGAGGCGCTCGACGGCCTGCTGCGGGGCAGGCTGCGCGTGGCGGTGCAGGCCAGTCTGGCGCTGCCGCCGCACGACGTCGCGGCAACGGGGATCGCGGCGGCCGGAGACGGCTCCTCCCTGCGGCTGGACGGCGAGGCCCTGCTGGTCGGCTGGGCGCGCACGGATGCCGCCCTCGTCGCGGCCGCCGCCGGGGAGCGGGACGGGCCAGCGCTGCTCCTCCTCCTGCCGGTCGCCGACATGGCCGGCGCGACGGTCGAGCCGCTCGCCTTCGCCGACGGCGGCGAGGGCGCGAGGCTCGTGCTGCGCGACGCGGCGGTCCCGCGCGGCGCGGCGCTCGCCGGCGGCGACGAGGGCCGGGCGATCCTCGATGCGGCGCGCACCGGGGCGCTGCTGGCCGCCGCCGCCGACAATCTCGGCGCCATGCAGGGCCTGTTCGACGCGACGCTGGCCTATGTGAAGCTGCGCCGGCAGTTCGGCCGCGCCATCGGCTCCTTCCAGGCGTTGCAGTTCCGCCTCACCGACATGTGGATCAAGCTCGACGAGGCGCGCTCCCTGGTCATGGCGGCGACGACAGCGCTGGCGCATGGCGAGGCGGATGCCGCCCGGCTCGTCGCCGCCGCCTGGATACAGGGCCTGTGGTCGGGGCGCATGATCGCCGAGGAGGCCGTGCAGATGCACGGCGCCATCGGGATGACGCAGGAATGCGCCGTCGGCCGCGCCTTCAGGCGCATGCTCGTCAACGAGACGATCTTCGGCGGCGAGGACGTCCACCTGCGGGCCTATGACCGGCTCACGCCGGCTCCGGCGGCTCCTGAAGCGTCCGCCGCAACAGCCTGACCAGCATGCGCTCGCTGTCGCGCAACCCGCGCTCGCCGGAGAAGAGCACGCAAAGGCCGGTGCGCAGGCGCGGGTCCGTGAACGGATGAAACGACAGCGCGCCGGCGTCGGGGCAGGCCAGCGCGAAGGCGCGCGTCGCCAGCGCCGCGACGGGCATGCGCGGTAGCATCGCGCCGACCAGCGCGGCGGACGCCGTCTCGGCGACGGCTTCGGGCTGGATGCCCTCCTGCCTCGCGGCGCGCTCGAGGAGGCGCCGCCACGGATGGTCCTGCGGCGGCAGGATCAGCGGCAGCGCAGCGGCGTCCCGCAGCGCGACGCCCCCGGCATCGAGGAGCCCGTGCCCGCGCGCGGCCAGCAGGCCGAGCTCCTGCTCCGGGACGAGGTCGATGCGCGGCATCGCCCCGTCATGGATCTGCGCGATGGCGAAGCTCGCCTCGCCGCTTTCGATCAGCCGCGACAGCTCCGTTGCCGAGCCCTCGACGAGGCGCAGCCGGGCGGCCGGATAGATGTCGAGCCACTTCTCGAAGGCCGCGGCGAGCGGCGACGCGCAGCCGGCGAGCGTATCGACCGCGACCGTGACGTGATGCCGCTCGGCCGCGCCGATGGCCCGCGCCTCGCGCGCGACGCGGTCGTGGCAGGCCACGATCTCGCGCGCCAGCGCCTCGAGCCGGACGCCGGCGCGGGTGGGGCGCAGGCCCTGCGGCTCGCGGCGGAAGACGGGCTGACCGAGCCGGTCTTCCAGCTTCCGCAGCTGGCCCGACAGGGCGGGCTGGACGACGTTGAGCCTGCGCGCCGCCGCGCTCATGTTGCGCTCGTCCGCCAGCGCGAGAAAGTAGCGCATCTGGCGCAGCGTGAATCCCGGCTCGTAAGCCCCCGCGCCCTCCGGGTGGGCAAGCGCCTGACGCAGCGCCCCGACATAGACCCGGCCGGGGTCGCCCGTCCCGCCGATGTCGGCGACGACCGGGCTTCGCAGCGGCACCGCCAGCGGCAGCGCCCTCAAGGTGCTGCGCTGCAGGCCGCCGGCGACGAGGCTGCGCGGCGCCAGGAGCGCGAAATCGCGCGTGCGCCGCGAAAGCCGCGAGAAGATGCCGAGGTCCTCGTCGACGGACGCCGGATCGGGCAGGCCGTGGACCGCGCAGTAATGCCGTCCCTGCCGCTCCAGGGTTTCCAGCATCGGCGGAAGCTCCAGCGGCAGCCCCGCCAGCGCCGCGATGCCGATCTCTGCATCGGGAAACGCACCCTGCGCGAGGTTCGTCACCGCGACCCACTCGTCGTCGAACAGGAACAGGTCCGGGTCGCAGGCGTCGGTCTCGCTGTAGGAGAGGTTGACGCGGCCTCCGTCCCGCCCGCCTTGCGCGCGCGGCGGGTCGAGGGGAGCGGGATCGAGCGGCGAGTGGAAGCGGATGCGCGCGAGGAGGCCCGGATGGTCCCGGCGCACGCGCCGCGCCGCGAGGCCGGCGGCGCGATAGAGCCGGCCCAGCATCAGGTGCAGGGGCGAGACGACGTCGAGCCATTGCAGCTCGGCCTCCACCGGCAGGCTCGCCGCCGCTTCCGTCGCCTGCAAGAGCCTTTCGCTGATCTGGCACAGCCACCTTGCGGCTTCCGTCGGATAGCGGCCCATCGGCCCACGCCGGAACAGCGCCAGTCCGGTCTCGGCCTCAAGCGCGGCGAGCGCCCCGCTCAGCGTGGACGCGGAGATGCCGGCAAGCGCCGCCGCTTCGGAGTGGTTCCTGTGGTGGCAGGCAAGCACGAAATAGGCGAGCTGCCTCGTCTCCATCTGCCCGTTCCCGCCCGACTTTCGATGATGGTGACGCGATCCCCGCCACAGCATGGGCCGCGCGTGCCGTTCCGGCGCGGCATGATAGGCCGGGCGGCGGCGAAACGGAAGCTCGCCCGCCCGCCACTGGACAGTCCCGGCCGGATCGTGTTGAACGGACGGACCCGTTTCCCGGATATGACATGAAACGCATCATCCTCGCGATAACAGGAGCCAGCGGCGCCGCTTACGGCGTGCGGGCGGCGCAGATACTGAAGGCGAGCCCGGACGTCGAGACGCACCTCGTCGTCAGCCCCGCGGCGCGCCGGACCATCGCGCAGGAATGCGACATCGGCGTCAAGGAGGTCGAGAGCCTGGCCGACGTCGTCCACCACCACGCCGATATCGGCGCCTCGATCAGCTCCGGCTCCTTCAGGGTCCACGGCATGGTCGTGGCGCCGTGCTCGGTCAAGACCATGTCCAACATCGCGACCGGCAACAGCGGCGACCTGATCAGCCGCGCGGCCGACGTGATGCTGAAGGAGCGCAGGCCGCTGGTGCTGGCGGTGCGCGAGACGCCGCTGCATGCCGGCCACCTGGAAAGCATGCTCAAGCTGGTGCGCCTGGGCGCGGTGATCTTCCCGCCGGTGCCGGCTTTCTACCACCGGCCGGGGGCGATCTCCGACATCGTCGACCAGAGCGTCATGCGCATGCTCGACCAGATCGGCGTCGAGACCGACGCGGCCGCCCGCTGGGGGGAATAGAGCATTTTGCAGTCAAGTGGACTCACTTGACGTCGCATGAATGCGGCTAAGACAGACGGATAGAGCGGCAGCCCGGATTTGTCGGGGCGTCCGCCGCTCTGGCCCGCCGGCGGCCGGTTCGCGGCGACCGGGCGGCCTACACGCGAACCCGCTTGGGCGTGACGCCGTAAGCCTTGCGGAACGCGGTCGTGAAGCTCGATATGTTGTTGTAGCCGGCGAGATGGGCGGCGTGGGAGACCGGGATGCCGTCGCTGGCGAGCGCGGCGCGCGCCGCCTCCAGCCGCTCCCGCCTGATGAAGTCGAAGACGGTTGTCCCGAAGTGCTCCTTGAAACGCCGCTGGACGGTGGAGGCGCTGGAGCCGGCTTCCCTGGCGATCAGGTCGATGGTCAGCTCCCTGTCGAGATTGGCCATGATGAAGTCGCGGATGCGCTCGTAGTGGCGCAGGCTCATCAGCGCCGGCGCCTGGCGGCGGCCCTCCCGCTCGGCCACCATCGTCAGGCACGACTGCCACATGATGTCGAGCGCCTGCGCCTTGAGATAGAGCGCGCTCAACTCGCCTTCGAGCGCCGGCGGCGGATACATGATCTTGTGGGCGAGCTGGAGGATGTGCTGGCCCGGCTCGAACGAGAAATGGGCGAGATGCTCGCGGAAGAAGCCCCGCAGCGCCGACGCGCGCATGCCGTCCTGCGTCTCGAACTGGCGCTCGAGCCACGGCAGCGGCGCCGAGATCATCACCTTGCGCAGCGGCACGTCGCTGTCGTCGAGGAAGCGCAGCTTGCCGTGCCGGGCGACGTTGAGCAGGAAGACCAGCGGAGCGCACGCATCCCCGCGTCCCGCGTCCAGGCGGAAGTCGACCCCGTCGATCACGAAGCGCTGCGCGCCCTGCAACAGCACCATCAGCATGAATTTCGGCCAGATCTCCTGCTCGCCGGTGTCCGAAGTGCAGTTCGTCGCGTTCTCGAGCGCGCCCACGAACAGCTCATGTGACGTGTACCGCATGGGTCAACCCCGGTGCCGAGCGTGGCGCGATGCCGCCTGCGCGTAAAAATCTGCCATTTGCGCCAAACTCTTTCGCCTCGACAGGCCCATCGGGCCAACTCTATATATGACCGCGTTTATCAAGTTTAAGCCCGTGACGCCATGACCTGTGACGCCGTGACGCGCAAACGCTCCTGAGGCGCATTCGCGCTTTTTTCGAACCCGAACACGCGGCCAGTCCGGTGGGGCCATCGGCTTCACCGCCGAGAACCAGTTGGACCGATCCATGACATTCCCGAAAATGCTTCCCCTCGCCGGCGTCTCCCTGCTCGCCACCGCCGCCGCGCTGCATGCGCAGGACGCGGGCAACACGGGCGAGACGGTTCTCGACACGATCACGGTCATCAGCCAGGGCAAGGACAACGTCAGGGCGACCGGCGGCACGGTCGTCACGCAGGAGGACCTGGAGAAGCTGCGGCCCGCCGACGTGTCGGGGCTGTTCTCGCGCGAATCCTCGATCACCGTCTCGGGCGGCGGCGGCCCCTCCAAGCGCATCCACGTCCTGGGCATGGAGCAGTCCAACCTCGCCGTCACCGTCGACGGCGTGCCGCAGACCGCCACGAGCTGGCACCACACCGGCTCGAACGTGATCGATCCCGTCTTCCTCAAGCGCGTCGAGGTGGAGGCCGGCGCCGCCGCCGCCGATTCCGGCTTCGCCGCGGCTGCCGGCGCCGTGCGCTACGAAACCGTCGGCGCGCTCGATCTGCTGGAGGACGGCAAGGATGTCGGCGCGCGCACCAGCCTGTCCTGGGGCACCAACGGCCGCGGCGTCTCGGGCAGCGCCGCCGGCTACGGCCGCCACGGGGGCTTCGACTGGTTCGTCATGGCCCACGGCGCCGGCGGCGAGAACTACAGGAACGGCGACGGGCTGGAGATCCTGGGCACGGAGCCGGCGGCCCGCAACGTGCTCGCCAAGCTCGGCTACGAATTCGACGGCCACCGCGTCGATCTCGGCTACGAGCGCAGCCGCGACAAGGCCGACCGCCTCATCAAGATGAACATGGGCCTTGCCGGCGACACCGTGCATCCGCTGGAGGTCGCGCGCGACTCCGTCAACCTGAAGTACACCTCGACCGCGCCCACCGACAACTGGGACCCGGAGGCGACGCTCTACCACAGCCAGAACGACTACTGGCGCACCAACTACGAGAACCGGACGAACGGCAACATGATCCTCAAGGAGGATCTGTTCGGCGGCAAGATCCAGAACACCTTCACCGTCGACTACGGCAAGATCACCGCCGGCGTCGATTTCGGCCGCCACGACTTCCACACCGACAATTACGGCAACAACAACCGCCGCTACCGCGACTTCCACACCACCCAGGTCGGCGTGTTCACCCAGGGCCGGTTCGAGTTCGACAACGGCTTCAACGTGTCGGCCGGCGCGCGCTACGACGGCCACCGCTTCACCGACTGGGACGACAACGGCTTCTCCGACAGCGGCGCCAGCGTCAACGCCACCGTCGCCTACAGGTTCAACGACAGCTTCGAGGTGTTCGCCGGCGCCTCGCGCACCTGGCTGGGCTACGTCATCGGCGACTACGGCTATGTCCACGCGCGCAACAACGCCTTCCGCACCGATCCGGACTTCGACACCGGAACGGCGCAGAACCTCAAGGTGGGCGCGAATTTCGGCGGCGAGAACTGGAGCGGCGGCATCACCTTCTTCGACACGAGGATCGAGGGGCTGCCCGAATACACCGCGACGATGCTGCGCAACTATTCGCAGGAATTCCGCTCCAGGGGCGTGACGATCAACGCCAGCTACCGCTGGAACGAGACCCGCATCGGCGCCACCTACACGCACGCGGACGTGACGGCCGACGGCGCGGACCTGCTTCCCAACAGCGGAACCTTCATGCCGATCGGCGACATGGCGACCTTCTTCGTCGACCACGAGATTCCGAACTACAACCTGAAGCTCGGCGCGACGATCGCCTGGGCGGGCAGGATCGCCGCCATCGGCGCTTTCCACGAGCAGCCGGCCTACACGGTGGTCAACGCCCATGCCGAGTGGACGCCGTCGTCCTTCGAGAACATGTCGCTGCGCGTGGGCGTCGAGAACCTGTTCGACGAGACCTATTACGAGCGCTCCGGCTACGCGGCGAGCACCGCCCGCGGCGGCATCGAGCCCGTCTATGCGCCGGGCCGCACCTTCACCTTCCAGACGGCGCTGAAGTTCTGACGCCGCTTCAAGCGCACGCCACGACAAAAAGGGGCGGCGGCGCGACGGCAGCCGCTCACCTGTGGTGGAGGACGACCGGCAGCCCGCCGACGGTGGCGACCTCCATCCGGTAGCCGAAGATCGCCTGAAGCGTCTCGGGCGTCAGCACGCGGGCGGTGACGTCGTTGACGACCAGCCGGCCGTCGCGCAGCGCCACGATGCGGTCGGCATGGGCGGCGGCATGGTTGATGTCGTGCAGCACGACGACGATGGTCTTGTTCTGGCTGTCGGCGACCATGCGCAGCGTGCGCATCAGGTCGCGGGCATAGAACATGTCGAGATTGTTCAGCGGCTCGTCGAGCAGCATGGTCTGGCAGCCCTGGCAATAGGCCATGGCGATCATCGCGCGCTGCCGCTGCCCGCCCGACAGCGTATCGGCGAAGCGGTGCGCCAGCCCCGTCAGGTCGAAGCGCTCCAGCGCCTCGTCGACGAGGCGCTCGTCCCCCGCGGTCAGGCGGCCGCGGCTGTGGGGAAAGCGCCCGAAGCCGACCAGATCCCTGACGCGCAGCCGGCTCGACACGCCCGGGTCCTGGCGCAGGATCGCCACGGTGCGCGCCATCTCGCGGCCGGGCGTCGCGGCGACGGACCTGCCGGCGATGGCGATGCTGCCGGCCTGTAGCGGCAGCAGCCGCGCCATGAGCGCGAGCAGCGTCGACTTGCCCGCGCCGTTGGGGCCCACGAGCGCGGTCACGCCGCCGGCGGGGATGGTCAGGGAAATGTCGCTCAGGATCGGCGCGCGGCCGTGGCTGAACGAGACGCCCTCGATTTCGATCATCCGTGCCTCCGCGAAAACAGCAGCGCCAGGAAAACCAGCCCGCCGACGAACTCGACGACGACGCTGACCACGACCGCGCCGCCGAAGCCGAGGCGGGCGAGCGCCTGCGCCCCGACCAGCACGATCACGGCGACGCCGGCGGCGGCCGGCAGCAGGAAGCCGTGGCCGCGCGTGCCGCAGACGCGCTCGGCGAGCGCCACCACCAGCAGGCCGAGGAAGGCGAGCGGCCCGACCAGCGCCGTCGAGGTCGCGACCAGGCAGGCGACGAGCGAGAGCAGGGCCGCCACCCAGCGGTTCCAGTCCAGCCCGAGCCCGACCGCGGCGTCGCGCCCGAGCGCGATGACGTCGAGCACGTGCCGCGCCCGCCATGCCGCGGCCGTGCCGAGCGCGGTGACGACGGCGCCGATGGCGAGCAGCCCCTCGTCGAGCGACTGGAAGGTCGCGAAGCTCGCGCCCTGGAGCACGGCGAACTCGTTGGGGTCGATCAGCCGCGCGACCAGCGCCGAGAGCGAGCGGAACATGAGGCCGAGCACGAAGCCGGTGAGGATCATCAGCATCATGTCGGAGCGCCGCCGCAGCATCGGCAGGAACAGCGCCAGCGAGATCGCCATCATCAGCGCCACCTCGCCGGAGAACTTCCACGCCGGCGGCAGCGCGGCGTAGCCGAAGCCGCCCAGCGCGAAGACGAGGACGGTCTGGCAGAACAGGTAGAGCGCGTCGAGGCCCATGATCGACGGGCTCAGGATGCGGTTGCCGGTGATCGTCTGGAAGATCACGGTCGAGACGGCGGCCGACACCGCCACCTGCACCAGCCCGAGAAGCTGCGACAGGCGCAGGCCGAGCACGAAGGCGACGTTGCCGCGCAGGCCGACGAACAGGAACACCGCGCAGACCGCCGTCGCGATGGCGCAGATCGCAAGCACCGTGCGGCGCTCGGCGGCCCGGTGCGGCGATGCCGTGGCCGCCTCAGCCATGACGCGGCCCGGCATGCAGGATGGCGAGGAAGGCCAGCGCGCCGACGACGCCCAGCACCGTGCCGACGGGAATCTCGTAGGGGTAGCGAAGCAGCCTGCCCGCCATGTCGCAGACCAGCACCAGCATGGCCCCGCACAGGCCGACCAGCGGGATGGTCGACCTGAGATTGTCGCCGGCAAGGCGCGAGACGAGCGCCGGCACCACCAGCCCGACGAAGGGGATGGCGCCGACGACGACCACCGTCAGCGCCGACACCCCCGACACGATGACGAGGCCGATGCGGAGCATGCCGGCATAGTCGACGCCCAGGCCCACGCTCGCCTCGCGCCCGAGCGACATGATCGTCAGCCGGTCCGCGACCCACCACGTCAGCGCGACGCAGGCCGCCGTCAGCCACAAAAGCTCGTAGCGGCCGCGCAGCACGCCGGAAAACTCCCCGTTCAGCCAGATCTCGATCAGTTGCAGAAGGTCGGCCTGCCACGCGACATAGGTGACGCCGGCGCCGATGACGCCGCCATAGACCAGCCCGAACAGCGGCACAAGGAAGGGCTGCGTGGGCGGCAGCCGGTGGATCATGGCGAGGAACAGCGACGTGGTGGCGAGCGCGGTGGCGGTCGCCGCCGCCGCCTTGGCCAGGATCGAGGCGCCGGGGGCGAGGATGGTGACGAGCAGGATGCCGAGCGCCGCCCCCTGCATGGTGCCCGCCGTCGAGGGCTCGACGAAGCGGTTGCGCGCCATGGTCTGCATGACGAGGCCGGCGATGGCGAGCCCGCTGCCGGCCAGCAGCACCGCCAGCGTGCGCGGCAGCCGGCTGGCGAGCATCAGCGCCACGGCGTCGGGCTCGTCGAGGAGCGTGCGCGGGCTGAGCGCGCCGACGCCGACGAACAGGCTGCATGCCGAAAGCGCGGCGAGCGCCGCGAGCGCGCCGGCCAGCGGCCGCCGATGCGCCGCGCCCCCCGCCATCAGCGCGCCGCGAAGCCCTGCGCGAGCGCGTCCAGCACCCGCACCGTCGCCGGCACGCCGCCGGCGCCGATGTAGAAGTCGGCGGCGGGCAGGTAGATCACCTGGCCCTTCCGCCAGGCCGTGGTCGCGGCGACGAGCTCGTTGTCGAGGGTGGCGCGCGCGTTCGCCTCGCCCGAGCCGATCGCGGCCGCGCGGTCGATGACGATCAGCCAGTCCGGGTCGGCCGCGCGGACGAACTCGAACGACACCGCCTCGCCGTGCTGGGCGGCGACCGCCGTCTCGGCGGCCGCGGCGAGGCCGAGCTCGCGGTGCAGCCAGCCGAAGCGGGATTGCGCGCCGTAGACCGAGATCTTCGGGCCGCTGGTCATCACGACCAGCGCGTCGCCCTTGCCGGCCACCGCCTCGCGCGCGGCCCGGACCGCCGCGTCGAGCTCGGCGACCAGCTCCGCCGCCTGCCCTTGCCGCCCGAACAGCTCGCCATAGGCCAGCGTGCGCGCCCGCGCCTCCGCGATCATGTCGGCGCCGGCCAGCGTCATGTCGATGGCGGGCGCGACCCGGGCGACGGCCTCGCGCCTCGCCGCCGAGCGGGCGCCGACGACGACGAGATCGGGGGCCAGCGCGCTCAGCGCCTCGAGGTCCGGCTCGAACAGCGTGCCGACCACCTCGGCCTTCCCGGCGACATGGGCGAGCTCCGGCAGATAGAGATTGTCCGGCACGCCGGCGATCTCGACGCCGAGGCGGTCGAGCGTGTCGATGGCGGGGATGTCGTAGACGGCGATGCGCCGCGGCGGCCCAGAAATCTCGACCGGGCCGAGCGCCGTCTCGATCTCGACCGCTCCCGCCGCAACGGGCGACGCCGCCAGCAGCGCCGCGGCGAGGACCGCCTTCAGCCGCCTCATGCCTCGCTCTCCCGCCACGACATCGGGCCGAGATTCTCGCGGAACGCGAAGCGCAGGAGATGCACCTCGATCACGTCCTGCGTGCGGGCGCGCCGGTCGCCGTCCGGCGCCTCGATCTCGACCGTAAGCTGCCGGTCGTCGGCCCGCAGGCGCGCCGTGCCGAAAGGGAAGCGGCACTCGCCCTCCTCCGGCGCGAACTCGACCGGAACCTTGTGTCGGAAATGCTTGCACAGTTGCTGGAGATAGCGGCTGGCGTGCTCGGTGCGGACGGTGGAGGAGGACAGGAACATGAGGCTACCGTTTCTTGAGTTTCGCACTCCGGTTATCGCGATTTCTCCCGCCGGGCAAGGCGAGCGGCGGCGCCGGCGCGGCGCAAGGCTTGCCGATCCGGCCCGCTCGCCTAGTCTTAATGCCATGCACGACGTCGATTCATCGCGCCGCACGATCCCGGATGGAATGCAGGCGAGGCACGGCTTCGCGACCTCGGCCGGCAGGCGCGTCCGGGCGGGGAGGACCGCGGCGTGAGCGGAGGCGCGCGCGCGCCCTCGCTCGATCTCGGCGTCATCGGCAACGCCTGCGCGGCCGCGCTGATAGACCGCGACGCTTGCGTCGTGTGGATGTGCGCCCCGCGCATGGACGGCGACCCGGTGTTCTGCCGCCTGCTCGACGGCGAGAAGGACGAGGGCGGGGAGTGGTCCATCGCCGTCGAGGACCAGGTGGCGACCGAGCAGCGCTATGTGCGCAACACCGCGATCCTCGAAACCGTGCTGACCGACCAGGACGGCAACCGGCTGCGCGTCACCGACTTCGCGCCGCGGTTCAAGGCGGCGGGCCGCATCTTCCGTCCGCAGACCATCGTTCGCCTCGTCGAGCCGGTCGAGGGCACGCCGCGCATGCGCGTGAGGCTGCGCCCGCGCCACGGCTACGGCGCGCACGCGCCGGACACGACGCGCGGCACCAGCCACATCCGCTTCCTGCTCGGCCCGCAGGTCATGCGGCTGACCACCGACGCGCCGGTCGAATATGTGGAGCGCGGCACGGCCTTCCTCGTCGACAGGCCCTACGCCTTCGTCTTCGGCCCCGACGAGCGGCTGGCGCAGGCGCCGATGGCGGTCGCCCGCGCCTTTCTGGAGGAGACGCAGAGCTACTGGTGCGAGTGGGTGCGCTATCTGTCGCTGCCCATCGACTTCCAGGACGTCGTCATCCGCGCCGCGATCACGCTCAAGCTGTGCGCGCACGAGGAGACCGGAGGCATCGTCGCGGCGCTGACGACCTCGATCCCCGAATATGGCGAGAGCGGCCGCACCTGGGACTACCGCTTCTGCTGGCTGCGCGACTCCTATTTCACGGTCAAGGCGCTCAACCTGCTCGGCGCGACCAGGACGATGGAGGATTATCTCGGCTACGTCTCCAACATCGCGACCGGCTCGCCGGACGGCTATCTCCAGCCGCTGTTCGGCCTCGGCCTCGAGCGCAGGATCGACGAGGCGGTGCTGGGCACGCTGCCCGGCTATCGCGGCCACGGCCCGGTGCGCAGCGGCAACGCCGCCTATGCCCAGGTGCAGAACGACGGCTACGGCTCGGTCATCCTGTCGATCACCCAGTGCTTCTTCGACGAGCGCCTGCCGGCCATGGGCGGCGAGGCGCTGTTCCATCGGCTGGAGCCGCTCGGCGAGCAGGCCGCGCGCCGCTGGGACCAGCCGGACGCCGGGCTGTGGGAGTTCCGCACGCGCCATGCGGTGCACACCTATTCGGCCATGATGTGCTGGGCCGCCTGCGACCGGCTGGCCAGGATCGCCGGCAGGCTGGGCCTGGCCGGCGACGCGCGCCGCTGGCGCGACGCGGCCGAACGCATCCATGCCGGCACGCTGGAGCGCGGCTGGAACGAGGAGCTGAAGAGCTTCGTCTCCACCTTCGGCGGCGCCGACCTCGACGCGAGCCTGCTCCTGATGCCGGAGATCGGGTTCCTTCCGGCGCGCGACCCGCGCTTCCTGTCGACGCTCGCCGCCTGCGAGGCGCATCTGCGGTTCGGCAACCACCTCTACCGCTATCGCGCGCCGGACGATTTCGGCGAGCCGGAGACCGCCTTCACCGCCTGCACCTTCTGGCTGATCGACGCGCTGGCGCGCGTCGGCCGCCACGACGACGCGCGCGAGATTTTCGCCGACATACTGGACCACCGCAACCATCTCGGGCTCCTCTCCGAGGGGCTGCATGTCGAGACGGGGGAATTGTGGGGCAATTTCCCGCAGACCTACTCGATGGTCGGGCTGATCAACGCGGCGATGCGCCTGTCGCGCCGCTGGGAAGACGTGCTGTGAGCCGCACGCGCATGCGGGGCCGTCAGATCCGCTTCAGCCGCCAGTCGGCGAACAGCCCCGAGCGCCGGGAAAAGGCGTCGGTGTCGAAGCCGGCGAACAGGCCGTCATGGGTGACGAGGACCGTGCGCCAGCCGCGCGCAGAGGCGCCCATGATGTCGGTGTGCAGCGTGTCCCCGCACATGGCGATCCGCGCGGCCGCGATCCCCGGCAGCGTGTCCTCGACCAGCCGGTAGACCTCGGGGAACGGCTTGCCGAAGAAGCGCACCAGGCGCGGATGCCGGTCCGCGATCAGATGGCCGAAATGCCCGGGCTCGAGCGAGAAGCCGCCGCCGCGCGGGGCGACGAGGTCGGCGTTGGCGATCACCAGCGGACGGGGCCGCTCCTCCATCGCCGCCGAAAGCAGCGACTGCCGGTGCTCGCTCCATTGCGCGCTCGACAGGAACAGGAAGCCGTCGACCGCGCGATAGGCCGCCATGTCGTCGCCGAGGCGCGTCTTCGGCTCGTCGAGGTCGTCCACCGCGTCGCCATCGGCGGCGATCACGCCCCAGCGGCGGCCCGCCGGCAGGCTCCCGGGCAGGTTCTGGAGCGCGGCGTCGCGGCTGGTGACGATCTCGTCGGCCCCCACCCGCAGGCCCAGCCGCCGGAACTTGTCGATCGTGTGCGCCCTGTCGAAGCTCGCCGCATTGGTGAGGATGCGGATCTGGCAGCCGCGCGCGCGCAGCTGGTCGAGCCTGACATCGGCGCCCTCGATCAGGCTGTCGCCGACATTCAGCACCCCGAACGCATCGAAGACGAAGGCGCCGATCCCGTCGGCGATGTCGAGCAGCGAGCCGATGTCCGCCGACCCGGGAGCGGTGGACACGGCCGGCAGGCGCGGGCGGATTTCCTGGTAGCGGTCGAAGATCGTCTCGGCGTTCAGCATCGCGGTTCCATGGGGCCGGCCGCCGGCATTGTCGGCTGGTCGTCACACAAGGCCCCTATCGTAGGGCTTCGGGGAAAAAGTGAAAGCGAAAAACGCCAAAACAACATTATCCACATTGGCAAGCCGCAGAGCCGACGAAAACCAGCATTGTGGGGCAGTTTAGTTGACGGAACGCGGCATGAGACGGCGATGCGGTGCGGTCGAAACGGGGTATGCACGATCAAAATATGTTGCTTCTCACAAAATTTCCGTTGTTCTAGCGTTTTATGTGGCCTAGCCTGTCCGGGCAGGGAGGAGAACGACGGGCGATGTCCTACAAGAAGCGCACGCGCCGCGAGCGGATCATGGCTGTCGTCGTCGAGCGCGGGGCGATCTCGGTCGGCGCGCTGGCGGAGATGCTCGACGTGTCGATGCAGACGATCCGCAGGGACATCGACGAACTGTGCGAGGGCGAGGGCCTGCGCCGCCTGCACGGCCGCGTCGAGCTCGCCGAGCAGCGCCTCAACACGCCCTTCGACCAGCGCACGGGCACCAATTTCGCCGGCAAGCAGGCCATCGGCGAGGCGGCCGCCCGCCTCATCCCCGACGGGTCGAGCCTGTTCATCTCCATCGGCTCGACCCCGCTCAGCGTCGCGCGGGCGCTGCGCGGCCGCAAGGGGCTCACCGTCATCACCAACAATCTCAGCGCCGCCATGGCGCTTTCCGACGAGGTCTCCAACCGCATCATCCTGCCCGGCGGCGAGTTGCGGCTGCCCGACCGCGACATACTGGGCGACGAGGTGCTGAGCTTCTTCGGCCGCCACCGCGCCGAGTTCGGCATCTTCGGCACCGCCGGCGTGGCGGCCGACGGCAGCCTGCTGGAGTTCCATTCCGCGGAGGTCAGGGCGAGCGAGCGCATCCGCCAGAACGCGCGCACCTCGATCCTGGTGATCGACCATTCCAAGTTCGGGCGCCTGGCCCATGCGCTCGGCCCCAACATCGCCGAGATCGACCGCGTCGTGCTGGACCGGCGCCCCGGCCCCGACTTCGACCACCTGATCGAGCGCATCGCGGACAGGCTGCTGCTGGCCGAGGGAGACGCGCAATGACCGCCGCGCCGTTCGTGGTCCTGGAGGACGTCGCCAAGCGCTGGAACGGCCAGCTCGGCGTCGAGAACATCCGGCTCGAGATCGAGGAAGGCTCCTTCGTCGCGCTGCTGGGGCCGTCGGGCTGCGGCAAGTCGACGACGCTGCGCCTGCTCGCCGGGCTGGAGGCCGCCGACGAGGGCCGCATCCTCATCGACGGGCGCGACGTCACCGCCGCGCCGGCCTCCGAGCGCAACCTGTCCATGGTGTTCCAGTCCTACGCGCTCTTTCCGCATCTCAACGTCGCCGAGAACGTCGTGTTCGGCCTCAAGGTGCGCCGCGTGCCGAGGGCGGAGCGCGAGGAGAAGCTCGCCCGCGCGCTCGCCATAACCGGGCTTCAGGGATACGAGGCGCGCAAGCCCGGCGAGCTTTCGGGCGGGCAGCGCCAGCGCGTGGCGCTCGCGCGGGCGATCGTGGCGGGCAAGCGCCTGTGCCTGATGGACGAGCCGCTGTCCAACCTCGACGCCAAGCTGCGCAACTCGGTGCGCAAGGACATCAAGCGGTTGCAGCGCAATCTCGGCATCACCGTCGTCTACGTCACCCACGACCAGACCGAGGCCATGAGCATGGCCGACAAGGTGGTGCTGATGAGGGACGGCCACATCCAGCAGGTCGGCACGCCGGAGGAGCTCTACAACCGGCCGCGCAACACCTTCGTCGCCGAGTTCGTCGGCGCCCCGCCGATGGCGCTGATCCGCTCCTCGGCGCTCGGCGGCTTCGCGCCCGGCCAGATGCTGGGCATCCGCGCCGAGAAGGTGCGCATCGCGCCGGCGGGCCAGGGGCGCCTTGCCTGCACGGTCAGCGAAAGCGAGTTCCTCGGCGCCGAGACGCTGGTCGGGCTGGACCATCCCGAGGCCACCGGGCTTTCGGTCGTCAGGCCCGGCCTGGCGCTGATGCCGCCGGGCGAGGAGGTCTCCATCACCTTCGACGATCGCGACCTGCATGTCTTCGACGCCGACGGCCGCCGGCTGGAGGCGCGCTGACGGGCGCGTCCGGGGCGATCCCGGACGCTCCGGCAACCTGAACCGTCAACAAGGCCTGAACTGTCACCAAGGGAGGTACCCATGAACTACTTCGCGAAACTGGGACTGGGACTTGCCGGCCTCATGGCCGCAACGGCGCTGGCGGCTCCGGCCGTGGCGCAGACGCAGCTCACGATGTACTACCCGATCGCCGTCGGCGGGCCGCTGACCGAGGTGGTCGACCGCATCGTCGCCGATTTCGAGGCCGAGAACCCCGACATCAAGGTCAACGCCATCTATTCGGGCAACTACGACGACACGCGCGTGCGCGCGCTCTCGGCGCTCAATTCGGGCGAGCCGGCGCAGCTTGCGGTGCTCTTCTCCATCGACGCCTACGACCTGATCGAGCAGGACATCATCGCGCCCTTCGACGAGGTCGTGACCGACGACGAGGGCCGCGCCTGGCTCGACAGCTTCTACCCGGCGCTGATGGCCAACAGCGAGATCGAGGGCCACATCTGGGGCATCCCGTTCCAGCGCTCGACCATCGTCGCCTACTACAACAAGGACAAGTTCCGCGCCGCCGGCCTCGACCCGGAGAGCCCGCCCTCGACCTGGGACGAGATGGTGGAGGCAGGCAAGGCGCTGACCAGGGACGGCACCTACGGGCTGATGATCCCCTCGACGGGCTATCCCTACTGGATGTTCCAGGCGCTGGCGATCCAGAACGGCAAGGAGCTGATGTCGAAGGACGGGCTCCACACCTATTTCGACGACCCGGCCGTGGTCGAGGCCCTCGAATTCTGGCGCTCGCTGTCGGTCGAGCACGGCATCATGCCCACCGGCACCGTCGAGTGGGGCACGCTGCGCCAGGCCTTCCTCGAAGGCCAGACGGCGATGATGTGGCACACCACCGGCAACCTGACCGCGGTCAAGGAGGCGGCCGGCTTCGATTTCGGCGTGTCGGTGCTGCCGGGCAACGTGCGCCCCGGCTCGCCCACCGGCGGCGGCAACTTCTACCTGTTCAAGGACACGACCGAGGAGGAGCGCGCCGCCGCCCTCAAGCTGATCCGGTTCATGACCGCCCCCGAGCAGGCCGCGGCCTGGTCGATCGCCACCGGCTACATGGGCGTGTCGCCGGCCTCCTACGAGACCGAAGCGCTGAAGGCCTATACCGAGGCGTTCCCGCCGGCGCTGGTGGCGCGCAACCAGCTCGACAACGCCATCGCCGAGTTCTCGACCTTCGAGACCTCGCGCGTGCGCGACGGGCTGAACAACGCCATCCAGGCGGTGCTGACCGGAACCAAGGACGCGCCGGCGGCGCTGGGCGAGGCGCAGGCGGCGGCCGAGCGGCTGCTCGCCCCCTATCGCTGAGCCCTACCCCGCATTCCGCGCGCCGGCCCCGCCCGGCCGGCGCGCGGGAGGAGGACGTGACGAGCATGGCCCGCAGCATCGACATCGACCGGCGCCGAAAGGCGGTCTACGGCTGGCTCCTGCTGTTGCCGGCGGGCGTGCTTTTGTCGCTCTTCGCCTTCTACCCCACCGTCGCCACCTTCTGGTCGAGCCTGTTCTCCCGCGGCACGCGCCGGCGGCCGTCGGAGTTCGTCGGCGCCGAGAACTACGCGGCCCTGTTCAACGACCCGACCTTCTGGACCGTCGTCCAGAACAACCTGCTCTACACCGCCGTCACCATCCCGCTCTCGATCGTCATCGCGCTCGTCATGGCGCTGTGGGCCAATTCCAGGATTCCGGCGCGCAGCTTCGTGCGCACCGCCTATTTCACGCCCACCGTGCTGCCGATGATCGCGGCGGCGAACCTGTGGCTCTTCTTCTACACGCCCGGGCTCGGCGTGCTCGACCAGATCGGGCGCGTGTTCGGCTTCGCCCCGGTCAACTGGCTGGGCCAGCCCGACACCGCGCTGTGGGCGATCATCATCGTCACCGTGTGGAAGGAGGCGGGCTTCTTCATGATCTTCTACCTGGCCGCGCTCCAGACCATACCGGAGGACCTGCGCGAGGCGGCCGACATCGAGGGCGCCAGCCGCTGGACCTACACGCGCCGCATCGTCCTGCCGCTCCTGATGCCGACGACGCTGTTCGTCATGGTCAACGCGATGATCAACTCGGTCAAGCTGATCGACCACCTGTTCATCCTCACCAAGGGCGGGCCGAGCGACGCCTCGAAGCTGATCCTCTACTACATCTGGGAGATGGCCTTCGCCTTCTTCGACGCGCCGCGCGCCGCGGCCATGACCATGCTGGTGCTCTTGGTGCTGTGCGTGGTGGCCGCCATCCAGTTCTTCCTCATCGACCGCAGGACGCACTACCAATGAGCCGCCTCGCACGACACATCGAGGCATCGGGCGCGATCCTGCTGGCGCTGGTCTGGGTCTCGCCGCTGGTCTTCGCCTTCTGGGCGGCGTTCCACACCACATCTGACGCGGTGAACTTCAACCTCACCGCGCCGTGGACGCTGGACAATTTCCGCACCGCCTGGGCCGGGGCGCCCTGGCTGCGCTACTTCCTCAACACCTTCCTGCTGGTCACGGTCGTGCTCGCCGGCCAGTTCGTGCTGACCACGCTCGCCGGCTTCGCCTTCGCGCAGCTCAGGTTTCCCGGGCGCGACGTCGTCTTCATCCTCGTGCTCATGCAGCTCTTCATCCTGCCCGAGGTGCTGATCGTCGAGAACTACGCGATGATCCTGCGGCTCGGCCTGTTCGACACCATCCTGGGCGTCGGCATTCCCTACATGGCCAGCGCCTTCGGCATCTTCCTGATGCGCCAGGCGTTCAAGTCGGTGCCCGTCGAGCTGCACGAGGCCGCCCGGATCGAGGGTTGCAGCCTGCTCGGCATCCTGTGGCGGGTCTATGTGCCGCTGGCCCGGCCGACCTATCTCGCCTATGCGCTGGTCTCGGTGTCGACGCACTGGAACAACTTCCTGTGGCCGCTGATCGTCACCAACTCGACCGCCACCCGGCCGCTGACCGTCGGCCTGTCGATCTTCGGCGCGCCGGAGAGCGGCGTCGACATCAGCGTCATCTCGGCGGCGACGATGATGACGATCGCGCCGCTGCTGGTCGCCTTCCTCCTGTTCCAGCGCCAGTTCGTGCAGGCCTTCCTGCGCGCGGGCATCAAGTAGCGGAAAGGACCGCACGGCGATGGCGAGGATCCTGCACGTCACCGACACGCATCTGGTGGTGCCGCCGGCGCTGGTCTGCGGCCGGCTCGACACGGCGGCGTGCCTTGAAGCGTGCGTCGCGTCGATCGCCGCCGCCCTGCCGAAGATCGCGCCGGTCGACGCCATCCTGATCACCGGCGACCTGACGGACGACGGCGCGCCGCAGAGCTACCGCCTCCTGCGCGAGACGCTGGCGCCGCTGCGGCTGCCGCTGTTCGCCATCCCCGGCAACCACGACCTGCGCGAGCCGATGCGGGCGGCCTTCGCCGACGCCGGGCTGTTTCCGACGCAAGGCCGGCTCAACTTCGTGCGCGACATCTGTGGGCCGGGGGGCGACCTGAGGATCGTCGGCATCGACACGCTGGTCGAGGGCTCCGGCGGCGGCGTGGTCGACGCGGCGACGCTCGATTTCCTGGACGAGGCGCTGGCGACGACGCGGCCAGTGCTGCTTGCCATGCACCATCCGCCGTTTACCTCCGGCATCGCCTTCATGGATTCGATCGGCCTTGCCGGCGTCGAGGGGCTGCGCGACCGCCTCGAGCGGGCGGCCTGCCAGGTGCGCATCCTGTGCGGGCACCTGCATGTCGCCGCGACGGGCTCGCTCGGGCGCGTGCCGGCCATCGTCGGGCCGTCGCCGTGCAGCGCCTTCGACGTCGACTTCCGCCCGGACGCGCCCGTCGGCTTCTTCACCGGCGGCGGCGGCTTCATGGTGCACGACTGGTCGGACGGCTTCCGCAGCCTGCTGGTCCCGCCCGCCATCGGGGCCGGGCCGTTTCCGTTCCGGGACTAGCCTGCGGCCTCGTCAGCCGGTCGCGCCCGGCCGCGCCGGGAGCATCACCGCCGCGGCGGCGGCCGTCATCAGCGCCAGGCCGAGGAAGTCGGCGAGCGTGGGCGTCTCGCCCAGCAGGAGCACCGAGCTGAACACGCCGATCGCCGGCACCATCAGGGTCGAGAGGCTGACCGTCCCCGCCGGCAGCCGCATCAGCAGCCGATACCAGATCAGATAGGCGAGCGCCTGCGAGAAGACGATGTGGTGGAACAGCGCGATCCATGTCTCGTACCGCAAGGCCCCCCACGCGACGCCCCTTTCCAGGATCTGCGGCTCGAACACGGCCATGCCGGCAGCGGCGACGAGCGAGCCGGCCGCAAGCTGCCAGGCCGCGAGCGACATCGGCGGCGTCGAGACGGGAAACCGCTTCATCACGATGGTGCCCAGCGCCCAGCCCATGCCCGCCAGCAGCGCCAGGAACAGCCCGACCGAGAAGCTGCCTTCCCTGACGAGCGGCCAGCCCAGCGCCGTGAGGCCGGCGATGCCGAAGCCGAGGCCGAACCAGCGCCGGCGGTCGAGCCGCTCGCCGAGGAACAGCCACGCGAAGATCACCGTCCACACCGGCAGGGTGTAGGTCACGATCACCGCGCGCGAGGTCGGCGCGGCGAGCTGGGCGAAGGCCAGCAGCAGGTTGAAGGCGGTGACGGTGAAGAAACCGGCGACGAGGACCGGCGCGATCTCGGACCGGCGCAGGAGCAGGCGCTGGCCGCGCAGGCCGGCGACGCCGAACAGGAAGAGCGCCCCCGCCCCCAGCCCGAGCGTGCGCAAGGTCCATGGCGGCAGCTCGAACAGGGCGGTGCGCACCGCCGGCCAGTTCAGCCCCCAGAACAACGCCAGCGCCAGGATCGCAAGGTGATCCAGCCCTCGCCGGGGCATTGCAGCCATGTCGTGTCCTTTCAGGGAGGAGGAGCGGGATGCGGGGGGCGCTGTTTCCGGGCTGCGTCTCAATCCGCGGCCTGCGCGGCCGCCAGCACCGCCCCGGCCAGCACCTGCGCCCCGGCGGCGCAGTCGGCGGGCGCGGTGTACTCGGCCTCGTTGTGGCTCAAGCCCCCGACGGAGGGAACGAAGACCATCGCCGAGGGCACGATGCGCGCCATGTTGCAGGCGTCGTGCCCGGCGCCGCTGACCATGCGGCGGCAGGAGAATCCGTTGTCGCGCGCCACGGCCTCGATCGTCTCGACGAGCGACGGATCGAACGGCACGGGCGGGGAATCCGCGGTCTTCCCGACCGTCAGGCCGACATCGAGCCGGCGGGCGGCGGCGGCGATGCCGTCGAGGACCCGCGCCTGCAAGGCGTCGAGCTCCGCCAGCTCCTCGTGCCGCAGGTCGAGCGTCAGCTCGACCCTGGACGCCACCGTGACCTGCGAGCCGTTGGGGCTTGCGATGCGGCCGCAGGTGGCACGGGCGCCGGCGGTCTCGCGGGCGGCGGCGTCGGCGATCAGCACCGCATGGGCGGCCGCCACCATCGCGTCGCGGCGCCCCTCCATCGGCGTCGGTCCGGCATGGGCGTCCTGCCCGGTGAAGGTCAAGAGCCAGCGGCGGAAGCCGATGCCGGCGCGCACCGCGCCGATGGTCTCGCCGGCCTGTTCGAGGATCGGCCCCTGCTCGATATGCAGCTCGAGATAGGCGTGGACGGGAAAGCCGATCTCCATGTCGCCGGCGCCGTGCTCCATCGCCGCCAGCATGTCGCCGAGGCGAAGGCCGCGATGGTCGATCATGTCGAGCGCGCGCTCCAGCGGCAGCGCGCCGGTGAACACCTCCGAGCCCATCATCGGGCGGATGATGGCACCCTCCTCGTTGGTCCAGTTGACCAGCACGACCGGATGGCGGGTGCGGATGCCGGCCTCGTTCATCGCCCGGATCGCCTCCAGCCCCGCAAGCACGCCGAGCACGCCGTCGAAGCGCCCGCCGGTGGGCTGGGTGTCGAGGTGGCTGCCGACCAGCACCGGCGGCAGATCATCCGTTCCCGGCCGCGTGGCGAAGATGTTGCCGAAGCGGTCGGCGGCGACGGCGAGCCCCGCAGCGCGGCACCATTCCTTGAACAGCGCGCGCGCGGCGTCGTCTTCCGGTGAAAAGGCCAGCCGGTTGTTGCCGCCTGCGACGCCGGGGCCGATCCTCGCCATCTCCATGAGCGAGGTCCACAGCCGGTCGGCGTCGATATGCGGCTGCGTCATGTCAGGCCGGCTCCAGCCCGCACCAGTCGGCGATGAACAGCGCGTAGGCGCGGGTCACGTTCAGCAGGCTGTCGAGCTCGACATATTCGTCGATGCCGTGCGGCAGGCCGCAGGTGGCGCCGTAGACGATGGACGGCGTGTCCTGGTAGAGGCCGAAGAAGCGCGCGTCGGTCACGGCCGAGGAGATGGTCGCCGTCACCTTCTCGCCGAACACCTCTTCGTGGGCGCGGCCCATCGCCGCCTCGATCTCGGAGCCCGGCTGAAGCACGTAGCCTTCGGCCTGGAAGCCGTGGAACGTGATCTTCGGCGGGTGGGCGGCGAGATAGGGATCGGCGGCGCAGGCTTCCGCCACGCGGGCGCGGATCTCGTCGCGGATCGCGGCGAGGTCCTCGCCCTCGAGCACGCCGAGCCGCACCTCCATGCGCGCCTTCGCCGGCACCGACGACACCCAGTCGCCGCCCGACAGCTTGCCGAGATTGACCCGGATGGGGTGCGGATGGTCCTTGTAGATCGGGTGGCCCGCCTTGCGGGCGTTCCATTCCTCCTCCAGCCGCTTGATGTAGGGCCAGATGTGGATCGCCTTCTCCAGCGCGTTGGCGCCGACATTGTTGAAGGCGGCCGAGGCGTGCTGCGGGTCGCCCTCGATGTCGAGGCAAAGCCACATCAGGCCGACCTCCGCGCGCATGATCGAGGCGCCGAACGGCTCGGGCACCAGCGCGCCATCGGCCTTGTAGCCGCGCTGGAGGCAGGCCAGCGTGCCGTTGCCGGTGCATTCCTCCTCGACGACGCTCTGGATGTGGACGGTGGCGGCGGGCTGGAAGCCGGCGGCGCGGATGGCGTCGATGGCGAAGATGCCGGCGGCCAGGCCCGACTTCATGTCGCCGGCGCCGCGGCCGTACATGCGCCCGCCCTCGATGCGCGGCTCGAAGGGCGGGGCGGTCCAGCGCGCGGCGTCGCAGGGCGGGACGACGTCGATATGGCCGTTGACGATCAGCGAGCGGCCCTTCTCCGCCTTCGGGCGATGGGTGGCGACGACGTTGAAGGCCTGCGCGTAGTCGACGTCGACCACCGGCGAGAAGCCGGGCAGATCCCTGATGTCGTCGACCTCGATCTTCCAGTGGTCGACCTCGAAGCCGCGCTCGCGGAAGGCGCGGGCCATGAAGTCCTGCATCGCGGCTTCGTTGCCCCGGGTCGAATCGTGGCGCACCATGTCGGCGGTGAAGGCGAGCTGCGCCTCGAAGCCGGCGTCGACGGCGGCGAGGATGCGCTGGCGGGCGGTTTCGTCGAGCGCCATGGTCACTGCTCCTGCGGTCTGGGGAAGAAACGCTCGCGCAGCGTGACGAGCCCCTTGGGCAGGAACATCACGATCACGACGATGAGGGCGCCGTAGCCGAGCAGGCGGTAGTTCTCGAGGTCGCGCATCGCCTCGATCATCAGCGTCAGGGCGAAGGCGCCGACCAGCGGGCCGCTGACCGTGCCGAGCCCGCCGACGAGGACCATGGCGATGATCGAGATCATCAGGTCGACGCCGACCGCCGAGGCCGGGGTCAGGATCGACAGGTAGTGCGCGTAGAACGCGCCGGCGATGCCGACGATGAACGCCGACAGGCCGAACACCATCAGCTTCATCCGCGTCAGGTTGACGCCGAGGCTTTCGGCGGCGTCCTCGCCGTCGCGCATGGCCAGCATGGCGAGCCCGGTCGTGGAGCGCATCAGCCGCACGATGACGAGCAGCACCAGCACCGTCAGCGCCAGGGCGAGATAGTAGAACGACACCTTGTCGGCCGGCGTGAAGGAGACCGGGCCGACCAGCGGCAGGGTGAAGCCCTCGAATTGCGGGATGCCCCACAGGCCCATCTCGCCGCGCGTCAGGCCCGACAGGTTGGCGACGCAGATGCGCACGATCTCGGCGAAGCCGAGCGTGACGATGGCGACGTGCGGCATCGAGCGGATGCGCAGGATCGGCGTGCCGATCAGCAGGCCGGCGGCGGCGGCGATCAGCCCGCCGAGCCAGATGGTGAACCACGGGCTGAGCCCGAGATTGATGGCGATGAGGGCCGAGCCGTAGGCGCCGAGGCCGAAGAAGGCGTGATGGCCGAAGGTCTTGAGCCCGGCGAAGCCGGTGACGAGGTTCCACGCCGAGGCGAAGATGCCGAAGATCATCGTCAGCACCATCACGTGCATCACGTAGGGGTCGGCGGTCAGCGCCGGCAGGAGCAGCATCGCCAGAAGCACACCGGCCATGCCGAGCCGGGCCTGAAGGGTGAAGGGCTTGAACATCAGCGGCTCCCTTTGCCGGAAGGGTCGGGGCGGAAGGTCGAGGAGCGGTCGCGGCGCATGGTCATTTCTTTCCGAACAGGCCCCACGGGCGCCACCAGATCACCGCGATCATCAGGGAGAAGGAGATCACGTCCCGCCACTCCGAGGAGGTGAGCTGGACGCCGACCGCCTCGACCACGCCCAAGAGCAGCCCGCCGACGATCGCGCCGGGGAAGGAGCCGAGCCCGCCGAGTATGACGACGACGAAGCCCTTGAGCAGGATCGGGATTCCGGCCCAGGGATTGATGGCGCTGATCGGCGCCAGCATCGCGGCCGCCAGCGCGCCGAGCGCCGCCGCCAGGCCGAAGCAGATCATGTAGACCCGGCGGACCGGGATGCCGACGACCTCCGCCGCGTCCTGGTCCTGCGAGGTGGCGCGGATCGACCAGCCGAGGCGGGTGTATTTCAGAAGCCACGTCATGGCCGCGATGGTGGCGAGCGCCACCACGAAGATCATCACGCGCTGCCACGGCAGGCGGATGTCGCCCAGCACCATCACGCCGTTGACGTAGTAGGGAACCGAGTTGAAGCGCTCGCCGAAGATCAGCAGCGCCGCGTTCTGGAGCACGATCGACAGGCCGAGCGTGGCCGCGATGGTGGTGAAGGCCCAGTTCTCCCGCACGATCAGATATTCGATCGTCAGCTTCTGGATCGCCATGCCGAGGAGGAAGGCGAGCAGCACCGCCAGCGGGATCGCGACCCAGAACGGCAGGCCGAGCTGCACCGTCAGGTAGAAGGTGAAGTAGCCGCCCAGCATGTAGAACTCGCCATGGGCGAGGTTCAGCACCTTCATCGTGCCGTAGACGAGCGCGATGCCCGAACCGATCAGGGCGTACATCGAGCCGGCGATCAGGCCGTTCAGGATCTGCTCAAGGAAGATGGCAAGGTTCATCGGATGCGCCCCTTCTCATTCGCCAAGGTAGACGCGGCGGATCACGTCGGACTTCATCATTTCCTCGCCGCTGCCGCTCAGCATGACGCGGCCGCTTTCCAGCAGGTAGCCGTGGTTGGAGATGCCGAAGGACAGCTTCACGTTCTGCTCGTTGAAGATCACGGCGATGCCCTCGGCGTTGACCTTGCGGATGATGCCGGCGATCTGCTGCACGATGCGCGGGGTGAGACCCAGATAGGGCTCGTCCATCAGCAGCAGCCTCGGCTTCGACATCAGCGCGCGGGCGATCGCCACCATCTGCTGCTCGCCGCCCGACATCTTGCCGGCGATCTGGTCGCGCCGCTCGGCGATGATCGGAAACAGGCTCTCCACCCATTCCAGCCGGTCGCGGGCGTGTTTCTGCACGCTGGGATGATAGGCGCCGAGCATGACGTTCTCGTAGACGGTCATGCCGGTGAACAGGCGGCGGCGCTCCAGCACCATCGACATGCCGCGCGCCACCATCTCGTGGGCGGGACGGTTGGTGATGTCCTCGCCGTCGAGCAGCACCTTGCCGGAGCGCACCGGCGTCAGGCCCATGATCGCCTTGAGGATGGTGGACTTGCCCGAGCCGTTGGGGCCGAGCACCGCCATGACCTGGCCGGCATGGGCCTGCATCGAGACGTCCCACAGCACCTGGTAGTTGCCGTAGATGACGTTGACGTTCCGCACGTCGAGCATGGGCCGGTCGGTGTCAGTGGCCATCGGCGGCCTCCCCCAGATAGAGTTCCACCACGGCCGGGTCGCTGGCGACCTCGCGCGGGGTGCCCGACACCATGCGCGCGCCGCGGTTCATGAAGATCGCCTCGTCGGCGAGCTCGCTGATCACCTTCATGTTGTGCTCGATCAGCACGATGGTCAGCCCGTCGGAGCGCAGCGTCCTGACCAGGTCGATGAGGCCGGGGATGCTCTTCATGTCGACGCCGCCCGTCACCTCGTCCATCAGCAGCAGCCTGGGGCGCGTGGCCATGGCGCGGGCGAGCTCCAGCCGCTTGCGCTGGCCCGTCGACAGCCCCTTGGCCGGAGCGTCGAGCTTGTCGCCGAGCCCGACCTTGTCGGCATAGGCCTCGCACGCCTTGCGCAGCTCCGCCATCGTGGAATGGAAGGGCCGCGCGCCGACCATGATGTTCTCCGTCACGGAAAGCTGCTCGAAGGGCTGGGTGATCTGGAACGTCCTCGCCAGCCCGGCGCGGCAGCGCCCGTCGGGACGCATCGCGGTGATGTCGCGGCCCTCGAACACGATGCTGCCCCTGTCCGGCTTGTGGACCCCGGCGATGACGTGGAACGTCGTGGTCTTGCCCGCGCCGTTCGGCCCCATCAGGGCCAGGATCTGGCCCTGCTTCACGTCGAGGGAAAGATTGTCAATCGCCACGATGCCGCCGAAGGTCATCGTGATCGCCTCAACCCTGAGGAGCGGCGCGCTCGCTGGATTCGCCATGCGTCAGACTCCGGTCGTGGTTCGTGGGATGGCCTCGCCCGGTCCACCCCGCCCGGCCCGCCCGGCCCGGAAAATGCGGGGCGGGCAGGCAGAAGGAACAACCGGAAGGGCGCTGCGCGCCCTTCCGGCCATGTCGTCGCTCAGGTGATCGCCGCGATCACTTGAACTCGGCGGTGGCGGCCGAGGGCGGCCACACGGCCTTGCTCACGCCGTCCTGGATCTGCGCGACGGCGACCGGCAGGAAGTCCGCGCCGATCTTGGGCGTGTGGTTCGCCGTGTCGTAGACGAAGCGGCCGGTGTAGCAGGGGAAGTCCGTGGTCGCGAAGGCTTCCGACAGCTTGGCCGGCTCGTGGGTGCCGGCGCGCTTGAGGTTGTCGACCAGCATCGCCATCTGGCAGTAGCCCTGCGCGTGGTCGCCGGTGGCGGCGATGCCCTTGGCCCCCATCAGGTCGAAGAGCGCCTTGTGCCGCTCGTTGTTGACCGGATCGTAGAGCATCGGGGTCCACAGCATCCCTTCCGAATCGGCGCCGACGCCCTCGTGGAACTCGGGACGCAGCGGGTAGTAGATCGCCACGTGCAGCGAATCGAGGCCGGTCTCCTTGATCTGCCGGGTCAGCGCGACGCCCGAATTGACCGAGGTGAAGATCGAGACCACGACGTCGGGCCTGTCGGCGCGCAGCTTGGAAAGCTGCGGGTAGAAGTCGGAATGGCCGAGCGGCACGGCCTCGTGCCCGGCTTCCGTCCAGCCCGCCTCCTTGAACAGCGGCACCGCATATTCGGTGTTCGACTTGCCGTAGTCGGTGTCCTCGAAGATGAAGGCGATCTTCTTGTCGCCGGGCTCGAACTTGCCGGCGGCCATCAGGCCCTCGACCGCCTCGAACACCGCCTTGGCATAGGCGTCGGAGTTCCAGCTCGACTTCCAGAAATTGGCGAAGCGGACCGGGTCGCTCTCGACCTTGCGCGCGATCTCGGACGAGACCGGCTGGCCGCTCATGACGAACTTGCCGTAGGAGGCGGCGACGTCCATCAGCGCGATCGTCACCGAGGAGGCGAACATGTCCCCGATCAGCAGGTCGACATTGTCGCGGGTCAGGAGCTTCTGGGCGGCCGAGACGCCCATCTCGGGCCGCGAGGCGCTGTCCTCGAAGATCAGCGTCACCGTGGTCTTCTCGCCGTTGAGGTCGATGCCGCCATCGGCGTTCACCGCGTCGACGACGAACTGGTAGGCATCGCGCATGGCGATGCCCGACGTGGCGGCGGGGCCCGTCAGCGGACCGACGACGCCGATCTTCAATTCGGCGGCGAGGCCGGCGGTGCCGGACAGAAGCGTGGCTCCCATCAGGGAGGCACAGAATGCTTGCACGAGTTTCATGGGTTTCCCTCTCTGGTTGGCCGCCGGGTTCGCCGGGCGGGGTTGAGGATGCGCGGACATCCGGTCAGACCGGCTCTGTCCCGCACCACTGCGCGATGAACAGCGCCATGGCCTTGGTGACGCTGCGGACGGAATCGAGGCTGACATATTCGTCGAAGCCGTGGATGTTGTGCGAGATCGGCCCGTAGCAGAGCGTCGGGATGCCATTATAGAGCGCATAGACGCGGGCATCGAGATAGCCGGGGGTGATGAAGCTCTTCAGCTTCTCGCCGAAGGCCGCCTCGTGGGCGGCGGCCAGCGTGTCCTCGGCCGCCGAGCCGGGCTCCAGGTAGTAGCCCTCGGCGTTGAAGCCGTTCTGCGTGATACGCGGCGGGTTCTGGGCGAGGAAGCGGTCGCCGCGCGAGAACTTCGCGATGTGATCGGTGATCTCGCGCAGCCTGTCCTGCGCCTTCTGCCCCGGATAGATCGAGACGCGCACCTGGAACCTGCACCATGCCGGAACCGAGGAGCCCCAGTCGCCGCCATGGATGATGCCGATGTTCATGTTGATCGGGTGATCGAGATCCTCGAAGCCGCGATGCGCGCCCTTCTCGGCGTTCCAGCGCGCCTCGACCTCGCGCAGCGCGCCGATCACGCGATAGGCCGCGTCGATGGCGTTGGCGCCCTCGCCCATCTCGCGGACATGGACGGGAATGCCGCGCACCTCGACCTCGAACCACAGCACGCCGGTGCAGCCGCGCGCCAGCATGTTGTCCTCGGGCTCCGGTATCAGCGCCGCGTCGGCAGTGTAGCCGCGCAGGAAGGTCTGGAGCGCGCCGTTGCCGGTCGATTCCTCCTCGACCACGGATTGCAGATAGACGGTCGCGGCCGGTTGCAGGCCGATCCGGCGCAGCGCCTCCAGCGCGAAGACGTTGGCGGCGGCCCCGGCCTTCATGTCGCCCGCGCCGCGGCCGTACATGCGGTCGCCGACGACCTCGCCGCCATAGGGGTCGCGCTCCCACATGTCGAGCGGGCCGACCGGCACCACGTCGACATGGTGCTGGAGGATGAGGGAGCGGCCCTTCTCCTGCCGCGGATGGTGGATGCCCACGACGATCGGCGCGCGGGAATGCTCGGCCGAGAACGGCGCGCCGCCCTCATGCGCGGCCAGCGCCGCCTCGTCCATCTCGAAACGGTCCATCGCCAGACCGCGGGCGGCGTAGTCCCGGTAGAGAAAGTCCTGGATGGTGAATTCCGCGCCCCGCTGCGAGGCGAACGACACGAGTTTTCGTGTGTAGGCGATCTGCTCGTCGAAGCCTTCGTCGACGGAACGCATGATCGCGGCACGCAGGTCGGCGTCCAATGTCATCCTCCTTGTGTTTGTTTCCCTGGGGAATATAAGCAATATTGACCTTCACAAGTCAACTATTGATTTGATAGTATCATTGAGTGATACTCTTGCGAATGGAAGCCGCCGCGATGCCCCAGACCGAATCCGTTGCCGACAATGCCGGGCCGAATGTGCGTTCGGTCGAGAGAATCGCCGCGATCCTGACCGCCTTCACCGCCGCGCGCCCGATGCTGACGCTGTCCGAGGTGGCGCGGACGGCGGCGCTGGACAAGAACACGACGCGCCGCCTGCTGATCGCGCTGAGCCGGACCGGGCTGGTGCGGCGCGACGAGGCCGAGGGCACCTACGGCCTCGACATCGCCATGCTGAAGCTTCAGCCCGCCGTCGTCGGCCCGCGCGCCCTGCGTGAGACGGCCGCGCCCTATCTCCAGCGATTGACGACGGAAACCGGCATGACCTCCTTCTTCTGGCTGCCCGACCCGTCCGGCGCGATCTGCATCGAGAGGGTGCGCGCCAGCGGCGTCTTCCTCGACGTGCCGTGGTCCTCCCCGGGCAGCACCCTGCCGCTCAACATGGCCGCGGGCCCGCGCGTGATCCTCGCCTATCTCGACGAGCCGGCGCGGCGGGCCTGGCTGGCGCAGCCCCAGCCCGCCCGGACGCAGGCCTCGCAGACCGACCCCGCGGAGCTGGAGGAGGCCGCAGGGCGCATCCGCGAGCGCGGCCACGAGATGGTGGCCGACGATTTCGTCGTCGGGCTGGCCGGCCTCGGCGCGCCGGTCTTCGACCGCCTGGGCGCCTTTGTCGCCTCGGTTTCGGTCACGACCCGCTCGGGCGACTTCGACGACCCGGCATTGCTGGCCCGCACCCTCGCGGCCGTGCGCGAGACGGCGGCCGACATCGGCGTGCGCCTGGAAGGCGGCCCGTCCGCGTCGGACTGAGGAAGGGAGGGACGCCGCCATCGCCTACCGCCCCGCCGGGCTGTCGGGCCAGAACCGGGTGCCGGCGCGGGCGAGCCCGCCGCCGAGGCCGATGGCCACGCCGTCGGCGCGCCAGCAGGCCGCGCCCTCCATGCCGCCCTCGTCGAAGGCGATGGCGCACATGCCGCCGCCGACATGCGGCAGGCGCTGCGCGATCCAGCCGCGGCCGCGCAGGCCCTCCTCGACCTCCGCGGGGAAACCGTCCTCCAGCTCGAGCTCGGCCCCTTGCGTCCACAGCCGCGGCGCCTCGACCGCCTCCTGCAGGCTCATGCCGTATTCGAGCAGATTGACTATCGCCTGCATCACGCTGCCGAAGATGCGCAGGCCCCCGGGCAGGCCCAGCGCATAGCGCGGCCTGCTGTTGGCGAGGACGATGGTCGGGGCCATCGACGTGGTGACGCGCTTGCCCGGCGCGATGGAGTTGGCGCGCCCCGGCACCGGGTCGAACAGGGCCATGTAGTTGTTCGGCACGATGCCGGTGCCGGGGATCACCATGCGCGCGCCGAACAGGCCGTTGATCGTCTGGGTGGTGGCGACGATGTTGCCGTGCCGGTCGGCGGTGGTGACGTGGGTGGTGTGCGCCTCGAACGCCGACGGCACGCCGGCGTTCCACGGCTGCGTGCGCTCGCGCGCGATCAGGGCGCGGCGCTCGGCGGCGTAGTCGTCGGCGATCAGCCGCTCCACCGGCACGTCGACGAAGGCGGGATCGGCGGTCGAGGCGGCGCGGTCGGCGAAGGCGATGCGCAGCGCCTCGGCGGTCAGGTGGGCGGCGTCGGTGCTGCCGAAGCCCATGCCGGCGAGATCGAAGCCCTCGAGGATCTTCAGCATCTGGATGACGTGGACCCCGCCGGCCGAGGGCGGCGGCGGGCCGACGATCTCGTGGCCGCGGTAGAGGCCGCGAACCGGCATGCGGGCGATGGTCGCGACCGTCTCGAGGTCGGCGCGCTCCATCGGCGAGCCGGCGTTGCGCAGCGCCTCGACGATGCGCGCGCCGAGCGCGCCGCGGTAGAGCGCGTCCGGCCCCTCGGCGGCGATGGCGGAAAGGGTGTCGGCGTAGTCCGCCATCACCAGCCGCTGGCCGGCGACGAGCGGGGCGCCGTCGTTGGTCAGGATGCGCCTGGCCTCGGGGTCCCGCGCCAGATCGTGGCAGGCTTCGGCCGCGCAGGCCGCGAGATAGGGCGTGACGGCGAAGCCGCGCCGGGCGTGGCGGATCGCCGGCTCCATCACGTCGGCAAGCGGCAGGGTTCCGTACTGTTCGAGCGCGTCGCACCAGCCGCGCAGGGTGCCCGGCGTGGCGACGGCGGTGGCGCCGTGGGTGTTGGCGCGGCCCTCGACCTCGTAACCGACGCCGGTGGGCGCGAACATGTCGGCGCGCGCGGCCCCGGGAGCCCGGCTCTGCCCGTCGAGGACGACGTGGCGGCCGTCGGCCATGCGGATATGCGCCATGCCGCCGCCGAAGATCCCGACCATCATCGGCTCGACGACGGTGAGGGCAAACAGCGTCGCCACCGCCGCGTCGACGGCGTTGCCGCCCGCCGCCAGCATCTCGGCGCCGGCCGCGCTCGCCAGCGGGTGATTGGCGACCACCATGCCGTCGCGCGAGCGCGCCGGCTGCTTCTCGGGGGTAAAGACCGCGTGCGCGCGCGCGCGCCAGTTGCCGGTCATCGGGCGTCTCCTTCCATTGTCGAAAGCACGTGCGCGAGCGCGTCGGCGAAGAGGTCGATCCCGGCGGCGTCGATCACCAGCGGCGGGCGGACCTTCAGCACGTTGTGGTGCATGCCGCAGGAGCTGATGAGGACGCCGGCCTCGCGCATGCCGTTGACGATGCGCGCGGCAGCCGCCTTGTCGGGGGCGCCGCCGCTGCGGATATCGACGCCGATCATCAGGCCGGCGCCGCGCACGGCGGCAAGCAGCGGATGGCGCGACGACAGCGCCCGAAGGCGCGCGGTCAGGCGCTCGCCCATCCTGGCGGCGTTCTCCTGCAATCCCTGCGCCTCGATGGCGTCGAGCACCGCCAGCGCCGCCGCGCAGGAGACGGCGTTGCCGCCGAAGGTGTTGAAGTAGCGCGACGTGCGGCCGAACTCGGCGACGACCTGCGGGCGCACGGCGATCCCCGCCACCGGATGGCCGTTGCCCATCGGCTTGCCCATCGTGACGATGTCGGGCACGACGCCGTGGCGCTGGAAGCCCCAGAAATGGTCGCCGGTGCGGGCGAAGCCAGGCTGCACCTCGTCGGCCACGAAGATGCCGCCGGCGCGGCGGATCGCCTCGGCCGCGGGCGCGAGGAAGCCGGCGAGACCGGGGCGGACGCCGTCGCTGGTGAACATGGTGTCGACGATCAGCATGGCCGGGCGGATGCCGTGGCGGCGCAGGCCGGCGACGGCCCGCTCGACGGCCTCGGCGAAGCCGCCGGGGCCCTCGGCGCCGGGGTCCCCCGGCGCGGGCACGGTGGCGACATGCCGCCCGAGATCGACCGAGGCGCCGAGCGAGGGCGAGAACTGCGCCACCGCGTCGGTGATGCCGTGATAGGCGGTCTCGGTGACGACGATGCCGGTCGCGCCGGTGAAGCCGCGCGCGATGCGCCATGCGAGATCGTTGGCCTCGCTGCCGGTGCAGGTCAGCATGACATGGCCGAGCTCGCCCGGCATGGTCGCGAGAAGCCGTTCCGCCAGCGTCAGGATCGCCTCGTGCATGTAGCGGGTGTTGGTGGCCAGCATCCCGACCTGCCGCCTGATCGCCTCGACCACCGCCGGATGGCAATGGCCGAGGGAGGCGACGTTGTTGTAGGCGTCGAGATAGCGCCGTCCGGCGGCGTCGATCAGCCAGACGCCTTCGCCGCGCACGAAATGCAGCGGCTCCTCGTACATCAGCCGGTAGGCCGGGCCGAGCAGGCGCGCGCGCTCCTCGACCAGGCGCTGCGAGGCCGGATCGAGCCGGACCTTGCCCGGCACGAAGGCGTTGGCCATGGCGGTGTCGGCGGGCTTCATCGCCTGTCCTCCAGCGCTGCGGTGATCCAGTCCAGGTTGTCGCCCGGCGTGCGGCTCCGCAGCTCCAGCAGGGCCGCGCGGGCGGAGAGGTTGTTGCGCAGGATGTAGCGGGCGTTTTCCGGGTGGCGCGCGGCGCGGTAGCCGGTGATGAGCAGCGTCAGCGAAAGCCGCGCCTCGATCAGCAGCGGCAGCAGGCGGATCTCCTCGTCCATGAGCGGCAGGCGGGCATGGTAGGCGGCGATGAACTCGGCGGCGTGGCCGCGGTTGCCGTCGGCGCCGAACTGGTAGGAGGCCGCGACCGCGAGGTCGTTGACCAGCGGTGCCGCGATGATGTCGCCGAAATCGATGATGCCGGCGATCCTGTCGGGATCGGCGGGATCGACCAGGACGTTGTGGAGGTTGAGATCGTTGTAGATCACCTGCCGCCGCAGCCCGGGCAGGGCCGGGCGGACCCGCGCCTCGAAATCGGCCAGCACGCCGGCGACCGCTGCGCGGATGCGCTCGTCGTCGATGGCCGGCAGCAGGTGCGCGACCCGGTCGAGACGGCTGATGTCCCATTGCAGGTAATGATCCTGGCCGGGATGCGAGAACCCCGCGAACGCCCTATCGAGCCCGGCGAGGCACGCGGCGAGGTTCTGGCGCTGGCGCGGCGAGCGCGGCGCGTCGGCGAGCGGCCTTCCGTCGAGCCAGGCCAGCATGCGCACCAGCGACCGCCGCCCGTCCGGCAGGGTGACGACCGCCCGCGTCGCGCCGTCGACGGCGCGGCGGATGCGGGGAACGGGCAGGTCGGGCGCCGCCTGCTCCAGATGGCAAAGCGCCGCGGTCTGGAAGTCGGTGATCGCGTGCGCCTCGCCGGGATTGGCGATCTTCATCACCCACGCGCGGCCGTCGTCGCCGCGCAGCAGCAGGTTCTGGTCGCGCTCGGCGGTCAGGACCTCCACATCCGCGCAGGTCACGCCGAAATGCGCCTGCGCCAGAGGCGCGGCGAGGCCGGCCGGCAGCGCCGGCGGCGGCGAGGTGAGGGTCTCGCCCCCGTCGGGCAGGGAGGTGGTCGAGGGGGCCGGCACAGCGGCGGGCAGGGCGGCGGGCATCAGGCGGCGGCCTCCATTGTGCCGGGCATGAGGCGACGGGGCAGCTTGCCAGCCTGCGCGACTCTGGGCATCTTGGCCGCAGGAATGCCGGTATCTCCTTGCCGCGCACGAACGGGCAGATACGGGACCAGATGACGCAACGCCTCGAATACAAGACCCTGAACGACCAGGCCTACGAGGCGATCAAGCAGGGACTGATCTCGGGGCGCTTCGCGCCCCGGCAGGTTCTGGTCCTGCGCAACCTGGCGGAAAGCTACGGCATCTCGACCACGCCGGTGCGCGAGGCGCTGCAGCGGCTGGTCGGCGAGGGACTGCTGGAGATGCTGCCCAACCGCTCTATCGCGGTGCCGGACTGGGACGTGGCGAAGTTCACCGAGCTGTTCCGCATCCGCTGCGAGCTCGAAGGGCTGGCGGCGGAGCTGGCGACGCCGCTGATGAGCGACGCGGCGATCGCCGAGCTGGGCGGGATCGCGGACGCGATCGACGCGGCGCTGGACGAGAAGCGCCACCGGGACTACGTCGCGCTGAACCAGCGCTTCCACTTCACGCTCTACCGCAACGCCGGCTCGCCGCGCCTGCTGCGCATCATCGAGAACCTGTGGGGCGAGGTCGGCGCCTACATGAACGAGCTGTTCGCCCAGGGCGACTACGGCCCTGTCGCCAACGACGCGCACCGGGCGATCCTGGCCGGGCTGGCGCGGCGCGACGCGCAGGCCGTGCGCCGCCATCTGGTCGACGACATCTCCGTCGCCGCCGAGGCGATGCTGCCGCGCATCCGCTTCCTCGCCGGCGAGGAGGCCGGCTCCGGCGCGGCCGCCGCGACGGGTTGAAACCGCAGGCGGCGCTTCCGCGGCCCCCTCAACGTCGATCATCGCCATCTCCGTTACCGGCGGCACGGCGGGCCGCCGGCACGTCGTCCCCATGTCCACCAAGATTGTGATATCATATCACAAGCCTTTCGCGACGGTGTCAACGCCCTTGTTGCGCCTTCGCCCCCACGCGCCCTGCGCGGCCCGCGGGCAAAGCGTCGAAGGAGGTTGCCGGCGCGGCGCGCGGCGGCCGAAGCGGCACGCCCGCCGGGCACGGTGGTCGAGCCGGGCCAGGAGCGGCCGGCGCGGCCGCTCCTGGCCCGGTGTTCGACCCGGCCGTGGCCAAAGCCATCGCCGCCTCGCGGGATTGGAACATCGGCCTTGTGCGCGTAGTGTCGGGGCGCGGCGATCGTGCCGCAGCTCCGGCGACCCGTCGATGCGAGCCCCGGTCGGCGGCCGCACGCGCGTCGTCCGGCCGTTCACAGAGGCGTCGAAGACTTGCAGTGACAGCCAGCCCCTCGCCCCTTTCGCCGTTCCGCAGCCCGACATTCCGTTCCGTCTGGCTCGCGAGCCTGGCTTCCAATTTCGGTTCGCTGATCCAGACCGTGGGCGCGGCGTGGATGATGACGATCATCGCCGCCTCCGCCGACATGGTGGCGCTGGTGCAGACCTCGACCGCGCTGCCGGTGATGCTGTTCTCGCTGGTGTCGGGCGCGCTCGCCGACAATTTCAACCGGCGCAGGGTGATGCTGGTCGCCCAGTGCTTCATGCTGGCGGTGTCGGTGCTGCTCGCCCTGGTCGCCTATGCCGGGACGATGACGCCGTGGCTGCTGCTGGCGCTCACCTTCCTCATCGGCTGCGGCAGCGCGCTGCACAACCCGGCCTGGCAGGCCTCGGTGGGCGACATGGTGCCGCGCGCCGACCTGCCGGCGGCGGTGGCGCTCAACAGCATGGGCTTCAACCTGACGCGCAGCGTCGGACCGGCCATCGGCGGCGCGATCGTGGCGGCCTTCGGGGCGGCGGCGGCCTTCGCCATCAACGCGGCGAGCTACCTCGCCCTGATCGCGGTGCTGTGGCGCTGGAAGCCGCCGGCGAACGCCAGCACGCTGCCGCGCGAGACGCTGGGGCTCGCCGTGCTGACGGGCCTGCGCTACATCGCCATGTCGCCCAACCTCGAAAAGGTGCTGGCGCGCAGCTTCGCCTTCGGCGTCACCACCATCGCCGTGGTGGCGCTGCTGCCCCTGGTGGCGCGCGATTCGCTCGGCGGCGGGGCGCTGCTTTACGGCATCCTGTTCGGCGCCTTCGGGATCGGCGCGGTCGGCGGCGCGCTGGCGAGCGGCTTCCTGCGGGCCAGGCTGCCGACGGAGCAGATCGTGCGCCTGTCCTTCGCCGGCTTCGCGTCGTGCGCGCTGGCGCTGTCGCTGGCGCCGTCGGCGTGGCTGGCATGCGCGGCGCTGCTCGTCGGCGGCGCCTGCTGGGTGATCGCGCTGTCGCTGTTCAACATCACCGTGCAACTGTCGACGCCGCGCTGGGTGGTCGGGCGGGCGCTGTCGCTCTACCAGACGGCCACCTTCGGCGGCATGGCGCTGGGAAGCTGGCTGTGGGGCCTGGCGGCGGAGGCCTTCGGCGCCGACGCCGCGCTCGGGCTCGCCGCCGCCACGATGATGGCGGGCGCGGCCCTCGGCCTCGGCCGGCTGGCGCTGCCGGCGCTGACCTCCCTCAACCTCGACCCGTTGAACCGCTGGAAGGAGCCGCAGGTGGAGCTCGACATCACCCCGCGCAGCGGCCCGGTCAAGATCATGATCGAATACGTCATCGAGGAGAAGGACACCGCGACCTTCCTCGCCATGATGGCCGAGCGCCGGCGCATCCGCAAACGCGACGGCGCGCGGCGCTGGAGCCTGACGCGCGACATGGAGCATCCCGAGCGCTGGATGGAGAGCTACCACCTGCCGACCTGGCTGGAATATGTGCGCTACAACCAGCGCATGACCCATGCCGACGCCATCGTCGGCGACCAGATCAGGCGCCTGCACGCCGGGGCCGAGCCGCCGCGCGTCCACCGCATGATCGAGCGCCCGACCGGCCGCCGCGCATCCGATTCCCAGCTCAAGGGCATGATCGACCTCCACCAGCAGGGCTGACGGGCCGGGCGTGGCTCAGAAGGATTCGGCGTCCCGCCAGGGATAGAAGTCGGGCATGTCCCGCGACACCTTCTGGGCGAAGCGGGGCGGCCGCTTTTCGCGGAACGCCGCGACGCCTTCGGTAAGATCGGGGGAGCGTCCGAGCACGTATATCGAACGGCTTTCGATGCGATGAAGCTCCGACGGTCGCTCCGCCGCCAGGCCGGTCCACATCAGCTTGCGGGCAAGCGCGACGGCGACGGGCGCTGCGTTGTCGGCGATCTCGTGCGCCAGGTCGAGCGCGGCGGGAAGCAGGTCCCCGCTCTTGTGCAGCGAGCGCACCAGCCCATGCGCGTGCGCTTCGCCGGCGCCGAGCATGCGGCCGGTCATGCACCATTCCAGCGCCGTGCTGATGCCGACGATGCGCGGCAGGAACCACGAGGCGCAGGATTCCTGCACGAGGCCCCGCCGCACGAAGGGGAACGCGAAGCGCGCATCCTCGCTGGCGAGGCGGATGTCCATGGGAAGAAGCAGCGTCGCGCCGAGCCCGATGGCCGGCCCGTTGACAGCCGCGATGACGGGCTTGAGCGATTCGTAGATCCGCAACGCCATGCGCCCGCCATTGTCCTGGACGGCCGGATGCGCGTAGTCGACCGTTCCGTCGTCCCGCCTCGGCGAGCCGAGCGCGGCCTTGTCGGGCCGGGTGTCGAAGTCGAAGGCGCCGCCGCCGCCCGAGATGTCCGCGCCGGCGCTGAAGGCCCGGCCAGAGCCGGTTACGACGATCGCGCGCACCTCGTCGTCGCCGTCGGCGCGCGACAGCGCATCGAGCAGCTCTTCGATCATGAGCGGGTTGAACGCGTTGAGCCTGTCGGGGCGGTCGAGCGTTATCGTCGCGACATTGCCGGAAATCTCGTACCGGATCGTCTGATGGTCCATGGCCTGATCTCCTGACCGGATTGGCTGCCGTTGCGCCCGCTCACTCGCCTTCCGACATGCGCCGGGTCATCTCGCGCCCGATGATGAGCTGCTGGATCTGCGAGGTTCCCTCATAGATGCGCAGCAGCCTGACATCGCGATAGAAGCGCTCGACGGCGCTGTCGCGCATGTAGCCGGCGCCGCCGTGGATCTGCACCGCGCGGTCGGCGATGCGCCCGACCATCTCGGAGCAGAACAGCTTGGCGCAGCTCGCCTCGAGCGTCACCCGCTCCCCCAGATCGTAGCGCCGCGCGAGGTCGTCCAGCATGCATTCGGCGGCGTAAAGGTCCGCCTTGCTGTCGGCGAGCATCGCCTGGACGAGCTGGAAGTCCCCGATCGGCTGGCCGAACTGCGTGCGATCCACCGCGTAGCGGGTGGCCTCGTGCAGGATACGCCGCGCCTGGCCGACGCACACGGCCGATATGTTGATGCGCCCCCTGTCGAGCGACTTCATCGCCGTCGCGAAGCCGCAGCCTTCCCTGCCGCCGATGATGGCGTGCGCGGGCACGCGCACGTCCTCGAAATGCACGTCGCAGGACCATGCGCCCTGCTGGCCCATCTTGCGGTCCTTCGCGCCGAGGCGGATGCCCGGCGTGTCCGCCGGCACGAGAAATGCCGAGACATGCGCGTTGCGCGGCAACCGCTCGGGGCTCGTCCTCGCCATCACCAGGAAGAGGCCCGCATAGGGAGCGTTGGTGATGAAGCGCTTGCTGCCGTTGAGGATGTAGGCGTCGCCGTCGCGCACGGCCCGCGTCCGCAGGGCGGCGCTGTCCGAACCCGAATCCGGCTCGGTCAGGCAGAAGCTGGTGATCACCTCGCCGCTGGCGATCTTCGGCAACCACGCGCGCCGCTGCTCCTCGGTGCCGTCCATCAATATGGCCTGCGAGCCGAGGCCGAGATTGATCCCCACCAGCGAGCGGAACGCGGCCGATGCCCAGGTCAGTTCGAGGATCAGCCGGATCTCCTCGCTCGCGGCGAGCCCGAGGCCGCCATATTCGACCGGAGTGGACAGGCCGAACAGGCCCATCCGCCGGAAATCGTCCAGCACCTCCGGCGGAACCTCGTCGCGCTCGGCAACCTGCGCCTCGATCGGCACCAGCCGGTTGCGCACGTAGCCGCGCACGGTGGCGACGAGCTGTTCGAGCGTTTCGCGGTCGACCGCCATGGATCAGGCCTTGTCCAGGCCGACGATGGCCACGGCCGCGATGCTCTGGTTCGGCATTCCCCCCAGATTGTGGCTGAGCGCCAGGACCGGCGGTTCGCTGCGTTGCCGTTCTCCGGCGCGGCCGAGAAGCTGCAGGTAGTTCTCGTAGATCATGCGCAGGCCGGACGCCCCGACCGGATGGCCGAAGCATTTCAGGCCCCCGTCGATCTGGCACGGGATATCGCCATCCGCGTCGAAGCGGCCGTCGAGCACGTCGCGCCAGCCACGGCCCTCCTTCGAGATGAACAGGTCCTCCATCGTCACCAGCTCCGTGATCGAGAAGCAGTCGTGGACCTCCATGAGGCTGAGCTGCCGGGCCGGATCGGCGATGCCGGCCTCCTTGTAGGCCTTGGTCGCCGCCATGCGGGTGGTCGGCACGTAGCTGCCGTCCCATCCGGTTCCCTGGAACTCCCAGCCGTTCGAGGTCGCGAGCTGGAGCGCCTTGACCGTGACGATGTCGCGCTTGCCGAGAGACCGCGCGATCTCCGGCGTCGTCACGATGGCGACGGCGGCGCCGTCGGACACGCCGCAGCAGTCGTAGAGGCCGAGCGGGTCGGCCACCATCGGGGCGTTGAGCACGGTGTCGATGTCGATCGTCTTGCGCAGATGCGCCTTGGGGTTGCGCGCGCCGTTGGCGTGGCTCTTGACCGAGACATGCGCCATCGCGCGCTTGAGGTCGTCGCGGGACACGCCGTGGCGTGCCCGGTAGGCCGAGGCGAGCTGCGCGAAGTTTCCCGGCGCGGAGCCGACGACGCCTATCATGTCGAAGGTCGTGCCGCGCGTGCGCACCGGAAGCCCCCCGTAGCCGGTGTCCTTGAGTTTCTCGACGCCGATGGCGACGGCGATGTCGGCCGCCCCCGAGGCGACCGCGTAGACGGCGCCGCGGAACGCCTCGGTGCCGCTCGCGCAATAATTCTCCACCTTGGTGACGGCGATGTTGGGCAGGCGCAGCGCCACGGAGGCCGGTATGCCCGAGGGGCCGATGTTCAGGGCGTCGAAGCCGACGGCGAGCCACGCCGCGTCGATCCGCGATGTCTCGATGCCGGCATCGGCGAGCGCCTCGTCATAGGCCTCGACCATGAGGTGCTCGGCATCGTCGGCGAAGCGCTCGCCGAAGCGGATGCAGCCCATGCCCAGTATGGCAACCTTGTCCTTGATCCCCGACGGCATCTCACGCCTCCTGTTGCGGCACGGCTTTCCAGAAGTAGCGGATGAAGCCGCGCCGCTCGTCCACCGCCTTGATCCTGAACGACATGCGCATCGGCCGCCCGACCTCGACGTCGCCCGCGTCGACGTCGGTGAACTCGCAGACCATCCGCCCGCCGCCCTCGAAGTCGACGAGCCCGTAATAGCCCGGCGGGTCCGGCGTATAGCCGAGCTGGTCGGCGGTGAAGCTCACGACGCGCGCGGGAATGTCCGCCAGCGGATAGTCTTCCTGCGTCGCCCTGTCCGCCGCATTGCCGGCGACGCTGATCTCCGAGCGGGGGAACTGCACCGCGCCCGTCCTGGTGCAGCGGCCGCCGACGAGGCCGAGGACGGTCCTGCGGTTGCGGTAGAGAGCGGTGAGGGGCTGCTTCTGGTCGAACTCGGCGCGCATGCCGAGGTCCATCTTCAGATGTCCGCTGAACGCCAGATACTTCATGTAGTTGTCTTCCGCACGGCGGCGAGACAGCCATCCTGCGACGCCCAGCCCGGCGGCCGGCTGCACGATCGCGTCGGTCGCCTCGAACAGCAGCACGTCGGCGCCCTGTCCGAAACCGACGACGAGGATCCTGTCGCCGGGGCTGGCGCCGGCAAGCGCGTCGGCCAGCATCAGGAGCGGATGGGCCGCTCCCGCGTGGCCGATCGTGGCGGCGAGCGTATCGCGCACGGCCGTGGCCGCGATCCCCGCCTTTCCCGCCAGGGTCTCGGCGATGCCGCGCCCCGGCACCGGAACGATCAGATGGGCGATCTCCTGCGCCTTGCATCCGAGCAGCGAAAGCGCGTCGCCGATGGCCCGCCCGACGATGCCGAGATAGCCCTCGTCACGAATCCAGCGATTTTCCCACACATAGTCGAACTCGCGGTCGGCGCTGCGGAACTGGTCGACGAAATCGAGCGTCAGCGAGTGCGCGCCGATGAAGCGCGCCACGACGTTCTCCGTCCCGACCAGCATCGCCGCCGCCGCGGCGCCGTCCGTCATCTCGGCTTCCGAGCCGGGCTGGGCGCGATGCTTCTCGCCCGCCACGACCAGCATCTCGCCGCCGCCGCCCGCGGTGGCGCGCAGGGCGTTCAGCAGGGCGCCGGTGCCTGCCTTCCGGCTTGCGCCGACATCCATGGAGGAGACCGCGTCGTCGAGGTTGAGCGCCTCCTTGACGATGCCGGCATTCTGGCGGTCGGCGAAGGGCGCCGAAGTCGAGGCGAGGCAGATGCCGCGGACGGAGCCGCGGTCGCGTCCTGCAAGGCAGTCGCGGGCCGCCTCCACCGCCATGGTGACGGTGTCCTCGTCCCAGTTCGCGATGGCGCGCTCGCCCTTTGCGAGTCCGCCCAGGCCCGGCGCGAACCACCTGTTCGCGGCATGGATGGCGCTGCGCTGGAGGCGCAGGCGCGGAATGTAGGCGCCATAGGCAACGATGCCCGTCAATTCGTGTCCTCCGCATAGGCGACGTGACAATTGTCGAGCACGACGGCGTCGCGTTCGGCGACGCGCGCGCGAAACACGGCCCCGCCGGGTTCCTGACGCCAGATTTCAGTAATGATCGTCTCGCCCGGAAACACGACGGCGGAGAAACGGCCGCCGACCTTGCGAAGCGGCTCCGTCCTGTTGCCGCACAGGACCGACAGCACCGCGCGGCAGGCGACGGCGAAGGTGCACAGCCCGTGCAGGATCGGCCTCGGAAAACCGGCCTCGGCAGCCACCCTCGGATCGACGTGAAGCGGATTGTCGTCGCCGTTGAGCCGGTAGATCAGGGCCTGCTCGGCACGGGTGGCAAGGCTCACCACGTGATCCGGCGGCCGCTGCGGCAGCGGCGCCGGCCGCGCGGACGAGCCGGGAGAACCGCCGAACCCGCCATTGCCGCGCAATATGCTCGCCTGGCGCAGGGTCGCGATCGGCTCCCCGTCGTCCTCGCCGTAGATCCGGCGGCTGGAAAACAGGATGGCGCCCTTGTCCGCGCCCTTGTCGAGAATCTCGTCCACCCTGAGCTCCGAGCGCACGCGCCCCTCCACCGGCAGCGGCCGGTGCAGCTCCACCGACTGCTCGACATGGAGGACCCGCTTCCAGTCGATCCCGTATTGCGGCTCGCGCATCCAGAAGCCCGGATAGGCCAGGACGGCGGGATAGGTCGGCAACGCCGAAAGCCCGTCCTCGTAGACGAAGCGCAGATCGTCCCCCGCGGGATCCTGGCCCGCGCCCACGCCCAGCGCATAGAGGATGGTGTCCTTGCGGGAAAACTCCTGCCGCGTCGTCAGCGGCGGCATGTCGAGGAGAAAGCGCGGGTCCATCTTCGCGGCCTCAGGCGGGATCCCACGAGAAGATCTCGGCGGAGGTCTTCAACTCGTGGAAGCTGGACTTGAAGGCCGGCTTCAGATCCGACGCGATGGTGGCCGGGGTCCAGCCTTCGGCCCTGTGCATGGAGCGGATCGGGCGCGGCACGGAAAACAGGAATATCTCGTTCTTGCGCACGCTGAATATCTGGGCGGTGACGTCCTTCGCCTCGTCGGACAGGAGGAACACCGCCAGTGGCGCAACCTTGTCGGCGGACATGGTCTTGAAGCGCTCGACACGCAGCCGGTCCTGCTCGGTCTCGGTCGGGATGCCGGCGGTCATGCGGCTCCAGGCGAAGGGCGCGATGCAGTTGGACGTGACGCCGGACCTGCGCATGTCGAGCGCGATCGAGTTGGACAGCCCGACGATCCCCATCTTGGCCGCGGAATAGTTGGCCTGGCCGAAATTCCCGATCAGGCCGGACGTCGAGGTGAAGTGGACGAAGGACCCCGAGCCCTGATCGCGGAAATGGTTGGCCGCGGCCTTGGAGACGTTGAAATACCCGTTGAGGTGGACGTCGATGACGCCCTGCCACTCGACATGGCTCATCTTGTGGAAGATGCGGTCGCGCACGATGCCGGCATTGTTGACCACGCCGTCGATGCGGCCGAACACGCGAACCGCATCCGCGACGATCGAGGCGGCCTGGTCCGGCTTCGAGATGTCGGCGCCGTTTGCGACGGCGTTGCCGCCGGCGGCGCGAATCTCGTCCGCGACCTCGGCGGCCGGGCCGGCGTCCACACCCTCGCCGCTCTGGCTGCCGCCATAATCGTTGACGACGACGCTGGCGCCCTCGCGGGCAGCGAGGAGCGCGATCTCGCGGCCGATCCCCCGGCCCGCACCGGTCACGGCGATCACCTTGTTCTCGAGTACTGGCATGGCCTCTCCCTTTCCGGCCTCGAAGGATTTCCGGTCGATGTAACCTCATTCAGCGGCCGGAATAATGGTATTCATGACCGCGAATGATGCGGGATCGGCCATAGCCGTCGACGGCAAGGCTCGCTCATGATCGTGGGTTCGGTCGCCAATGCCGCGCGCATCCGTCGCGATAGGGTCGCGCGGCTGCGCTCAGCCCTTGCGGACGATCAGCGCGTCGACCACGACCGCGCCATTGCCGGTGCAGATGACGGGGTTGAGGTCCATCTCCGCCAGCTCGTCGGCATGGTCGGCGGCGAATTCGGATACGCGCGCCACCAGATCCGCTACCGAACCGAGATCGACCGGCCCGGCCCCGCGAAAGCCCTCGAACAGCCGCCGTGCCCGCAGCGAGCGCAGCATGTCCAGCGCTTCGGCCCTCGAAACCGGAACCGGCGACAATACGGTGTCGCGCATCACCTCCACGAAAACGCCGCCCAACCCGACCATGATCATCGGGCCGAAGGACGGGTCCGAGTGCATGCCGACGACGAGCTCCAGCCCCGGCCCGGCCATGGCCTGGACCAGCACCCCGTCGACCGCGGGTGCGGGCTCGATCCGCGCGGCTGCATCGGCGATGGCACGAAAGGCCGTGCGCACCGCGGCTTCGTCGTCGAGCGCGAGATGCACCACGCCCGCCTCGGTCTTGTGCGGCAGGTCCGGCGAGACGAGCTTGAGGGCGACCGCCCCTCCCAGCCTTTTGGCCGCGGCCACGGCCGCTTCCTCGTCCTGGACGAGCAACTCGCGGGCGACCGGGATGCCGTAGGCGGCAAGGGCGTTCTTGGCCGCATGCTCGCCCACGACCCGGCCGGCGGCGCCATCGAGGGAGCCGGCCGCGCGGACGGCGGCGTCCGGCGCCGAAAGTCTGCCGGCGGGCGCGGCCGGCCGGGCCTTTCGCCTGCGCCACGCCTCGAGCGCCGAGAAGCAGTTCTCCATGGAGCGGAAGATGGCGACGCCCGGTTCGTCCTCGACCTCCGTCGAGCCGGGACCCTCGAGCCATTGCGTGAGCCATACCAGACAGATCGGCTTGCCGTGCTTTCGGGCAAGCTCGCCGAACATGCGGACGCGATCGGTGACGTAGCCGGTAGCCCGGGTCTGGGCCACGATCAGGGCGTCGTAGGTGTCGTCCGCAAGCATCGCCTCGACGCAATCGCGCAGGCAGGCGGGATCGTTCAGGACCTGGGCGGTGATGTCGCAGGGATTGCGCGCCGCCGCGAATTCCGGGATGCGCGATTCCAGTATCGCGATCGTGTCCGGCGCCGGTTGAGGCAGCGCCTCGCCCCGCGCCTCGGCGATGTCGGCGGCGATGATGGCGGCGCCGCCCGACGTCGTGATCACCGCCGTCCTGCCTCCAAGGGGCAGGGGCGCGTTCGCGAAGAAGCCGGGAAACTCGGTGAACTCGGCCCAGCTTTGCGTCCACACCGCGCCGGCCCTCTCGAAGATCGCGCGCTGCACGTCCGCCGATCCGGCGAGCGCCCCGGTATGGGAAAGCGCCGAGGCCGCGCCTTCGGCTCCGGTGGCGATCTTGTAGAGAATGAGCGGCTTGCCGGCGTCGCGCGCCTGGATCGCGGCGGCGAGCAGCCGCTGCGGCTCCCTCATTCCCTCATACAGGCACGCGATGGCCTGGCAGGCGGGCTCGTCGGCCAGGAAGGAGACGAGATCGGCGATGTCGACGTCGCAGGAATTGCCGACCGTCAGCAGGTGGCTGAACGCCGCGCCGTGCTCGACCGCCTGCGAGAGCGAGTAGCCCAGAGCGCCCGACTGGCTGACCAGCCCGACGGCCGGAGCGCCCGAATGGCGCAGGTTGAGGCTGCTCGAGAAGGCGGCGCCCAGCGCCGAGGTGAAGTTGACGAAGCCCGCGCAGTTGGGGCCGAGAATCCGCATGCCGCTTTCCCGGGCGACCGCCGACAGGCGATCCTGCGCGCGGCGCAGATCCTCATGCCCGGTTTCGGCATAGCCGGAAGCGAAGACGACCGCGCCCCCGACGCCGGCATCCGCGCAGGCGCGGACGACCTCCTCGACCGCCGGCTGGGCGACCGTCACGATCGCGAGGTCGGGAGCCTCGGGCAGGTCGGCCACCGCTGCATAACAGGGCCGGCCGCCGATCGTGTCGTAGCGCGCGTTGACCGGCCACACCTTGCCCTTGAAGGCGGCCAGGTTGGCCATGGCGCGGGCGCCGAAGGCTCCCGGCCGCTCGGATGCGCCGATGACCGCCACCGAGCGCGGATCTATCAGCCGAAGCAGGTCGGTCCGCCTGTACAATGCGCGCGATGTCGCTTTCTCTGTCATCTCTTCCTGCTGCTGAAGCTTGCGTCGAAGTCTATTCCCACTCGGGAGGAGAAGCCCCGGGCGGGCATGGCGGCCGCGCCCAGAACGCGGGCGTGCGCGAAAGGCGGGTGACGGGCGGCAAATAGCGGAGGCGGCCGAACGGCGTCTCCATCTCGCTCGTGGCGAAATCCTCGATCCGCAACGCGGCAGGGCTGCCTGCGACGCTTTCGGCTGGCAGCAGGCCGAATTCCTGCACCCACATCGCGGTGCGGGCAAGCGCCAGCCTGACATGATAGCTGCCGCCCTCGACGCTGCGCCTGGCCAGTGCCGCGAGCACCGCCGCCGCGCCCAGATAGGCCGTCAGATAGTCGTTGAGCAGGAGCGTGGGAACGGGCCGGGGCTGGCCCTGCCCCCCTTCCGTCGCCATGATGCCGGCCACGGCCTGCGCCTGCGGGTCGAAGCCGCTGCGCATCGACCACGGTCCGTCGTCGCCGTAGCAGCTTATCGACACATAGACGATGCCCGAAGGCCGCAGCTCGGCGAGATCCGACGCCGACAGGCCTCGGCGGTCGAAGCTGCCCGGCGAATACGACTGGACGAAGACGTCGGCCTCGCCGGCAAGCGCCCTGAGGCGCGCGACATCCGCCGGCAGATCGAGATCGATGAAGGCGGAGCGTTTCCCGATGCCCGTGTCCAGCGATATTGACCAGGGGTCCATGAGCCGGGGCGCGAGAACGTGAAGAACGTCCGCGCCGTGTTCCGCGAGGGTGCGCGACAGGCCGGGGCCGGCGATCACATGAGTGGCGTCGATCACGCGGATGCCGGCGGCCGGCCTTTTCGCAGGTCCGAGCGGCAGCGGGTCGCCGCCGGCGATCTTGTCGATGACGGCAACGGGCTGCGCCGCCAGCATCCGGCCCTGAGGGTGCTCCAGCCATTCCGCCCTGGTGCGGGCGACGGCGGCGGGAAGATTGCGGGCGGCGCAGGCCTCTTCCAGTTCCCCGGCCCGCCATCGCGCCGCCGCCGCTTCGATCGCCGTCGCCGCGTTGGCCGCGCCGAGCAGCTCGAGCAGCCCGTTGCGGTGGTGGGCGTAGGTGGCCTGGAAGACGACATGGCGCCCGTCGGCGCATCGGTATGCGCGGTTCAGCGGCTCCCTGACGAGGACGTCGCTGCGCCTGACGGAATGCCCGTTGAGGCGCATGAAGAGATTGGTGTCGAGGGCGGCGACGGCGTCGGCCAGCCGCAGCGACACGATCTGGCTTTCGCCGCCGCGCAGCCGCCAGAGCTGCGCGGCCGCCAGACCCTGCGCGGCGAGCGCCGTGGCGGAGGCGGACCCGAGACGGTGAGGCGAGGCGATCACCGGATCCTCCCCGTCGATGACGGCGCGGTCGCCGGCCGGCGGCAGGCCGAGCCCGGCCAGCAGCGTGTCGAGCGCGGCGGAAATCTGCGCTTCGTTCCTCCGGTTCACTGCGATCCCTCGTGCGGGAAGCGCCGCGCGGACGCTTCCGTTGCCGTTCGCGCCCGCCTGCTCGGGGGCACGGCCAATACCTAGCGGCGCATCGGAGCGGGCGGCAAGTTTCACCCGCCCCGCAACTGATGCGATTTCACTCCATATTGAGGACCGTTCGGCCATTGCCGCAGGAAAAAGCAATACGGCCTGCACGGAAAATGCAGTATCAAACTATTGATACAAAAAAAGAATATGCCACAAGTGTGTGGCGGAGCGCAGGGTCTGCGCCATCGCGGCCCCGGCATTGCGGAGTTTTGACACCTCCCCGGAAGCTGTGTCAGTCTCCGGCCATCGTCGGGGCGGATGAGAGCATCCTTGCAATGTCGGCAGGTGCTGCCCCGCGTAGATGCTCCGTCGCTTGCGTGCCGTGATCCATCGCGTACCTGCAACGACCGATCGTATCGGTCCTGCCGGGTGAGGGAGCGCGTGCGCGAAAGGCGAGGGCGGGTGTGGAAACAATGGGAGGACACAATGCGCCTGAGGAAGTTTCTCTTTGCGGCGGCTCTGTCGGTCGCGCTGCCGGCGATCGCCGGCGTCGGCTCCGTCTCGCCGGCACATGCCGAAAGCACCGTGAACATCGGGCTGCCGTTCCAGCTTTCGCCGCGCTATTTCGACCCGACCGAAACCGCCAACGGCACCTATTTCGCCATCCTCTACGCCGTGCACGACGCTCTGGTGCGGCTGGACGACCAGGGAGCGCGTCCGAGCCTCGCCGAATCGGTGACCAGCAATGCCGACCTAACCGAGATCACCTACAGGCTGAGGCCGGGCCTCACCTTCCACAACGGCGATCCTCTGACCGCCGATGACGTCAGGTTTTCGCTGGAGCACTATTCGGGCACGTCGGCGGACGCGTTCAAGTCGCGGATCGCCGCCATCGAGACGCCGGACGAGCTCACCGTCGTCGTGCGGCTCCACAGCCCGTGGCCCGACTACGCCGCCCTGTCGGGAACGACCGCGTCGGCGTTCGGCTGGATCGTTCCGAAAGCCTATTACGAGAAGCTCGGCGCGGAAGGTTTCATGAACGCCCCGGTCGGCCTCGGCCCCTTCATGGTCGAGAAGATCGATCCGGGCCGCGAGGTCGTTCTCAAGCGTTTCGACAACTATCATGGCCGCAAGCCCCTCGTCGACCGCATCATCATGCGCACCGCCACCGACGGCGCGCAGTCCCTGGCGCAGGTCAACACCGGCGAGCTCGACGTCGCCTACAACATGCTCGGCGAGCTGGGCGTGGCCGCCTCGAAGATGGATGGCGTCACCCTCTACGAAAATCCGACCTACACCACCTTCTTCCTGAAGTTCTTCGACGCCGCCGACCCGGATTCGCCCTGGTCCAGGAAGGAAGTGCGGCAGGCCGTGAACCTTCTGCTCGACCGCGAGGCCATATCGATGATCGAGACCAACGGCGCCTCGCCGGCGACACAGAGCATCGTGCCCTCGAAGCTGCCCTATGCCGTCGAGTTGCCCGTGTCGAAGCCCGATCTGGAGCAGGCCCGGAAGCTGCTGGCCGAGGCGGGATATCCGGACGGCTTCGACGGCGGAAAGCTGGTTCCCATCGCGCCTTACTGGCGCATGGCCGAGGCGGTCGCCGCCATGCTCGACGCCGCCGGAATCAAGGTCGAGATCCAGAAGATGGAGCGCGCCGTGTTCTATCAGAAGCTCGCGGACAAGGAGATGACGGGCGTGTGCCTGTGCGCGGACGGCACGATGGGCAACGCCTCGACGCGGCTGGGCCGCCATGTCTACTCCAAGGGGGTTCACAACTACGCGCCCGTTCCGGAATTCGACGCGCTTTACGAGGCGCAGCTCGTCGAGATCGATGAGGCCAAGCGCGCCGAAATGCTGGCCGAGCTGCAGCGCAAGGTCTACGACATGGCCTACGACGCGCCGATCTTCAACCTCGCGCTGCCGGCCGCCATCGGTCCCCGCGTGAAGAACGCGGCGTTCCTGGTGCCCGGGAATGCGTATATCGCTCCCGTCGAGCTGCTTGAGCTGAAATAAGACGGACGGGCATGGGAAGCTTCATTCTCCGGCGCCTGGCGTATGCGATATTGTCGCTGGCGCTGCTTTCGGTGACGATTTTCTTCTTCGTCCGGGTGACCGGAGATCCGGCTGCGCTTCTGGCGGGCGCCGACGCGTCCGCCGAGCAGATCGAACGCCTGCGGCAGGAGTTCGGGCTGGATCGCAGCATTCCGGTCCAGCTCGTGAGCTTCCTGTTCGATCTGGTGCGCGGCGATCTGGGGCGCTCGCTGTTCTACAACATCCCCGTGTCCGAGCTCATCATGGCGCGGCTTCCGGCGACGCTGACGATCTGCGCCGCCACCTTCGCCCTGTCGGTGGCGGTCGGCGTTCCGACAGGCATCTGGACGGCGATCAATCCGGACGGATGGCTCGACCGCGCCGCCCGCGCGATCGCCATGTTCGGCATGGCGCTGCCCAGCTTCTGGGCCGGGCTGATCCTCATCCTCGTGTTCAGCGTCAACCTGAACTGGCTTCCGGCGGGAAGCGGGCGGGGGTTCTCCTCGGTCATCCTGCCGGCGGTCGCGCTGTCGGGCTATTTCATCGCCTCGAACTTCCGCATCACGCGCTCGGCAATGCTCGATGTCCTCAACACGGAGTTCATCACCCTGACGCGCGCCAAGGGCCTTGCCGAGCGCCGTATCATTCTGATGCATGCGCTGCGCAGCAGCCTGATCCCGATCGTGACGCTCAGCGGCATCAACCTCGCGCTGCTGATCAACTCGTCGGTCGCGGTGGAGACCGTCTTCGGCTGGCCGGGTATAGGAACGCTGCTCTTCGACAGCATCGCCATGCGCGACTTTCCGATGGCGCAGGGCATCGTCGTGGTGATCGGGGTGTTCATCATCCTGTGCAACTTCGTGATCGACGTCCTTTACGCCTATATCGATCCACGCATCCGGCTCGCGGCCTGACGTCATGTTCCAGCGACTCCGCTTCCTGCCCAAGGGCGACCCTCTCGCTTCTCCGCACCGCCGGGTTCCCTGGTTCTCGCTCGGCGTCTTCGCCATGCTTTTCGTCTGCGGCCTGTTTCCGGGGCTTGTCGCGCCGATGGATCCGCTGAAGGCCAACTTCCTGGCCCTCAACGCGCCGCCGCTGACCACGGCCGGCGGCCAGCTCTATCTGCTCGGCTCCGATCACCTCGGCCGCGACGTCCTGAGCCGCATCGTTCACGGCTCGTCGATCGCCCTTTACGTGTCGCTGATCGCCGTGCTGTTCTCGAGCGTGATCGGCACGACGCTTGGCCTTCTGGCGGGATACTATCGTGGCTGGGTCGACCAGCTCGTCATGCGCGTGGCGGACACCTGGATCGCGCTTCCGACGGTCAGCTTCGCGATCTTCCTGACCGCGATGCGCGAGCCCGGCGCGACCAACATCATCATCGTGATGATCCTGGTGTTCTGGACGCGCTACGCGCGCATCGTCCGCGGCGAGGTGCTTTCGCTGCGCGAGCGCGATTTCGTCAAGCTGGCCATCACCGCCGGCGCGTCGCCGCTGCGCATCCTGTTCGTCCACCTTCTGCCCAACGTCATCAACAGCGTGATCGTGCTGGCCACGCTGCTGATCGGCAACGTCATCCTGTCCGAGGCGACGCTTTCCTTCCTCGGCCTCGGCGTGCCGGCGCCGCACCCGGCATGGGGAGCGATGCTCGCCGACGGCCGCAACGGGCTGATGTCGAACCGCTGGTGGGCGACGGTGTTTCCCGGTCTCGCCATCATCCTCGTGGTCGGAGCGTCCAACGTCGCGGGCGACTGGCTCCGCCGCCGACTCGATCCCAATCTGAGAAACCTATGAGCACCCCGATCCCGCCGCACAGTGCGCCTCCCGTCCTGGAAGTGGAGGAGCTTCGCACCAGCCTCGGCAGCCGCCGCGGCAGGGGGAACGTCGTGGACGGCGTCTCGTTCAGCCTCAGCGCCGGCGAGACGCTCGGCATCGTCGGCGAGTCGGGTTCGGGCAAGACCATGCTGGGAATGTCGCTGCTGCGGCTCCTGCCGCGGGCCGCGCAGATCGTCTCGGGCAGCATCAGGCTCGACGGCCGCGATATCGTCGGCTGCACCGTCGCCGAGATGCGCGACATCCGCGGCGCCGAGATCGCGCTCATCCCCCAGGACCCGATGGTCTCGCTCGATCCGCTGTTTCGTGTCGGCACGCAGATCGCCGAGACGCTGCGCGCGCACAAGCCCGTCGCGGCCGGGCAGGCCATGAGTGAGGCCGTCGAGCTATTGCGGCGCGTCAACATCCCCGACCCGGAGCTGCGGGCGCAGGCCTATCCGTTCGAGATGTCGGGAGGCATGCGGCAGCGCGTGGTCGGTGCGATCGGGATTGCCTGCACCCCCAAGGTGCTCATCGCCGACGAGCCGACGACGGCGCTGGACGTCACCGTGCAGGCCCAGTACCTCGCCCTCCTGCAGCGCCTCCAGCGCGAGACCGGCGTGGCGTTGATCGTGATCACCCACGACTTCGGCGTCGTCGCACAGATCTGCGACAGGGTCGCGGTCATGTATGCCGGGCGCATCGTCGAACAGGCCGAGGTCGGCCGGCTGTTCGACGCGCCTGCCCACCCCTATTCCAGGGCGCTGATCGAGGCCAGCGCCGCCATGGCCAATGAAGGAGGCGGACGCCGCTTCCCGAGCATCCCCGGCGAGCCGCCGCCGCTGTTCGGCCGCGGCGAGGGTTGCGCATTCGCTCCCCGCTGCGCGTTCGCGCGGGACAGATGCCGCCGCGAGGCGCCGCCGCAGACCTCCGCCGGTCCGGCGGGGCACGCGGTGCGCTGCTTCTATCCGCTCGAGGGAGACGCAAGGTGACGACCGCCAGCCCCACCCGCCCTCTGCTGGAGCTGAAAGGGCTCGGCCGGCATTTGACGCTGGCCCGGGCGCCGTTCAGCCGCGAGGCGACCCGAACCGTTTCCATCCTCGACAACGTCAACCTCGCGATCGCCGAGAACGAGACCGTGGGGCTGGTGGGAGAAAGCGGCAGCGGCAAGACGACCACGGCGCGGATCATCCTGCGGCTCGACAGCCCCAGTTCCGGCCAGGTCCTGTTTTCGGGCGAGGATGTCGGCCGCCTCGACGGCCGCGCGCTGAAATCCTACCGCAGGAACGTCCAGCCGGTCTTCCAGGACCCCTATTCCAGCCTTAATCCGCGCCTGTCCGTCGCAACGATCGTCGGCGAGCCGCTTTTCGTCAGCGGCGAGTTCGCGAAGGCGGAACGGCGCGCCCGCGTCCTGCAGGCGTTGAATGCCGTCGGCCTTCAGGCGGACGCGCTGGGGCGCTATCCGCACGAGTTCTCCGGCGGCCAGCGCCAGCGCATCGCCATCGCCCGGGCGTTGACGCTTCAGCCGCGCCTCCTGATCCTCGACGAGCCCGTATCGGCGCTCGACATCTCCATCCGCGCCCAGGTCATGAACCTGCTCGACGAGCTCCAGCAGCGCATGCGCATGTCGTATCTGCTGATCTCGCACGACCTCGATCTGGTCGTGCGGGTCGCCGACCGCGTGGAGGTGATGTATCTCGGCACCATCGTGGAGAGCGGGCCCACCCGCAGCATCGCGAAGGAAAGGCGGCATCCCTACACCCGCGCGCTGTTCGATTCCAAGCTGCCGGCCCATCCTCGCGAAAGGCGCGCCATCGCCCCGATCGAAGGCGAGCTGGCATCCCCGCTCAACCGGCCGCGGGGATGCCCGTTCCATCCGCGTTGCGCCATGGCGACGGAGCGGTGCCGCGTCGAGGCGCCGCCCCTGCGCGCGGACGCGGCCGGCCACGCGACCGCCTGCCATATGGTGGAAATCTAGAGCGTTCCGCCGCCAGAAAGAGTTGTCCGGCGTCGCGCGGAACCCGGAATCGCCCTACGCGCCGCCGGCCCGGTCGTGAGGTCGGGCCGGCGCGCGCTGGCGCCGTCCTGCCGCCGTGCCGTTCTTCTCGCCCGCCGCGCGGCTTTCCGCGGCCGCATCCGCCGTGTACTGGCGCGCCAGCGACCAGAACCAGTTGACCACCGCCGAGTGGTTGTCGCGGTTGCGCAGCAGCCACATCTCCCGGCGCAGGTCGACGCCGGCGATGGGGCGATAGACCATGTTGCTGGCTCGCAAGCTCAGGTCGTCGAGGCCGTCGAAGGTGAGCAGGAGCAGCCCCTGCATCTGCGCGTAGAGGCGGATGGCCGAACGCTCGGTCTCCGGCATCGGGACGAGGACGGCGCCGGCGTCCGCGAGCACCTTGTGGATCATCTGCTGCAGCTTGGATTTCACGTTCCGCGGCAGGTTGGCGACGCGCCGGCCGCGTATGTCCTGCGCGGTTATCTTCTCCTTGGCGGCGAGCGGATCGTCGTGACGCATCCAGAACCCGCCTTCGCTGGAGTGAAAGAACATCGCATCCAGGTCGGACCTGTCGAAGGGCATCGACACGAAGGCGACGTCGATGTCGCGGCGTTGAAGCCGTTCGATCAGGTTGAAGGTCTGCCCGTACAGCACCTCGACGCTGATGCGCGGATGACGCAGCATGAAACTGTTCACCAGTTCCACGCGCTCGACCATGTAGGCGCTGTAGGCTGCCGCGCCGATGCGCAGGCGCCGCACCTGCGAATGGCGGATCTCGCGCGCGAAGCCTTGCAGCCGGTCGGCCGCTTCGGCAAATCCGCGTGCATGCTCCAGCAGCGCGCGCCCGTCGGCCGTCAGGGCTACGTGGCGCGTGTTGCGCTCGAACAGCCTCACGCCGAGATACTCTTCCAGCTTGCGCACCCGGCGCGACAGCCACGACTGGTCCTTCGACAGCTTTTCGGCCGCCTTTCTGAAAGACATCTCCTCGGCGACCGCCGCAAAGCAGACGAAGAGGTCGAGATCGATCTGCATGCTTTCTCCCGAGGGCCGGCGTGCAGCTACAATCGCACGGCTCCGGCTTTTGGCAAGCCGGTTTCCATGATGCGGGAAACGGGCGCCGCCCGCTATAGACCCCGACACCTCAATCGGTGCCAAATTGCATTGGACAAGCAATGGACATCCGATCAGTTTGGCGACCGCCATGCGGCCGTCCGCGCCGATGGCGGACAACTGGAGATTCGGCATGACGACTGGTCGGCCCGCAGACGGGGCGGGGACGCGCGGCGGCGCGGGCATTCTCGAGGGGATCAGGGTCCTCGACTTCTCCCACCAGCTTTCAGGCCCCTATGCGACCATGATCCTCGGCGACATGGGAGCCACCGTGATCAAGGTCGAGTCCCCGGGGCGCGGCGACGGCATCCGCTACGAAGGCAGGATCGCGCCGGAGGTCGGCAGTCACTTCTTCTGGGGCGTCAACCGCAACAAACGCTCCATAACCCTCGATCTCAAGCATCCGGAGGGGCTGGCGGTCGCGCTCAGGCTGGCAAGGAGTTGCGACATCGTCGTGGAGAACTTCCGCCCCGGCGTCATGGACAAGCTCGGCCTGTCCTACGAGGCCGTCCGCGCCGTCAACCCGGACGTCGTCTATCTTTCCATCACCGCCTTCGGCGCCGAGGGGCCGATGGCGCAGCGTCCCGGGATGGATCTGATCCTCCAGGCGGTCACCGGCGTCATGGGCATTACCGGCGAGGCGAACGACCGTCCGCCGGTGAAGATCGGCCCGCCGATCATGGATATGAGCACGGCGCTCTACGGGGTGGCGGCCATGCTCCTTGCCCTGTTCCATCGCGAGCGGACCGGCCAGGGGCAGAAAGCCGACATCTCGATGCTGGATTGCGGCGTCAGCCTGATGGCGGCGCAAGCCACGGCGCTGCTGATGGGGACCGGGAAGGAGGGGCGCTTCGGCTCCGGTCACCCCAACCTCGCGCCCTACCAGGCGTATCGGGACTCGCGGGGCGCGCATTTCATCGTCGCCTGCCTTACCAACACATTCTGGAGGCGGCTGTGCGCGCGGCTGGGTCTCGGCGAGCTTGTCGACGATCCCAGATTCGTCGACATGGGCGCGCGCAGCCGGCACAAGGACGAGCTGAACGCGGTTCTGGAGCCGATCTTCGCCGGGCGACCGGCCGACGAATGGGTCGAGCTGCTTGCGCAGGAGGACATTCCCTGCGCGCGGGTGAACATGCCCTCCGAGGCGCTGGCGCTCGACCAGCTCGCCCGCAACGGCATGGTCGGCGAGATGACCCACCCCGCGGCCGGGCTCCACAAGGTGGTGGCCAGCCCGCTGCACGTCTCGCCGCCGCCCAGGCTCGAGCGCGATGCGCCGATGCTCGGCGAGCACACCGGGGAAATCCTTCGCGAGTTCGGCTACACCGACGACGAGATCGAAGGGCTCAGATCGGCCGGAGCGGTCTGAGAGCTTCCGGGCCATCTTGGCCGTCGCCTTCGGCAGCGCCCCGTCCGGACACCGGGCGGGGCGCTGTCGTCATGCTCCTGGTATCGCGGCGATATGGCCGCGGAGTCCTCAATCGGAGCGGATCGTCCGTAGACGCCGGCCGGCTGCCTAAGCCATCCTGCTGACGGTCCTGGCGGCCAACCGCCCTTGCGGCCACGGCGTGAATCCCCCCGCGAAGCTCGAAGAAATGAACCTAGCCGACAGAATCCTCGACGTCTTCTCCATCGACCCGCAGGCCGCAGCGCTCGAATATGGCGGCGTCTGGCGGAGCTGGGCCGAAGTCGCCGGCGCCTGCGCCCACATCAATGGCGTGCTGGGGGCGGCCGGCGTGCCGCGCCACGCGCCCGTCGGTGTCCTGGTGCGCAACCGGCCGGCCCACGTCGCAGCCTATCTTGCGCTCATCGTCTCGGGGCGGACCATCGTCACGCTCAACCCCATGCAGCCGGTCGAGCTCGTGGCGCAGGAGATCAGAAGCCTGCGGCTCATGGCCGTGCTGGCCGAGGCCGACGACTGGGGCGAGGAGATGAAGGCGGCCGCGCGCGAGGCGGGCAGCGTCGCGGTCGCGATGCGGCATTCGGGCGACAGTCCGGCCGACTGCTTGCCCGGCCTCGAGCGTCCGGGCGAGGGGCCGCATCACGAGCCCGTGCCGGACGTGGTCGCACAGATGCTCACGAGCGGCACGACCGGGAAGCCGAAGCGCATACCCGTCGCCGCCGGGGCGTTCCTGAAGTCGCTCGAGGCGGGGGTATGGTCGGGAAAGGGCGGCGACAACGCCGCCCGGCGCCTCAAGCGGTCGCCGTCCATTCTTTACGTGCCGATGCTGCATATCAGCGGCTTCTACCGCTGCATCTTCGCGTTCTTCGAGGGCCGCCCCACCGTCCTCATCGACAAGTTCTCCGTCGACGCCTGGCGGGCGGCGGTCGTCGCGTACCGCCCCAGAACGATCGGCCTGCCGCCGACCGCCTTGCGGATGGTTCTCGACGCGGACCTTCCCCGCGAGGATCTGTCCAGCCTGATGGCGGTGACGGTGGGAACCGCGCCGCTCGACGCCGAGACCCGCAAGGCCTTCGAGCGCCGCTACGGGATTCCGGTGCTGTGCAACTACGGCGCCACCGAGTTCCTCGGCCCGGTCGCCACCTGGACCCTGGCCGATCATAAATCCTATGCCGACAGCAAGGCCGGCAGCGTCGGCCGGGCGATCAGGGGAACGCAGTTCCGCATCGTCGACCCGCAGTCGGGGCAGCCGCTGGGCGTCGATGCGGTCGGCATGCTCGAGGTCCGCTCCGATCGCTTCGGCGACGACGCCGGCTGGGTGCGCACCACCGATCTCGCATCGATCGACGCCGACGGTTTCCTGTTCATGCACGGGCGCGCCGACGCCGCCATCATCCGCGGCGGCTTCAAGGTGCTGCCGGAAGTGGTCGCCGAGGCGTTGCAGCAGCATCCGCAGGTCCGCGAGGCCGCCGTCGTCGGCATCCCCGACGAACGGCTGGGCGCCGTGCCGGTGGCGGCGGTCGAGCTCGTGGCCGGCGGCGAGGTCAGCGAGACGGAGCTGATCGGCTTCGTGCGTCAGCGCCTGACCGTCTATCAGGTGCCGGTGCAGGTCCGCATCGTTCCTGAGCTGCCGCGGACGCCTTCGATGAAAGCCGCGCTGCCGGCGGTCCGTGCCCTTTTCGAGGGCGACCGCGCCGCGCAGGCCACCGCATGATCGGCCGTCGCGGCGCCCGGGCACGGCGGCGCGGCGCAGCAACCCGTCTCGCCGGCCGCAGCCGGAACGAGCCGCAATTCCGCGCCGGCCCGGCCGGCGTCGGGCAGCTTTTCCAGGAGCATGAGAAGAGAAGAGATGAGCGACGACAGCTACGGAAAAATCACCGATGAAGGCATTGCGGGCCTGCGCGCCCGCGTCGGCACCGGCTTCGCCGGGCGCCAGCCCTGGCGCACGGAGGTGACGCGCGACACGATCTGGCATGCCGCGCACGCCATGTCGGACATGAACGAGCTCTACACCGACCCGGAATATGCGCGGCAGTCGCGCTGGGGGCGGCTGGTGTGTCCCTGGCTGGCGATAAGCGCGTTCGACACGCTGCGCGCCGTCGGTTCGGCCGGCACGGTCTCGGGCCTTCCCGGCGTCCACAGCATCTGGAGCGGCTCCCGCTACGAATGGGAGCGCCCGCTGTTCGAAGGCGACAGGATCCACTCCAAGTCCTATCTCAAGGACGTGATCGAGAGGCCGAGCTCGTTTGGCGGCGGTCGCTCGCTCTACCAGGCCTACGAGGCGCTCTATTTCGACGCCGACAACCGCTATGTCGGCAAGAAGATCGACACCTGGATGCGCATCGAGCGCAAGAAAACCGCCGAAACCAGGAAATACGGCGGAAGCGAGCGGCTGGCGAAGTGGACGCCCGAGGAGATCGAGCAATTCCGCGACTACTACCGCAGCTACAAGCGCACCGCGGTGCGCTACTGGGACGACGTGGTGGAAGGCGAGGCGGCGGCGAAGGTTCTCAAGGGGCCTCACACCGGCACCGCCGAGATTGCGCTCGAGGCCTATTTCGGCTTCTACCTGATGGGCAACGAGGTCGCCTACCGCGCCATGGACAAGCATCCCCATCTCTTCGTGCCCAACGAGCAGGGCGTGCCCGAGCCGCCGCAGCGCGTGCACTGGGACATGGCGTTCGCCCAGAAGACGCTGGGGCTTCCCGGCGCCTACGATCTCGGCCTGGGCCGTCTCGGCTGGATGTGCCAGTCCGTCACCGACTGGATGGGGGACGAGGGTGTGCTGCGCATGATCGACGTCGAGTATCGCGGCTTCCTGTATCTCGGCGACGTCACCTGGTGCTGCGGCAAGGTGGTGCGCAAATACGAGGAGAACGGCAAGGCGCTGGTCGATCTCGAAGTGTGGACGGACAACCATCTGGGCGAGCGCACGACGCGCGGCAAGGCCACGGTGGAGCTGCCGAAGCGGCACGTCCAGGCATCCGCGGGAGACAGGTAGATGCTGCGCACGAGGTTTACCGAGCTCTTCGGCGTCGCCCACCCGATTACCCAGGGCGGCATGCAGTGGGTGGGCCGGGCCGGGCTCGTCTCGGCCGTCGCCAATGCGGGCGCGCTCGGCTTCCTGACCGCGCTGACGCAGCCGACGCCGGACGACCTGCGCGCCGAGATCGCCCGCTGCCGCGGCATGACCGACAAGCCCTTCGGCGTCAACCTCACCATCCTGCCGACGATCCGGCCGGTTCCCTACGATGAGTATGTCGACGCCGTCATCGACGGCGGCGTCGGCATCGTCGAGACCGCCGGCAACAATCCGGAGCCCTACATCGTCCGCCTGAAAGCTGCCGGGGTGAAGATCATCCACAAATGCACCGCCGTCCGCCATGCGCTGAAGGCGGAGGCCCTCGGCGTCGATGCCGTTGAACCGCCCCGGGATTGCCGGAGGCTCCCCCTCTTGAGAGTAAGGAGCCATCATGACGAAACGGAACGGCAATACCTATTCACCTGAAGTGCGCGAG